>Ga0078972_1009012_pt1 | contig 20138 bp, 16 predicted proteins | sample YelNatPaOPGAMG01_FD_67568 | JGI IMG/M metagenome (GOLD analysis project Ga0078972, IMG submission 67568) | Hot spring thermophilic microbial communities from Obsidian Pool, Yellowstone National Park, USA - OP-RAMG-01 (SPADES assembly) (version 2) | ecosystem: Environmental > Aquatic > Thermal...
AAGGACCTTTACTCGTCTTGGCAGGACCAGGAAGCGGAAAAACGAGAATTATCACTCATAGAGTTGCATATCTTATCCATAACCATAATATACCACCTGAAAGCATACTTGCAGTAACATTTACAAATAAAGCAGCTCAAGAGATGATAAGCAGATTGCATAGTAACGATCTATTAGGCGAGACAATTGGGGCAGATGTATGGATACATACCTTTCATGCGGTATGCGTTCGTATTCTTAGAAAATATGGCGATAAAATTGGTCTGAATACAAGATTTGCTGTATTAGATCAAGAATCCCAAGAAGAGCTTTTATCTCAATTCATACGTGAAAGTAGTTCCTCTATACCTATTGAACATGTTTGGTTAGTAAGGGAATTTATATCTGATGCCAAAATCAGGCTTAAAGACCCAACAGAAGTCCAAGAAAGCGAACGCCTAAAGCGAATAAATGAGAGAAATGATAATAACCCATCAATTGTTGATATTGATCTTAGCGATGTCTTAGATATAGCGAAACGTTATCAAGAATATTTAAAAGAACATGATGTATTAGATTTTGATGATCTCATCACAACAACCGTTGAACTGCTTTCCAAAGATACTGATGTCAGAGAGGAATTACAGGCAAAATTTAAGTTCATAATGATTGATGAATATCAGGACATAAACCTTGCACAATATGAATTGATAAATCTCTTATGCAATAGTGAAAAAAATATAATGGTTGTTGCCGATGATGATCAATCAATATATAGTTGGCGAGGATCAGACCCAGCTTTTATTGATAAATTTAGGGAGCAATATAAACCAAAAGAGATACAACTTACAGATAATTATAGATCAACAAAAAGAATCCTTAGAGCATCACAAAGCCTTATAGAAAGAAATACAAGGATAAAGAAAAATTCTCTCACGACGAATAATGAAGAAGGAGAAATAATATATTACTATAAACTTGATGACACAAAAGAGGAGATGCGATTAATACGTTGGTTGATCAAGCAATTGACAAAAAACAAATATTACTCTCCGGGACAAATAGCCATATTTTATAGGACTCATAAGCTTGCGGATAAACTTGAACAGTTCCTTTTAGAAAGCAAGATACCGATCAAAAGGATAAAGCGAGAAGCCTTTATAAATCAATCTGCTATACGATCAATTATAAGCTATTTGAGATTGATCTGTTGGAGACTTGAGCCAGACCTTGAAAGAGCGATTATTTTTCCAGATACAGTAATAGATGAATTGACAAAACAACGGCTTATCAAAATGGCAAACGAAGAAAAAGTAAGTCTATTTGAACTGTTCAAAAACATTGATTCCAAAGATGTCGCTCCATTGACAAAAAACAGAATAAAACATTTTTCAAGATTAATAGAAAATTTGAATGGATTACAAAATGAAGTTTCAATAGGTAAGATTGTCAATAAATTAATTGAAATATTAGAGTCTGAGAGAAGTCCTTATCAGGCAGTTGATTTGCAAGCTATAAAAAATCCGCCATCTTATGGAAGCCTACAAAAAGCTGTCAATACGCTTTATGATTCCATAAATCAGAGAAAACCGATAAAGATAATAGCTAACTATGGCATAGACAATTATTGTTCCGCAGGCATGATCAATTATGTTTTGACGAATTATTTTGACATAGATGATAAAGTTAGTTGTCAATTTCTTTCGCCAGATGAAAAAATTACGATAAATGATGACGAGACTTGGAATAGCAAAGAAAAAGATAATATAATTTACATAGTCATTGGATCAGAAGGCGAAATTCCGTATAATATCGCAAAAAACACAATTCTGATCGGTGCTTTGGAAGAAACTGATGATGAAAGATATATCTCTGCTTTGCCAGCAGGTGAAGGCGGTGTTGTCTCTACTGTAACGTTAAAGATGTGCCAAAGGCTTATGATCTCTTACGAAGCAGGGAGCGTAGATGGACTTGTTGTGTATGATCTTGAAACGATAGGCAATAATCCAAAAACTGCTGAAATAATAGAATTAGCGGGAAAGAAACTCGGCATAAGACGAAAAAGTAAAGACGGAGAGGATATATTTTTCCATCGTTTAGTGAAACCGACAAGGCAGATACCTAAATCCAGTAGCGAAATTCACGGTATAACAAATGAAGATGTAAAGGATATGCCAAGTATAGAGGAGGTTTTGCCAGAGTTTCTAAAATTCATAGGGGATAGTATATTAGTTGGTCACAATATCAATGATTTTGATAATAAAGTTTTATCAAGATATATGAATTCGTGTTTGAATAGAGCAGAGCTTACAAATAGGTCTTATGATACTTTGATCGTCGCAAAAAGGCTTTTTCCATTGGAAAATTACAAATTAGACGCGCTTGCAGATAAGTTCGGAGTAGAATATAAAAAAGAGGATTTACATCACGCCAGCAAGGATATAATAATAACTGAAAATGTTTTTCGGAGTTTACGGAGAGAGGAACTGATCCGAAATGAGCGAAAAAGTTTAAATGAATTGCTTCCACTTGTTGCGTTAGGTATACTAAGCAAAAATGCAGTTATGGAGGAGGAAAATTCCGCATTTTATAACTCGGCATTGCGATATATAAAGCAAAGAAAAGGTCGCAGTGAAGGCATAGAAATTTTTCCTATATCCCATCTTGAAGCAGAAGAAGAGGAATCTGCAATAAGCTTTCTTGATAGAATGGCAGAAGAGAATCCGCCATTTACAGAAGACGATAACGCATGGAATAATACAATGACAAAAGTCCGAAATAGCGTCGTTGAGTTTGAGCGAAATACTTATGACAATTCACTTATCAGTTTTCTTAGCCATACCGCACTTTTGACTGGAAGCGATGTAGAGGAAGAAAAAGAAGATAAAGTAACAATGATGACGGTTCATTCTGCGAAAGGCACTGAGTTCCCCGTTGTAATTATGATGGGCATGGAACAGGGCAATTTCCCTATCATCTCCCGTGATCAATCTGAATCAGAGCTTGAAGAGGAGAGAAGGCTTTGTTATGTCGGAATGACACGTGCAAAAAGACGACTTTATATGACTTCTGTCAGGTTTAGAGATAGTGACAGAGAACTAAGTCCATCTCAATTTATATGGGAGATCAGACCTGATCTAATAAGGACAGTTACCGCAAAACAGGTGCGATCCGCTTGGAAAAAGAGAAAAAGACAGCCATTAGCAAGTAATAGTTAGTTATGTATTGACAAGCTATTAGCATACTCATCACAAGAAAGTATAAGAACATGATTTTTATCTACTCAGACAAAGTCTATGCTGATATTGGAGAACATGTCTTTCCGATACACAAATATAGGCTTGTAAGAAGGAAGTTAATTGAAGAAGAAATAGCAACAGAAGACGATTTTCTAAATCCCGAATTAGCCACAGAAGATGACCTTCTTTTAGTTCATACAAGGGAATATGTCAGGGATTTCATGGGACTGAAATGGACGCATCGGACTGAAAGATCAGAATTGCCTTTGACAGCGGACATAAGGACAAGCTACTTAGCAGGAACAGGCGGAACAATATTAGCATGTCAAAAAGCACTTGAAACTAAAATAGCGATAAACATCGGCGGAGGATTTCATCATGCCTTTCCCGATCATGCGGAAGGGTTTTGCTATACAAACGATATTGCAATAGCTATTCGTAAATTACAAAGAGAAAATAATATCAAGCGATTTTTTGTCGTAGATTGTGACCTCCATCAAGGCAACGGAACTGCTTATATATTTAGAGATGACGATGATGTTTTCACTTTTTCTATACATCAGGAGAATAACTATCCCGTTAAACAGAGAAGCGATCTTGATATAGGACTTGCTGACCGAACAGGTGATGCGGTATATCTCGCATATCTGAAAAAGAATTTCTTGAAGATAGCAGATAACTTTGTCCCAGACTTTGTTATATATCTCGCTGGTGCTGATCCATATAAATATGATCAGCTTGGAGGATTGAGTCTTACAATAGAAGGTCTTAGAGAAAGGGACGAATTTGTAATTAGTGAGTGCGTCAAACGTGGGATACCTTTGGGGATACTTTTAGCTGGGGGTTATGCTATTGATACTAATGACACTGTTACAATACATTTCAACACATGCAAATTAGCTTATGATTTCTGGAAATCATTAAATAGGTAAGTTTATGACACGCATTCAATTAGTGATCGTCTTAGCACTTATTGCAGTAATTTCAATAATATCAGTTCCAAGAGCAGTAAAGTTATCTCGTCTGAGCAAAGCTGAACATTACGCATTGACAATATCAAACGCTTTTCAGCAGTATAAAGCAGATACGGGTAAGGAATGCACAAGTATAGAAAGCCTTTTAGATAGTCAAGGCGTTTCAGGGTGGCTTGGACCATACATAAACAAAAAAGTTATCAAAAATCCATGGGGTGGAACTTTTGCAGTGGATCAGAAAAATAAGAAGATCGGTATCCCCGTAGGAGATAAAGCACCAGATCAATATGAGTTTGGCGGATCAGAAGAGATTAGTTTTAGCTACGATAGCCCAGAATTAACACAAAATATATCAACAGGTCAACAGTAATGGAATATGTTATAACTATTGTTTTCGGTCTGGTAATTGGCAGTTTCTTAAATGTTTGCATTTATAGAATACCGCAGGGAGGATCAATAACAAAGCCGAGTAGATCATATTGTCCACATTGCAATCATACGCTAAGCGCTTGGGATAATATACCTGTATTTAGTTATTTATTTTTAAGGGGGAAATGCCGATATTGCAAAGGGAAAATATCCCCTAGATATATAATTGTTGAACTATTGACAGCTTGCATATTTGCACTTATCTTATATAGAACTTTAAATCTTTATAAAACAAATTCAGATATAGCGTTAAACCTTTTAAGAGGTTGCATATTTGCGGGATTTTTAATAGTAATATCGTTTATAGATTTTCAATTTATGGATATTTATAATATTGTTGTTTATCCGGGGTTAGCGGTTGGATTTTTATTTACTTTATTTGAGACAATACTCAAAAGAGATAAGAGTATAATAATCTCAAATGTTTTAGGTGCAGGGGCAGGGGCAGTTATCATACTATTAATAGCGATATTAGGGACTTACGCTTTTAAGAAAGAAGCTATGGGGATGGGTGATGTCAGTTTGATGGCGATGATCGGCATGTTTGTCGGTCTTTGGCCTAATATAATTCTGACGCTGATATTAGGAGCATTTATCGGATCAATTGTCGGGATTATATTGATGATATTAAAAAGAAAAAAATCTGATAGCCAAATCCCTTTCGGTCCTTTCTTATCAATAGGTGGGTTAATTACCATGTTATATGGTAAAGAGATATGGGCATGGTATCATCACCTAATGGGGTTATAGATGATTCGTTTTTTAACTGCTGGCGAATCTCATGGCAAATGCCTTTCTCTGATCGTTGAAGGCGTTCCAGCAGGATTATGTTTGTCAGCAGACGATATTAACAGAGACCTGAGAAGACGGCAGATAGGCTATGGACGAGGCAATCGTATGGAGATAGAGACCGATACAGCCGAGATAACCGCAGGAGTCCGAAACGGAGTAACCCTTGCCAGTCCTATATCTGTTATTATACAGAACAAGGATTGGGAAAATTGGAAAGATATAATGTCAATAGAGGATAAGGGCGACAGTTCAATTTCTGACCGATCTTTTTCACGTCCTAGACCCGGACACGCAGATTTTGCAGGCGGTATAAAGTATAATCAAAAGGATTTGCGGAATATCCTTGAACGTGCCAGTGCCAGAGAGACCGCTACAAGGGTTGCAGTAGGTGCAATTGCTAAAAAGATTCTTGATGAGACCAACGTCTTTGTAACAAGTTTTGTAACACAGATCGGCAAGTGTTCAATAGCTAATGTTTGGCAATTTATGGAAGATGCAAGATGCTTGCAATTTAAGTCAAAAATAGATTTTTTGAGATTTCAGGAAAGGATAGATAGTTCGCCAGTCAGATGTCCTGAGCCAGAAGCAGAAAAACAGATGATTGAGGAGATAGATTCCACTAAAAACTCAGGCGACTCTATTGGTGGAGTTTTTCAAGTTATGGCGTTCAATGTCCCAGTTGGGCTTGGCACTCATGTCCATTGGGATAGAAGGCTTGATGCAAGGATCGCTTATGCACTGATGAGTATTCCTGCTATAAAAGGTGTGGAGTTTGGTTTAGGATTTGAATTAGCCAAGAGAAAAGGCTCAAAAGTGCATGATGAGATATTCTATGATTCAGAAAAGGGGTTTTATCATAGGACAAATAATGCTGGTGGTATTGAGGGCGGAATAAGCAATGGTGAGACGATTGTTGTTAAAGCTGTAATGAAGCCTATTCCTACTCTAACAAATCCCTTAAAATCTGTTGATCTCATATCAAAAGAGCCTTTTATGGCTTTCAAGGAAAGATCAGATGTCTGTGCTGTGCCGTCTGCTGGCGTCGTCGCTGAGGCGATGGTCGCTGTTGAATTGGCAAACGCAATGCTTGAAAAATTCGGCAGTGATAGCATATCAGAAATTAAACAGGCATTTAAATCTTATATGGAATACATAGCTAAATATTAATGCTTAATTAAGTATGAAAACTGATAGGAATATATCAAATATAGTATTAGTTGGATTTATGGGAACAGGCAAGACTTCTGTTGGATTAAAACTTGCCGAAATAATGAATATGACATTTGTAGATACTGACGATCTTATTGAAAAAGACAGCGGAATGACTATATCTGATATATTTAAAAATATGGGAGAAGAGCATTTTCGCGATTTAGAATCCAAAGTTGCCGAAAGTGTCTCTGAAAAGGAAAATCACGTTATCGCTACTGGTGGGGGGATAGTAAAAAGAGAGAAAAATATTCAAAATCTTAGACGAAAAGGGCTTTTATTCTGCCTTGATGCCCGTCCAGAGGTCATATTGCAACGAACAATGGGCTATAATCATCGCCCTTTATTACAGGTTGATGACCCTATTGGTAAAATAAAGGAGATGCTTAAAGAACGTGAGCCATTTTATTCTAAGGCAGATTATAGAATAGATACATCTGATCAGACAATAGATCAGGTTACAGAAAGTATAGTGAAGTTTTACAAAAATTTTATTAGTTGGGAAAATTCACGTTGAAAATAACTGGTCAAATGAAAGACCACTTTCATAGAGGGTAATAAAATTGCAGGAAATTCATGTTGATTTAGGAAAAAACAGCTATATTATATACATAGATAAGGGCATTCTGCCAAAATTTGGAAATATCGTTAAAAATCATGTTCAAATAAATAAAACTGCGATCATCACAAATAGAATCATTAATGGACTATATGGAGAAACATTGGAAGCAAGTCTGAAATCCGTTGGAGTAGAAGTAATAACAATAGAAATTCCCGATGGTGAGGAAAACAAATCGCTTAAAAATGCTATGACTATATATGATGCTTTGGCGGATAATAATATGACAAGACGTTCTGTGATAATCGCTCTTGGCGGAGGAGTGATAGGCGATTTGGCTGGGTTTATCTCCGCAACGTTTATGCGTGGAGTCCCATTTATCCAAGTGCCGACATCATTATTAGCTCAGGTAGATAGTAGTGTTGGCGGAAAAACTGCGATCAATCATCCAAAAGCGAAAAATATGATCGGAGTTTTTCATCAGCCAAGATTCGTGTTCATTGATGTTGATGTCTTAAAAACTCTCCCCGAACGGGAGTTTAAAGCAGGACTTGCCGAGGTGATAAAACACGGAGTAATAATGGATAAAGAGTTATTCTATTATGTAGAAGATAACCTTGAAGAGATATTGTGTGTTGATCCGCAAAGCGTTGAGCAGATCGTAGCAAGATCATGCAAAGATAAGGCAACAATCGTTGAACAAGATGAAAAAGAGCAGAATCTCAGAGCCATATTGAATTATGGACATACTGTTGGACATGGTATTGAATCTGCCACAAATTATAATGTTTATAGACATGGCGAAGCGGTTTCAATTGGTATGGCAGTAGCAGGAAGAATTGCAGTGAATATGGGTATATTAAAACAAGATATTGCTGATAGACAAAATCGCCTTTTGGAAAAATGCGGATTACCAGTTACATTTCCAGATATAGATATTGACGCTGTTATGAACGCCATTCAACTTGACAAAAAGATAAACGATAGCGGAAGACCGAGATTTGTTCTCGCAAAGGATATTGGGGAAGCGATTATCGTTGAAAATGTATCAGATGAGCAAATTCGTCGGGCTATTATGGAGATGAAAAAGACATGAGTGTTAAAATACTGGTAATCCATGGACCAAATCTGAACCTTTTAGGAAAGCGTGAACCAAGCGTCTATGGATTACAAACTCTATCGGAAATAAACAGTGAACTTGAAACATTGGCACAAAAATTAGATGTTGAGCTAAAAATTATCCAATCTAATTCCGAAGGCGGTATTGTTTCGTTTATACACGATAACGCAGATTGGGCTGATGGATTGATAATTAACCCTGCTGCTTATACACATACCAGTGTAGCTATAAGAGACGCAATTTCAGCGGTAGGTCTGCCCGCAGTTGAAGTTCACATCTCAAATGTGTTCAAACGAGAGGATTTTAGGCATTTTTCATATATATCCCCTGTCGCAGTTGGTGTAATATGTGGATTTGGTGGAAATGGCTATCTTCTCGCTTTACAGGCAATTGTTAAAGAGGTAAACAAAAGAAAAGGAGGAAATTTTTAGTTATGATCTCTCCAAACAATTTTCGTTTTGGAACAGTTATTAAACTTGACGGACAGTTATATTCAGTTACAGGATTTACTCATGTGAAACCGGGCAAAGGTGGAGCTTATGTCAGGACAAAACTTAGAAGATTTTCTGACGGAAACATTATAGAACGCACATTTAGATCAGAAGAGAAATTAGAAGACGTCAGAGTAGAGACTAAGGATATGCAATATCTTTACAGAGACGGCGATCTGCTATATTTTATGGATAATGAAAGTTTTGAACAAATACCTATGAATGCTGATAATATAGGGGAATCTATTAATTTTCTTGCCGAAGGTGCTAATATAAAAATGCAATTTTACGATAATAACCCGATCGGCATAGAATTACCGCCTGCGGTAGTGTTAGAGGTGGAAAGCACAGACCCCGGAGTAAAAGGTGACACGGCAACAGGAGGGTCAAAACCTGCTAAACTAATAACAGGATATGTTTTACAAGTCCCATTATTTATAGAAAGTGGAGATATGGTTAAAGTTGATACAAGGACAGGAGAATACTTAGAAAGAGCATAAACAGGTTTGAGGTTGAGGATATATCTCTACTTTATCCCTATTTTTTAGAAAAAGTCTGAAGTCTTGCAAAATCTGACTTTATAGCTAAATGCTTTGGAGGAAAAATATGCCAGAGAAAAAAGGTCTGGATATGGACATTTTAAAAGAAATTATAAAGATCATGAAAGAAAATGATCTCAGTGAAATATGTATTGAACAGGGCGGATTAAAAATACAGGTCAAACAGGGATATACTCAGCCGACACACGCAGTATATAATGTCCCGATCCAGACTATCCCTGAAAAAGCTCATGCAACAGCAGAAACTCAGATCACAGAAGATAGCTCTGTTTTTATTTCCTCTCCACTTGTTGGGACTTTTTATGAATCGCCGAAACCCGGGGAAGAACCTTTTGTCAAAGTCGGTGACAGTGTGAAAACGGGACAGGTGATCTGCATAATAGAAGCGATGAAAATTATGAACGAAATTACAGCAGATATGGACTGCGAGATTCTGGAAATATTAGTCAAAAACGGTCAATCAGTGGAATGTGAACAGCCATTATTCCGTGTCAGACCAAAAGCGTAAAAGAGCAATCAGTTATGAAGGTATGGTATCCATACCCAATTATGAAAGTGAGTTTCATAAATGCCTTTTAATAAAATATTAGTGGCAAATCGTGGGGAGATAGCTATTCGTGTTATGCGGGCTTGCAGAGAGATGGGCATCAGGACAGTCGCTGTCTATTCCACTGCGGATGCAGATTCAATGCACGTCAAATATGCAGATGAAGCTGTATGTATAGGTCCTAGCGATAAATCTAAAAGCTATCTCAGTCTATCTAATATAATCAGCGCAGCGGATATTACTAACGCAGAAGCGATACATCCTGGGACGGGGTTTCTCGCAGAAGCTCCGCATTTTGCCGAAGCATGCAGGGACCACGGAATTACATTTATAGGTCCTACACCTGAAAATATTGAGATGATGGGAGACAAAGCAAGAGCACGTCAGGTGATGGATAAAGCGGGAATTTCGCCGATCCCTGGAAGCAAAGGCATTCTACGTAATGAGAAAGAAGCCATCAAATTAGCACGTAAATTAGGTTATCCTGTTGTGGTGAAATCTGCCGCGGGTGGAGGCGGGATTGGCATCCGAGAGGCATATAACGATGCAGGATTATTGAATGCCTTTCAACTTGTTCAAAGCGAGGCTAAATCAGCTTTTGGACGCTCCGAAGTATATATAGAAAAGCTCATTGAAAGGGCAAAGCATATAGAATTCCAGATTCTTGCTGATAAATATGGCAATGTTGTCTGCCTTGGAGAACGTGATTGTTCCGTTCAACGTAGAAAACAAAAGCTAATTGAAGAAACCCCATGTCTAATGCTTAATCCTAAAATCAGAGAGGATATTATAAAATCTCTGATCAAAGCGATAAGGAATATTAAATACACTAACGTAGGAACCGTAGAATTCCTTATGGACCCCGAAGGAAAATCCTATTTTATGGAAATGAATACCAGAATTCAAGTAGAACACACAATAACAGAAGAAGTAACAGGTCTTGACTTGTTGAAGGAACAGATAAGGCTTTCTGCTGGCGAAAGACTTACGCTTCGTCAGAATGATATTCAACTCAACGGACATGCGATTGAATGCAGAATCAACGCAGAAGACCCCGACAAAAAATTTATGCCATCTCCTGGCATGATTGATGATTTTCATGCCCCTGGCGGTATCGGCGTTCGTTTGGATACGCATATCTATCGCGGATATAAAATTCCGCCATTCTACGATAGCTTAATAGCAAAGCTGATCACTCATGGAAAAAACAGAGATGAGGCAATATCAAGGATGAAGCGAGCGTTAGATGAAATAATCATATCTGGTATAAAAACTACAATACCTTTCCATAAAAAAATATTAGAAGACGAAAGATTTCTCCGAGGTGAAGTTTATGTGAACTTTTTGAACTCGTTCAGTATGTCGGAGTAAATAATGTTGCTTAATATTTGCTCATCTCTCTCTTTTTCGGCACTTCCTAATCAGAAACCGCTTAAAATTGACGTTGCTTTTACTCCAGAGACAATAGATCCGCTAAATATATACGATAAATCAGTCCTCATTGTTGACATCCTTAGGGCAACAAGCACAATTGTTACAGCGATAGAAAACGGGGCATCATACCTTATCCCAGTAAACACTCCTGAAGAAGCGTTCAAATTATATGAGCAACTTAATAAAAATGCAATTTTAGGCGGAGAAATAGAGGGAAAGCGTATCAAGGGATTTCATCTCGGAAATTCTATCTCTGAATATACATCTTCTATTGTAAAAGGCAAAGCAATAATAATGAGGACAACCAATGGCACTCGCGCTATTAATGCTTGTAAATCAGCCAAAAATCTTGTTATAGGTTGCTTTCTCAATAAGACTGCGTGTTGTCGTTACATAATAGAATTGGGTTGTGATATACTTATCGTTTGTTCTGGAAAAGAAGGGAGTTTCGGCATTGAAGATGCGGTATTCGCTGGCGCGTGTGTAAACGTTTTTGGGCAATTAATGTCAAATATAGAGAAAACAGATTCCGCCTTAGCTTGTGAAATGATGTATCAGCAATCTAAATCAGACATATTAGGACTATTACGCAAGTCTGAACATGGCAAATATCTTATAAATATATCTCTGGAAGATGATCTTATCTTATGTGCAAAAGAAGATATATCAACGGTTGTCCCAATATATTTTGAAGGGAAAATCATAAACAGTGATCAGTAATCAGTGATCAGTAATTAGTGATCAGTGAGCGTGGAAGTTTAGGAAGTCAAAAATGAGAAATTTATGCTTTGTAATCGCTATATTGCTTTCCGTATCCATTATCAGTGTTTTTGCAGATGAAACAGCCTCATCCAATGAAAAGCCAAACTCTGACAAAAGCTATATAGCAGGAAAAATTATATGGCGTGATCATAACCTTAAAGGTGCGACTGTTCAAGTATTTAAAGACCCAAAGATGAAAGAAGTATATACTCAGGGCGTTATTATGGATCCAAATGGGGGTTATGCCCTTGAAATAGAGGACCCGGGCATATATTATATTCTCGCATTTGTAGATGATAACAAAAACGGCAAATTTGACTCTGGCGACGGAATGGGCATATATGGGGTCAGTGATTGGGCAGACTCAAATCAAAATCCGACCCCAGTAAAAATAGAAGCAGGCAAACAATTAGTTGATATAGATATTGAGATCACTTCAATAGCAGATGATAAAGGTCAGATAAAACCATTATATTTTGCCGATCATCCTAATATGAAAACAGGCATAACTGGTCGGATTATCCTTCCAGATCATAAGTTTAAGAATACTACCGTCTTTGTTTATACCGATCCAACATGGAGCAATAGAGTTGCACAGGCAAAAGTTTCGGAGGACGGAGAATATGCGATCAGCCTTCCCGCTGGAAAATATTATCTATTAGCGGTCATAGATGAAAATCAAAGCGATTTACTTGATGCTGGTGATAAATTCGGTATTTGGGGCATGACAAAATTTGGAATGTATCCAAAACCGATCATCATTCAAGAGGGAACTGTCCGAACTAATAGAAATATTTTAATAATAGGAAAAATCAATGAAAAAGGAAAACCTGTCCCATTTCAAAATCCTATAAACGATGATAATGTAAAACAGAGTAATAACTTTATTGTATCTGGGAAAGTGAGTTGGTCTGGACACGATGTTAAAGATGCACTCGTTCAGGTTTATAGCGATCCAAGCTTAACATCAGCAATAGCAACAACAAAAGCCGATGATAAAGGGAATTTCAAGCTTAATTTGCCCGAAGGCGAATATTACATTACCGCAGGAATTGACACTGACAAAGATGGAAAATGGACAAAAGGAGATGGGATCGGGGCTTATGGTTCAGATGATGCGACTAATCTAATGCCGAAAAAGTTTATCGTCACAAAAGACAAAGAAAACGAGGAAATCAATATTGTAATAACGTCTGAATTTGACAGCAACGGACAATTAATACCGACAGAAAAAATAGAAGAAAAACAAGAAGAATTGCCAGAGTCAGAGATCACAGGTATTAGCGGAAGGATAATATGGACTGATCATAAATTTACAGATGCAATAATGGTTCTCGCGAAAGATTCTGCATTTGAGGAAGGCGTTAGAGTTCCATTAAAGCTTGATGATAATGGCTTTTATACTGTTTCAACGGAAGTTGGCGTTTATTACATAATGGTCATTGTTGATGAAAATGGAAACGAAAAGACCGATTCTGGCGATGGTGTTGGATTTTATGGGACTGGCTATCATATTGACGGGCATTGGGGAGAACCTCAATCGGTCACTATTTTTAGCGGACGAATAACCCCTTACATCAATATCAGAATAAGTGCAATGATCGGCGACAATGGAAAGCCCTCTTTAACCCAAGATGGCGTAAGAATATCTTATGGAGATCCAAATAGCGTTTTCAATACAGACGAATATACTCAGGAATGGTGGTATTGGTCAAAAGGTCTGGCATTTACTTTTACAAAGGCAGATGAAGGCTGGCAATTAGAGGACGTTTATCAATTTGAGCCAAAAGAAATTACAACCATTAGAAATTCAAAAGAGAATAATTCAGGCGTAATATATTACACCTTTGATAATAACATTTGGGCTGTAAATCCAGATGGATCAGATAAAAGGTTAATTACATCGGGAAAAACTGTAACAGGCACATTTGAAGGTGATAGATTGCTTTTCTTTGATGGTTATAAAGGTCTTGAAATATTTTTGCCATCGGAGCAAACATTGTTAGAATTAGATTGGAATCAAGTCAGCCCTCAAGCATCGTTATCAAATGACGGTAAATCTGTCGCTTTTGTAAGAGAATCAAACGGAAATAAACAGATAATCATACGAAATATAGAAAGTGGAAACGAAATCATTGTGCCGGGATTAAATACAGATATGTCATATCCGTCTTTATCGCCTGATGGAGAGTTGTTGGCATATTCAGCAAGTTCAGCAATCAATTCAGATCAGCAAAAGGATCAAAACAGGGATATATATTATTATGACATTATCGCTAAACGGACAGAAAAAGTAACAACAAGCCCACAAGATGATTTCAATCCAGCATGGTCTCCACCGGGGATGCGGAATTTGGTATTCTGTCGTTCAGAAAGCGGATACACGCAATTATGGATAGTCAGCTTTGACGCTTATGGAAAACCTAATGAACGACAGCTGACGAAATTTGGGGGACGTAATCCTGCATGGTCGCCTAATGGGGACAAAATAATCTATGAAAACAATGCTCAATTATGGACAATAAATATTGATGGGTCAGATGAAAAGCCAATATTAGTTAATGATGAACCAATATTTGGTCTTGATCCATTCTGGACGAGGTGAAGCGAATGTTTTTGTTTGTTGAATCACTTCCGATGTTGTTAATAATACAATTATCAAGTGCAATTTTAGTTTATTCTGATTCTAAAAAACGAAAAATGGCAAATGCCCTATTTTGGATAATTGGAGTTGCACTTTTTATGCCATTTTTCCTTCCATTTTATATATTGCTTAGACCGAGAAAGGGAATTTTTCATTGTCCCTTTTGTCTTGCAGAAAATCAATTTCCAGTAGATCACTGTCAAAATTGCGGGTCTGATATTGAGCTTGCACGAGTGAAGTTCAGAGAAATGGAATATGGCATCTTAGATGTTATCACCATTATTGTCCTCTCATTCTTTGTTATTCCATTCTCCGTTGCTGGTCTGCTTAATGCTTTTGGAATTATTGATAGAAATTTATCAAGTTGGGGTGATCTCGTCGGATTCAATTTCATCGGCACATCTTCACTATTGGTATTGTCCCTTTGGTTCATATTCAGAGTTTGTAAAAGACCTTTTGAAGACATCGGATTAACGAAAAACAAAATATATTATAATATTATAATTGGCGCGATAATGCTTATCCCTACTTTTGCGATAACTTATTTTGCAGAAGAAGGAATTGTCAGATCGCTCACAAATGCCTTGCCATCTCATGCTAATTTCATTTATGAGATGCAAGAACAGGAACATAATGTCCCTGCAAGCATATATCCAGAGAATATAAGCAATATCATCCAACTAATTATTGCGGGTTTTTTGATGGTTATATTAGCACCTATCGCGGAAGAGATAACCTTTAGGGGTATGATGTATTCTGCATTCAGAAGAAAACATGGCAAATGGTTTTCAATGACCTTTTCGTCATTAATATTTGCATTTTCACATGGACAAATTTTGCATTTCATACCGATATTATTTTCTGGATATATACTTGCATATTTATTTGAGCGGACTAAATCGCTTGTCCCATCAATATCTTTGCATATATTAATAAATCTGTTTTTTACAATTGCATGGTATTACAATCCTATTCTCTATACATAGAATAATAAGCACTACAAATATTATCCAACACAAATAAAAGGGGTATTACGAATGTTTAGGTATCATATTTTCATTTTTGGATTGTTGCTTGCTTGCATATCTGGTGTTGCTGACACATTACCAAAATCTATTCTTCTTCCTTCCGCTTCTGTTGCAGTAAGAGACGATGCTTTGGCGACAGCGGTAAATCCAGCGGGATTAGGTGTCAACCCAGGTTTTAGCGGTTGTTATTTTCATACTATCTCTGATAAGTTCGGCGGAGATGATGCCTATTTTTTGTCCTATGGCAGTATTGGTTTTGGGGCAGAATATGTAAGTCATAGTATCTCAAAATTCAGAAAATACACTGTTTCTGATGGGATAAAGATCGCTGATGGTGTATATTTTGGCACTGCCTATTCTTGGTTTAATTCAGGCGATAAAAATTACGATAAACTGACATCTTGGGACATTGGTTTACTCTCTCGCCTATCAAATACAATCTCCATTGGCATTGTTGCCCGTAATTTGAATCGTCCTTCATTCAAAGGTGTTCGCACAGATCGGACTTATGACGCATCTCTTGCATTGCGACCAAATACTAATCGTATAACTTTGGCGCTAAACACCACTTTATATGAAGAAAAAAAGATAAAAGAAGCTACTAACAGTGTTTCAATTAGTTTTGAACCACTTGACGGCGTCATTTTCAAGGGCAATTATAGTAACGATCGTCGTTTTGAAATTAGCATAGGCATAGGTTTTCCAAAACTTGAATTCGGATCATACCGTCGTTATGATGAAGATCGCAAAAGTGACGGTGGAGGAATTTATCTAAACTTATCAAGTGATTGGAACAGGTCTATATTTCAGATGAGACATTATGTCTTAGAGATGAAAAATCCCGATCCAGAGATTATATTGAAGGCGAAAGATGATAATAAAGTAGATGGAATTTTGATCAAGATAGAACAAAACGAGTATGGAATGGCGACATCGCAGGAGATCAGAGATGCTATATTTGATTTTCGTTCCAAAGGCAAAAAAGCTATATGTTATATGGGGATAGCAGGCAATAAGGAATATTATATCGCAAGTGCCTGTGATAAAATTTATCTCAATAAAGCAGGTTCTTTAAATTTATATGGGATAAGGTCTGAGTTTTCTTCGTATAAGGGTTTTTTGGATAAATTGGGCGTCCAAGCAGATTTATATCGTATCGGGAAATATAAATCCGCAACCGAGATGCTGACTAATGAGGCTATGTCCGATGCTTATAAGGAATCGCTTAATTCCGTTCTTGATGATCTGCACGATCAGATGATAAAAGGCATTGCAGATGGCAGAAAAGTCTCTTATGATAGGGTTCAAGAATGGATTGACAGAGGTCCTTATACCGCCAATGAAGCGAAAGAAGCAGATATAGTTGACGATCTGATTTATGCAGATCAAATTGATGACGTTTCAAAACAAGTGATTGGAAGGAAAGTAACAAAAATAACTGATAAAGAGTATGAGGAGCGTAAATATCGTTATTATGATTGGAAAGAAAAGCCCAAGATTGCAGTCATCTATGCTGATGGATTAATGTTGCCCGGAAAAAGCGTTTTCAGTGATTCTGCGATAATACCCTCAATAATGGGATCAGACACTATAACTTCTGCTATTAAAAAAGCAAGGACTGACGATTCAATTAAAGCTATTGTGCTTAGGATAGATAGCGGAGGAGGGTCTGTTTTTGCATCTGATTTAATCTGGCGAGAAATTATGCTTACAAAAGGGAAAAAGCCTTTCATTGTCTCTATGGCGGATTCTTCTGCTTCTGGTGGATATTATATCGCATGTCCTGCTGATGTCATAATAGCTGAACCTGGGACGATAACTGGCTCTATTGGAATTATAACTGGAAAGATAAGCTTACGTGGTCTATATGATAAGCTTGGGATAAAAAAGGAGATAATTAAAAAGGGTGAGAATTCAGATATTTACACAGATTATAGCCCTTTCAATGATCAGCAAAAGATGATCGTTGAGCGACAACTAAATGAGATGTATGATAGCTTTGTCAATAAGGTTGCTCAGGGACGGAATCTAAAAGAAGATTATGTTGATTCAATAGGGCAAGGCAGAGTATGGACTGGCAAGCAAGCAAAAGAGCTTGGGCTTGTTGATAGATTAGGTGGTCTGAATCAGGCGATCTTGACAGCAGTTGAAAAAGCAAATTTGAAAGACAAATCTCCTGATATTGTCAGGCTTCCAAAAAGAGAGTTTTTATGGCAAAGGTTATCTATTGAAAATCCATCTTTATTGAACATAAAACCTTTATTTTATTTGCCGGGAGTTGAAGATATTTTATCAAACAATAAATTTTATTTTTTGATGCCTTACATATTGAATTACGAATAATATTGATTTATTGCTAATATGTTAAACCGTTATCGGTTTTTGGCTATGGTATTAATTTATGATTTACACTCAATCTTAATATAAAATTTTAGGAATATTCTTTTACAAAATATAAGCAGTTCCAAGATATAATACAAGGAGGGATTATTTGTGTTGTCTATAAAAGGTATATATGATGGGGAAAAGATAATTCCAAAAGAACCCATTGATTTAGAAAAAGGAAAGCAATTTGATGTAATTATAACTTTTGTTAAACCTATAAGAAAAGGTAGAAAAAGGGACATAAGACGTTTTTGTGGAATATGGAAAGATGAACGTAATGCAGAAGAAATAGTTGACGAAATATATAGGCAGAGAAATAACTTTAACATAAGAGAAGTTAGAAAATTGGAGATTTTATGCGTAATAAGCTAAAAATAAACTTAAACTATATATTTTATGGATTTTGCTTCCTTCAAACGCCTGTTTTTAAGGGTAAGGAAGAAGATCGCATCGGTGATATTAAGCGATTATTATCAAGCATTATTCATTCAGAGATTTTCGCGATCATCTTCGTTGCAATAAGTGTTGCAATTGGATTATATATTTTGTATAATCGGAAAAGGACAATGTCTGAGTTGGAAATGCAGTTAATTAAAGAAGATACTTGGTTTGCTACCCGTGATGATAATAGGCGAACTGCAATAATAGTATCCATTGAGATCAGAAACAAAGCCACTTATGGACTTTATATAACCAACTGCAAGTTAAGCGGATATTCTCCAAAGAATCACCCTGAGGAGATATGTTTAGATGATCTAAAAGGTGAAAATAAGCTAAAATTAAACCTTCCGCAATATAAACATTTTTGCAAGGGGCAAGATTTTTATATAGGTCCTTATTCTTCCGAAAAACTATGGTTTTATTACGAATCAAGAATGATAACTATGACAAATTTGCTTGAAACATCGGTTTCAATAAAGGATTCCAGAAACAAGCGAAAGTCAATACGCATTTATATCCCAAGACATTCCGATCAGATTGCTCAATATCAAGAAATGGCTAAGATGTGGTAGATATATGGGAAAAAGAAGGCAAAATAAAGAACAAAGCAGATATTGGAAGTATTTTGATGAATCGTGGAAAAACATCATAGAAGCACTTTTTCCACATTTTTTGAAATTCTTTGTTCCTAAATTATATTTTGACACAGATTTCACAAAAAAAGTCTATTTCCTTGATAAGGAAATGAAACAATTGTCAAGATCAGGCAGGAGTGGTGCAAAATATGTAGATAAACTTGTTAAAATATGTCTGAAAAACGGCAAGGAACAATGGCTTTTAATACATATAGAGGTTCAAGGATACTCTGATAAAAGCTTCCCACAGAGGATGTTTAGATATTATTATAGAATATTTGATAGATATGACGAGAAGATAGTTAGTATTGCTTTATTAACTGGGTCCGTAACAGATCCATCACAAGGAAGATTTGAATCAGAGGCTTATGATAGCGGAGTTGTTTTCAGATATTTGTCCAAAAGACTTATGGATTATGACAGATCTGAATTGGAAAAAGATAATAATCCTATAGCCTTGGCAGTGTTAGCTTGTCAAGAAAAGGAACTTGCAAAGCAAAAAGGTGAATTATACAATATTAAACGTCAGATAATAAGGTCTATGTATGAAAGAGGGTATAACAGAGAAGAAATAATAGCCCTCTTTGATTTTATAGATTGGGTTCTTCAATTAAGTGAAGAGGAAGAAAATTTGATAATGGAGGAAATAAGAGAAATAGAAGGAGAAAAGAATATGCCATACATAAATAGCATTAAAAGATTAGCAATAAAAGAAGGCAAACGAGAAGGGAGAATTGAAGGGAGAATTGAAGGGAGAATTGAAGGGAGAATTGAAGGAAAGAAGGAAGGAAGAATAGAAGGATTGAAAGAAGGATTGAAAGAAGCGATAATTGAAATTTTAGATGAAAGATTTGGGAGTATCACTCAGGAGATTTCTTCTGCTATGAATAAAATAAATGATGTTGATAAA
>Ga0078972_1009013_pt1 | contig 20137 bp, 14 predicted proteins | sample YelNatPaOPGAMG01_FD_67568 | JGI IMG/M metagenome (GOLD analysis project Ga0078972, IMG submission 67568) | Hot spring thermophilic microbial communities from Obsidian Pool, Yellowstone National Park, USA - OP-RAMG-01 (SPADES assembly) (version 2) | ecosystem: Environmental > Aquatic > Thermal...
AAGATCAAAAACAGTCAGAAAAAAGAGAAAAAATAAAATTAACCTCTTGAGGGATAAAAACAATTTAAAATAAGTAATGAACACCAAAACAAAAGATATACAAAAAAGGGCAGTTGGCAAAATTAAGTTCCTTTGAGCAATCTTCAAATTAGAAAGCAAATTTTTGTCAGGCCAAATCTCGGGTTTTAAAAAAACAATTGTTATAATCAAAAGAACCGGCAACGCAATCCAAATCAAAGAAAATACAAAGGATCGATTTTTCCTTTCGGATTTCATTAAAAATTGGGCTCCAAAGGCAGCCAAAATTGCTAAGGAAAACTGAGTTAAAAAGAAAAATCTGGCGGCACTTGAACTAGCTAAAACTGGTAAGTGCAAATTAAAAATGAAGATTGAAATTGGATTTTTAAAAACGAAAATTAAAGATAAAGTCATTAAAAACTTAAAAAAAATTAAATTTTTATTCTCTTTTACGTTTATAAGAGCAATAAGCGCCAAAATCAAACCAACAACACTTACATAAGGTACCGCTTCGTTATAAGCTCCCCAACCCCAAAAATTACCAGTTACCGGGTTTCCGTAAAAATCTGGTGCTAAAAACAAAATTAAATTTTTAAAAGGATTTAGACCAAAATCAAAAGCAGCCGCGGTTGGATCCACTTGACGCAAAGACAATAACCAAAGTTCTATCCCTGGAAGTAATTGAATAGCAGCTAACATTACTCCCAAAACAGGAAAAAAAAGGCTAATAGTTTTTATCTTTTTCTTTTTTTTAAAAAAAAATATTCTATAAGAAGCATATAAGATAGTTAAAACTAAGGTAAAGATTGAAATTTGAGGATAACCAGCCAAAAAAGAAAAACAAATTGCCAAACTGCCAATTATTACCCATAAAAATGAAAACTTAGAGATAAGTTTATTAACTGATAGTAAAATCAACGGCAACCAAAGACCAGAATGACCAATAATTCCATACTCGAGCCACACTGAAGAAAAACCACCAAAAGCAAAAATTAAACTTCCAATTAGAGCGGGAAGATTTTTTAATCTCAAATTTTTTAAAAAAAGAAAACAAAAAATACTAGCTAAAATAGGTTGCAAAATAATATAAAAAGACCATGCTACCTCATTAGAAAAAATAAAAAATAAAAAATTAAACGGGTAGAGTAGACCAGATTGGAAATTAGCCAAAAGCGGAGCTCCCGCCAAAGCATGAGGAATCCACAAGGGCCAAATTCCCTTCTTTAAAAGCTCAATTCCGTAAATACGCCAAGGATAAATAATGGAAATAACATCAGACAGTAAACCGTTTCTAACAGGAATTCCTGTTACTAAACCACCCCAAGTATAATCCCGCCAAGGATAGTAAATACCAACAATTACATCTGCAGGAATCGGAATCAAGCCTCTAAGAAAAAATTGCCAAAAAAACAGAAAAACCAGAAAAAAAATGACAAAAATAGGCCAATTATGAAGAAAAAATCTTTTAAGTTTCATTTGGTTTTCTCTCAAAAAAGAGCTTAATCACCAAGAAGGCAGAAGCAGCAGCCAAAACACTGCGAACAAGACTTTTAAGCTGGTAGACATTGGTGTATTTGCCCACAATCTCAGAAAGACCAACCGCTTTATCTAAAGAGGGCCAAAGAGGATTGAAAAGTCCGTAAGACAAAGAGGGCTCAAAAAACAAAGTAATTACTAACCAACAAGCAAAAATTACCAAAATTAAAAACCAATTTTTAAATTCATGTTCCACCAGTTCCCAGATTAAAAAGGGAGTGGCCCATAAGAACCATTGAGGATGAAAATGGGTTACCGAATAAGTTATCAATAAAATTGCCATAAAATAAACCGCCAAATCTAATTTCTTTTGAGAATAATAAGCATAAAAACAAATTAAAGCCACTGCAATTACGAAAGGATAGATAACTTCTGCGCCAGAAACAGACCAACCCATAAAAAGCATTTTTTGACTTTTGGGAGAAAATACCTGTGCCCTAAAAGCGGGCGAAGAAATATAAGGAGCAATGAAAAAAACAAAAGGAATCAACCCGACTAGAAAAATTTTAATTCTTTCCCCTAATTTATTGCTGCCCAAAAAGGCTAAAGGTAGAAGTAGAAAAAGTGGATACATTTTATAGGAAGCAGCAACTCCTATCATTGCTGCCGACCAATAATTTTTTTTCTTTTTAAAAAAATATAGAGACAAAACTGTAAAGAAAGTTGGCAGTAAATCCATTTGACCCACCATAAAAGAAACATAAATTGCCAAAGGGTTAAACATCCATAAGGCAAAAGCAATTTTTTTCTTCTTGAAATCTTGAAATAATCCAGTGAGCAAATAAGCCAAACCAACATCTAAAAAAAGATAGGGTAATTTAAAAAAGAAAAGGTTTTTATAAAGTTGGGGGTTGGTGTGAACTTTGCCTAAGTTTTCCATTAACCAAGGAATAAAATTGGCATCTACAAAGGGTTTGACCAAAATCCTAAAAAATCCCAAGGTATAATAAGCTAAAGGCGGATAAATAAAAATGTCACTAACGCCAAAATTTTTTACTAAGGGGTGATCTTTTGGCAAATTGGCCAAAGTATCGTAAAGATTAATTTTGCCCTCGTACGCTAAAAAATAAGCGCTAAAAGAATGACCCCAGAGATCAGGATGAAGAGTAATCGGCATAAGTATTAATCGCAAAACAACCCCGGCAATCAAAATTTTTAAAAAAGGAAGTCTAAATTTGAGGTCTTTGTTTACTTTCATTTTCGTTTGATTAAAGAAGTAATTGTTTCTTTAAATTTATCTTTGGAAAAATACCTACTTTTTAGCATAGCATTTTTTGACAGTTGTTTCATTAGCTTTTCTTCTTTGATAATTCTTAAGGTAACATTAATCAGGTCTTCTTTTTTCTCCCAAAGAAAACCATTTTTTAACTTGTCTACTATTTCTTTCTGGCCACCTTTGGCAATCACCACCGGAACGCAACCCGCAGCCATTGCTTCAACCGTAGTCATTCCAAAATGCTCAACTTTTTCAGGATCTTTTTCTTCATCTATACCATAACCAGAAGCAGTCCAAAAAATTTTTGCTTTACCATAAAGTTCGACTAAATTTTTAAAATCTGGGTTTTCAACAATTTCAACTGGATAACCAAGGCAGCTTTTTTTTAGTGCTTTAAGAAAATCACCGGCTCCTATTTCTGTACCTCCAGCTAAAATTAGTTTCCAGTTTTTGAGCCCTGTTTGATCTACTAAAATCCTAAAAGCTTCGATAAGGACATCTTGTCTTTTGCTTTGCAGCAATTGGGAAAACCGGCCAACAGACAAAATTATGTTTTCTTTTTTAAGAGGTTGAAAAGAGTCAATGTCAATTGGCGGATAAACCACCACAGAGTTTACCCCCAAACAACTATCAATTATTGACTTGGTAAAATAGGAGTTGCAAACGATGACGTCAATTTTTTTGAGTTTGAGTAAATTTATAGAAGATTTTTTTAAAACATTTTTAAAAGGAACTTGAAAATGAAGAATGTTTTTCTTGCTAAACATTAAGGGGATACTGCCGTCGGAAAAATAAAAAAGCAAGTCGTAATTCTTTTCAAATCTCCAACGATTGAACAAATTATTTACTCTTGGAGAATAGGGTAAAAAATTTACTCTTTCTATGTTTAAAGAAAATTTTTTGATTAGTTTGTTTTTAATTGACCAGTCTTTCCAAAAAATATCAACTTGCCAGCCTTTTTCCAAAAGCGCCTCCGCCATTGTTAAGGCATATCTTTCTCCTCCCCCAACAGTGTCTAAATAAGGATCAAAAATTCCAGCTTTCATTAACTTTCAATTTTTAATTTTGAACTTTTAACTTGATTTTGCATCTCCCAAAGTCTGGCATAAGTAATAAAAACGCTAAAAACTTGATAAAACGCTTCAAGTATTCCTTCCGTACCGTCTTTCCAAGCAGAATATTTAATCATTCGCTTGTAGAACTCTCGCCACATCGCGGAAATAAATCTAAGGATAGTCATTGGCGGATGACCAGCATCATAAAGTTTTTGAGCCTCTATTTTCGACCAATTAATTGTATTTTGCAATTTATGCTCAAAACTGCCCCGATGACTAAAATGAAGAAAAGCTTCCTTAAGATAGCCTATCTTACCATCTATTTTGGGTTGTTCATGTAATTCCCCTTCCCACCCTATCAACCTGTCCTTCCTTATCAAACGAAGAACAAAGTCCGGCCACCAGCCGCCGTGATACAAAACTTTAGTCAGTCTGATGTTTTTACGGGGAATGGCATAAGCCACATATTCAGTAATTAGTGATTTGCGATTAGCAATTAGAGAAAGAATTTCCTTTTTTAGTTCGGGGGTAACCCGTTCGTCGGCGTCAACATAAAGCAACCACACGCCTGAGGCATTTTTGGCACCAAGATTCCGACGATCGGAAAAGGTTGAGTCAAAAGGAGCCTTAATAATTTTTTTGACGCCAAATTTTCTCACAATATCCAAAGTTTTGTCAGTCGAACCATGATCAACAACCACTATTTCGTCAACCCATTTTACTGAATCTAAACAATCGGCAATAACTGGCTCTTCGTTTTTGGTCAAAACAATCACTGAAATTGTTATTCCCTTGTTTTCCATAATACTTAATACTTAATACTTAATACTAATTTCATTTCCAACTCCCTTTTCCAAATTTTCTTAGATAAAAATCCCTTATACCTATCTTTTGCCATTTTCTCCCATTTTTAAATAATTTGAAACTTTCTCTAATCAGGGCAATTTTAGACTTAAGCGGAGCATATTTCATCCCAAAGAGCATTCGATTTCTGGTAATAAAATAATCATGAAGATCTGAACCACTGCCTGAAGAACCAGAATTTAAGTGCCAGATTTTTGCTTTCGGACAAAAAACCAATTTGAAACCCGCTTTTTTTGCCCTGATTGATAGATCTACATCTTCAAAATATAAAAAATATCTGGGATCAAAAAGGCCAATTTTTTCAAAAACTTCTCTTTTAACCAACATTAAACAACCATTAACAAAATCGGTCTGGGCAGGAGTATCGTATTGCCCTAGATCAACCTCGTCGACTCCTCGGTGGCTGGCATAAACATTATTCCAATCAATTATTCCTCCGGCATACCAAATGACTTTTCCTAATTCACCTTTTGCATACTTATCTTTATGAAATTCATAACCTTTTTCAAAGTAAATTTTTCCTCCCACCATCCCAATATTTTTGTCTGATTCGGCTGTTTTAATTAACTCCGCCAGAAAGTTGGGGTCTACTCTCGTGTCATTATTTAACAAGCAAATATAGTCCGCCTTGTTCTGAAGAGCATATTTGATTCCTACGTTATTCCCTTCCGCAAAACCCAAATTCTTTTTATTCTCAATAACTTTTAACTTTGAAATACAACTTTGAATTTTGAATTTTGAATTTTGAATTTTTTCAACCGAACCATCTGTCGACCCATTGTCCACCACAACCACCTCAACGGAAAAACCATCGCAGTCAATATCCTTGAGCGACTCCAAACAATCCAAAGTCATTTTCCAGTTATTCCAATTAACAGTTGCTAACGCTACTTTTCGCATACCGCAATTATCCAGGGTAAAACCGGAATAACCTCAACCTTATTATAATAATTACTTAGAAACTTTTTAAACGATCCTGGGCTCCAGGCATGAATGTGTTCTGGGTGCCTGCCAAAAGTTGCCAAATAACTGCCGCTTACTAAAGACATTATAGAAAACCAAGGTTCAAAAGGAACTGAATAAATAGCTTTAGGTGAAACAGCAAGCACCTCTTTAACCGCTTTTCCCGGTTCGTCCAAATGTTCCAAAACCTCCAACACTAACGCCATATCAAAAACAGATGAAAAGTTCAGATTTAAAATATCCCCTTTTTGATAGTTTGCCTGAGGATTCCTTTTTTTCGCCTTGGCAAGCAAATTCACATTCAAATCTACTCCCGTTAGGTGTATTTTTGGGCAGCATTTTAGAAAATAGGCATCAGGATAACCTTCACCGCAACCAATATCAAGTACTTCATCGGGGTGCTCTTGAATAAGAATTTGGCCAACCCTAGCCAGAAACCGGTTAATGAAAAATCTTTTAAACAAATTGGAATACTTTTTCTTATCTTGACTTTTCTCCATCGGATTTAATGCCATGAAAGTAAATAATTAATTCAGCCAGTAATCCTGAAGTAAAAAATTGGATTCCGGTAATAATGAGGAGTACTCCCAAGAAAAGCAAGGGCCTGCCGCCAATTGCCTGGCCGGAAATTTTTACTGCCGTCAAATACAAACAGACCAGAGTTCCCAAAACCATCATACCAACGCCAATTGAGCCAAATAAATGCAATGGCCGCATTTTAAAGTTAGTCAAAAATAAAATCGTGAACAAATCAAAAAAACCGCGGAAAAATTTAGCCAGACCGTATTTGGACTTGCCATATTTTCTGGGCGCATGGGCAATCTCTATTTCCCCAACTTTGAAACCTTCTCTAGCCGCCAACACCGGAATAAACCGGTACAAATCGCCATATAGACGCAAATTTTCTACCACTTCCCGCTTATAAACTTTCAAACCGCAATTAACATCATGGAGTTTTACGCCAGTAGTCAGAGTAACGAAGCTATTAAAAATCCGGGAGAAAATTACGTTGTGCAAAGGATCGTTTCTTTTTTTCTTCCAGCCGGAAACCAAATCATAAGTATCAAGTTTGGCCAAAAGCTTTGCAATCTCCTCCGGCTGATCCTGCAAATCAGCATCCAAGGTAACAATATAATCACCTTTAGCCGCTTTAAAACCAGCCATTAAGGCAGCTGATTTGCCTTGATTCTTTTTAAATGAGATAACATGCACCAAAGAATTTTTATCTGCTAAAGCTTTCAGAAATTCCTCTGATCCGTCAGTTGAGCCATCATTCACAAAAATGATTTCGTGTTTCTGGCCTTTAAAGACAGCGGCCAATCTTTGGCACAATTCGGGAAGGCTTTCTTTTTCGTTAAAAACTGGGGAAACAATTGAAATCATATTTTTTCCAATTTAAAAACACTAATACTATTTTTAATGGGCCAGGTTTTGGTAATCTTTGCTGGTGTAAACGAACTAATTTCCCAAACCGGGTAATCCAAAACATTTTCTGTATCTCGGGCAATAACATATAACGTGTCGGCCTTGGGATAATCTTCAACTCCTAGGGGTTGTTTCTTTGCAAGCTGAACAAAATAACGGTATGAATAAGCGCGGGTATCACCGTCTAACAGATTGGCAATATTAAAATTACCTTCCGCATCCTGCTCAATAATGCGAGCTGCTAGACGAACACCAGCCAAATCCCAGCCTTTAGGCATACTCTGTTGGACAAAACTCACTTTGTTTAAGTTAAGAATCACTAATCCGGCAATTAAAAAATAACTCACATATTTTACCCGAAAAGACAGGCTTTCGAACAAAAGACCCACTAAGAGGAAAGCATAAGGATAAACTACCCCTAAATAATGAACCAGCATTTGGCCAGGGTAAATCGTGGGAATAATCAAGCCCGTAAATAGCATGATAAAAGTTAAAGGTAAAGCTTCTGATTTCCGGTCTTTGATAACTACAAGGGCCACCCCTAAAAGGATAAGAACCAGCAAAAAGGTACTTAAAATGTTGATATAACCAAATCCGAATAAATAATAAAACACCTGCCACAAATTAAGGACCAATTTCTGCAGAAAAGTTTGGCCAGAAAAAGTAATCGCCTTTCCCACTCTGGAGAGATCTAAGAAAGCTCTGGTATTAAAGAATTGATGCCGTAATTCAAAGACCAAATAAGGCAAGATTGCCAAAAATAGTCCAAAACAAAATAAGAGGTGTTTTTTCCAGGCAACTTTTTTGAGAATTAAAATCAAGAAAAGTCCTAGCGGTAAACCAGCGGCTAGAAAATTGGCCTGAACAGCCAGGCCAGAAAAGACTCCTGCCAATAACAGCAATAGTAAAGCGCTTTTGAGTTCTTTGGTTTTTAGAAATTTTACTAGACACCAAAAAGCAAAAACTGAGAAACCGGTAATAAAATAGGAATTAAAAATATTCCGGCCATATTCCACCATCCAAGGAGAAACCGCCCAAAGCAAAGCTGAAAAATAACCCGCTCTTTTATGACCCAAAAGAGCGGCAATTGAATAGACAAAATAGACAGAAGTAATGGACAAGAGTGAAAACCCGATTGCCGGACCAATCGGATTACGGTTAAAGAGTAAAAGGAAAAAAGCGTTAAAGTAATGATAAAACGGGCCAAAATGAACATTGGATATACTGGTTGGCGGACCAAGTAAAGTCAACTTGCCTTGTAAAATAGTATTGGCAATGATCAAATCCCGGCCTTGTTCGCCCAAAAAGGTGGTTACTTGCGGCAGCCGGTACAAGCGTAAAAACACCGCCAGGAGCACTATCACAAGTATCAGCCAGTTTTTTACAATACTTTTTTTCATTAAATTAGTGTTTTTATCTTTAAACGGAGTTTAGCAAAAGAATTCCGAGTGATTTTTTGGAGCCAGAACAGATAATCATGGATTACCTTTAGAGTTGTTTTAGCAAAGTCTTCGGTAATGCCTTGATCCCGGAAACCGGTTTTTTCCCAGAGTTTCAAATATACAACAAATTCAGAAAAAGTTTGCAAACTGGCCAAAACAAAACCATGAATACCATCTTTATAACCCTCTCCGGCAAAAAACCGCGACAGAAACTCATTAGTTGGCTGAATCATCAAATCTTTCCAATCGAAACAATATCCTTTTTGAAAAAGTTCTTCAGCCTGAATATCGGTATAACGATTCAGTCTTTCAATAAATTGGAAGATAGTCTGAAAATTATAATGAATTAAGGCATTTTTCTCCTCGGCCTCTAATTTTAAGCCTTTGCCTTCCGTTTGGGGAGGCTGATGAATTTCTTCTGAAAATCTAACCCGGCCTTTCTTAAAAAAACGAACAAGATAGTCGGGCCACCAGCGAGAATGTTCAATCCATTTCCCAAAAATAATATTCTTACGGGGAATTTGGACATAATCAGTTTCACTTCCTTGGGCTATTTCTTTAAGTTTTGAGGCTAAATTTTGGGGTAATTCTTCGTCAGCGTCGATAAGTAAAATCCAATCTCCAGTTGCTTTCGAAAGGGCAAAATTTCTCGCTGGCTCAACAAAACGAGTGTATTCATGCAGAAAAATTTTTGCCTTATATTTTTTGGCAATTTCTACTGTTTTATCAGTAGAATGCATATCAACCACCACAATTTCCTCGGCAAAATTTTTCACTGATTCCAAACACCTGCCTAAATTTTTCTCCTCATTATAAGTGTTAACAACTGCGGAAATTTTCATCTTTCTTTATTTTATCTTAATACTTCATAAATGGCCACTTCCCCGTTTTCAAAAATCTTTTTTGCTCCAATATCTCCCCAACCCAAGTTGATTTTCTGACCCTTAACCAAATAGAGATATCTAATCTGGTTTAATTTTAAAAATTGATTTGCCCAATTTAAATCTCTGGTCGTAAAAAATCTTGTCTCTTCTTCTCTTCGTGGCTGCCAGTTATATCCGGAAATTTCTAAATTCATTTCATCTTCCAGATATGTCGGTTTACTACTTAAGGCGGAAACATAAGCAGTCGTCTCATAAGCATACAAAGGCCTTGGTTCAGAAAACTTGGAAAACCAAGTAAAATCGTGAGGATAAGTCAAAACAACGCCTAGAGGCTCTTTTCGCAAAAACTCAAGCGCCTCCAGCTCCTCAATGCTCACTCTTGCCGGCGGTCGAAAGGGTAAATAATCGTTTCTCAATGTTGCCAGGCTTGTTGGTAAAGTTAAAATTACCACAGCAATACTTATTATCAACTCTATCAATTTGCTTACATTGCTTTTTTGTTTTTCCAAAAAACCTCCAATTACCACACCGGCAAAGATCGCCATTAAAAATTGAAAATAATAAAAAAACTGAATAGTGTTCCAAGGATTGCCTTTCTGAATAAAAATTAAAGGAAGAACCAAGGAAATAATCAAAGCGCTAAAAAGCCATATTTCTAATTCGGAAATTTTGCTTCTTTTTTTCCAAAAAAAACCGCCATAAAAAAAACCAATTGCTCTTGTTCCTAGATTTCCAAAAATAAAAATTGTCAAAGCTAACCCCTCTGCCAAAATCCACTTTAACCACTTACCAGAATGTAAATAAGCAACTCTGGCGTTTTCCAATTTGAACCAACCCAATCTGTCACCATAAGAAAGCATTGTGCGGGGGAACCAAAGCGGTGAAAAAACCAAAAGAGATGATGCCTTCAAATCAAAGGGTAAAAAAACGCAAAGAGCAACTAACAAACTAAGAACAAAAAGCCTAAAAATTTTTTGGGTTTCGGCTCGCTGAAAAGCTAAACTGATGATTAATAATCCCAGTAGGGAACCCAAAGCCACAATACCAGCATAAACTTTTATTTGAATTAGCAAACCAAACAAAACAGAACAAACAATCAAGTTTTTTAAAGATGGTTTTTGCTGATAATCTAAAAATTTAATCAATCCCCAAAGTAAAACAATCAGTGACAAAGCATAAGGAGGATTTATCAAAGTAGAAATTGCCTGATTGGACCAAAACATTGATTCTCCCCCAAGCTTACTCGTTCTTATGAGACTGACTAACCACCCCCAACTGCCGCCAAAATAAACAAAAAAGGTGGCCCAAAAGGCCTTTTTCTTACTTTTAGTCCATTTTTCGACAAAGCGATAAGTTAAAAAGCCAATCAAAATCGCCAAAATGGGCGGAAGAATTTGGAAATACATTCTGATAGGTATGATACCTGTCAATCGTGACAAGAAAGCCGCCAGCAAATCAAAACCAAAGTGATAATTGGTCAACCTTGCTCCGGCAAAAACCGGGTTGCCAAGAGAAAACCTTGCTAACTGATTAATTAAAGCTATATGCCAAATTCCATCATGGCCATTTGGACCCCAAAACCCCATTCCATAAGGATAAATTAGTCCTGACTTAACCATTGGCAGAGAAATCGTTACCGAACCAACCAAAACTAGCAAACTAAGGCAAATGTTCTTAAGCAGAAAAAATGTTGTTACGAGAACAACAAGATAGAAAAACAATAATAACAGAGGAGAAATTTTAAAGGGAACTTTCTGCCCGCCAGAATCTTTAACTAGCTTCCCTAGAGAAATATCATCAGGCAATTTTTGCAAATTATCAGGAAACCTGACAGTATCAATTTTATATGGATTGTTTAACGACAAAGTTCCCCACACATTGGCTGTCAAAAGATTTGCTTCAGGCCAGCTTTCGTCGTAAATTCGTAAGTCTCTGATATACTTTTTACCATCTTTTTCAATTAAACCAACTCTAAATTTGGGATTCATTGTCCAAAGACCAATCTGGTGTGTTGGCGAAAGATTTTTGAATTTCCCTTTATACCAATCGGAAAAATCCGCCATCGTCACGATCTTTAATTCTCCTAAATTTCTTCTCCGAGCAATCTCCTGAAGCTGTTGACTGAAACCATCACCAATTTTTTCCCAATTATTATCATTTTCTAAACCAATTGTAATCTGACCAAACTGATTACTATCATTTTTTAAATAGAGATCAAGCAAGCCCTTAAGATAGTCAACGCCTAAATTGTGACTTTGGTAATCATTTACCTGAACACTATAAGTACTCTCATTCACTGACCCGCCATATCCTAATTCTGGATCTCTGGCCGCCCACCAAAAAACTACGAGATCAAGTTTGTTCTTTGTTGTTTGCGCTGGTGTTAAAATATTAAATTTTGAAGGATAATAAGGCACTCCCCACCAACCGCCCCAAATTTGATATCCATCAGTGCCAAACTGATCTGCACAAATAAGCACGCTGGTAACTTTATATTTTTGTTGCATATATAAGGCGGAATAAGCATCAACATGCCAAGCGCCAACGGATTTTGGAAAATAACCAAAATTATTCCGAAACTCAGCAAAGATTTGATCAATCAATTTCGTTCTCTCTTCAGGTTTATAACCAGACAGAAAAATTTTATTAGCGTCATGCCAAAAAGTCCCTCCTTGTGGATAGCTAATGCCTGTTGAGCGCGCTAAATTAGGCATAATCTCTAAGAAAACACCAAGTTCGTCACTTTTTGGAAGAGTTTTGAAATAAGCGGAAATTGAAGAAGACTCAATCGCATCGGAACGAAGCAACCACGTCATCGGAAAATTTTCTTTCCCCGCAGCTCTCTTTAAGATCGCAACACCCTCAAGCGGAGAGAAAGATTTTTCCCCCCAAAATTCATCTCCTCTAACCGGATTGACAATTGTAACAAAGGCATTCTCTCTTGCTAAGACTTTTGGGGTTAATCCACCCAAAAGAAAAAAGAAAAAAACGAAGAAGACAAAAAAATTATTTATTCTTCCTAAATTCATGGTAAATTTTGGAAAGGTCATTTACTAACTCCTTTCCGACGAGAACATATGAAATAAAAAGATAGACTGCGCCACCAACTAAAACTCTTAAACCAATTGAAAACCATAAATTAAAAATAAAAGGTTTAAAAAAGAACAAAATAATCCCCAGAAAAAAAGAGGCAATTAAAGGCTTTCCTATAGATCTTGGCAAATCAAAATCAACATTTTTCTTGGCGCAATAAACCGCCACCACTGAGGAAACAGAAATTAAAGCGGCTGATAAAGCAATTCCGTTATAGCCCAATTTAACTCCCAAAATCGGCATTAAAACCCAAGTTAATACAAGCCACATAAGCATCAGCTTAAATGTCGTTTTAATCTTTCCCAAAGCGTTTAAAAGATTAGTCATTGTAGTAGAAATCGTCGCCCAGGCGGAATTAAAACAATAAAAATATAAAGCAAGGAGAGCTGGTTGCCATTTAGTCCAGCGAGGAATGATCTTTACCAAGTCGGAAGCAATTAGCGAAAAACCCAACAAAATCGGGAAGGTTAAAAATGCTAAGAAAAAAACTGATTTTTCAACTGCTTTTTTGAGCTCTTTCTTATCTTCCTGCATCCTCGAGAAAGCAGGAAAAGTCACCTTTAGCACATTATCCATAAAAAATCTTAAAGGTTGCTCTGCCCACTTTTTTGCCCAAAGTAAATAGCCTAAACCAGTAGTACCAATTATTTTACCCAAAAAAACCGTCATCAAATCATCCTTAGCCATTGCTACAAAAGTATTAGCCTGATATGGAACCCCAAATTTCAATAGTTTTTTCAAAGACTGTCGCGAAAAGGTAAAACCGGGCTTCCATGGAGAAATAATATACATTGCGATTAAACCTACAATTCCTTGAGCCAACACTGAGTAAGAAAAACTATTAATTCCCATACCCCGCCAGGCAAAAATTACCACCAAGACACTGTAAACTACGGTTTCTAAAAGCTGGGGAATAATAAGTAAATTAAATCGCAAAGTCCTTTCCAACAAAACTGAGGGAATTGTTTTCAGCGAAGAAAGAAAAAAAGAAAAAGCCAAAGCATACAAAAGAAAAATTGCCGAGTGATCAAAACCATAAATTCTCTTAAGTAAAGGAGATACCCCAAATATTACGGCAAAAAGAATAATCGCCAAAGTCTGTTGGACAACAAAAGTCGTTTCAAGATCCTCTTTAGTAATCTGTTCCTTTTTTTGTATTAGAGCAGCGGCCAAACCTATATCAGAAAAATTACGAAAAATAGCGATCGAGGCGGAAACAATGCCGTAAATTCCAAAGACTCGCGGATCTAAAAAAACTGTCAAAAAAAAAGTTGAGGCAAAGGATATTACCTGGACCAAAAAGGTTCTCGAAGTTAAGGCTAATACGCCTACAAAAGATCTCTTTTTGACTATCCCCAGATCAACTTCTAGGCTTATATCCTCATCCATAATCTCAATTTTACCACAGAGAAGATTCTAACTACGAGACAAAGCGATATTTTAAAAGAGTAAAGATTGCCCCAAATGTATCTTTGGCCTTAATTTTTTTTCCTTCCTTATAGCTTCTCGGCTTAGTAATAATCGGGGCTTCTGTAATCTTACACCCCATTTTCAAAATTTTAGCGGTTATTTCTGGCTCAATTTCAAAACGATCAGAGTTAAGATTTAAATTTTGGTAAACTTCTTTGGTCATCATTTTGTAGCAAGTTTCCATATCAGTTAAATTTGAACCGTAAAGCAGATTAGTCAAAAAAGACAAAAAACGATTAACCAGATAATGAAGAGGTAAAGGAGTTTTATTTTTGCCAAAGAGTTTAAATTTCATTTTCTTTAGCCGGCTGCCATAAACAACTTGTGTTTCCCCCAAGAGTATTGGCTTTAACAGTCTTTGGTAATCTTTTGGGTCATATTCCAAGTCGGCATCTTGAATAATTAAAACGTCCCCAGTCGCCTCTTTTATTCCTCTTCTTACCGAATAGCCTTTTCCCCTATTTCTTTCATTTCGAAATACTTTTAATCCTGGATAAGTATTTTTAATTTTCTTACGACCGCTAGGGGTTGGGGGCTTAAAATTTTGAATTATTTTCCATGTTTGATCGGTTGAGCCGTCATCAATAACAATCACCTCTTTTGGAGTTTTTTCAGCTAAAACTCGACTCAACAATTCCTCGATGGTTTTTTCTTCGTTATAAACAGGGATAACAACTGAAAGTTTCATTTTTTTAATCTTTGTTTAAAAATTAAAACAAAATAAACAAAAAATATAATTAGAGTTATTAATTCCGCAATTAGACGCACAAGGCTGCGACCAAACCAAATTTTTATATCAGATTTTCCAGGAGCAATAAAGACAGCGATATCGCCAAACGGTTTATTGATATTAATTTCTCTTTTTTGCCCATTTATTGCCACCTGCCAACCTGGAAAATAATATTGATGAAAAATAAGCTTGGCTGGCTGACTCGTTTCAACTTTGGCAAAAAATAAAGTAGGTGTAGATTTTCGAAAACTAATTTGACCAGAAGAAACTTCCAGCACAGACTTTGGTAAAGAATTTGGCCTTTTTTGTGTCCAGATAGTTAAAGGCAAATAATCTTCACTATAGTTGTAATACTTTTCTGATACTTTCTCTGATTCACCTTGGGACAAGCGATTGGCAAACATTCTCTCTAAATAATAATTATCATTGACAAGCAAACTTTTTTCTGGTTTAAAATATTTCAAATTAAGTACGGAAAGTAAAAGTAAAATCACGACAAAAGAAGTCTTTTTAATTTTACCTGAAAAATCGTCTAAAAAACCAATTGATAAAGAAGAAAAAAGTGTTGTCAAGAGCAAAAATCGCCAAGGAAATTGAACATACTCGCCCAAAGGTAAAATTTTCCAAAGAAATCCAGAGCGAATATTCATCATAAAAACGCTAAAGGCAAAAGAAAACATGATTGTTTCCCAAAGTACCAACTTTTTTTGCCCCAAAAATCTTTTTTTCCAAACAAAAACCAAAAAACCCAAAACAATTGCCATAAGATTGACAACTCCAATTTGAAAAGACATTTTATCATCCGGACCCCAAACCGACGCTCCATATCCCCAAGAAGGGATTAGCAACTGTCTAATAAAAGGGAAGTGGTCAAAAGGATTAAAAGGAGTTCCTGCTTGAATAAATTTCTTTTCTAAAACAGCTGGCACCCAATAGTAAGCAGAAAAAGCTAGTCCGGTCCAACCTCCAATTGCCAAAGAAAAAAAAGAGTCCGTTTTCTTTTTTTGCATTAATATCCAAAAGAAGCAAAAAACAGCCAGAAAAGGCAAAAAAATAATTGCTGTCAGATTATGCGCCAAAATTAAAGCAGCTAAACTTAGTCCAGCTAAAAACTCATTGCGGAGATTTCTTTTTTCTAGCAAGTTAAAAAAAGTTAACAAAACAGCAGGCATAAAGACAAAAGACCAAAGTTCACCAACCGCCCCACGAACGTATAAGTCAACTGCCCGATAGGGAGTCAATAAATAAACAGCAGTGGCCAAAAAGGAAAATTGCCGACTAAAAAATTTTCTTGCAAAAAAATAAAAGAAAATTCCCGAGAGAGGAAGACTAAAAAGAAAAACCAATTTCAATGACCAAACAAGACTGGTTTTAAATAGCAAATAGAACCAGGAACCTAAATAAAATGGCAAGGGATAGTAAAAAACAAAGAAGGGATAACCATAGTTGAAACTAAAATCCGGCGCCCACCGCGGAGGAAACTGCCCTCCTGAAATAGCTCTTATCATCTCGTAAAGATTGGCAATTTGTGCTTCGTCATGGAAAGGATAAAAACCTGGTTTCAACAAAGGAAAACCAATTACCAGGGAAATCAAAATAATTAATCCCAACCAAAACCAATCCTTATCAAACAGTTTCTTCATCTTCTCTGCTTAAAATTACTATTAAAGAAATTAAGGAAAAAAAGGAAAACAAAGTTAAGCCATTGGCAAAACTTCGCAAGGGAGTATCTCTGAAAAAACCAACAATGGTATGTTTACCTGGAGGAACAACTACTTCGATCACCCCTTCTGGGTTATCTGAACTAAAAGTAACCGGCTTTTGATCAATAACTACCTCCCAACGGGGAAAATCCACAATTGGCACTTTAATCCTCGCTTCTTTAGTTACATCAACCGTAAAACGCCAGAAGTTGGACCGCTTAGCATATTCAGAAACAATCGCCTTCCCATCAATCACCCAAGGGCTAACTGGTGCCAAACCCTTAGGAATTTCTTTAACATTTTTTGGCAGGTAATCAAGCAGAGCCGCCAACTGTTGCTTTTCCAATTCTTTCCCTGAAAGTTTAAAGTTATCATCAATTCCGGGATAAATTTGCTCTGGCTTGAAATACTGGACATTCAAAAGCATTGCGGAAACAAGAATTATTAAACTTAAAAAAACACTAATTTTTCTAAATCGTATTTTTCTTAAAACAAAAATTACCCCGCCGCTAAGAAAAGAGGAAGCAAAAACAATCAATCCTAAAAACCGCCAAGGAAATTGGATAAAAGGCATCAAGGGTACTTTTTCCCAAATAAAAACAGAAGTTCTATGAGTTAAAAACACAGAAACAAAAAAAATAAAAAGAAAAAACACTAAACAAAAAACTTCTTTAAGAGATTTTTTTCTGATAAGCAAAAAAAATATCAAAGGAAGAGCAAGACAAACTAACCACCAATGAGGCCAGCCAATTTGAAAAGACATTTCACTTGAAGCTCCGTGAGAACCTCCGTATCCCCAAAATCTCGAAAATAACAGTTGGCCTTTATATACAAAGTGATTATGAAAATCAAAATACCCAGAAGTTAGAGTGTCAATTCTAACAAATTTTTTTTCAAAAAAAGCGGGAATAAGGAAAAAAGAAGAGAGACCAACTGCCCACAAAAAAGAGAGAGACAGTTTAGAAAAAACCTTCCATTTTTTTAAAACCGCTAAGGAAAAAATTCCCCAAAGAATCGCAAAAGGAGTAAAAATCATTGTCATAATATTATGTGACAGAAAAAGGGCAGACAATGAAAAAATTATCCCAATAAACCAACACATCTTTTCTTCCTTGACAAATTTATAAATGGCCAAAAAAATTATTGGGAAAAAGACAAACGCCCAAGCTTCAGCCATCGCTCCTCTGACATAAATGTCAACTGCCCGATAAGGAGCATACATATAAAAAACGCTAGCAACTAAGGCTGGAAATCTACCAAAAAATTCTTTAGCTAAAAAGTACATAAAAATTCCAGAAAGCAATAGAGAAAAAAGGAATAAAATTTTGACAATATCAACAAACTGAAATCCAAAAAGTCTGAAAAACATACCAAAATAATAAGGAAAAGCAGAATAGAAATTAAACAAAGGTTGACCAAAGCCTGCTCCCATATCTGGCGCCCAACGACAGGGAATTTGTCCATTTAAAAAACATTTCTCCATCTCCCAAAGCCGCAATACCTGAAGATCATCATGCATAGTAAAATAACCTTTTGAAAGCAAAGTTCTCCAGGTAGGAAAACCTAAAATAAAAACTGACAAAACGGCAATGATATCTTTTCTAAAGATCTTTTTTATGTCTATTCTCATATAAAATTACTACTACAAGTATAAGACTGACTATTGTCAAAAAATCGCCCGCAGCTCTTGGCCAAGTTCTTTTTAATTTGACATAAATTTCATGCTCACCAGGGGGAACCGAAATGGTAATCAACCCCAAATCATTGTGATAATCAATCGTACTTTCCCGACCGTCAATCCAAACTTTAAAACCGGGAAAATAATAAAGCGGCAAACGCAAAACTGCAGTTTCAGTAACGAAAACTTTGCCTCTCTGCCAATCAGTTCCTTTTTGATAATTTAAAATTTCTGCTTCTCCAGAAATCAAGAGAGGAATTTCCGGCGCTTTACTGACTGGCGGAGACTGAGCAAAAATTGGCAAATAATCAAAAATACTAATGGTTAACTGCTTCTCCCAAAGCTCTCCCGAAAACTTATCTTTATCTGTTAGATTGTACCAAGAGCTTGGATTAAAATAAAAAGCATTAAACAAAATAACCACCAAAACTAGCAAGGTAGAAAGAAAAATTTTGTTTTTTTTACCCTTTGTGAGCGGTATTATTGCCCCAACTATCGTACAAACTGCAAAAGTGGCAATTGTCAAAAATCGCCAAGGAAATTGAAAATACTTCATAAACGGCAAGCTATTCCAAATAAAAACAGAGTTTTGGTGAGCCATAAAACACGAACCAAGAAAAATCAGGAAAAAGAAAAGAATGAAAGAAAAAATTGTTTCTCTTTTCCGTTTTAGAAAAGAAATTATTAAAACTAATAATGCCAAAAGCCAGTGCCAAATTCCAATCGAGAAAGATAAATCATCATAAGGACCAAGTTCGCTTGAACCGTATCCCCAAAAAGTAGATAAAAATATTTGGCGAAGAGAGACAAAATGAGCCAGAAAATTGAAATATCCCATAGTCATTGTCTCAATGTGAACAAATTTTCTTTCAAAGAAAAGCGGTAAAACAAAAAAAGATGCTAACCCAACCCCCAAAAGACTACCAAGAAACAACTTAGTGAAAAGTCGCCATTTCTTATAATACCAAAGCAAAAAAATTCCCCACAAAACAGCTACTGGGGTAAAAGCAATAACCGTCAAGTTATGAGTAATCAATAAACCGGCAAAAGAGAAAGACAAAAAAATAAGATAACGAATTTTTTCTTTTCTGATTACCTCTAAAATCGACCAGGCAATTAATGGTAAGAAAACCAGAGCCCAAAATTCTCCTACTGCTCCCCGACTAAAAGCATCGGAAGCTCTATATGGAGCATAAATATAAAAAATAGCGGAAATAAAACCTCCAAGATTACCCCACAAAGCTTTCCCTAATAAAAACATTGTTAAACCCGAAAGTATAAAACTCAAAGCAAATCCTGCCTTAACAGAATCCAAAAAAGAAAAACCAAGCAAATGAAATCCTTCCATCACATAGTATGGCAAAGGCGAATAAAAAATAAATTGAGGATAGCCATACTCATAACCCATATCAGGCACCCAACGGCAAGGAATTTGCCCATCTTTAACACATTTGTCCATTTGCAAAACTCTCATTGCCTGCATATCGTCATGCATGGGAAAATAGCCGGGACGCAGAAGCGATTTAAAAGAAAAAAAAGACAAAATTAGAATTAAAAAAACCCACGGCCAACTCGTTTTCTGCATAAGTCAATTTTATCATAATGAGAAGCAACAAATTTTACCGAAGTTCGAAAAAAAGCAGATTTTCTTGGGCTCCTTGAGAGTTGATTGCTTTTGGATATTTGGCAATCAAATGTAAATTGTTAGCATCTTCGACCCTAAAACGAGAATCATTGACTAGCAAAAAAACCCGACTGTCGGATAGTCCTGATTTTAGCTTAGGAGAAATATCTGTTACTGGTTGACCAACTCCAATGACTGTAATATTTGGCACCCCTTCCAAATACATTTCCAAACCATTGGGCAATGTCCCAAAGTAGCCCTCAGTACCCACCAAAAGTTTTTGTGTTTTTGCCACCTCTTTGAGGTAATTAGAGGCTTCTTTGATACCATAACCCGCGGTCCACATTTCCAAATATCCGCTTCTCTCTTGAACCGGCAACCAAGCCTTTTGCGGCGCAGCAATCAGCAAGAACAATTGATACATCGGCATTAGCAA
>Ga0078972_1009015_pt1 | contig 20133 bp, 14 predicted proteins | sample YelNatPaOPGAMG01_FD_67568 | JGI IMG/M metagenome (GOLD analysis project Ga0078972, IMG submission 67568) | Hot spring thermophilic microbial communities from Obsidian Pool, Yellowstone National Park, USA - OP-RAMG-01 (SPADES assembly) (version 2) | ecosystem: Environmental > Aquatic > Thermal...
GTTTACAGGCATCGCCAGGCAGGAAGGGGAGTAGCCCGGCTGCCAGCAAGTGGCCGGCGGGCACGAAGCGGCCCAGCCAGAGCAAGCCACAGGCGTAGATCAACAGCTGGCCCACCAGGAGAGCCGCGAGGAGCCGTGGCCCGCGCCCAGCGCTCCGCTCCGCCAACCACCCCGCCGCGTAGGCAGCCGCGAGAAACCCCGCCAGGTAGCCGCCTGTCGGCCCCGCCAGGCGGGCGAGCCCACCGCAATTCCCGGCCAGCACCGGCAGGCCCAGCGCCCCCGAGAAGAGATAGAGCGCGACGCTTCCCGCGCTCTGGCGGCCCAGCAGGCCTGCCAGCACCAGGACGGCCAGGGTCTGGGTGGTGATCGGTACGGGCGAGAATGGGAGAGGCACGGCCAAGTGCGCCGAAAGCGCGATCAGTGCGCTGCCCCCCGCAACCAGCGACACCTGCTGGAGGGCCTTCAGGTGCAGGTCGACGGAGGAGCGAGGCCAGGCCAGGGACTTGGTAAGCATGATGCACCTCGATGGCACAGAATTTGGGATAGAGATGGCACTCCTGTAGCTCAACCCCGCCATCCGTGCCAAGATACGCCCCATGCCGGGCTCGGAGGCGCAAAAAGGACGGGGTGGGAGCTCGAAACCGAACCATAGACTCCCACCCCGATTGAGCTGGAGGCACCAACTCCGCCCGGTGCCTCCGACGCGCGAGGGGCTGCCTCGCGGGCCCCCTGCAGCAGCCTCTCGCACGCTACTGGCCCGCGACTCCAGTATAGCCGATATCGTGAGATTTGGGATGCGCCGAACGGTCAGGGGCCGGCTGGGGCGTTGGGCCCGGAGCGTTCAGCGCCTGCCCGGCGGTGCCGCAGGGCCGAGGCTCTGGCTGAGGAAAGCGATGGACTCGCGCAGGTAGGCCTCCAGCTCCTGGCGCCAGCCCTCTCCCTTCACCGGCGTGAAGGGGTCAGGCCCCGACGCCGTGCACTCGACGATCACGTCGCCGTGGTAGCCGGTCGCCCGGAGCGCCGCCAGCAGGGCGGCCCAGTCGGTATGGCCGCGCCCTGGGGCCGCGCGGTTCGAGTCGGCCACGTGAAAGAGGGAGAGCCTCTCGCCGGTCAGGCGCACGGCCTCAGGGGGGTAGGCCTCTTCGATATTCATATGGTAGGCATCGAGCAGGATGCCGACCGTGCCCGGGTCGAGGCCCTCCAGCAGCGCCAGCGCCTGCCGCGCGGTGTTCACCAGGTGGCTCTCGTAGCGGTTCAGCACCTCGACGGCGATGCGCACCCCTGCCGCGCGGGCAACCTCGGCCAGCGCGGCCACCCCCTCGCGCAGGTATGCCCACTCGCTCTCCTGCGTCGCCAGCGGCCGGATGCGGCCAACCGCTCCATGGCACGAAACGATGGGGCAGCCCAGCTCTGCGGCCAGGTCGATCGCCCAGCGGTAATAGTCCAATGCCTGGTGGCGCACCGCAGGGTCGGGGTGGGCCAGGTCCACGTTCTCCGGGGTGATGGAGAGCACCTCCAGACCGAGCCCGGCGAGGAGGGGGCGCAGCGCCACCGGGCTACAGGCCGGGTCGCCCTTCAGCTCGAGGCCGTCGTAGCCCATGCCGGCCACCGTTCGTGCCACTTCTTCGAGGGGTGCGTCACCAAACACCCAGGTGCAGACGCCAAACTTCATTTTACTCGACCTCCTGGCGGGCTAGACGAACCCGCGCGTGGTTGGTACTTCCCGCACTCCGCAATCTCGTCGAACATCGCCCTCACGTTCTCTGGCTTGGCGAACCTGGGGATACTGTTGCAGCTACTCGGAATGTACTTCCCGTTGCGGTTCATGGTTCGGAAACAGGCTCTGGTTATGGCTCGCACCTCATCCGGTGTGCCTCGGGCAAGCACATCGATGTCGATACCGCCAATCAGTACGAGGTTAGGATAGTGCTGCGTAAGGTAGTCGACGTCCATGCATCCCGGCTCGAGCGGGTTCAGCGCGTTCATGCCGAGAGAAACGATATCATCGAGCACTGCCATGAAATTCCCATCGGAGTGGAATACCCATGGTAGCTTGATCTCGGCAGCTACGGCACGCGCGTAAGGCATCACTACTTCACGCAGCAGTTGGGGCGAGTAGATTGGCCCCGTCTTGAAAGCAAAGTCGTCGAAGGCCCAGAAAAAGTCTACTCCGATGTGGTTGCATACCGAGATGACCCGACATGTCCACGAGGTGTAGATCTCGAGGATCGCACGCAACAGGCGAGGATCATCGTGGGCGGCGATTGAGAACGCCATCAGCTCCATGGTCTGCCAGATGTGGCCAATTCCGGTGGAGATACAAGCACCAACGGCGTAGTCCCGCTTCTTGTCTATCAGGCGCTTGAGATTGTCCCAATGCCGGGCCGACAGTTCCACCAGCGCCAGTCGCAGGGTCTTCAGGCTTCCCCAATCCGTCAGCAGTCCATGGTTGCTGCCGCCAGCGCGAATACGGGGGGCCATCGTGTAATGATACGGGATTTCGATATTGCAGCGTCCGGTCTGTTGGTTGATCTCGATCTCGCGCTCGATCATCTGTAAGTGACGGTTGAAGCTGTGCGGATCCCCATCGGTCAGGGGAGTGAGCCTGATGCCGTAGGCTTCTTCGATGATCCGGCTGTCAACTCCATGCTCTATACAAGGGGAAGGATAGACGGCTTGCCCTTCGAGGGCGTACACGACTCGGTCCCTTGGCGTGATGGCCACCTGTAGCTCCTGTTCTCGGTATTCGAGTAGCCGTCTACCCAATCCTTTGGAGCACCCCGCAGGGATATCACCATGGGGATCGTTGTCTGCACAAGCCGCGCAGTCGTGCCCGGCAGCTCTTCGATGCGCTCGGGAAGTTCCGCTGCAGCATCGCTACAAAACGCGCGCTGAACTTTACCACCGTGTGGGGCATTGGCTTCATTGCACTCTAGCTGCGCTGCGGAGGCACGAGCTACTGGAACGACTTGCTCATCTCGCTTCCGGTGGCTACCGACCCAGCGGTTAGCCTCTTCTTGGGCCTGGAGGTGCGGATCAGATCCTGCAAGAGCTGCTCGTACGCCGTACCGTCGAGCGGTAGCTCGACCGTCTGGGCCTTGAAATGGGAGTATATCATCGCGTTGGCCAACTCAACGGAGCGGATCCCCTCTTCCGCTGGGGCGATGAGCGGCACTCCGTCGAGGATGGCGTCGACAAAGTTCTGGGTGACCTCGGCGTGCTGGCCGCCCTTGCCCTCAGCGGGGATATTGACCTCCCACACGTCTGGTTTCGCGAATGCCTGGGAGCACTCCTTGAGAAAGCTGCTCGCCGGCACCTCATTGCGCGTGAACGTGATCGTATCCTTTTCCAACACCACCCTGCCGCGGTCCCCAGCGATCTCGAGCCGGTTGGTGCCCGGTGCCTCGCCAGTCGAAGCAACAAACACCCCAGTGGCGCCGTTGGGATACTCCAAGTAGGCGGTTACCTCATCTTCGACCTCGATGCTATGATACTTGCCCAGGCCGGCGAAGGCACGCACCCGCTTGGGCATACCGCAGAGCCACTGGAAGAGGTCGAGGTTATGCGGGCACTGGTTTAGGAGCAGGCCGCCGCCCTCGCCCTTCCAGGTGGCGCGCCAATCGCTGGAAGCATAATAGGCCTCCGTGCGGAACCAGTCGGTAGTAACCCAATTGGTGCGGCGAATCTCGCCCAGCTCACCCGAGTCGATCAGGCGCTTGATGCGCTTGTAGTGCGGGTCGGTGCGCTGCATGAACATGGCGGCAAAGACCTGCGCGGGGTTCTTGTGCGCAGCGATCATGCGCTCGGCATCCCCCTTGTGGACAGAGATAGGCTTTTCGACCAGCACGTGCAGCCCCTGCTCAAGCGCATCCACGCCCACGGTTGTGTGAAAGTAGTGGGGCGTGGCAATCAGCACAGCGTCCACGGCGCCGGAGCGGACAAGGTCCTCACTCCTGAGGAAAGTCCTGATCCCCCTGAAGGCCTCAAGGCGTTCCGGGATGGGGTCTGCCACGGCCGTCAGTTCGGCTCGGCGGATCTTACCTTCCAGCAGGTATTCGGCGTGGATCCGCCCCATGTTGCCGAGGCCGACAACACCGATTCTCACTCTGTCCATCTTGCTCCTCAACTGATCTGGGCCTCACATCCGATCATCCACATATCGCACACAAGGCTGCGCCGGTCTTCATGCGTGGCCCGAGTTCGAGACTATGGGCCTCCTCGATGATCTGGCGATTGACTCCATGCTTTGCACGTCCCGGGGCAGATCGTTCGTCGCTGCAGCGCGCAGGCCAGTCTGTCGCTGGGCCCGGTAGTCACTCGTGTCTCTGCATTCAGTGCATGAATGGCTGTACCGCCAGTGCTTCACGGCTCCTGGCAATTGATGACGATCTTGAGCCCCCCCTGATCGGGGTGTGTCGCCATCTCGAATCCCTCGCCGATGCGTCGCAGGGGGAACTCGTGTGTGATGTGGCGACCCGCGTGCACCTTGTCCCGGCGGATGAGGTCGAGGGCGATCTCTGTATAGCGCGCATCGTAGCCTGCGGGAGGGGTCTTACCTCCAAAGACCGTGATCATGCGGTGGAAGATATCCTCAATCTCAAAGTTGTTCAGCACTGCATGAGGCCGCCCCGCCAGAACGAGTTTGCCCTCTGGCGCCACTAACTTGAACGCTCGCAGCATGGGCTGTTCCTGACCAGTGGTGTCGATGACCACGGTAGGCGCCTCACCCAGGAGGGCTGGGATCGCTTCCACGAGATCTCCGGTACCGGCATTCCACGTGTGAGTGGCGCCAAGCTCTTGGGCTAGCACGAGGCGCCCCGGCACGAGGTCAACCGCAGCAACAGCCGCGCAGCCAATCTCGCGGAGGTGCTCCAGGCAGAGCATGCCAAACGGCCCGAGGCCGACGATCAGCACTTTGTCTTCGGGGCGAACCTTGGCGAGTTCGTTGCAGACGTAGTAGGTCTCCTGAGCCATCAGAGCCAGCGAGGCGCTCTTTTGGCTGACCCCTTCTGGTACGGGCTTCAGTTCCGCGGCCTTGGCGATGTGATGTGTGGCGTAGTGGGCGCGGCGGGGCACGACGCGGTCGCCGACCTTTGTGCTCGTCACCCCCGGGCCGACGGCCACCACCTCACACGCCGCCTCGTGACCCATAAAGCGGGGGTACGAAACCCGATGCTCATAGATAGGATACTCGGTCGCCAGCCCCAGGTATGATGCAAACTCTGAGCCACAGATGCCCACATAGTCGACCCGGAGAAGGACTTCTCCTTCCTTAGGCTCGGGCGTGGGCAGTTCGATGATCTCGAAAGTCTTGGGAGCAACCAGACGAGCCTTGAACATCACCAGCCTCCATCGATACACTGAACAGTTGAGAACGACGGGATAGCGCGATCCTAGCGCCACCCCAGCACCTGCAGACGGCCAATCAGCCGGTCCGGCCAGTCCACTGTCATGCCGTCCACGCCGGCCCGCAGGGCGCGGTCCTGAATCCCTTCATCACTGATACCCCACGCCCTCACCGTCAGACCCACCGCCTGGGAGCGTTGCACGAGAGCCGGCGTCACGGCGGCTCCAGCTGGGCAAATCTGGGCAAAGCCCCTCTGCTGCAGTAGGTCGATTGTCGCCTCATCGAAGCGGCGCGTCAGGTAGCCCAGGCGCGCTTCAGGTTCCAGTCGGCGCATGTTTTCGAGATAGTCGAGCGAGAACGAGGTAAAGACCACATCGCTGAGCAACCCCGCGTCGGCAACCAGCGAGAGCAAGCGCTCTTCGATGCCTGGCGCCTTGATCTCGATGGCGAACGGGCAGCGCCGGCCGTAGCGCGCCAGGAAATCCTCGACGGTGAGCAGGCGTTCGCCGGCGAAGCGGGGCGCAAACCAGGCACCAAAATCGAGGCGCTGCAACTCGCTGAGGGTGAGCGCCGCCACGAGACCATGGCCGTTCGAGACCCGGTCGACCGTGGCATCGTGGCATAGCACCAGCGCGCCGTCACACGAGGCGCGGACATCGGTTTCCAGTGCATCGGCCCCCATCGCCAGAGCCAGGTCGAAAGCGGCGCGGGTGTTCTCCGGCGCGTAGGCTGATGCGCCGCGGTGTGCGATCACCTGGACTGGTCGCATACTATCCCTCCCTGAGGCCACTGCGAGCGACACTCTCGATGATCTGCCGTTGGAAGACGGCAAAGACGACGATCACCGGGATCAATACAATCAGGGCGCCCGCCATGGCGAGGTTGTAGGAAGTGAGGTACTCGTCGGCGAAGACTGCAAGGCCGAGCGGCAGCGTTCGCTTATCAGGTGAGCTAATCACGATCAGGGGCCACAAGAAGTCGTTCCAGATGTTCATGAAAATGATGATAGCGAACGTGGAGAGGGCCGGGCGGATCAGTGGCAGGATGATTCGCCAGAAGATGCCCAAGTCCGAGCAGCCATCGAGGCGCGCACTGTCCATGAGTTCGTCAGGCAGGCTCATTATGAACTGGCGCAGCATGAAGATGCCAAAGGCGCCCATCATGTCGGGCAGGATGATGCCCATGAGGGTGTCCTTCAGATGGACGCGGATGACGAGCAGGTAGAGGGGTACGATCAGCACCTGGATTGGGATCATCAGCTTGGCCAGGACGAGCGTGAAGAGCACGTCGCGTCCCCAGAAACGGAACTTGGCGAAGACAAAGCCCGCCAGCGAACAGAGTAGCAACTGAGACAGCGTGATCGTCACGGATACTACGATGCTGTTCACAAAGTAGCGGCCGAACGGGGCCGCTCGCCAAGCCCGGGCAAAGTTCTGCAGCGTGACGATCCGCGGAATGAGCGTCGGTGGATACACAAACGTTTCCTCCGACGTCTTGAGCGCGGTGGAGACCATCCAGACAAAGGGCAACACCATGGTTGCAGCACCTACAAGCAGAATTGCATGGGTGACAAGGTTGCCCAGACGGTGCCGCCATTGTGCCGATATCGAACTTCGCGTTGCCAATCGCATCTCCCCTCGGTCTCTTGGACCACAGTCGTGGACTCAATAGTCCGAACGGCCAGCTCGCATCTGCAGCATGGTGAGCAAGAGCAAGATGCCCAGGAGGAAGTAGGACATCGATGATGCATAGCCCAGTTTCTGCATTCTAAAGGCGGTCTCGTAGATATCGAAGACTATGACCCGCGTTGAGTTGACCGGCCCACCGTTGGTCATGACGTAGACCTGACCAAAGACCTTGAACGCGCTGATCGTCGAGGTTACGATAACGAAGATGGTTACCGGCCGGAGCAAGGGCCAGGTCACATGGACGAAGCGCTGCCACCCGTTCGCGCCATCGACTTTGGCCGCATCGTAAAAGACCTCTGGGATGCCCTTGAGGCCGGCCAGGAAGATGAGCATATTGAAGCCCAAGCTACCCCAGATGCTCATGATAATGACGGCAGCGAGGGAGTAGTGGGGGTCAACGAGCCAGCCGATCCTGTGCACGCCGACAAGTGACAGCAGGTAGTTGATGAGCCCCTGACTGGGGTTGTACAGCCACTCCCAGATCACCGCTGAAGCAACCAGAGGGCTGATCACCGGGATGTAGTAGATGAACCGGTATACATGACTGCCTTTGATGTCGCGGTTGAGGAGGTTGGCAAGGAACAGCGCGAGGCTCGTGCCTACGCCCACGGTAGAGACGCTGTACACAAAGGTGTTTCGGACACTGGTCCGGAAGGTGCGGTCCGTGAGCAGGCGCTTGTAGTTGTCGATGCCAATGAAACGGTAGGTATCCTTGAACAGATCCCAGTTGGTGAAACTCATGACGAAGGACTGGATCATAGGATAGTAGACCAGGACAGCGAAGAACAGGATAGTTGGCGCCAACAGCAGGAACGCTGACCTGGCCTGTCGCTGGTACAGGGCGCCAGTCCGGCGAACCTTGCTGGTGGCATGGGTAGGCACAGCCATGTGGCCTCCTCTGGTACAGAGAGAAGGTCTGCGGAGCCCACTTGGCGGACTCCGCAGACCACACCTCGCGGGACCGGATCTACTCCTTCTTGAGGAGTGCGTCGACTTCCTTGGCTGCTTCGTCGAGTGCTTCCTTGGGACTCATCTGCTTGTGCAGCGCCATCTCGACATACTTGCCGATGGCCGTCTCCATGTCGTACGCGTTCGGATGCAGAGGGAAGATGTGTGCCTGCTGCTGCAGGAAGGGCTGGATCAACTCATTGTCCTTGTAGAAGGGGTCCTGCGATACGGTCTTGAACAAGGGCTGGCGGTACAGCGCCTTGTCGCGCCTGGTCGCGATCTCCGGCGAGGACAGCCACATGAGAAAGTCCCAGGCCGCCTGGGGATTCTTGCAGGCCTTGGTTACCACGATGGAGTCGATGTTGGCGATACCCTTGCCGGTCGTCTTGTGGCTCGGGATCAGGGCCGTTCCGAACTTGAGGCTGGGCGCTTCGTTCTGGAAACGGGTGATGTTGCTGGACTCGCGGATGTACTGGGCCACATTCCCGCTGATGAACCCCTTGGTATCGCCCTGCGCCGCCTCGAAGCTATCCACCTTGGCTACATGGATGAGATCGACGTAGAACTGCAAGGCCTCTACCCCCTCAGGGCTGTTGACCGTGCACTTGGTCATCCCTTTGTCAAAGATCTCGCCACCGGCGGCGCTGAAGAAGGGGTACCACTTTTCGAAGATGCCGAGCTGTGCGCCGCTCTTGCGCACAAAGAAGCCGGCTGTCGTGATATTGCCCTGGGCGTCAACCCGGGTCAGCTTCTTCGACGCATCCAGCAGCTCTTCCCATGTCGTCGGCACCTTGGTGATGCCCGACTTCTGGTACATGTCCTTATTGTAGAAGAGCGCAGGCCAGTCACCCATCCAGGGAATACCATACATCTTGCCGTCGCGGCCTGTCACTGAGCTTAGTACCGCCTCGTTGAGGGCTTCCTTCTTGACGTAGGCCTCGACCTCGGCTGGCGCGGTGAGCAATTCACCGGTTTCCGCGAACTTGAGCAGGGTCGAACCCGTCGTCGTGAAAATGTCGGGGCCCGTGCCGCTCTTCAGGTCAACCAGCAGCTTGGTGATGTACTGGTCGTAGTCACTGACCACGGGCTCGAACTTGATGGTGACATTCGGGTTCTTACCCATGTATTCCTTGAAGAGTCCTTCGAAGAGGGCCTGCCGCTCGTTGGTCTGGCTGCCCATCTCAATGGCCACGACGATGGTCACGGGTTGGGCCGGCTTGGGGGTAGGCGGCACGGCAGTGGGGTGGGTGCTGGAACCCACGGTCGGCGGCGCTGCTACCGGTGTGGGTGCGGGAGTCGGCGCGGCGCAGGCCGCGAGGACCAAGGAGAGCATGACGGTCAAAGCCAGAAACGATGAGCGTTTCACGCTGGAGCTCCTTTCCCTTGACCTACATGAAAACGGCTTGTCTGAGTGACCCTAGGTTGGACCACGTCTGGCCTCTTCAGCCTCACCTCCTTCCCGTACGGCACCTGAACTCTCCTGCCGTTGCTTGGCCGCAGCGACTAGGGTAAAACGGAGTTGGCAGGTGGCATCTTCTGTGGCGCCTTGCCAACACATGGCCCCACGGGGCGTCAACCGCTCCCCCTCTGGAGCCGGGCGATCGGTGCCGAGGAGGATCGCTGCACCAACTGCCACCGCAGCGTAGTCTGAATGTGAGCAACCTCACGCTCCTCCACACAGCGCAGCAGCATTTCGACGCCCAGGCGCCCGGCATCTGGTTGCCGCGGGTCTACGCTGGTCAACTCCGTCTGGAATTCGCCGCCATCCAGGCCCAGCCCATTGATGTTGTCAAAGCCAACGACTGAGACATCGTCTGGTACCGATAGGCCACGAGCCTTCAGAGCACGAACTACTCCCTGCGCCCAGATGTCGTATATGCCGATGATGGCAGATGTCTGAGGCCAACGGGTCAGGGTCTCGGCGACACCCTCCTCAGGAGTAGCGGCGAGCACAATGCGATCCACCTTCTCCCCCATACCCAGACGCGCCAGCCCCTCTTGGAAACCCTGTACGCGCAACCGGTGCCACATGAAGGTCTGCACAAGGGTCTCGCCCACCAGTGCAATCTCGCGATGGCCCAGGGTAACCAAGTAATTCACCACAGCCACGAGCGCCTCGCGGTCGTCGATGCCGATGCAACTGAAATCGGCGCTAGACCAGTGGCGGCCCAGGGCCACGAAGGGGATGTCAAGCTCACGAACGAGGGACAGAAGACGATCATCGGGGGAACGCAGCCCGAGCAGCAAGGCGCCATCGGCACGAACCGCATTCAACATGAGATCTGCCGCCGAACGGCCATTGTCTACCATCTGTGCGCTGACCGGCAGCACTACCAAGTCGCACCCGTGCGCACTGCAGGCCTGCCGTACTCCGGCAATGTACGCAGAGTAGACGTGGCCGAGGACGTCGAGCGACCGACCGGGGTATCGCTGGCAGATGAGGAGCAGCGTGCGAGTTGCAGGGGAAGAACTTGCGACGCGACGGGTGGAATACCCAAGCTCAGCGGCGGCACGCAGCACAAGCTCCCTTGTCTCTTGCGAGACGCCGGGTCGTCCGTTGAGCACCAGTGATACCGTGCTCTTGGAGACGCCTGCTCGCCCAGCCACATCGGAGATGGTGGTCTCCATCACGCCCTTCCTTGCGAAGAAAAAGTTTTTCGTTCGTTTTCCATTCTACCACCATCCAGAAAGTGAGTCAAGATGCGAAACTCGGCCAAAGACCGAGAGCGCTACGCATTTGACAATCTGCAGACGGTGCACTAATATCGACTTGTCTCACGTCCGCTTTGGCGACTGGGCACCGTGGTGCAGGTGCGTGGCCCACCCTCTCCTTTTCCAGGACGGCTCGCAGGGGGAGCCTACGGCTGCGAGCGTTCCGCCCTCCAGGGCCTTGTCAGGGTCGTCATTATGGGCAACCAGGACCCATCGCAGCCCGGCATTCGCCACGCTGGAAGGCCCGCAGAACCTGCTGCTGATGACATTCCCTGCGCATGCCCGGAGCTGAAAGTGGCTGTGCTCGTGAGCGGCGTGTTGGATGACGCTCCGGGCTGAGAATGGCGGCACTTGGCAAAGGGTCCCGGGAACCCTGGGGCACTCAGGGTGACATGAACGCGACTTGGAAGGAGCCCTGCATTCTGCCCACCAGGATCACCCGCAGTGGCCCTCAGCCGGCGCCAAGCCCTCGATCGCGGCGCCGCGGGCAGCCCGTACGCGGCGTACGGCGCCTGAGAAGGGAGGTGATCGCCAAGCTCGTCCCGTCTTGCGATCTGCACCCGGCACTCAGATCGGTCCAAATCAGGAGGAAAGAGATGCGCAAGCCACTGGTTCTCGTAGCCGTTTCGCTGCTCTTGGTCGCCGGCATGCTGGCAGGTTGCGGCCCCACCCCCACGCCGGAGAAGGTCATCCAGACCGTGGTCCAGAAGGAAACGGTCGTCAAAGAGGTCACCGCTACCCCGCCGCCCCCGCCGCCAAGCGAGATCACGGTGGTCGACACCAACTCGGGCGCGAACTTTCAGTTGTTCTGGAAGACCCGCATCATCCCCTCGGTTCAGGAGCAGTTGGGGATCAAGATCAACTATGTGGTCTCCAACGGCGCCGAGGTCACCGAGCGCATGAAGGCCTGGCAGGCGGGCAAGGGCGATATCCACCTGCTCTTCCTCAAGCCCGATGACTTGGCGGGCCTGATCAAGAGCAACATCCCCCTGGTCAAGCTGTGGCCCGACCAGAAAGCGGCCATTCCCAACCTGGCCAAGTGCCCCGAAGACTATCTCAAGACGGCCCAGGGCGTCGATACCCAGGGCACGGGCGCGCTCTACTGGCGCAGCCAGTACACGCTGATCTATAACACCAAGTACGTCACCAACCCGCCCAAGTCGTGGAAAGAGTTCTACGAGCGGCGCGCCGAGTGGAAGGGGCACATCGGCTGGATGCGGCCCGACTCCAAGTCGGGCTCCGGCCGCAGCCTGCCCTACGCCTTTGTGAACGCCTTCGTCCCGCTGGCCGTCAATGGCAAGCCGGTTCCGTTGGCCGAACTGCAGGCCAAGCCGGAGTACAAGGATGCCATTGCCAAGCTGAAGGACTTTATCTCGTACACCAAGCTGGCCAACGAGCCCACCAACATGTTCGAGGACTTTAACGCTGGCGACACCTGGATCGCAGTCTATGCCATGGACTACTCGCTCTGGTCCATCAGCCAGGGGACGATGCCGCCGACGATCGCTGCGGGGTCGCTCAGCGACGGCCTGCCTGCGGGTTCCGATGGCTACCTGGTGATCCCGGCCAACATCCCCGATGCCTACAAGCCGGTGGTCATGAAGGTCATCAACTACCTGCTCTCCGATGACCAGCAGATTCGCCTGATCACCGAAATGTGGCAGTACACCGGCACGAACATCGAAGACAAGGTCCCCGATGTCGTCTGGCGCAAGATCCCCAAGTGGGCGGAAGTCGAGAAGGTGCGTGTCCGCCTGGACAACAAGGAATTCACCGACTGGGTGAAGGCCAAGGGCGTCGAGGCGCTGCTCCCGAAATAGTCTCTCGGATGGCACGTTGCCCGGGCGTGCAAACGCGCGCCCGGGCAACGTGCCTGTGCAGGACCGAACCGTCGATCGTCCCGGTCGTGGAGGCGTGGAGATCATGGCTTTGATCCTCACGAGGTGGCGGCGCGGGTTGGCCAGCGCCCTGAGCCTCAAACGCTGGCGGTCCGGATTGGTGAGCCTGCTCTTGCTCATGCCGGGCCTGGCCAGTTTCTTCGGCCTCTTCTTCTACCCCATGCTCGTCACGGTGGTGCGCAGCTTCCGCCCCGAGGGCGAGTCGCAGGGGTGGACGCTCGCGAACTATGTCGGCTTCCTGGGGCAGGCCAGCGCCCGCCAGGTGATCGTGCTGACCTTTGGGCTGGCCATCGCCTGTACCTTTCTGTCGGTCGTGCTATCGGTGCCCCTGACCCTGCTCTTGCGCACCAAGCTCCCCGGGCACCGGCTCTTCCGGCTCACCATCCTCATCCCCATGACCGTGCCCAGCCTCGTCGGAGCGCTGGGGCTGCTCCTCTTCTACGGGAGCCGTGGCTGGCTCAACCTGTTCCTGACCCAGACCCTGGGCATCGTGCGCGAGCCCGTGCCCATCAACTACACCCTCGCCGGCCTCATCGTGTTCTATCTGTGGCATTACTTTTCGTACACCGCAGTCACCACTCTCTCCACAGTCGAGGGGCTGGACCCCGCCTTTGAGGAGGCGGCGCGCGTGTTGGGCGCGTCTCCCTGGCAGGTGCTGCGCCACATCGTGTTGCCGTTGATCATGCCCGGCGTTCTGGCGGGGTCGGTGCTCACCTTCATGGCGGCCTTTGGCGCCTTCAGCATCCCTCTGATCACCGGTGGCTCCTATCGGCCTCTGGCCGTGCAGATCTTTAAGCAGATTGAGGTCTTTACCCCCGGCCACTGGTCGGCGGCAAGCGCCATGGCTGTGGTGATGGCGCTCCTGCAACTGGGATTCCTCACCCTGTACATGCGGCTGTTGAGGAGGCGAACGGCATGACTACCCTCAAGCAGTACTTGCGTGCCCTCTTCGACGCCAAGAAGCTCCTGGCCTACACCTTTCTGCTCTGTTTCTTCCTTTGGGTGACCACACCGTTCCTGATGATCGCGCTAAAGTCGGTCGGCCGCAACTGGTTCGGCAAGCTCTGGGTGCCGCCCGAGCTGACGCTGGACTGGTACCAGTGGGCCATCACCGTCGCCAACATCCCCGAGGTGCTGAAGAACAGCCTGATCATCGCCGCCCTCGCCGTGACCATGGCGACGGTCATCGCCATTCCCACCGGCTGGGCCTTGGGCCGGCGGCACATCCCGGGGAAGGAGCTGCTCACCTCGATCATCCTGCTGCCCAGGATGATCCCGCCCATCGCCTATGCCCTCGGTGTGGCGCAGATCTTCTACCGCCTGCATTTGATCGATACCCACATCGGCGTCGCCATCGCCCATGTGGCGATCTGTGCGCCGTATGCAATCCTGGTGCTCTCGTCGACCTTCGAGGGCCTGGATGAGCGTGTGCTGGAGGCCGCGAGCGTGTGCGGGGCCAACAGCATGCGCACCTTTTTCCATGTGACGCTGCCCTTGGTGATGCCGGGGATCCTCTCATCGCTCATCTTTACCTTCACCACCTCCTACAACGAGTTCACTCTGACCTTGATGACCTACGGGCCCAAGACGGTGACGCTGCCCGTCCGAACCTACCTGGCGGTAGGGGAGGGATACTGGGAGGTCACCAGTGCCCTTTCCATGCTCCTGATCGTGCCCTCGCTGGCGGTGCTGTATCTGATCCAGCGCCAGGTGCAGCCGGAAAAGCTCGTCGGCGGGTTCAAGGGTGTGTAGATCGGACGCGGCCCGTCATTGCGAGCAGTACCTTTGTCACTCTGAGGAGCGGAGCGACGAAGAGTCCTTTGGGGGCGGCAGCCTGCCTGTGCGCGGCAAGGACTCTTCGCTGCCGAGGAACTTCGGCCGCCGGGCCAGGGACCGGGCTGCACGCTCCGCGCACCACCCGGTGCGAAACCCCCACCCAGGGGCAGGGCCGGGAGTGGGCGCAGCTCAACACCCGGCTGCCACCCCTGGTCGCGGCAAGTTTCTTTACCTGGCCCAGGGCCGCGCGAGCCCTGAGGTACTCAGGGTGACAGGGCGCAGACCGCTGGCGATGACAATGCCAAGATTCCCTCGGAGGCAATGATGTCCGACTGGATGATCGAGCTGGAAGACGTGACCAAGCGCTACGGCGACCTGGTGGCCAACGACCATGTGACCCTGCGCATCCGGCGGGGCGAGTTGCTGACGCTGCTGGGCCCCAGCGGCTGTGGCAAGACGACGGCGCTGCGCTGCATCACCGGCCAGAACACGCCCGACAGCGGGCGCGTGCTCATCGATGGCAAGGATGTGACCGATGTGCCCACCCATCGCCGCGAGCTGGGCATGGTCTTCCAGAACTTTGCACTGTTCCCACACATGACCGTGTTTGGCAACGTCGAATTCCCCCTGATGATCCGCCGCATCGACAAGGCGCGGCGAGCCGAGATGGTGATGGAGGCGCTGAAGCTGATCCGGCTGGAAAGGTACGCCGAGCACTATCCCCGGCAGCTATCGGGGGGCCAGCAGCAGCGCGTGGGCCTGGCGCGGGCCCTGGTCTACCGCCCCAAGGTGCTGCTGCTCGACGAGCCGCTCTCGAACCTGGATGCCAAGCTCCGCGAAGAGATGCGCTTTGAGATCCGCGACCTGCAGCAGCGCCTGGGCATCACCGCGGTGTACGTCACCCACGACCAGGAGGAGGCGCTGGCCCTGTCGGACCGGGTGGCGGTGATGAACAGGGGGCGCGTGCAACAGGTGGGCACGCCGGCCGAGATCTACACCCAGCCGGCTACCAAGTTCGTGGCCGACTTTATCGGCCTGTCGGATTTTGTGCCTGCCAAGGTGGCGGCGCTGGAGGAGCGCAGTGTTGTCCTGGCCATCGGCGCCGAGCGCCTGCGCGCGCCCGCCGTGGAAGGGCTGCAGGTGGGGGGCGACGTCCTGCTCTTCATCCGCCCCAACGACGTGCAGATCCGCCCCGCAGCCCAACGCAAGGAGAACTGCCTGCCGGGGACTATCCGCAAGGGAACCTACCTGGGCGACAAGTTCGACTACCGCGTCGACGTCCTGGGGATGGAGGTACGGGTGCAGACCCACGGCGCCGAGCGCTTTGAGGTTGGCGAACAGGTGGCCGTCTGCTTCCCCTATGAGCGCTGCAGCGTCATCCTCGAGACGTGAGCCCGGTGCAGAGCATTCCCTTCGCAGTGGGCACTTGGCAGCCGCACTCACCCATCGCGGCGAGGATCTCATCCGGGCATCGCGCTTCGCCCGCGGGCGGCCCGGCCGCGGCAACCCGCCAAAACCCTCCGGGGTCAGAGCCGGCCGGGCGCGGAGCGGGTTTGCCGGCTGTTGCCAGGTGTGGGTGGGACCGAGTACCGGGGCGGAATCGGCGCCCTGAGCCCGGCACCAAGGCCAGGGCGCTGGAGCGCCAGTCACCGGGCATAGCGCGCCAGGTTCTGCCAGAAACGCAGGTTGGGCGGATTGCCAGGCCCGGCGCCGAGGATGCCCAGGTCGGCCAGGGCCAGGACCTCGCCCCGGCCGTGGGCCACGAGCGCAGCGGCCGGCTGCCCCGCCACCCGCGCCAGCACCTGGCCCTGCTCCAGCCGGAAGGGCACGCCGTTGCCCTCGATCAGCTTCAGCTCGGCCACCCCATCGAGGAGCGGGCTCGCCCCTTCTGCCCGGGCGCTGGCCCCCGGCAACACGTCGCTCTGGTAGGTGATGCCAAAGCGCCCGGCCAGGGCGTTGGCGTCGCTCCAATCCTCATTGGCGTCGAGGGCCACGTTCATGTACTTGAGCCGGTGCGCGCTGTTCGTCAGCACCAGCAGCCCCCCGCCCGCCACGTACGACTCGAGGGCAGCGACCTCCTCCGGCTGCCAGGCCTCATCGTAGGGCGCCGGCCCGGCGGCGGCATAGGGGTAATCGACCACCGGCAGCGCCACCACCAGGTCCGCGCCCTCCAGGTCCGCCGCCGTGACCGGCCGGCCGTAGGGCACCGTATCCACATCGTACCCTTCCCAGGTGAGGAGCATGCCCAACTGCAGCAAGGCCGCGGGCGACATGTGCACCGCCTCGGTGTGGCTGCCCACGAAGACGGCGCGGTGGCCGGGGGCGGGGGCCACGCGCAGGTCGGGCGCGTCTTTCCCGGTCTGCAGGGCAGCGGCCAGCGCGATGCGCACCATCTGCTCGAAGGGCACGGCCACATCCCGTGCCAGGTCCACTGTGTCGTAGGGGTCGTGCAGGTGGCCGGCATAGTGCAGGCCGAGCTCTTCCATCCGTGGGTCCATGTAGCTCAGGTCGGCGTTGGGCACGCCCAGGCCGGCGAAGGAGCTGTTGTCGGAGTCGATGCCGTACAGGTTCTCGGCCTTGACGGCCACCCCGTAGCGCCCGGCCACCTGGCTCAGGTAGTTGGGCCATGCCAGCCGGCCATCGCCCAGCCAGCCGTACGACCAGGTGTCGAGGCTCAACTGCGCAGAGATGCCGTCGAGGGGGCGGGTCAGGCAATCGACCTCGAGCATGGCCAGGGTGCGGTCGAGCAATTCCGGGTGGGTGGCGGCAAAGTGGGCCGAGCCGTAGAGGCCGGCCTCCTCGCTGCCGAACCAGGCCAGGTAGAGGTCCACGGGCGGGCGCACCTGGGCCTCGCCGAGCACCCGCGCCACCTCCAGGAGCACTGCCGCGCCGCCCCCATCGTCCATGGCGCCCGGGGAGTTGGGGCTGTCGATGTGTGCGCCCAGGATCACCGCCCGCGACGGGTCGGCGCCGGGGATGCGGGCGACCAGGTTGCCCGAAGTCGCAGGGGAGAACAGGTCGGCGTCCAGGGTCACGCGGGCCTGTTGGATGCGCGCCAGGTCCTCCCAATGGGTGATGCTGGCCGGGGCCAGGTCCTCCAGGCGGGTGTAGACCAGCGGCGGGGCAGCCTGGGTCTTGACGCTGCCAAAGATGCTGCCCTCGCCCACAAAGGTGCCGTGGCTCTCGCCGGGGCGGTTCGAAAAGTGCGTGACCAGCACGATGGCAGCCGGCCGCGCGGCCAGGAGCGCAGTGGCGAACGATGCCGCCTGGTCGGTTGGCACCACCATGCGATCCACCCCGGCATAGTCGACCAAGAGCACCCTGCCCTGCGCACCCGATGGTGCCAACCTGCGCAGCTCGTCGAGCGAGCGCACCGCCAGTGCCGGCCCCTCGCCGGTGAGGGGGTTGGGGGCCGAGTCGTTGAGGGTGCCGTCGGAGTCGAAGGCCAAGGCCAGGGTGAGGTCGTCGCGGCTCCCACGGAGGCCGCTCGCAGGGACCTCGATCGACCGGCCGCCGACGGTCAGCTCGAGCCGCGCCTGCCACAGCTCCAGGCTCAGGGGGATGTGGAAGCTCTGGCGCTCTACCCCCAGGCCCAGGCGCTGCAGGCCCGGCATGGCGGCCAGCCGGGCGGCCATATCGTCGAGCGCCTCGGCCTCGCCGCGCGTCGCCGAGCTGCGCCAGCCCTGGTTGGCGCGGATGGAAGTCAGGCCCTCCAGGGTGGCGAAGAGGCGCTCCTGCGAGATGAGAGAGAAGGGGTCGGCCGGCGTGGCGGCCAGGGTGGGGGCCGGTGTTGGGCGCGGCACAGCCGTGGCCGGCGCAGGCTGTGTCGCTGCCGCGGTGCGCACCGGGGTGGGGGTGGCCGGGGGCGTCGGCGCCCCGCAGGCAACGCTGGCGAGAAGGACCGCCTGGGCCAAGAGCAGCAGGCAGGCACGCCTGAGCGGCTTGTTCATCCCTTCGTCCTTTCTTCGGATGGCACCGGCACTCGCCGTGCCGCGGGCCCAGAAGGGTGGCCACTGGGGGATTGCTGCGCGATGCTTGCATTATAGCACAACTGCAGCCGGGCCGGGCGCCTGCGTGGGCACGAATGCGCGCAGACCGTAGAATAGCCCCTTGTGGGCGTCGCAGTGTGGCTTGTAAGGGCGGCTCGCGAACCTGTGCTCGCGCGGCCGCCGGTGAGCCCGAGGCTGAAGCCATCGGGCTGAGAATACAAAGCCCTGCGGGCTGGGCAGCCTCCTCGAGGAGGCTTTGTGCGCTCAGCGCGCCGGCCTGAGCAGCGCGGGGGAAGCGCCGCAGGTTTTGCCGGGCAGCATCGGTATCGAAACCCGGCCTACCGTCATGGGTTGGCGCTAAGGGTCCGAACGGGGATCCGCGCGGAGCGTAGGCCGGTGTTTCCATACCCGGCTCCCGTAGCAAGCCTTACTGCCGCAACGGGGGAGCAGGCTACACCGACGATTCTCGAACATACCCGAGCTGGACCACGACCGGAACTCAGGCTCGCTCTGTGGGCCGCTCCTGACGCATCTCGATGCGCACCGCCTGCGCGCGCAGCCCGGCGTCTCACCATGCGGTCGCCCGGCTCGAGCCGGGGCACGGGTTCGGCTGCCGGCCATGAAATTGCGCATCTTGGCTGCCCCCTTCCCGGCGGCCATGGCATTTGACACGCCCCAGCCCCTTGCATATAATAACCGGCACAAAGGCGGGGCTGTAGCTCAGTTGGTAGAGCGCGTCAATCGCACTGATGAGGCCAGGGGTTCGAGTCCCCTCAGCTCCACCTGGAATAGGGAACGGCGATGAACGGGAGCAGTAGGCCATCCCTGCAGAGAGCCCGGCGCGAGGCCCCGGTGAGACCCGGGCAGCGGCGCCACCAGGGAGCGCCAAGGCCGAACTCGCCCGGGAGTCGCGGCGGTGAACGCGGTCCGGCTGCACTGCTGTAGGGGCGGTTCGGGAACCGCCCAGTAACCGCCGCCGGTGGCACCCGTTACGTGCTCGAGCGGGCAGGGAGTCCGCATCATGGGGCTGTAGCTCATTTGGTAGAGCGCCTCAATGGCATTGAGGAGGCGAGGGGTTCGAATCCCCTCAGCTCCACCTTCACAATCGCCCTGCCAAGCGGGGTGGTACCGCGGAGAAGCCCTTCGTCCCCAGTGACGAGGGGCTTTTTCGATTCCAAGGAACTGAGGGAGGGGAGCGATGGAGCGCTATGATCCCCGTGCTATCGAGCCCAAGTGGCAGCGCATCTGGGCGGAGAGCGGCCTCTACCGGGTGGACCTTTCGCGTGCCCGGCGGCCGTTCTACAACCTGATGGAATTCCCCTACCCCTCGGCCGAGGCGCTGCATGTGGGGCACGTCTACACCTACTCGGGCGCCGATACCTACGGCCGCTACCGCCGGCTGCGCGGCGACGACGTCTTTGAGCCCATCGGCTTCGACGCCTTTGGCATCCACTCCGAGAACTATGCCCTGCGCGTGGGCCGCCACCCCATGGAGCTCACCGTCGAGAACACCGAGCGCTATGAGCGCCAGATGAAAGAGCTGGGCACGCTCTTCGACTGGTCGCACGCCGTCGACACCAGCCGCCCCGACTACTACCGCTGGACGCAGTGGGTGTTCCTGCAGCTCTTCAAGGCCGGCCTGGCCTACCGCGCCAAGGCGCCGGTGAACTGGTGCCCCTCGTGCCTGACCGTGTTGGCCAACGAGCAGGTTATCGGCGGGCTGTGCGAGCGCTGCGACACGGCGGTGGTGCAGAAAGAGATGGAGCAATGGTTCC
>Ga0078972_1009016_pt1 | contig 20131 bp, 24 predicted proteins | sample YelNatPaOPGAMG01_FD_67568 | JGI IMG/M metagenome (GOLD analysis project Ga0078972, IMG submission 67568) | Hot spring thermophilic microbial communities from Obsidian Pool, Yellowstone National Park, USA - OP-RAMG-01 (SPADES assembly) (version 2) | ecosystem: Environmental > Aquatic > Thermal...
ACGGATTCCCATACCATAGGTTAAGCCAATTCGTAGAGTATAAAGCCAGATGGCTTGGGATAAAAGTCATTAAGGTAAGCGAGAGGAACACTTCTAAAACGTGCCATAGATGCGGGCATATTGGGCTTCGAGCCGGAAGCCTCTTCAAATGCCCAAAATGCGGCTACACCTGCAACGCAGACTACAACGGAGCCATAAACATACTAAAGCGGGCTATGGGCTACACGCCCATAGCAGGGGCTGCCTTGACACAGCCCAGAACTCGGTAGGATGAAGCCTACAAGCTAACAAACCGAGAATCTCCCGACCTCAGTCGTGGAGAGTGTCAAATCTTCAATTACACCCCAACCCAACGTCATATTTATAGCTCTAGCCACTTCGACTAAATCTTCAACGGTGCGAGATTTTGCAATCTTCATGTATTGGTCTAAGATTTCAGCCCCTCTGCTGAAACCTTGATAGTGAAGCATAGCCTCACCGGCTGATCCAAACTTTTCCCTTACGCCGTCAAAAAGGCGCCGTACGCGCTTTTTCTAAAAATAATGGCTCTTTCGCCGGCGGCAATTAGCGGGAAGAAATAGTCGTCGAAGATTATGCCTTTTCCTTGAGGCTTTATTATTTTCGCGTTTTTCACGAAATCGTAGCTGTTGGCTAGAATTTCTAAGGCTTCTTCTGAAGTGGCCTTTGCCTTTAAAAAGTCTAGGAAGGCTATGGCGTTAACTGTGGGCATGCCAGTTTCCTCCATGGAGACTTGGATGTAACGAGTCACTATGCCGAGGCTTTCCAACAACTCATCTGTATTTCTTAGGTTTCCCCTTTCAACCTCTAACTCTAGAGCGATGCCGTAAATTTTGTGGTTTTCGTCAATAACCATTGCTCTTCCGACGTTTAACGGCTTGAAAACCGTTTTAGACATTTGACCACCTCTTTTCCAGGCTGTTGTTTTGGTAGGCATGCCTAATTACCACCTTGGGTACTACTTAAAATAACCACCCAAACCTAAAACTTTTCTCATCCCCTAAATCTTTAATCCAAAATTAAATTTCAAGAGTGAGGAAAACAAAATATTAAATTTAAAGCGAACGAACAAGTTGACAATACCACGAATTAGGTGTGATGCTTGAGCAGAATAGAAATCGGAGTTTCGACGCTCTATTGTTTAGGCGAATCCTTCGACAAAATGGTAAAGACATTGACAGAATTGCCGGTAAACTATGTAGAAATAGTGGATGACGGCCTTCACACACTTAACAAAAAAAGAGCCTTAAAGCTCAAAGAGATAGGGGAGACTCATAGTTTGCGATTTTCTGTTCACGCCCCCTTCACGGACATAAACATCGCTTCACTGTCTAGGTATATGCTAAAAGCCATGATCAAACGGCTGGAAAAATCCATACGACTTACAAGCCTCCTAGAGGCAGAAGTATGGGTTTTTCATCCGGGAATGAAATCGGGCATAAGCGCGTTCTACCCTGGAGCAGACTGGATTCAGAACCGTGAAACTGCAAAAGCGCTTTATAAAATTGCCGAAAAACATGGTGTAGAGATAGCTATAGAAAATGTTCCGGAGCCTTACCCCTTCCTGATGAAGAGTGTGGAACACTTCAAAATGTTCTACATGGAGATGGATGAAAACATTGGTTTGGCCTTGGACATAGGTCATACCAACATCAACGGGCAGATGGAGCTTTTCATAAAGACTTTTCCAGATAAGATTGTGCATATTCACGCTCACGACAACCATGGCAAAAGAGACGAGCACTTGGGTGTTGGCCATGGAACCGTAGACTGGAAAAGGTTCGCCGAACTTTTAAAGCAGATTTCCTATAACAAAACAGTTGTCGTGGAATCTGTAGAGCACGTTCAAGAAAGCGTTGAAAGGCTCAAAGCTTTACTCGCTTGAGAGCGGGACTTCAACGGACAAAAAGTCTTCAGCCACAATAGTGTTCTCGAAGATTTTGCGGGCTTGCTCCAAAAGCACGGAAACATCCTCATACCTTGCGCTGATGTGGGTTAAAATAAGCTTTTTCACGTTGGCCTTTTTGGCTGTTTCAGCCGCCTGGCTTGGCGTTGAATGCCCATCCTCATAGGCTCTTTCAGCCAGCTCATCGTCTAAAGTGGCGTCGTGAATAAGCAAGTCTGCATCAGCTGCAAATTCAGCCAAACCCTCAAAAGGCCTCGTGTCCCCGGTGTAAACTATCTTCCTTCCACGGCGAGGGGGCCCCAAAACATCTTCGGGTTTCACTGTTCTGCCGTTTGGAAGCTTAATTGGTTTTCCCCGTTGAAGCTGCCCCCACAAAGGACCCTCTGGAACCCCTAGGGCCTTAGCCTTTTCGGGATAAAACTTTCCAGGACGGGGCTTTTCCACCAGGGCGTAGGCCAGGCTCGGCGTCACATGGTTTGCCCAAACTGCTTGAACAATGTATTCTGGCTCTTCGCATACAACTCCAGCCTCTTTAATTTCATAGACTTCTACTGGAAAGGTCAGGCCGAACTGCACTGTGGCTTTTATGCATTCCATGAAATTCTTAACTCCGGGCGGCCCGTAAACTTGGAGGGGCTTGTCTCTGTCCAGCAAAGCCATGGTCTGTATTAGCCCCGGCAATCCTAAAACGTGGTCTCCGTGCAGGTGAGTTATGAAAACCTTCGTTTCCCTATGAAAACTGGCGCCAGCCGTTATCATTTGCCTTTGCACGCCTTCGCCACAGTCGAATAGAAGCTGTTCGCCCTTACGCTTCACAAGGATGGCTGGTAAACTCCTTTTAGGGGTTGGGACGCTGCCAGCAGTCCCAAGGAAAACCACTTTTAAACTCATGGATGCTACATCCTCTAATGTACGGCTAATTCCATTGTTAAGCCTTTATGACTTAAATAGATGTTAGCATCTTTATGTTTTTGCCGATTTGCCCAATTGGAGTCTTGAAACTTTGATTGCATCAAAAAAGCAACCCGCGAAGACATCCGAATACTATCTAAAAAACTCTTGTCCCTTTTAGAGGATAAAAATAGCCAAATTTATAAGGACAACGTTGCCAAATTCGGAATCCCCGAAGATTACGCTAAAAAGCCTTTGCAGAAGAAACATTATTGAAGGCATTTGCCACTGGAAAAGCAACTTTTTACATGGCGCTTAAAGACAGCGAAATTATCGGTTTCGCTCAAATAATAGAGTGGGATGCAAGCACAGCGGAGTTAGACCGCATTATAATTTTCCCACAACACGCAAGGAAAGGCGTTGGAACACGATTGCTACACGAAGCCCTAGCCGATCAGAAACAAAAAGGAGTAAAAAAGATTATCGCAAACGCTGGGAAAGAGGAAAATCATGCAAGGCGATTCTACGAGAAAAACGGCTTCAAACAGATAAAAGAGGCGACTATAGAAGCCCCATGGGCAAAAAACTGTCGTTAGTCACCTATCAGCTTTGCCTTAGCCTCGATAGTTAGACTCGAGGATTATTTGACAAGATGCTTAAACATGGTCTGGGTGCATCCGCAAGTCTTAAAACTATGATGAGAGAAGTTTCTGTGGGAATCGGTTGTAATGGCAAAAGTAATTGTGGTTTATGAGTCGCGTTATGGCAACACTAAACATGTGGCAGAATCTATAATTGAGGGGATAAATGAGGTTGGCGTGGTAGAGGTCTCTCTTAAAGAACTTAAAGAGGTGGATTTTAAGGAAATTCCCTTTTACGACGCTATATTGATTGGCTCTCCAAACCATGTAGGTGGACCTACAAGGGGTATCAAAGGCTTCATCGATAAGCTTGGTAAACTACCGCTGGAGGGAAAGAAATTTGCTGTTTTCGACACTTACATGGAGAAAGACTTCGAAAAAGCCGTGAAGAAAATGGAGAAGCGAATAAGCGAAAAAGCTCCAGCCTTAAGGCGGATAATGTCCGGTTTATCCATAAAAGTTCAAGGCATTAAAGGACCTATCGTAGAAGGCGAACTATCTAAATGTAAAGAGTTTGGAAGGAGCATAGCCAACCAGCTTAAAAAGGAAGCGTAAAAATGTTTAATTCCATAAAAAGGGACAAAACAATAATTTTGTCGGTTTTCTATGGCTTGTTCAGTCCATAGGCAGACTCTGCTTCGCAGCGGTCGGCACACCAGAAGGAATGGGAAAATTTTTGGACACGCCTATCTCATCAACAACGTCCGTCATTCTTTTTGTGATGTTTCTTTTTCTGGGAATTCTAGGGCTTATCGCTGCCTATGGCTTGTTGAAAAGGAGTAAATGGGGTTTCTGGAGCACAATGTTAGCCAGCTTTGCAACCATAGCCTTCGACCTATGGGGGTTAACAATACAGTTCACAGCAGCCATAGGCCTAATAGTACCAATATATCCATCCTAATCCTATATGGAAGAAAACGTAAATTCTTACTAAGGAGGAGGCCAAAAAGCTGCTTTTTGAGAAAAAACTGTGCGTGCTCTAACTTCTACGCTGGAAAGAATAGTAGAATAGCAATCACCACAAAAGGTTTTGCTGGAACTGTTTTAATTTTTCTTGAATACTACAATTTCGCGGGTTAAGCTTCTGTGTATGTAGACCATGTGGGATTCTACGTGCTTGTAGCCCAGCGATATGCCTATTTGGGTTATGCCAGCGGTTTTTGGCGCCGCCATGCACACGTGTCCGCTTCTGCTAAGTATATTGTAAACCGCGTTTAGGCATTCTTCGATTATCTGTTTTGTTGTCCTTTTGAGGGTTGTTGCGCTTTTTCCATAGGGCGGGTCTGCCACGACGCAGTCGATCCTTGTTAATGGCGGGTTTTTGGCGTCCGCCACGATAAGGCCTTCGGGTTTTATGCCGAAAAAGGCGAGGTTGGCTTTGCTGCCTTTCACCATCCGCCGTTGAATATCTGCGCCTAAGACACGGCAGCCTATCAGCGCCGCCTCTATTAAAAGGCTTCCAGTTCCGCAGAAAGGGTCGAAAATCACCTCGCCGGCTTTTGGTTTCGCTAGGTTCACCATGCACCTCGCCAGCTTCGGCGGCATAGCTGACGGGTGGAAGAAAGGCCTATTTTTTGGGCGCCTATCCATGAAGGGTTTTGGTGGAACATCCGCCAATTGCAAGCCAAAGACCAATTTGTCGTCTGTTAACAGTCCGATGAAAGTTTTATGGGGCATTTGAAGGTTCACTTTGACATTTTCAGCCATGTTTATGATTATTTCGCCAAGCTTCCGCTCCAAAGCCATTCCGTCAACATGCCTGGCGTGGCTTTTCACGTGCTTCACGCGGACAGCGAAAGTTTCGCCCCTCTTTAGGAGTTCGCTGATATTTACTGAGCGTAGGGCTTTAACAGCCTCGCTTAAATCAGCCTTGCACGTGAAAATTTCTAGGGCGCAAAGCCTTGTTAGGGCTGCCCGCCTTTCTACAGCTTCCACACTTTTTGCGTCGGCTTCAACCCTCAAAACTTGGTCAAGCTTCTCCGAAACCTTGTAGGCATAGCCCTCAGCTTCCAAGATGGCTTCCAGTTCCGCAGCTGGCAGTGTTTCATGCTCGCCGGACAATAGGAAGAAAAGCCTAGCCACCTTAAAGCTCCCGTAGGGCTTGGGCTAAAAGCGGCGCCAATGAAACCTTGCTTACTGGGCCGGGGACGCTGTCTGTTCCGACAACCTCCTTGATGCCGGCCTCCCGTAAGCGTTTTTCAGCCTCGCCCACCAAAAGCGGGTGAACGCATGCGGCGTAGACTTCTGCGGCTCCGAGCTCGTAAAGAAGATTTGCAGCCGCCACGATGGTTCCGCCAGTGCTGATGATATCATCGAAGATTATGGCTGTTTTACCCTTAACGTTGAACTCCCTCTTCTTTACGCTCACCAATCCCGTGTAGCGGTCCCGATGCTTTTCCAAATAGCCACACTCGCAGCCCAAAACCGCGGCAGCTTCCTGAACTATGCCGATGGCGCCCTTATCTGGGGCAAGTGCAAAAGCGTCGCCGAACCCTCTTTGTTTGAAGTGTTCAGCTAGAAGCGGAATGGCGGACAGATTTTTCGCTGGGAAGGGAAACCTTGCCAAAACGTTTTTCTCGTGAATGTTCACGGTGATTAGGCTATCTACGCCAGCAGCCCTAAGCATTCTTGCAATGGCTTCTATGCTTATGGCTTCACCTTTAAGGAAAACTTTGTCTTGGCGGGCATACGCCAAATAAGGCACAACAGCCACGACGGTTTTGGCGTTATGCCTTTTAGCAGCGTCCACCATCAAAGCCAACTGGATTAACCGCTGGTCTTGCGGCGGGCTTGTGGTCTGCACTATAACTGCGGTTTCGCCTTCAACAGCGCCTTCAATCCTCACATAGGACTCGCCGTCTGGAAAAACCTTGTAAAAGACAGGAGCTAGCTCAACACCTAAAATTTTAGCGATTTTTTCGCCAAGCTCTTTCGAGGCTGGCCCTGGAAGGACCTTCATTTAACCGCCGCTTTTAAATGGGCGCTGGCTAGCCTTTTTAGATTTTTCCCGTTGCCTTATAATGTTCAATGAGTTCTTTGGCTCTATCCACGCGGATTCTGCGTTCTTCCACCATTTTCTGGGCGATTAGGTCTATTAATTCGCCTGTGGCGCCCGCCATGATGGCGATGTTTCTGGCGTGAAGCTCCATGTGGCCACGTTGTATGCCTTCGTGGGCTAAAGCCCTTAACGCCGCCAGGTTTTGGGCTAATCCAACCGCCGCCAAAACTTCGGCGAACTCGTTGGCTGTTTTAACGCCCAAGATTTTTAGGCAGATCTTTGCTATTGGGTGAGTGCGCACAGCCCCGCCCACAATGCCAACAGCCATGGGCAGTTCTATTGAGCCCACCAAGTCGCCGTTTTCGTTTTTCTCCCATGTGGAAAGCGTTGTGTAGTGGCCACTTCTGGCAGCATAAGCGTGGGCTCCAGCCTCAACGGCGCGGTGGTCGTTGCACGTAGCAATTACAACGGCGATTATGCCGTTCATAATCCCCTTATTGTGGGTGGCCGCCCTAAACGGGTCAGCCGCTGCGAAAGCCCAAGCGTTCACAATGCCGTCCACAACATCTTCGCCGCCCACAGCCTCCTTTGGCACGACGCACCATGCTCTAGCAAGACGTTTAACAGCCAAATTCGAAATTATCCGTAGGTAGACGCGGCCGCCGGTTATCCGCTCAACCAGTGGGGCGACAGCCTCACACATGGTGTTTACGGCGTTAGCACCCATGGCATCTCGGCAGTCCACATGCAACTCCACAATAACCATTGGCCCTTGTACGGTGTGAATGACTTTGGCATCTAAGTCTTTGGCGCCTCCGCCCACAGAAACCAGCACCGGGTCTTGGTCGTTAGCCTTCTTTAAAATCTCGTCTTTAGACTGCAATATGCGAAGCCTAGCCGCATATGGGTCTTTTATGCCCACGGCTTGCACTTGCCCAATCATTATCGGCGGCGTGCTACTAGTGTGAAAGCCTCCGCCATCCCTAACCATTTTTGCGGCATAACTAGCTGCAGCCACGACAGAAGGCTCTTCAATAGCCATTGGAATCAAATAGTCCCGACCATTAATTAGGAAATTTACAGCAATGCCCAATGGTATTGGGATGGCGCCTACAACATTTTCTATCATGCGATCAGCCAAATCTAAGGGCAGACTACCAGTATTCTGCACTAAAGCGCATTCTTCATCGGTTAAGTCAGCAAACCCCTTAACGAATTGCAAACGCTCTTTTGGACTAAGCTTATAGAAACCCGAAAACAACGAAGATTTGCTCATAAGCCTAATCCTCCATATTTGCATATTGTAATGAAAGCATTATTTGGGCGCTTTGCATTTAAACTTTGGCGGAAAACAAGTTTCTGAAACGCGTTTTATCTGGTAATGTCGCTTAAAGTTAAAGCATTTATTTTGGGTGCCACCTTCTTCAGAAGTTGTGTGTCTTCGGTTATTAATGTTAGGTTTTTCGCCATCGCATGGTAAGCATAGGCTGCGTCGTAGAAAGTTATCTTCGTTTTGTTTGCAATTTCTAATATTTCCTCCTCGCTACAGCTTATTTGCAAAACTTCCATGACGCTTAAAACCCGCTTAACAATTTTCGCAAGGCTTTTAATCTCCGCACCGCTGGCTTTTCCTTCAAGGGCTAAGCTCTTCCATAACACATTTCCAAGCTCATATCTTGCCAGCTCTAACGTGCAGTTTCCAACAAGCACCTCAACCTTATTCTCTTTTACGGCTTTGAATATTGCGGAAGAGTCGAAAAGGTATTTCATCCTCGTGTTCTATCCTCCCTTACGCCCTTAACAACTTCTTCAATGCTTACCTTGTCGAGAACAGGTTTAAGCCGTTCAATCTCTTCTTTAAGCCTTTCAGCTTCCCTTCTTCTAACCTCGTCTTCTATTGCTTTCCTTAATAGTTTAGAGGGTTTAATTTTCAACTCTTTCATTTTCTCCTTAAGTTCTTGAGGAATTTTCGTGGAAACCGTGGTATACTTACTCAAATTCTCACCAAAAAGTAATACTAAAAAGACAGATAAAAAGTTTCCCCTTTTTAGGCGTTTAAATTAAACAATCTTCATACTTAATTCAGTTCAAAAGTGATGAAGTATAAGGTGTAGATTGTTCCATTAGGGATTTTTATTCTAAGATAAACATAAAGATGGGATTCCCCATCTTGAGACTCTTTGAGGTTTTCAACTTTCACATATGCCGTTGAGAAGCCATTTAAAATGTAGAAGTTACCGCTTGCTTGTGTTATGACACCGTTTTCAATGACTATCTGTGTAACAAACGTGTTATTATCATGAAGTAGTACTGTCAAGTTTGATAATCGGCTAATGTTTTGATGATCATAAACTTCTAGCCTAATTTCATAATTTTCGGAAACATTGTTAACAATGCTGAGGGTGTAATTGTAGGTTTTATACTCCGTTGTTGCGTCTATGATTATTTTTGCGCTTGTGCAATTAGCATAAATTAAACTTACATCATCAAGTCCCTCTTGAAGAATCACAGATGGTGCACTGCACCCAATATTTGATCCAACACTCATAAAATCATATACCTCTCCGAGGACACAGTTATGGAGATAGCAAGAAAAAACGAGCATGGCTATAACTAGCGAAAGACAGCATATCTTTTTTATCTTATATTGCCCATTCATTGATTTTGAACCACCAATAATAAAAAAGAAGAAAGTTGGGTTTAGGCGACTGCTGGCACCTTTATCTTCAGATTAACTGTTACACTGTGGGACGTAGTTGCGTCGGCATTCCATGTAATTTCCCACTGGAATCGCCATACATGGCCGCTGCTTATTGATAAATTAGGTACATCGCTTCCTTTTCCACCATTGCCCCAAATGGTAACATTTTGTACCCAAGCGGAGGAGTTAGTATTGTAGATTCTGACAATTATGGAATTTAAGTACTCAGTGTTTTCACTGACGGTGTCTATTAGTAAATCAAAAGTTACATTATTTGCTCCGGTATTTTTGAGCCTTACTGGATCTGCGTATATTCGTGTACCATTCGGTGGACCTTTTAGACTAGTTAACGTCGCTGTCACTCCGTTAATTTGAGTCCCCGCTGAGCTGCCATCATCACCAATAATCCAAGCTAACGCCATCCCCTGAACCCCGACATTCGCATTTAGGTACATGTAATCGTAAATTTGTGCGCTTACCGTGGCTATTAGCAGTGATGTTATCAGCAACTTTGTAAATTTTAGTATTTTTCTAATGTTTGTTTTCATTTTATGTTTTCACCTCCTTTTCGTTTTTTCTTTCTTTTAGGGTTTCTATCCAGATTTTTACGAGGACATAGGTGCTTAGGGCTAGGACTATGGCGCAGGCTATTGCTAGGGTTGTGGCGGATGCAATGAAGGCTGCCTCTCCCCACGAAGGCTTGTAGGCGGCGTAGGCGGCTGCTATGGTGATTGTTGCGCCTGCGCCTAGGGCTATGTACCACTATCGTGGCTTAAAGAAGACGTAGGTGCCCAGCCCCACTACGAGGGTGTCGAAGGCCACTATGCCCACGAAGGCGGCTTCCAGCCCATTTGAGGCAAAATAACAAGCGGGTGAACTGCCACCTCCGCATAGTTGGATAAGAAGAAAACCGTCAATGTAAGCGATGGAACTGTGACGGCTGCCATGAAGATTCTCGCATAGTCCATGAGCCTCTTGATTACGCCTAGGTAAACGTTTAAGGCTACAATGTTGGTTAGGGCTACCGCCAAATATAGGAGGCTATACCAGAAGCGCATGTACTCGCCGAAAGAAGCCATGAATTCGCGGCTTACAATGAGGTGGCCGAAGCCAGCTGCCAGCTGGTAGACATAGGGCAACTGCCATGGAAAATGGCGGTCCAAGAGGCATGTCAAGAGGCTCATGGCTAGAAATAGGTCTATGCCTACCAATACGAAGAACTCTGGTTGTAGTGGGGAGGGCATGCCCTTTTTCCGCCATCCGATGGGTCTGGTTTCTTCTTATTTAAGTCATGCGAGTTCGGAATCTGTATCCGAACTTAATAGTATAAATTTGCAGAATAGAAAATAAATCTTGTGTAGTAATACTTAATACAAACATCCCCCAAAAACTACCGCATGGGAAGCGCCACCGCCGGAACATTAAAACGCCGTTGAATGTGCCTAGCCAAAGTTTTGGCATAGCCGATACGGAAATTGTCAGTAATAACAAATTTTGGCTTTGAGCGCCTCACATACTCCATTAAGCCGTCAAAGTCCGAGTGATCGCTGAGAGCTATAACGTACTCTTTGTCGGCGATTTCGCGGCATGGCATGTCAAACTCCCAGCCACTCACATAAACACAGAAACATCCCCGTCCAACCTTGCCCCGCGAACCCATATGATAAAAAGCCACGCAAGGCTGGTTCTTTTCAAGCATGCCGCGAAAATCCTTCTCCTCAAGCCTATGCACACGTCCAATATGCATTCCATGTCTTTCACAGATCTTCGACACTTGGAAAACCCTTTCAGGGGCAAGAAATGGAACGTTTAAGCCAGCCTCGTGTAGGATCTGCATAACCTCTTGAAGTTTGCCATGGTAGCCAAAAACATAAACCGGGCCATGTTTTAGGCCTTCCTCCACTATGGAAACAAGCATCTCTTTAATGTCTCGGTTGAAAGGCCTCCTACACGACGGGCTGCCATATGTGGCTTCTATTACGAGAATGTCTGCATCCAGTACCGGTGTTCCTTCAAGCCTAAAATCCCCCGTATAAACGATCCTTGTGCCTTCAGCGTCCTCAACAAGCACTTGAGCCGCGCCCAAAATGTGATCCGCCGGGAAAAGAGTTATGCTTTCCTCGCCGTAACGCATGGATTTACCATAGTCCAATGTTTCCACGTATCCGCCCATTAGGAAGAGGGGGCTTCGCATAACATCAATCAAGTCTTTCGTGGCTTTGGTCATCAAAACCTTCTCGCATGTGCGGAGGCTCTGCTGCAAACCAATCATATGATCCGCATGCGCGTGGGTAACAACCCTAAGTGGTTTTGTTTCGTCATGAGCATCGCATGCCACACTCTTGCCGAGAATCACAGCGCCCCTGTCAGTTATTGTTGCTTTAGTGGACAAACCTGAAACCAGCCGGCAGCGTACTCCTATTGGGTTGTTTTTGGCGCCAGCCAATCAATAAGCTGTCTTGGATTGTTGCATTTAATCTGCACTTTTATTGGGCCTAGGGGTGACTCTGCAACTGCCTTAGAAAAAGACACATGTCCGGCATAGGCCACTTGCTTGTTCAAATAGAACGTTATGGTGTTTTCGCTTAATCCCTCAAATAGGACGCCTCGGGCTGCATCGCGGATGCGTTCCCTTCTCAACAAGTTGTAAAGCTTTGTTAGGGCTTCGAAACCCTTTGTTTCGGCTGTTAGCAAGCTTCCCCTCACCAGCGACCTTACTTGGATTGGAATGTTGCCGAACATGTTTTCCACAGCCCTTTTCACTTTATCCTCAGACTCGGTTGGGTTTATTTCCACTTCCACGTAAACTTCTACCTCATCCATTTCGCCTCAATCCTCCTCAAAACCTCAGCCGCCTTTTTCTTAGCGGCGCTTAAGCTTTCCTCGTTAACTATCATGTACTCGGCTAGGGCTATGGCGTTTCCAAGTCCCACACTGAGCTCCCGCATGTTCCGCTCGTGGAAAACTTCCCAGCTTTTGGGGTCGTCGCTCCTCCGTCTATGAAAAAGCCGCCTAAAGCGTGTCTCTGGCGAGGCATGCACAGCCACAAGCACAAACCGTGGGAAATATCGCCTAAACTCCTCAACCTCTGCAAGGCTTCTAACGCCATCAACGATAACTTTGCCTTCAGCCATCCCAGCTATTTTGGGGATACACCTTTTGGCTATGACGGTTTCACCCTCCATGCGCCTTAGCTCCAACATAAGACGGCCAAGGTTTTCGGGCGTAGGTTCTAAACCCCGTTTTTTGGCTTCTTCTCGCACTTCGTCGCCCATAACAACAACGCCATAGCCGTGAGCCTTCGCCACGTTAACCACAACAGATTTTCCAGCACCAGGCATTCCAGCTAAACCAACAACAAGCTTCTCGCTGACCAATCAAAGCCCTTCTCGCCATTTTATAATAGCAATGCGTCTCAAGCAGTTAAAAGCATTTATGCGAGTTGTCTGCTTAAGAGATGTGCGAAGGAATGATGGATGCCGGAAACAATAAGAAGCTTCATAGCCTTCGACATTGAAGACACCAGCGTTTTAGAAAACATCACGAAAATGCAGAAGATTTTGGCTGGAACAGGCGCGGATTTAAAGTTTGTCGAGCCGCAAAACATTCACATAACCTTGCGTTTCCTGGGCAACATAACGCCAGCCATGGTGGATCGGATTTACGAAGGAATGTGCAAAGTTCAGTTTGTTCCCTTCACTGTTAAAATTCAGGGTTTAGGTGCTTTTCCAAACAACCGGAACCCACGGGTTGTTTGGGCTGGGATTAGGGAGGGTTCCGTCCAGCTTCGAGGAATCTTCGAACAATTGGAGCCTTTCCTCCGAAGTTTGGGCTTCGCTCCAGACTTGAAGGGGTTTAGCCCCCACTTGACGATTGCCCGTGTAAGGTCTGGACGCAACAAAGCGCAGCTTGCCAAGTGCTTGACGGAAAATGTAAACTTCGAGTTTGGCGTTGTCAAAGCCAACTGCTTAAGGCTTAAGAGAAGCGACTTAACGCCAAAAGGCCCCATCTACACAACGCTTAGGGAGTACTGTCCAAAAGGCTGAAAAAGGGCTGAACTTGATGCCAGTGCAAGAAACGTTGGAAATTGTTTGCAAAACGGTTCTGGAGAAGATAACTCCTAAACTGGAGGAACGCGAAAAAATAGAGCGCTTAGCAAAAACGCTGGAGAAGAAGGTTGCAGAAGCGGCGGAATACTTCGGTGTTAAAGCAACGGTGCGCCTTGAGGGTTCTGTGGCTAAGGACACGTGGCTAAGCGAAGAACCCGACATAGACATTTTCATGCGCTTGCCCCCGAGTATACCGCGCTTCGCATTCGGCGAGGTTGCCCTAAAAATAGCTAGGAAAGCCACGGAAGGAGCAAAACAAGTGGAGAGGTTTGCGGAACATCCATATCTCGAGGCTTTTGTGGAAGGTGTCCGCGTCAACATTGTGCCATGCTATGAGACTAAGCGTGGAGAATGGCTAAGCGCCACAGACCGCACACCCTATCACACGGACTATGTGAAAAAATGTTTGAGGCCTCAAATGCGGGGCGAAGTCCGCCTATTGAAGAAGTTTATGAAGGGCATAGGTGTTTACGGTGCAGAAATCAAAATCGGCGGGTTTAGCGGATACCTATGCGAACTCCTCATCATCCATTATGGCTCTTTCGTGAATGTTTTGAGAGCTTTCGCACAACATAAACAGCGAATGGTCATAGACATAGAAAACCATTACAAGGGCAGAGAAGACGAACTACAACTGCTGTTCAACGAGCCTCTAGTGATCGTTGACCCAGTTGACATGGGGCGGAACGTGGCTTCAGCTGTGCAACCCCAAAAGCTATACACTTTTGTGGCAGCATCCCGCGCCTTCTTTAAAAACCCAAGCCTAAAATTCTTCTATCCGCCGGAAACAAAACCATTAGCGGTTAAAAAGCTTGAGGAAACTCTACAGAACCGTGGCTCCGCACTTATTTTCGTAGTTTTTGGCAGAGTAGATGCGGTTCCAGACGTTTTATGGGGGCAACTCTACAAGTCCCAACGTTCGCTAGCCAATCTTCTAGAAACAAACGATTTCGTGATATTGCGGCATACAGTTTGGAGTGACGAGGAAAACCTAAACGCCTTCATATTTGAGCTTGAAAGCCGCATCCTTCCGCCAGTCAAACGGCATCTTGGGCCTCCGCTGGAGAAAAACGGGGACTGTGAAAGGTTTTTGACTAAACATATAGCCAACCCGGAAACTGTTTCTGGACCGTACATTGAAAATGGGAGATGGGTTGTGGAAGTTAAGCGGAAACACGTGGACGCCGTTTCACTTTTAAAAGAAAACCTTAAAGATGGTGGTAGGAAAGCTGGCATAGCCAAAGAAATCGCCAAAACTCTCAATAAGGGCTTCAAAATCCTTGTAAACGGAGAAATCGCCGAAGTCTACACCGAAAACACTGAGTTTGCAAAGTTCCTGACAGATTTTCTTTCCGGAAAGCCTAAATGGCTAGATAAAACCGTAAAAGAGGGCTAAAGCCAGAAAAACGCCTAAAACCCAACAGTAAAAGGCGAAAAAGTGGAATTTTCCTTTCGCCAACACCCTCCAAAGCAGTTTTAAAGCCGTGTAGCCAACCACCAAAGCCGCAGCAGCTCCAGCAACAACTTCAACCAAACCAACGTTTGAAGCGGCCAACTCGCCGAACTCCGTGTACACAGTCCAAGCCAAGGCTCCAGTCACTGCCGGCATGGATAGGAGGAAGGAGAACTTGAAGGCTTGCTTCCGCCTAATCCCAAGCAAGAGTGCAGCAGCAATGGTTAGCCCACTTCTCGAAAGCCCGGGGACAACAGCTAATCCTTGGGCAACGCCCACCAGCAAAGCTTCTTTAAAACCGATTTTATCAGTTTTTTCCCTTCCAAATTTTGCCACATAAAGCACAAAGCCGCAAATTATAAAGGCTAGGGCTATGGTTGAAAGGCTTTGCAAAGCACTTTCAAAAAACACGTCTAACAACAGCCCAATAAGGGCTGTGGGGATGACTCCAACAACTATAAGGGGGATAAGCCTTCCATAATCCGTCTTAAAATCCAAACGGACAAGCGCCGCCAAAACCTCTTTAACATCGCTTCTGAAAAAGGCTAATATAACCGCCAAAGTTCCCACATGCAAAACAACATCAAAAACTAATGGAGCAGATAGCCTCAAAAGTCTTTCGGCAACTTTTAAGTGTCCAGTGCTGGAAATGGGAAGCCACTCTGTTAAGCCTTGGATAATGCCGAGAATCACTGTTTTTATTAGCTGTTCCAAGCCACCGCCACTTAAAATGAAGGTTGATTCTCAACCGTCATATTAAAGCTTGCGACGCTTCCCCTAAAGGAAAGGCTCGAAAACCTCTATTTCAACTTCATCTATGTAGTAGGTCAAGTAGGTTTCCCAGCGCACCGAAATCCCAACGGCAACCCACACGTCTACGCTGGAAGCATTCTCAAGAAATACGGTATATGCATAGTTTCTCCAGCCAGCAACCTCATCGGCGGATCCGAGAACATAAAAATCCTCTTCAGCGTCGGGTTTTTCAACACCTATATAACAGTTCTATTTTTACATTTTATTAAAGGAGTTTTCAAAACTTATTTAAGGTACGGGCTTTTAAGAATCTCATGGAGAGGTGCATTCCTTGTTTAGCAAGATTCTCGTTCCATTGGACGGCTCCGAACATTCCATGAGGGCCTTAAATATGGCCATGCAATTGGCTAAAAAGTTTAACAGCAAAATCACACTGATCCACGTCTACTCGGTCAGCGTTAGACCAATTGTTGTGCCAGAACCCGCGACATTCACCCCCAGTGTTCCAATTATGGCTCCCGCTGAATATTCAAGAGTTGCTGAGGCCGTCAGAAATGCGGGCGTAAAGATATTGGCTGAAGGTGCGGAAAAAGCAAAGGCTGAGGGCATTGAAGTAGACACCATTCTTAGGGAGGGACACGCGGTTCAGGAGATTGTGAGGACAGCCCGTGAAGGCAATTTTGACCTAATCGTTATGGGTGCTAGAGGGTTAAGCCGCATAAAAGAGATTATTCTGGGAAGCGTCAGCGACGGTGTTATACGAAACGCCCCGTGTCCTGTCCTTGTGACAAAATAGGAGTTTGAAGGGTTTGAGAGGCTTTTACCAAAAAGTTTATTTTTAAGTCCTAGCCGGATTCTCTCACCAATCGGGAGGCAAGCCGACCCAGAAATGTGTATGGATAAGATGGTTCAAGGGTTCGCGGTGGCTTCAGCAGGAGGAATAATGCATGCTGAAGTCATCCCGCGCGCTCATGCTTGCCTTAGCTTTAAGTACCTTATACTCTTTAGGAGTCGGCTTGCTAGGCCCTATCTATCCGATATTTGTTATTAACCGGTTCTCCGCCACAGTTGTGGATGTGGGGCTTCTCTACGCGCTTTTCTGCGGAGTTGCAGCCGTATTCAAAGTGATCTCCGGAAGGCTTGCTGATATTTATGGTAAGGAACGCGTTTTCTTCGCCGGAGTCATGATGGGTGCACTGTGTTCTTTGGGCTATATTTACGTGCCAAACATAAATAGTCTATACTTAATCGAGTTTATTTTCGGAATTTCCTATGCGCTTCAACGCCCATCCATACTGGCCTTGATGGTTGACCTAGACCAGAAAAAGAAAAGCGGCACAATTCTAGGAATGTTCGAATCCATATACGACATCACAGAGGCTGTGGCGGCGCTCCTTTCCACAGTGATAATCACAAAAGTGGGGTTTGAAACCCTATTCTTTATATGCTCCGGATGCCAAGCCATAACAGGCATTTTCGTGTTGAAATGCAAACGTTAAAGTTAATATGAAGAGAGCCTTAAGCTTAAATGGTTGAAGAAGCGCGAAGCCCGGTGGTGTAGCGGTCAAGCATGGGGGCCTCTGGAGCCCCTGACGGGAGTTCGAATCTCCCCCGGGCTATCATTTAGGTTTAAAGTGTTAAGGTCTTGTTCCCAGCGTCACCATAACGGTCATTGTTTGGTTTTCTCTTGCTAAGGTTACTTCTATTGTCTGGCCTGGAAGCGTGTTTTCTTCAAGATATGTTGAAAGTGCGTCTAAACCTGTTATCTTTGTCCCGTTTATGGCTATTATAATGTCGCCGCCGATCGTAACATATTTTCCAGCGATTAAAACGTTCTTTGTTCCGCCTCTTAACCCGGCGTTGGCTGCTGGTCCTCCGCTTACAACATGGGTTATTAGCCATCCATATGTGACGTTGACTCCCATTGCTTGTGCTATTTCGTAGGTCATGTCTATGCCTAGGGCGCCAAGCCATGGATGCTTATTGTAGTAGCCCACTGTTACAAGCGAGGCGATTTCCCTGAGAATCGTGTTTGATGGAATTGCAAACCCCAGTCCTTGAGAATCGCTTACAATAGCTGTTGTTATGCCCACCACTTGTCCTTGAAGGTTTAGGAGAGGCCCTCCAGAGTTTCCAGGATTTAGGGGAGCAGTTGTTTGAATAACGTTAGCTATTGGATATCCGCTTGTCTGCTCTTCAGTTATTATCCTGCCAAGCGCACTCACTATGCCTATGCTCATAGAGCCCGCTAGTCCATATGGGTTACCCACAGCCACAACAATGTCGCCAACTTTCAATGTTGAGGAACTGACAATTTCAAGGGGTTTGAACTCTGATGAGGGAGCATTTACGGAAAGCACCGCTAAGTCCACATATGGATCTGAACCTAAAACGGTCGCTGCATATCCATTTCCGTCGATAAACGTGACTGTCAAGTTTACTGCACCTTGGACAACGTGGTAGTTTGTTATGACAACCATTCGTCCAGAAAAGTTGTAAACAAATCCGGACCCCTGTACTTGTGTGTAGTGTGGACTATGGAAAACGTCATACTGCACTATTACTCCGCGAATTATGACAACGGAGTCCTTCACTTTCTCATACAAACCTGAAAGCGAGATGTTTCCGCCGAGAATATACGTATTATTCACAATAGTTTGTGTAGTTTGGAGATTCGAAGTTTGCTGTTTAAGAGTTAACAGCTCATCTTCCAAATCCTTGATTCTCTCCGACATCGGTAAAATGCCCAGCAAATAACCCGCTAACCCTCCTGCGACTAAACTTATCACGACTGTCACAGCCAAGAAAATTGCCGAAAAGCCTTTCACACCAAATTTTTGCGCATTCTCCAATGGGTCTCACCTCTTTTACAGTTTTCTACCACAATGGGGACAGAAAGCGTGATCTGCTTGAACCTCCCTGCCGCAAGCAGGGCACACAAGTTTTTCCTTCGCCAGTAACCCCATTTTCTCTTTTGCTAGAAGTTTTCCGTCGCTGAGAAAGAGCACTCTACGCGCGTGTGATGCCACGGCGCCGTCGTGGGTAACCATCACAATGGTTGTTCCCTGTTCAGCATTCAGCTTACCTAAAAGCCTGACTATTTCATATTTTGTTTTAGCATCCAAGTTACCTGTAGGCTCGTCTGCCAAAACAATAGATGGATTGTTTGCGAGAGCCCTTGCAATTGCAACTCTTTGCTGTTCTCCAGCACTTAGCCTAAATGGTTTATGGTCCTCTCTTTCAGCTAAGCCCACAAGCTTTAAAAGCTCTCGGGCTCTTTCACGCATTTCCCTTTTCGATTTTCCTGTTCCCTCCATGGGAAGCTCAACGTTTTCCAACGCACTTAAATATGGGAGTAAATTGAAAGTTTGAAAGACGAAGCCAACTTTATATCGCCTAATTTTGTAAAGCTCTTTTTCGGGTAAGGCGGTAACATCTACGCCGTCAAGAATCACTTTTCCGCTGGTTGGTCTATCGAGGCAGCCTAAAATGTTGAGCAATGTAGTTTTGCCGGAGCCGGAAGGCCCCATGATGGAAACAAAGTCTCCCTTTTTCACTTTCAAGTTTATATTTGAAAGGGCGCGGATGATGCGGCCGCCAAGCTTATAGATTTTGTCAAGTTTTTCCGTTTCTAAAACAAGCTCACTCATATCTCAACGCCTCGATTGGCGATATTCTGGAGGCTCTCCAAGCTGGGTATAAGCTCCCTAAAGCGCCTAAAACTGCGGCTGCGCAAAGTGCCAACAAAATAAATTGCGGGGTCAATACAACTGTGCTGTAGCTTTGTGTTCCAATGATGCCCGGATATTGTGTTTGGAATGGGCGCTGCAATCGTTGCGTACCGCCAAAAAGATTTAGTTGGGGAAGCAGAAATGAAGAGAAGAATGGTGCAGCTATGCTTCCTATCAATATTCCGGCCACTCCCCCAATTAAACCTATCAGCATGCCTTCAATCATGAATTGGCTCATAACGTTCCAGTTGCTGAAGCCTATAGCCTTCAAAATGCCAATCTCCCTTGTCCTTTCACGAACTGAATAAAGCATCACAAAGAAGACAATGAGTGCCGCCGCTGCAACTGCAATAATAATTATGTGGGTAGCCGTTGCCTGTGCTTGTGCAATAGAGGATTCAGCGTTGCTTAATGTCTGCGTATACATTTCTTGCATGTGTTGCAAGTTTGCTAAGCGGTCTTGATAACTCGTCACGTAGAGTTCAGGATACATAGTTTTTATTACGTCGGCGACTTGTGTTGCAAGGGAAGCATCGCTTACATAAACATATAGTCTACTGATTTTTCCAGCTAGACCCGTAACTCTTTGAGCGTCTGAAATGTTCATGTAAATAGTTCTCTGTTGGCTTGAGGATTCAAAAATCCCCTTTACCACGAAACGTTCGCCGTTAATCTCCACAGCGTCGCCGACATTGGCTCCAAAGTAGCTGGTTAGATTTGAACTTATAAGGATGAAACCGCTGTCGCCTTCAGATAGGTTTTCTCCAGCAGTTATATTCGTTGGCAATATTGGATAGTTAGCGATTATAGTGGCGTTAAGGCAAACGCCCATTATCGTATAGGCTGGCCTATAAACTGTGCGGCTTCCCCATGGAGTGTTTATGGTTTCTGAAATGTTTTCACTTGAGGATTTTTCAAGGAATGGTATAA
>Ga0078972_1001693_pt1 | contig 20122 bp, 23 predicted proteins | sample YelNatPaOPGAMG01_FD_67568 | JGI IMG/M metagenome (GOLD analysis project Ga0078972, IMG submission 67568) | Hot spring thermophilic microbial communities from Obsidian Pool, Yellowstone National Park, USA - OP-RAMG-01 (SPADES assembly) (version 2) | ecosystem: Environmental > Aquatic > Thermal...
CTTTCAAACCTCGGTATAGGCCAGTCGAGCGCCATAGGGATAGGAGGAGACCCAGTACACGGTTTATCGCACAAAGATGTGGTGGCTATGTTTAACGAAGACCAAGAGACAAAAGCTATACTTATGATAGGTGAGATAGGAGGTACTTCCGAAGAAGAGGCAGCCGAATATATAGCCTCTAACGTTAAAAAGCCTGTATTTGCTTATATAGCTGGTATTACGGCTCCGCCTGGCAAGAGAATGGGGCACGCTGGTGCTATTATAAGCGGTGGCAAGGGAACAGCAGAATCAAAGATGAAAGCTCTAAAGGAAGCTAATGTGACTGTGATAGAAAACCCAGCTTTTATCGGTAAAACCATAGCCGATGCACTATCGTGATTAAAAAGATAGATGATTAAAAAGATAGCAAAAATTAACAGATTGTTATATTATAATAAGATTATCTTTAAGGAGGTATTTCGTTATGGCTAAGATCGTTAAGACCATAGTTGACCCTGATTTATGTACAGCTTGCGAAGTGTGCTATGACAGGGTCCCAGAGATATATAAAAACCGCGGAGACGGTATAGCTGAGGTTGTTAAATCAGATGTACCACAAGATCTCCAAGATGCGGTTTTGGAAGTTACCGATGAGTGCCCAAGCGGCGCCATAACCACCGAAGTTGTAGAATAACAACAATACGGTGTCAATAGATATATATTTTGTAGGCACGGCCGGTGGCCGTGTTTCTACTTTCAAATACATTAGGAAATCAGGTGGTTTTATTATAAAAGCCAAAAACACAACAGCTCATATAGATCCTGGTCCTGGAGCCTTCTTAAATATTTTATCTCTTGGTTTTAAACCGTGGGATATGGACATGTTTTTGTTGTCTCATATTCATTTGGACCATTCTGCTGATATAAACGCAATGATAGAATCGGCAAAAGTAGGTTCAAAAGAAACCAACAAGCCAATAGCTATAGGGGCTCCAGAAGATGCTTTTGTGGGGAGCACCAAGGTAATATTAGATTTCATACTTAAGAAAGTAGACAAGCACTTTATATTTAAAGAAAGCATTTCATATACTTGGAAAGATATAAACATAGATATACTAAAAAAACATACCCATCATGGGGCTATTACCTATGGTATAGTTTTTAACCAAAAAATAGCTTATCATCCTTGTGCTAAATTTGAACCAAGCATTGTAGAACATTATCCAAAGCATATAGACACGCTTATTTTGAACACAACGTTTTACAGATCAAGGCCAAACATAGACCATCTATGTAAAGACGATGTAATAGAGATATTAAATATAGTAAAACCAAAAACGGCTATTATCACTCATTTTGCTTCAGACATGCTTGAGGCTGGTCCAGAGAATGTTGCAAAAGAAATAGAAGATAAAACAAATATAAAAACTATAGCAGCTTACGATGGTGCTAAAATAGTAGTATGAACGATTTTTTAAAAAAGCTTTTAAACCAAAAAGCACTTACTGTTATAGCTATAGTTTATGGGCTTTTGATAGTAATACTAAAACCTTATATAAACAATTCCACGTTTACATTCGGCGTAATTACAGAAACTATACTTATAGGGCTTTTGATATTTTTAGACATATTTAAAAAATAGAGGGGGACTCTATGAAAATTTTGGTAGTGTTGTTGGCTATAGCTTTGGTGAGCGTAGCGGTATTTTTCCTTACAAAAAAAAGAGAATACCTTTATTATACCAAGAAAGGAAAACTTTGGCTTGGATTTGCGGGCGTAGCTGTCATCACCATGATGGACGAGCTCACCAGTATATTTTATGCCCCTGGTGAAGCTTTTAGATTTATAGGCTATAAATCTATCACTTACTTGGCCCTTACCTCACTTTTGATATTTTTATACTCTCTCACTATGACAGAGATAGCTGAGATACTTGAAAACAACAAAATAAAAGGTGGAGGTGTATACAGTTTTGCTTATTTTGTATTTGGTGCTACGGCGTCTTTTATAGCAGCTGGATCTATAATAGTAGATTATGTAAATACAGCCGTCATGTCATCAATAAGCGCTGTTGAAAACCTGAATTTCTTTTTCCACTGGCCCCTTGTGTTTAAACTCGGTTTAGAGCTTCTGATAATATGGTTGATAGCTGGTTTAAATCTCGTAGGTGCAAGGGAAAATGCAAAGGTAACTTATGTGCTTTTTGTAATAACCGCCTATGTGCTTACAGTTTTAGTTTTTCTTGGAATATCTGAACTAAACCATGAGGGCGTTCAGAGAATAGCCTCCTCTTATAAAACAACACTATCTGAAGATTTTCTCACGTTAGATCCTGTAAAAACCATAGAGCTTGTATCCATCGGCTTTGGTTCTACGATATTGGCTTACTCAGGTATAGAATCTGTGCTTCAAGCCCACAAACTTGTAGAAAATTGGAAAACTATATATAAAGCATATATTATGCTTGGATTAACAGTAGGGATATTTACACCTTTAATAGGCACATTAGCTTTGGCAAAGGTGGAAAACCCAGCGGACCACGTAGACGATCTTATAACTTACTACTCTAAACTAGTGGGGACAAATATAATGGCCATAGCGGTTGTTATACTTGCTTCCTTGACCCTTGCTTTTGCTGTAAATACTGCCTTGGTAGGTGCTACAGAATTAATATCTACAATGGCTGATAACCATAAAGCTTATTGGATATCTACCACCAACAAGTTTCACGCTCATTACCGCATTATAATATTTATGAGCGTATTTTTCTCATTTATAGTGCTAATCACTCAGGGAAACCAAGATATAGTTGCCGATATGTACGCTATAGGGCTTATAGCAACGTTTGTTATGAATACAGGCACCATCATACTTTATAAAATTGTAAGAGGTAACGCGCAAACCAAAGAATACAGAACTGGTATATTTAGAAATTTAATACTATTTATAGTGTTCTTATCAACGTTTATTTATATAGTCATTCATAAGCCTTACGGTACTGCAATGTGGACATTGGTGGTGGCGTTTTTCATCATAGCTGGAAGTATCGTTACGAGGATTAAGACCACCGCAGAAGAAGAAAAAATAGCACAGATGGATAAATATTCCGATGTGGTAGATTATATAGACTCTTTACCAAAAGAAAGACCAATTCATATATATTTTAGAAGACCTTCTGAAAACGTCCAAGAGATTGGAGATAATATGATATACATAACATTCTTCTTCTTAAGGCAAAAAAGACCCCCTAAAAAACTTTTTAAAAGCCACTTTATACTGCCAGTCAATGCCTTTTGGGGTATAGGCTACAGTTCCAGAAAACTCCTTGAGGCTATAGACGAGACTTATAAAGATAGGGTATTTAATATACATTTTGGCTGGCCTTTGTCCTCCTGGTTTGAACGTATCTTTACAGGTGTTATGGTATACAATATATTGCAATTGCCAAAAAAATTCCCTCATTGGAACTTCGCCATAGAATATAGAGCCGGCACTTATAAACCCAAAAAATGATACATTACATAATAGCCTTTTTATCCTCCATAGGGGCTGGTGCTATAAATGCAGTAGCTGGTGGAGGGACCTTGATAAGCTTTCCCACGCTTATAGAACTTGGCTTATCTCCAAAGCTATCAAACACCACAAACACTGTAGCTCTATGGAGCGGTTCATTGCTAGGAGCTATAGGTTATAAGAGCTATTTAAAAGATGCCTTGCCTAATATCAAAAAACTTTTCATACCATCTTTGATGGGGGGTATAGCGGGTGGGTTTTTGCTTTTATACACATCTCAAACGTTATTTAATTTTATCGTACCTTTCCTCATACTATTTGCCGCCATTCTTTTTAGCCTTGGCCCTAAGATATCAATAATTGCATCTCATCTAAAAGCAAAATACATATTTTTAATACAATTTTTAACAGCTGTTTATGGAGGATACTTTGGTGCTGGTATGGGTATAGTGATGCTTGGAAGCATAACCGCTATTGGTATAACAGATATACACATAGCAAACGCTATAAAAAATACATTGGCTTTTTTGATAAACTTAAGCGCTGCGTTTTTGTTTATTGCATACGGGAAAGTAGAATGGCACTATGCCCTAATTATGATGATAGGCTTTGCCATTGGTGGATTGATGTCTTCTTTGATATCTCAAAAGATAGAAAGAAAGTATATCAGGCTTTTCATAAATATAGTAGGGTATTTTTTGGCAATATATTACTTTTTAAAGATATATATTTTATGAGTATAAAAGCGTTAATGTATCACAGCGTAGGAATACCACCAAAGGAAGCTCTTTTGAAAAGTTTATATACAAACCCAAGGCTTTTTGAAAAACAAATTAAACTCTTAAAAGTTTTAGGTTTTAAAAGCATCACTTCCGATGAAATTGTAGATTTTGTAAAAGGTAAAGATTTAAAGAAAAGTGTATGTATAACCTTTGATGATGCTTACAAAGATGTTTTTGAAAACGCTTTACCTATACTTAAAAAATACGATTTTAAAGCGATTGTATTTGTGCCGGTTGGTCTTGTAGGCGAATACAACAAATGGGATGCAGATAGATTAAATGTCAAAAAACCGATAGCCTCTTGGGAAGATATAAAGTCTGCTCTAAAGGAGGGTTTTGAGATTGGTTCTCATACGATCACTCATATGCCTCTTACCCATCTTGATACTAAAAGCCTAAAACAAGAGGTAGAGCTCTCTAAGAGCATTTTGGAAGATAAGCTTGGCGTAGATATAAAATCTTTTTGTTATCCATATGGAGATTACGATGAAAGGGTAATGGATGCTGTGAAAGATGCTGGGTATAAGTTGGCTTTTAGCGTGGATTCTGGGCATATAAAAAAAGGAGATAACCTTTACAACCTAAAAAGACTTCACATGAGGCATAACACCAACGTTTTTAGGCTTTTATTAAAATTATCAAGTTTGTATAGGTAAAAAGTCTATAAAAATGGCTCAAAATTTAAAATCTGTTCAAACGTATAAGGACATTTTTGTGGAAAATCATTTCTATTTGGTATCTTGCCAAAATATTTTTGAGCTAATCTACTATTTTCAGGATCCTTAAAAAAGTTTATCAATCTTGTTATGGCATACTCCCACGCATCCTCTATATAGAGCTGCACTTTATTTTTCAAAGATGGTTGTCGTTGAAATAAATAAGAAATCTCATTTCTTGAGTTTAATATGCTTTTGATCCAGCCGTTCCCCATATTTTCATCTTCTTTAAAATGTTCCCATTTGTAAATATGTTCCAATATTATACCCATATGACTAATAGCGGCATCTAAGTGCCTTTGTCCCATGTCTTGGATCTCCAATAAAAGATTTTCCCAATCTACCAATTCGTATTCTTTGTTTTCTATAAGCTTAAGGTTTTCTATAACCCATTCGTAAAAATCTCGAGAGTACAACAACCTTAGATCTTCCTTAGTTGTCAACGCTATTGCTTTATCAGATGACATACACAAATCTCCTTGACATACTCAATCACCATAGGTCTTTTCATCCCAATGCTTTTAAACTTTAGCTTTTAATTTAGGCTAAGCTCCTAATCTTTTCGATCTTAACTGGTATGGTGTTTCTGGCGGTGGCTCCAGTGACAAAATCAGTGAGCACATGTCCTTTTGGACGCACCGGGTCTTGAATACCAAGCATATTTATGTTGACTCCAGTTTGACGTAGAGGCATGGCTGGGAGTTTTTTGTTGTTTATGTAAATAGTATCTGCACCTTCTGCCAGTCTTCCAAGCCCATGTTCTATACCTATTGTACCTGGTGTTATACCTTCTTTTACCCTTACTATACCTATGATATGCTGACCAAATGGGTTTGAAACTTTTACCAAATTGCCATACTCTATACCAAACTCTTTGGCGGTTTTAGAATTTATATCTATATAAGTAGAAAGTTTTATATCCCTTAGCTTATCAGAAGAGGCGTTTGGTGATGATAGAACGTTTGATTTGTAGCCAAAGGCTATGAGAGAGTACTGGTTTTTGTCTACTTTTGTCCAAAGACTTGAGCCATCTGCACATATAGGTCCTTCTATATACTTTGGTAATCCATGATAATACTGCCCTGTTATGGCATCTTTAGTGCTGCCCAGTTCTTCGTTGTATATGTTTAGCATCTTTTTATACTTAAAGTTCAAATGCTCTCCATCGTAAGCGGTGTTGTAAGGGGCATATCTGCCGCCTCTACTCATGATTGTGGCTACTTTTCGCCAATTGTTGCCGTTTATGGATTTTAGAAGAGGTACCCAGTTTGTAAGACCCGCTAATTCTATATCTTCATCGGTGGCGTCTGGTACAGGTGTATCTTGCATAGCTAAGTTCTCAAAAGCTCTAAGATAAAAATCATGAGGTCTATGTAAAGGATAAGTTTTGCCATCGGCACCTTTTAAAGCATTATCTCCAAAACCGGGTAAGTTTAGAGCTTTTCCAAGTTCTATAAAAAAGCTTTCGGCGTAAATAGATTCTCCATTTTTAAACTTTGCATTGGGACTTTCTATAGCGGGGTATCTTATGGTGGTGATTTTTGTAAGATAAGCACCCCAAGGGGCCATGGCACCCCATTCTTCATACAACACGTTATCTGGTATTATGTAATCTGCGTATGTGCTTGTTTCATTTATAAATGGGTCTATGGCTATAAAAAGAGGTATCTTTTTTGGATCTTTCAGATATTCTATAACATTTGAAAAACCAGACTGAGCGTAAGCTGGGTTTGAGTTTACCGTTATAAGAGCTTTTAAAGGATATGGGTATCCATGGGCAGATGAGGCTATCCAATCGGATTCAATAGCATTTGAAAATGGATACCATTTGTCTTTGGCTGGGTATGGATTTAACCCTTGAGCTTTCTTGGTTTTATATTCTGTAGTATCTTGATATTTAAAGCCAGCTTTGTCTATACGTACTCCGTGGGTTTTTACCTTTCCATCGTAATCAAGAAGATCATAAACAGGACCTTTGTAGGCATCGTAAGGACCAGGATGAACACTCATACCACCTTTGTAGTTGAGGTTTCCTACCATAGCTCCAAGCATAGCCACAGCGTAAGCAGCGTACATACCAACGGTGTTCATAGCCCCGCCGTGTATATCTGTGGTGGCTTTTCTCCCATAAGAGGTAAACTCTTTGGCTATTCTTACGATGGTTTCTTTTGGTACACCGCACATTTGTGAATATTCGTCCAAAGAGTGTTCAAAAGCTGCTTCTTTTAAAAGCTCAAAAGCACTTTTCACATGGTAAGTCTTGCCATTTAAACTCACTTGCTGATTTACAAGCAAAACAGCGGTTCTTACGTTTTTGGCGTTTTGGAGTGAGTTTGAAGCAGCGTCTATAACGTATGGATCACCGTTTTGATCTTTTAATATCTTGCCGTAGTCTTCTCCTTGATCTTGTATAACAAGATGTGTAGCGTTGGTATAACTTACTTCGTTGGCAGCTTTCATAGCTTTTTCGCTTGGTATAGATAGATACGGAGCATTGTATAGGTTATTTTCAATGATATATCTAAAAAGCCCCATTACAAAAGCCAAGTCTTGACCTGGATAAACAGGCACCCATTCGTATTTTGCTCCTATTGACATATTATCGGTATTTACCGCGGTTGGGGTTACTACCACTATCTTTTTCAAAGGTCCTTCGGTTCTAGCTCTTGCTAAAAGCTTACCTTGACGTTTGAAGGGATTTCCTGCCTGAGCTGGTGCTGTACCTATAGAAAGTATATACTCTGTGTTGTCAAAATCTGGTTTGGCGTGAGGGAGTTTTTTGAAATCACCAAAATAAGCTGCTTGACCTATTCTCATTGCAAGACCGCACATAGAAGTATGTCCAGAGAAGTTTACTGTACCAAAAGCTTTGACAAATCTATGTACTATAAAGGTTTTTCTTCCATCGTCGTTGGTGCCAAGTATACCAAGTTGATTTGATTTTGGACCATACTCTGGATTGTTGGGATCTATGGGTGTATTTATGTCTCTGATGCTTTTAAGACCTTCTACAAAACCTTCACCGAACAAATTACCACCGTTTACAATCTCTTGAATAAGTTGTTCTGGTTCTATCTCCACCCACTTGTGTGAGCCTCTTGGTCCTACCCTTTTAAGTGGTTTTGTAACTCTATAGCGTGTATATAACTTATCAAACACCACATTGCCCCTGGCGCAGACCGTAGAGCGGTTTGTGAGGCCAGATTCGTTTATATCAGATACCCAAAAGATACTCTCTTTTACAGGCTTGTCGTAATCAAGCCATGGGTCTGATGAAAGCAAGTTGTAAGGATTTCCAAATACCCTCACCACTTTACCAGTTTTTTTGTCAACCTTAATACGAACTCCACATTGGGTAGTGCAGCCTATGCAAACGGTATTGGCATAATAATAATCTTTGTTAACAATGTAATTGCCATTTTCGTTTGTTGGGGCTTTGGCTTTTAACAATTCTGGTAAATGTACGTTCCCGTATATGGGAAATCTTGGTTTTGGACCTCTTCTTCCAAATGTAAAAAGGTATTTAAATGTTTTTAAATATCCTAAAGCCATCGTACCAAGGCCGGCGGCTGAGACACCAAGAAGAAACTTTCTACGAGTAGTATTCATTGTTTTACCTCCTTGCCAAAACCTTTGTAAAGATCATCGGTATGTGGTAACAAAGCTATAGTAGCTGCCAAAAGCCCTATTATACCAGCCCAGTTTGCTATCAAAGATTGTAAGCTATTATGTCCAAATATTGGCATTGTATAAGTGAGAAAACCGCCTATCATCTTTGGAAAACTTTGCCCACCTATTACAAGGCTGTATTTGAAATACCAAGCTCCAAAAGCTGCCAAAGCACCAGCTATAAACATAAAGAAAGCAGATTTTTTAAATCTACTAAAAGCCAAAATCATAGGCGCAAATAAGAATAACCCTAAATCAAATACTAATATGCCGATAAGGTCTTCTTTAAAGTAAGCTCTCATATAATATTTTGTAATGCCACTAAAAGCAAGACTAAAAGAGTACCAGAATAGATCTAAAACAAGTTCACCCACTATAGCCCAAGCCATTACATTAGCCACGGCAGCTATATCGTCTCTATCTATTTCTTTACCCATAAGCTTTTGATATATAGGATAAAAAAATAATACAAACCCAGAACCAGACACTAAAGCGGATGTGAGCATAACAAGGGGCAACGCTGGAAAGTGTACAAGTGGGAAAGCCGCCAATATACCCACTATATAACCGGTGTAAAACTCAAGACCTATACCAAACAAAAACCCAGCAGCTCCAAGGTAAAAAAGAATTTTTCTATCTTTTTGCTTATCGCTTTCGCTAAGACCAAGTCTATTTAATGTTAAAAGCTTGAAAGCTAACTTCAGCCTATTGTCCTCAATGCTGTTATAAAGTTTTACAAAAAACGGTCTATAGTAAGCCACAAGGTTTAAAAGCACAAGCACTGTGTATGAGGTTAAAAGTATCACACCCCACTTCATAGGAGATGTTGGGAAGTGAGACCATCCGTATAAAAATACGTGGATCATTCTGTGTTATCAACTACTACGATACCATCTTGCCTTTTGTAAGTGGCACCGGTTGGACAAACGGGAACGCAAGGGGGATTTTCGCAGTGGTTACAAAGCTGAGGCAAAAAAACTTTTCTTACATTTGGGAAAGTACCAACTTCATATTCAGGTACGTATGTCCTGTATTGATCTGTGGGTACATCGTTTTCTATAACACAAGCAGACGTGCAAGCTTGGCATCCTATGCATTTCCTTAAATCCATAACCATAGCAAATTTCTTGCCTTTTTGCCCTACCCACTGAGGATTGTTTTCTTCTCTTCCTGGGATGGTTAGCATAGGAGGGATTTCCATGGCTTGTGCGGCCTTTTCAGATGCAGCTATACCAATAGCAGCACCTATAGCCTTAAAAAAACCTCTTCTATCCATATAATTAAACCTCCAAAACAATTAATGCCATTATTAAAAATAATAACATATAGACGTAATATTTTTATAACAATTAGTTAAGATTACATAAAATAAGTTTATATATGAAAGATTTATTTATATTTTGAAGATCAGACCTTGATTATTAAGAAAATCAAAAAATCCTAAATCTTATATTTAAAATTTTATAGCTTTTACAAAGTTAATAAAATATTACTCGCCTGTCTTAAAACCAAGCACAGTATAAAGAGGGCAAAAACCTATGGCTGCGGTCACTAAAAATACAAGACCTACAAGACCAAGGATATAAAATGGTAAGCTATGATGGGTAAAAGCCAAGATTATAAACACAATACCAAGGAGTACTCTGCCTATTCTGTCCCAACTTGCCATGTTCTTTTGCATAAAACACCTCCTAAAGTTAATATTATAAATTTATTATAAAAACTTAAAATTTCAATAGATAATTTTATAGTTCCACCACAAGCTTGAGTATGCGTCTTCTATCGCTATCTATGATTTTAAATTTTATCTTGCCTATCTGGATTAGTTCGTTTCTTTGGGGTATTTTACCAAGATGGTAAGTGATATAACCAGATACCGTTGTATAAGGGCCTGGAAGTAAGTCTATGCCTAAAACTCTTGAAAACTCGCTTATTTCCAATCTGCCTTCCACAAGCCACTTGTTTTTTGCTATCTCTTTTAAAAGTTCATCTTCTTTTCTCATATCATCGGATATCTGTCCTACAATCTCTTTTAAAACATCTTCTAACGTGATGATACCAAGTATAACGCCCCTTTCATCCACCACAGCTCCTATGTGTTCTTTTTTTCTTTTGAACTCCTGAAGAACATCTTTTAAAAATGTAAATTCAGAAAAAAGATGAATGGGCCTTATAGATATGCCTATGGGAGTATTTGGGTCTTTATCTATAATATCAAAAGCCCTTATATAACCAAGGATATCGTTTACAGTGTGCCTAAACACAGGTAGCCTTGAATAACCGCTTGATTTCATCTGATATATAGCTTGGTCCACCAAAGCTCCTTCTTCGATCATAGCCACTTCGTAAATGGGTCTTACAATCTCACCGGCTCTTCGTTCTTTGAAAGATACTATATTCGACAATATTAGAGATTCAAACTTATCTATATCAAGACCCATGGATATTATGTTAAGGATGGTGTTTCTATTCACATAAGAATGAGGTTTTGAGATGTGTTTTAAAAACAAGCGTTTTATGGCTTTTGATAAAAAAGAAGAAAAACCAAATAAAAACCTAAGCTTATCCAAAACAAACAGCGATGGCAATATTACCTTATCGGCGTATTTTTGAAATATCATCTTCGGTATGATCTCGCCAAATATAATAGTCACTATCACGATGGATTCTGAGAAAAGAACATAAACATTTTTTAAAATGGGTATGCTTCTAGATAGCTCAAAGAGCATAACAGTATAGATACTCGCGGCAAATACGATAGTTATGGTGTATCCAAAAAGCGTGTATGTTAAAAATTCCTCTTGGTTTTCTAAAAACCTTGAAACAAGGGCTTTGTGTGGGTTGTTTGATTTCTTAACGAGAGCTTCAAGCCTTGATTTGTTTGAAGACAATATAGCCATCTCAGAGCCAGAGAAAAAAGCCTCCAGCAATATAAAAAAAACTATACCAAATATATAGCCTATGTACTCCATCAAAAATCTCTTTTGACGGTTTTTTCTATAAGCTCCATAAAATATGTTTTGGTATTGTATTTTGATAAACTTTCTTTTACTTCTTCTAAAAGCCTAAAAGCCAATTCTTTTGTTCGTTTTACCCCTCCTTTTTCTATCACCATATCTATAATTTTATCAAGCTCATCTTGATTTGGTTCTTGGGCTAAAATCACTTTTTTAAGAAGTTCTTTGTCTATTTGATCCAAAACCGATATCACTGGATATGTGATCTTGCCTTCTTTCAGATCGCTTCTGGATGGTTTTCCAAGCTTTGCGCTATCAGTCTCATAATCAAGAGCATCGTCTATAAGCTGAAAAGCTCTTCCAAGCTTAAGTCCTATTTCAAAAAACTTTTCATAATCAGAACGCTCTGATATAAGGGCACCTACTCCAAAGCAAGCTCCTATCAGATATGCGGTCTTGCCATCTATTATATCAAAGTAAGTTTTCTCATCAATGATAGAACCTATGCTTTTTAGTTCCAAAAGTTGGCCTTCTGCCATACTCATAACAGCTTTTGATAAAATGTCTATCATCTTTGCATTGCCATAGTTGGCATACAAAAATAGTGCCTTTGCGTAAAGATAATCCCCCGTTAGCACTGCCGCCTCAGCACCAAAAACTTTGTTGACAGAAGGTCTTCCCCTTCTTGAATCAGCTTTGTCCACCACATCATCGTGAAGCAAAGAAGCTATGTGTATGTACTCTATACCACATCCAAGCGTAATGGCTTTGTCTATGTCTGCTCCAAAACTATCCACAAGCCCCACCACCAAAAGCGGTCTAAGCCTTTTACCACCAGCTTCTATTATAGAGTATCCGGCTTTTAGTATGACATCTACACTGCTATCAAGATACTTGTGAAGTCTATCTTCAACATAACTTCTAAACTCTTCAAGTCTAAGCACCATACTTATGTTTTAGTTTATCATATTTTTATAAATAAAGCTTTAAACAAATTTACACCCCATCAAATAATCCCACAATAGCTTATGGTATAATAACTATAATGCAGGAGTATGGCGAAGACGCGATAAGAGTTGTTACTGGATTAGAGCATGTGAGACTTCGCCCCTCGATGTACATAGGGGATGTGTCTGAAAGAGGTCTTCACCATCTTATATGGGAGATAGTGGATAACGCCGTTGATGAGGCGATGGCAGGATATGCTACCCACATAAGGGTACATATTCATCAAGATGACTCAGTTAGCGTAGAAGATAACGGAAGAGGTATACCGGTTCAAATACACAAAGACGTTGGAAAACCAGCGGTTGAAGTGGTTTTTACGGTTTTGGGAGCTGGAGGAAAATTTGACAAAAAAGTCTATCAATATTCTGGTGGGCTTCATGGAGTAGGCGCTTCTGTGGTAAACGCACTATCGGAGTGGCTTATAGTAGAAGTTTATAAAGATGGACAGATTTACAGGCAAGAATACGAAAGAGGTATACCAAAAACAGATTTAGAGATAGTAGGACCCACCACCAAAAAAGGTACAAAGATTACGTTTAAACCAGATCAAGAGATATTTGAAACCACCAAGATAAAGTTTGATATAGTGGAAAAAAGGATTAGAGAGCTTGCTTATCTAAACAAAAATGTCACATTTGAGCTGATAGACGATAGGCTCAACAAACATCTTGTATTTAGGTTTGAAAAAGGTATATTGGAGTTGGTGGATTACCTCTCTGAGGGCAAGGAAAAGCTTTTTGAGGATATTGTTTACATAGAATCTTCCAAAGACAACACGATGGTGGAAGTAGCTTTTAGGTACACAAAAGACTACAAAGAAACCCTTGAGAGCTTTGTAAACAACATAAAAACCATAGAGGGAGGTACCCATGTAAGTGGATTTAGAAGCGCATTGTCAAAAGTGGTATCAAAGCTCTCCCAAAACATGAAGATATCAAAAGAACTAAAAGAGATGTTTACCGGGGAAGACCTAAGAGAAGGGCTTGTGGCGGTGGTCTCTTGCAAAGTCCCAGACCCTCAGTTTGAAGGTCAAACCAAAACCAAGCTTGGCAACCAAGAAACCAAAAATATAGTAGAATCTGTGGTTTCAGATTTTCTTTCAGATTATTTTGAAAAGCATCAAGACATACTAAAAGCTATCGTAGAAAAAGCCATAGAAGCAGCATTGGCAAGAGAAGCTGCCAGAAAAGCAAAAGATTTAGTAAGAAGAAAATCTTTCTTAGAAGATACATCGCTGCCTGGCAAACTTGCCGATTGCTCTGAAAAAGACCCATCTAAATGTGAGATATTTATAGTAGAGGGTGAATCAGCAGGAGGCTCTGCCAAACAAGGAAGAGATAGAAGATTTCAAGCGATATTGCCACTAAAAGGTAAAATCCTAAACGTAGAAAAAGCAAGGCTTGACAAAGCTCTATCCAACGAAGAAATAAGGACTATCATATCTGCCCTTGGGTGCAACATAGGAGATGAAGTTGATTTGGGAGCTTTGAGATATCATAAAACCATCATAATGACAGACGCCGATGTGGATGGGTCTCACATAAGGACACTTTTGCTAACATTTTTTTATAGGTTTATGACAAAGCTTATTGGAAACGGACATGTTTATATAGCCCAGCCTCCACTTTACAAAATCAAAATAGGCAAAAAAGAAAGTTATATAAAAGACGATAAAGAACTTGAAAAGTTTTTATTAAATATCGTCAGCACAGATCTAACTCTCATGGATGCAAGCTCCAATACCTACAAAAAAGACCTACTCATAAACCTTTTAAACGCCATAAAAGAACACCACAACAATCTATCTCAAATCATGAGTAAGAAAAACAAAGAGATTGTAGAATATCTTCTTAAAAACAAAATAGACGAATCCTATCTAAAAGATAAAGAAAAAGCCCAAAAGCTTTTAGAGGATATAAAAACGCTTAAAAGTGTAGCTTCTGTGAAGCTTAGATACGATGATTTTGACGGTTTTTATTCAATAGTAATTTACGATATACATCAAAATTTTAGCATCGTAGATGTGGATTTTCTCACTTCTGGCACTTACAAAAAGCTTTTCGAAGAGCACAAAGATTTTCTTAATTATCCTATAAGCCTAAAACTTTGGAACAAAACAAAGATTGTTGAAAGCAGCGAAGACTTATATCAAGATATCATAAACTTTGTTAAAGATGGTATAGAAATCCAGCGATACAAAGGTCTTGGTGAGATGAACCCAGAACAACTTTGGGAAACCACGATGAACCCAGCCACCAGAAGGCTTTTAAGGGTATCCTTAGAAGATGCAGCCCAGGCAGATAGGATATTCTCAATACTTATGGGAGAAAGCGTTGAACCAAGGCGGGAGTTCATAGAGACCTACGCCAAGGAGGTAAGAAACTTAGATGTTTAAAAGGATAATAGCGGGTTTAAACGGTTCAAAACCATCTTTTGTGGCATCTTATTACGCATTGGAGCTTGGCTCAAAACTAAACATCCCGGTGGTGGGAGTGCATGTATTGGATAGTGCGTTGGTTGAAGAAAGCCTATTGGCAGATTTGTCTGGGGTATTGGGCTTTTCTTATTATGAAGGGATTAGTGCGAAGATAAAAGAGTTTATGGAAAAAGAATCTGAAGCACTTTTAGATGAGTTTAGCGCTTTGGGAAGAAAACTAAACGCCAAAGTCTCCACGCTTCAAACCTGGGGAAATCCTGCTAAAGAAATAAGTACCCAAGCTGACAAAGAAGATATTGTATTTGTTGGTAAACCCTCTTACGATAAAACGCTGAAAGGTTTTCATTTGAGCTCTACATCAGAACAGATGATAAAAAGTGCCCAGTGTCCTGTTTTTGTGGCTTTTAAAGAAGAACACAAACCCATAGAACGAATTATGGTGTGTAATGATGGAGCTGATGAAGACGATGGACTTCTCGATGTTGCCAAAAACCTAAAAAACATCTACAACGGAAAGGTATTTTTGTATCATGCGGATGAGCTTGGTTCAAAAAAAGAAAGGCTTGAAGGGCTTTTAAAAAATTACGATTTTGAGCCAATTTTTGAAAAAGGATTAGCGGAAGAAGGTATCGTATCAAACGCCGATAAACTAAACATAGACCTTGTGATAATGGGCTCTCACAAGAAAAGGCTATTGCACTTTTTTATGGGAAGCACCACCACATTTGTATTTAATCATATAAACACAAACCTTCTCATCGTCAAGTGATGTTTAACAACACCCTTATAGTAGGTCTTGGTTTAATAGGTGGGTCTTTGGCTTTTGATATTAAAAGCAAAAAACTATCAAAACATATATACGCTTTAGACAAAAGCACAAACACCATATCAAATGCCAAAGAAAAAGGTCTGATAGACGATGAGTTTCAAAAAGATTTAGATTACGATTTTGTGATATTTTGTAATCCCATATCAAGCTTAGAGCAAACAGCTCATACGCTAAAAGATATCATAAAAAATGCCCTTATAACAGATGCGGCATCTGTAAAAGAATATCCAGAAACTGTTTTAAAAAATACTTTTAAAAAAAACTACGTGGGCTCTCACCCGATAGCTGGTTCTCATAAAAGCGGTTTTGAAAATGCCTCAAAAGACCTATTTTTAAATAGATTAACCATCGTATGCCCTACAGATATATCAAAAAAAGATTATACGGAAACGGTAAAAAGATTTTGGGAGCATATAGGAGCTAAAGTAGAGATTATGGATTCAAAAACCCACGATGAGATATTTGCCATCACGTCGCACCTACCCCATCTAATAGCTTACGCCCTTACAAAAACATTAAAAGAAGAATACGAAGACTATGTAGGACAAGGGTTTTTGGATACAACAAGGATTGGGGCAAGTCAAGGAAACCTTTGGAGCGATATTTTTTTATACAATCAAGAAAACTTGCTAAAAGCTATTGATCTTTTTAGACAAAACATAGAAGATTTAGAGTATATGATAAAAAATAACGATAAAGAAGCACTTCAAAACATCTTGGAAAAAATATCAGAAAAAAGAAAATCTTTACAAAAACCTCTCTAAGGCTTTTCCAAAAAATGCAAAGATGATAAGCTTAAAAGTCCTTGACAAAAGAGCCATCGCTATAAACCTATAATACCCAAACCTAAGAATACCCGCTATCCAGTTTATCACATAAAAAGGCTCTCCTATCAATATGGCAAAAGCTCCATATTTGTTAAAAAGAGCCTCTGTTTTTCTAAACTTCTCTTCAGATACAAACTTAGAAACAGCTTTGTAGCCATAGTTATAGCCTATATAATAAACTATAGACGCCCCTATGAAATCTCCTAACAGTGCACAAAATGCCACCAAATAAACGTTTAGCTTGTAAACTGTGCCAGCTGTCATAAGAGGTAACGTAGAAAGAGGAAATACACTAGACTCTATAAGACCCACCAAAAATATACCTATATAACCAAGTTTTAAAAGATTCATAAATTACTCCTTGTATAGATTTTCAAAGATAGATTTAAATATTTCTTTGTCGCTACAGACCACAAACACCTCTTGGACAGATGTGCCATTTTTGTATAAAAGCTTAAAACCAGAAGAGGTCTCATATTGTAAAAAAAGACCTTTAGAGCCTCGTCCTTTGTTGTTTCTAAAGATCCTTCCAGGTATTACAGCTTCTACTATCTCAATCTCTAACACCGGTTTTATATACTTATCAAAACCCTCCAACGTGTGATGCTCAAGTTTTAGTTTACCTTTTCTATATTTACTCATAAAAGATGACAGGTGTTGTTAAGATAATCTATATAAAACCTACCCTCTTGAAACTTTAGCTTTGAAACTCCTGTATTATCTGTGTGGATATTCCAAAGGGGCGCCCTAAAACCTGTAGTTTCCATTATAAACCCGTGTATAAACCCACCGTGAGAAACAACGGCTATATGTTCATGTTTTTGGGCTTTTACAATATCTATAAACTCTCTTACCCTTTTTAGAAAAGATTCTTTGGACTCTTGGGTGGGAAGAGAATGCTCTAAAGGATCTTTGGACCAGGAGATCATCATATCTTTATACTCTCTAAACATCTCTATGAAGTTTTTGCCCTCCAACTCTCCAAAAGATATTTCTCTTATGCGTGGTTCTATGACAATCTCTTTGTTTAGGGCTTTTGACAAAAATATAGCGGTTTTTAAAGCTCTTTTTTGAAAAGATGAGTAGATAATATCTATTTTCTTATTTTTAAAAGCCAAAGACAAGAGTTTTGCTTGTATATATCCAAGAGGGGTTAGCTCGCTATCTAAGCTTCCTTGAAATATACCCTTTTCGTTGTATTCACTCTGGGCATGTCTTATAAGATATATATGTTTCATCTTTGATATATTTTAGCATAACCTTATCCAAATCTACCGGTTATATAATCTTCTGTGAGCTTTTCTTTTGGATTTGTAAATATGGTTTCTGTTTTATCAAATTCTACAAGCTTACCCAAGTACATAAAAGCGGTGTAATCGCCTATACGAGCAGCTTGTTGCATGTTGTGGGTTACTATAACAATAGCCATCTTTTTCTTAAGCTCTATAATAAGCTCTTCTACTTTGGCCGTAGATATAGGGTCAAGAGCAGATGTAGGTTCATCAAACAAGAGCACCTCTGGATTTACTGCTACAGCCCTTGCTATCACAAGACGCTGTTGTTGACCTCCGGACAAAGAAAAAGCATTTTCATGGAGCCTATTACCCACCTCATCCCAAAGAGCAGCCATTTTTATAGCAGCTTCAACCCTGTCTTTTAGCTCTGTTTTGTTGTTTATGCCCATCAGCCTAAGACCAAAAGCCACGTTTTCAAATATAGACATTGGGAAAGGCGTAGGTTTTTGAAAGACCATACCTACTCTACTTCTCAAAATTATAAGGTCTGTGGATTTTGAAAGAATATTTTGATTGTCCAAAAGTATCTCACCCTCATAAAGAATCCCCGGGTAAAGATCATGCATACGGTTCAAACATCTCAAAAGCGTAGTTTTACCGCATCCGCTTGGTCCTATGAGAGCGGTCACTCTTTTATCGGGTATAGGCATATTTACATTTTCCAAAGAAGGTTTTAGGCCTTTCTTATAGTAAAAATTTAGGTTTTTTATTTCGGCTTTTGGATTGTCAATGGCTATTACACTACTCATACGCTCTCCTCATCCTTTGTTTATTTTAGCAATACGCTTTGCCACATACATAAAAGGCGCCGTAAAAGATGCGCCGTGCACCAAAAACTTAGCTATTATAACTGCTATAAGCACACCAAATGTAAGCACAAATCCTGCTGCCCAAGCTTGTTCATGCCATTCATGGTACGGACCAGTGGCGTATATAAATATCGTTATAGTAAGAGTAGCCATAGGTTTTAAAAGATTGAAGGTAGTATGGTCGTTGTTAAAAGATGTAAACAACAAAGGTGCAGCTTCGCCAGCCATTCTGGCAAGACCTAATATAACACCGGTAAGTATGCCGGTTTTAGCGGCTCTCATGGTAACTTTTTTTATCACATAGTGTTTGTAAGCTCCCAAAGCGTATGCAGCCTCCCTCATCTCCTTTGGCACAAGTTTTAGCATCTCATCGGTGGCTATCGTAATATAAGGAAGGGACAAAATTGAAAGTGCCACAGAACCAGATAAACCGTTAAAACTGTGAAGAGGTGCCACAAGTATCACATAGACAGCGGCACCAATGACTATAGCTGGCATAGAGATTACAATATCTGCCAAATTTCTTACAAACATAGCCCACCAAGTACCTCTACCGTACTCAGCTAAAAATATACCAGCCATAATACCTATAGGTGTACCTATGAAGGCAGCTATAGTGGTTATGAGAAATTGACCTATAAAAGCCATCCTGAGCCCACCACCGGGCATCCCAGGTGGGGCTGGATCTTTAGTAAAGAAATCAAGGTTTAGATATTCATATCCATGGTAAACAATAGAAACAAGTATCCATCCTAAAAATACTATACCATATAAAGCCGCCAATGTAGATAAAATCATCACAACGTTGCTCTTTGCAACCCTTGCTTTGATTCTTACGTTTTCCATCTTCTTTCCAATCTCCACACAATAAATTTTGCTATAGCAAGTGTACTAAAGGATATAGTAAGAAGTATCAAAGCTAGATAAAACAAAGCTGACAAATAAAGATGCGTCATAGCTTCAGTAAACTCATCCGCCAACGTAACTGTTATAGTGGTAACGGAGTTTAACAAAGATAACATATCCAAGAAACTACCGGGATTATGGTTGTTGCCGTTTACAAAAGACACCGCCATGGTTTCACCTAAAGCCCTACCTATGGCAAATATACCAGATCCAAAAATACCAGAAGATACATATGGCATAACCACTTTTCTTATGACTTCCCACCTCGTAGCTCCAAGCCCATAGGCGGACTCTTTTATTACTTCTGGTACCAAACCAAAAGCATCTTTTATAAGTGAAGACATAAAAGGCGTTATCATGATAGAAAGTATCACGGCTGTTGTAAATGTATCTAT
>Ga0078972_1009018_pt1 | contig 20122 bp, 17 predicted proteins | sample YelNatPaOPGAMG01_FD_67568 | JGI IMG/M metagenome (GOLD analysis project Ga0078972, IMG submission 67568) | Hot spring thermophilic microbial communities from Obsidian Pool, Yellowstone National Park, USA - OP-RAMG-01 (SPADES assembly) (version 2) | ecosystem: Environmental > Aquatic > Thermal...
CCCCCACACCGCGTCCCACCGCTACACCCCTGCCGCAGGTGACCCCCACGGAGGCGACCGCCGGCGGCACAAAGGCCGGCGGAGCCGCCGGGGGCCGCTGGGGCGCGCTGGGCATGACGCTCCTGGCACTGTTCGCCATGGGCGGGATCGCCGGCCTGACATGGGCGCTCGTGCATCACTCGCCCATCACCGGCGCGCGGCTGGCGCTGTGGCTGATGATCGGCGGCCTGGCGGCCTACGTGCTGTACGTGCAGGGCCTTCTGCCGGCCGGCCCGTCGGATGAGGGATCGGCCGCCTGGCTGGCGCCGGTGATTTCCGCGGTCGGGGGACTGGTGGTCGCCGGCATTTATCTATCGCTGGACAGGCGACTGCGGCGCCGGATCAGCCGCTGAGGGGCATCAGTGGATAGGCCCGAAAGCGGTGACGATCAGGGCGACGAACAGCAGTATCAGAAAGAGGATGAGGGGCACGCGCAGAGCGGCAAACCAAACGGGCGCTTCGGATGGCTGGCGTTCGGCACTATCCGCCGGCGAGGGAGCCGGCTCACCGGAGAACAGCTCCTGGCGGAAGGCCGCTACCGTGGGCGGACGCTGGTCGGGGTGCATTTCCAGCGCGTGCATGATGGCGCGGTTGGTGCGCTCGGAAACGGCAGGGTTGAGGTCGCGCACGCTGGGCAAAATGCCCGGCTTCAGGAAGCGCTGTTTGGCATCCACGGGCGGTTTTCCCGTCAGCAGGTGATACAGGGTGGCGCCCAGGGAATAGATGTCGGAGCGCGGGTCGGTGTGGCCGGTATCGCCGCCGTACTGCTCCAGCGGCGTGTACTGGACGGTGCCGCGGCCCTGCAGGACGGTGATAGTGCGATTATCATCGGGAAGCATCAGCTTGACGAGGCCGAAATCCACCAGCTTGATGGTGCCGGCCGGCGTGAGCTTGATATTGCCGGGCTTGATGTCGCGATGCAGTACCGGCGGGTCCTGGGAATGAAGGTACTCCAGCGCATCGCAGAGCTGTTCGGCCCAACGCAGGACCTGTTCTTCCGGCAGAGGATGCCCCTGCATAAGGGCTTCTTCCAGGAGCTGGCGCAGGTCCTTGCCGGCGACGTAATCCATCACCAGGTATTCGCGGCCGGCCTCGGAGAAATAGTCGGAAACCTTGGGCAAATTGGGGTGATCCAGGCGCGCCAGCACCGAGGCCTCGCGGTAAAACTGCTCGCTGGCCTGCCGGGCGGACACAGGGTCAGTGCCCAGATCAGGGCGAATTTCTTTGATGGCACAGGCACGCCCTTCCAGAAGCAGGTCATCGGCCCGGTAGACGGCACCCATGCCGCCCTCGCCGACGAGTTCCGTGATGCGGTAGCGCTCTTTCAGGACAGTGCCAGGAGCGAGCGGCTCGACCAAGGGAAACCTCTTCTCCTCCGGATCCACTACGACGGGAGAGCCGCGCCAACGACGAACGACCATATGCCGCTGGTGGGGGGCGGCTCCACCTATAACTATAGCCGAGAGTAATGGGGTTGTCAAACGCCCTGCGAGTGAGAGGATATAAGGATGCAGAACCAGGACGTCGGGATACTGATACTGCGAGAGGGTGAGGGTTGCGGCCAGATCTGGTCATTGAGCCGGCCGGAGACGGTCATCGGTCGGGACGAATCGTGCGACATCGTGCTCAATGACCGCAAGGTCTCCCGCCGGCATGCCAGCATCCGCCGCCAGCCCGACGGCTATTACATCACCGACCTGCAGAGCAAGAACGGGACCTTTGTCAACGGCGAGGCGGTGCTCGGGACGCGGCGGCTCTACGATGGGGACGAGATTCAGATCGCCCTGTGCTACCGCCTGGCCTTTGTGGATGCCGGCGCCACCGTCCCGCTGAACCTGGAGGAAACCTTCCGGCGCGGCCTGGTGCTGGACAAAGAAGCGCGCATGGTCTACCTGCACCAGAAGGCGTTGGAGCCCCCGCTGTCGCCGGCCCAATTCCGCCTGCTGGAACTGCTGTACGATAACTGCGACCGCGTCGTCAGCCGGGAGGAGATCGTCTCGGCGGTGTGGCCCGATGAGTCCGCCGAGGGCATCACGGAGCAGGCCATTGATGCGCTGGTGCGCCGGCTGAGGGAGCGCCTGGCCGAGCTGGACCCCTCCTGGCAGTTCGTCGTCACCGTGCGCGGGCACGGGTTCCGCTTCAACCGCCCGTAGGATTAGGGGCCGGCCGGCCGCCGGCCGCGGCCTTAAATTCCTCGTTGTAAATGACGGAAAAGATGTCCCGGTCGGCAGGCACCAGGATCTCCTCCGGCCGAAGCTCGCGCTCCGTGAAAGTGACCGGCGCATCCTCAATCAGCACAAAGGGGGTGCGTTCGTTCGCCTCTCCTCCCACCACAACGGCGGCGGCCGCCAGCCCGTCTGCGACCATGCGTTCGGTGTACTGAAGCGGCCGGCCGAAGAGATCGGGCTGACCCTTCTGCACGTCCAGCCCCTCAAACCCCCAGAACGCCAGCGCCATACCCGTGAAGCCGCGCCGCAGAGGGGTCGAGCGGGCGTCGGTCAGGATCACACCGACCCGCTCTATCCCATACGCGGCGCGCAGGTCCTGCCAGAACCCTTTGGCCCATTCCCAGGGGCGGTGCGGCCACAGGACCACGTGGCCCAGCGGGGCGTTGGACATGTCAATGCCGGCATTGGCGATCAGGATACCGTCCTTGAGCGTCAGCCATACCACATTGGACGCGAAGACGTGGTCTGCCTCGCGCAGGATCAGCTCCATCCAGCGGGCGTAGGTCTCCGGGTCCTTGCCGGCATCCAGCCGGCGGGCCTGCCGTGCTGCCGGCGACGGCTCCACGGAGGCCAGTTCCACGATGCGCCCCTGTTCCAGCGCCACCACCTTGGAGGCCACGCAGAGGATGTCGCCGTCGCGCAGGGGGCGGGGCAGGGACTGCTGTAAGATGGGGAGAAGCGGCTGACGAGGCTCAATCACCGGTGTCTGAACAGCGGTCACGCGCACGGGCAGTTCGCTCCTTATCACCATGTATGACAAGATGATAGTACCATAACCCCGCCTGCTGTACAAAACGGGAGGATTGGGTTAGCCCGCTGCCGGGTGTGGGACCGCCGGCGAAATGGGCACAATCCCTTTCCTGGCCCCATCCACCCCTTGACAGGTTATATATATAGGAGTATAATATAATCAGCGTTGGGCTTCAACGCCTATCCCACCCACGTCGAAAGGAGGCATCCATGGCACAAGAACTGGTTCAGGCCATTGCCGACCTGAACGAAAAGGAGGCAGTGGCGCTCACCCGCTCCCTGCTGGAGAAAGGAGTCAGCCCGCTGGAGGTCCTTGACGACTGCCGGGCCGCCATGCAGATCGTCGGGGAACGCTTCGAAGCGAAACAGGCCTTCATCCCCGAGCTGATCTTCGCCGGCGAAATCCTCAAGCAAATCACCGAAATCGTCAAGCCCTACCTCCAGCGCGAGGCGACCGCCGGCAAAAAGCTCGGCAAGGTGGTCATCGGCACGGTCCAGGGCGACATCCACGACATCGGCAAGAACATCGTCGTCTTCATGCTCGAAATCAACGGTTTCGATGTGACCGACCTGGGCGTGGATGTGCCGGCGGACCGCTTCGTGCAGGCGGTGAAAGAGAACGGCGCCGGCATCGTCGGCCTGAGCGGCTTCCTCACCGTCGCCTACGAACCCATGAAACAGACCGTGCAGGCCTTGCGCTCCGCAGTGCCGGGAGTTAAAATCATGATCGGCGGCGGGCCCATCAACGAGCAAATCCGCGAGTACACCGGCGCCGATGCCTGGGGCAAGAATGCTGTTGACGCTGTTGTCATCGCCAAACAGTGGGTAGGAGCGTGACCTATGACCGCCGAGTGGAAGACCATGACCCCGGAACAAAAGTACGAGGCCCTCTGGGCAAAGTTCCTCTCCACCGAGGGCAAACCCTTTGCCTCCCCGCAGGTCGCTGAACTGTACCGGCACAGGGTCCAACGCCTGAAAGATGTCTGCGAGCTGAAGAAGCCCGATTCGGTCCCCATCCTGCTCGCCGTCGGGAACTATGTGGCAGAGTATGCCGGCATCTCCCACGGCGACATGATGTACGACTACGACAAGATGGCCGAGGCCATCCTTAAATTCAACGTGGACTTCGACCTGGACTATCAGGTCGCCGGCAACGGCCTCCCCGGCAAAGCCTTCGACCGGCTGGGATTCCGCACCTACCGCTGGCCGGGCAATGGGCTTCCGAAACACATGCCCTTCCAGATGGTCGAGGACGAGTACATGCTCCCCGACGAGTACGACCAGCTCATCGCTGACCCCGAGGGCTTCTTCCTGCGTGTGTATATGCCGCGCATCATGAAGAGCCTGGAAGGCTGGAAGATGCTCCCCTCCCTGTACGGGGTGATGGAACTGCCCATGGCGCTGATACTCCTGGGGACGCTGACCGTGCCGGCGGTGCAGGAGGGCTTCCAGGCCTGGATCGACGCCGGCCGGCTGGCCGCCGAATTCTTCGCCGCCGCCGGCAAAGCCGGCGCCCAGCTCACCTTCCAGCACGGCATGCCCAACTACCTGGGCGGCTTCACCAAGGCGCCCTTTGACATCATCGGGGATACCCTGCGCGGCACCCGCGGCATCATGATTGACATGTACCGCCAGCCGGATAAAGTGCTGGCCGCCGTCGAACGGCTGGTGCCCATCGCCACCCAGATGGGCATCGAAGCGGCCATGAGCGCCGGCCTGCCGCTGGTCTTCATCCCCCTGCACAAGGGCGCCGACGGCTTCATGTCCACCAAGGACTTCAACCGCTTCTACTGGCCGACCCTCAAGGCCGTGTGCGAAGGGCTTATCGCGGCCGGCTGTGTGCCCTTCCTCTTCGTCGAGGGCGGCTACAACGAGCGGCTGGACGCGCTGGCCGATTCGCCACTGCCGGCCGGCAAGAGCATGTGGATGTTCGACTACACCGACCTCACCGAGGTCAAGAAGAAGCTGGGTAGCTGGGCCTGCTTCGGCGGCAACGTGCCAGTCTCCCTGTTCTACGCCGGCACGCCTCAGCAGATGGCCGACCACGTCAAGAAGCTCATTGACACCGTCGGACAGGACGGCGGGTACTTCATCGCGCCGGGCGCAGTGATTGACAATGCCCGGCCCGAGAACCTGCACGCCTTCATCCAGACGGCGCGCGAGTACGGAAAATACTGATTCGCCGGGCGGGTGGTACGACAATGCGCCGGCAGTCAGAAAGTGACCTGACTGCCGGCGCAGATTTGTATCTTCCCATAAAACCCACGAGAGCTGAGGACCCCCCACGTCCTCAGCTCTCTATGTGAAAAGGAGGAGAAGAAGAGACTGATTCAATTGTCAGCCCTAGTATATCCTGCCGGCGCGCAGGAAACTGGACGCGAACCTGACGATTTCCCTACGCAAAGCCGGCGCGGCCCATTCCCCGTGCGATCCTAGAACGGCAGGTCCTCTTCGCTCTCCGGCAGTTCCACGCCGGGCTCCACACCTGGCGCCTCGCCGCGGCCGCCGACAAAGCGCACCACCCGCGCCCGCACCTCGAACGAGGCGCGCGGATTGCCGTTCTGGTCGGTCCAGATGCGCGGCCCGCCAGTGTTCGGGTCAGCCACCAGGGTGCCCTCGACCAGCACCTGCCGGCCTTTGGACAGGTACTCATTGCAGATCTCGGCCTGCTTGCCCCATACCGTCACCCGCCACCAGGTAGTGCGCTCCTGCGTCTCCCCGCTCTGATCCACCCAGCGCTCATTGGTGGCCACGTTGAAGTTCGTCACCGGCGTCCCGTTCGGCGTATAGCGCATGACAGGGTCACCGCCCAGATTGCCCAACAGAATGATCCGATGAAACATGTGTTCGCTCCTTTCGCTGTAGCATCAAACGGATGATAAATGTATCTTTATCATACTGCAAGTTCAGCGCGCTGTCAACGGCGGGGCGGGCGGGTTTGCGACCTTCCATTTGTAGGTTGACGGAACGCGCCGGCTGACATATACTTGCTGGGTATGATGGTCTGACCATATGCCGGCTGACTGCATCCGTTTCCCACAAAAGGAGCCCAGCATGAACATTAATGAAGTGAAGTCCCTCCTGCGGGGGCCGGTCGCCCCGGTGCTCACCGTGTACGACGAGGACGGAGAGGTAGACCTGGACGCCATTCAGTCCAACGTGGACCAGCAGATTCGGCGGGGTCTGGTCGCCGGCAAAGGCACCCTGCTGGCCGCCGGCGCCGGCGGGGACTTCCCCCTGCTGACCACGGAGGAGCGCAAAGCGATTATACGCGCCATCTGCGAGACAGCGCGGGGCCGCGCCGTCGTCATCGGCTGCGCGCAGTCCCCCTCCACCCGCGAGGCGGTCATGCTGGCGCAGTACGCCCAGTCTGCCGGCTGTCACGCCGTACAGCTCAGCCCACCGTGGTACTACGCGCCGCTTCCTCAGCAGGTGTACGAGTTCTTCCGCGCCGTCGCCACCAGCGTCGACATCCCCGTTATGGTGTACCATACACCCTGGCTCGGATGCACTATGGAGGTGGATCTCATCGAGCGGCTGGCCGGCGATTTCCCCAATATCCGGGCGCTGAAGTGGGTCGGCGTGAACGAGTTCCAGCACGTGGACGCCTATATCCGTCTGGCGCCGCGCATGGCCATCATCGACAACGCCTGGCAGCCCGTGCAGAGCTTCCTGTTGGGCGCCACGGGCTATGTCTCGCACCTGGCCAACGTCTGGCCGGAGCATGAGGTGCGCTTTTGGGAGATGCTGGAGCAGGGCGACCTGGCCGGCGCCCTGCGGGAATATACCAGCGTGTACTGGCAGTGGGTGACCTTGCGCGTCTGGGCCGGCCAGCATATCTCCAGCGGCGAATCCTTCCTGGTCAAGCGCGCCGCGGAGCTGACCGGCTTTATCGGCGGCCCGGACCGCGGTCCCATGCGCACGCTGAACGAAGAGGAGCGCCGGCATGTGCGGGAGGTCCTCCAGCGCATGGGCGCGCCGCTCATTAGTTAGGTGACAGCCATCAGAACGGGATTGTCGGGAACGGCTGGATTTGGGCCGGGAAGTGTTTGCAGGTATAATTTCAAGGATACATGCACCGATTTCGCCCAGGAGAGCCAGCCCATGCATCATCAGCCTGCATCGCGCGTGGTCATCACCGGCCTTGGGGCCGTATCCCCTCTGGGATTAACCCTGCCCGATACATGGAGCGCCCTGCTCGCCGGCCAGTGCGGCATCTCCACCCTCGATGATCTGGAGCTTGGGGATTTTCCCTGCCGGCTGGCCGCCCGGGTGCGCGATTTTGACCCCACGCAGTACATGAACCCCAAAGAAGCGCGCCGCACGGCGCGGCAAACGCAGTTCGCGCTGGCCGCGTTCGAAGAGGCACGCCGGCAGGCCGGCCTGGATTGCCCCCTGCCTGACCCGTCTCGCCTGGCGGTATCAGTGGGATCTGCGTTGGGGGGAACGCCCATCATCGAGGAACAGTCCGTCATCCTCCATGCCCAAGGCCCGCGCCGCATCAACCCGACCTTCGTGCCGGCGGTGCTGGTGAACATGCCGGCCTGCCAGCTTGCTATCCAGGCCGGCGCCACTGGCCCGGTGCTGACGCCGGCCGCCGCCTGCACCACCGGCATCGTGGCCATCGGCGACGCCTTCCGCCTGCTCCAGCGCGGCGAGGCCGATGTGGCCGTCGCCGGCGGCACGGAGGCGGCCATTTCCCCCATCGCCCTGGCGAGCTTCGGCCGGCTGGGCGCGCTCTCCACCCGCAATGACCAGCCGGCGCTGGCATGTCGGCCGTTCGATGCCCAGCGCGACGGCACCGTGGTAGGAGAGGGGGCCGCCATCCTGATCCTGGAGAGGCTGGAGCATGCCCAACGGCGCGGCGCCCGCATCCTGGCCGAGGTGGTCGGTTACGGCCTGACCTGCGATGCCTATCACCAGGTGATGCCCGAGCCGACCGGGGCACAGGCGGCGCGGGCCATGGCCCTGGCCATGCAGGAAGCCGGCTGGGAGCCGGCGCAGGTGGATTACATCTGCGCCCACGGCACAGGCACCCCCCTGAACGATGCCGCCGAGACGCACGCCATCAAGCAGGCCCTGGGGGAACATGCCTATCGCGCCGCTGTCAGCTCCAACAAGGCGCAGGTCGGGCATATGCTGGGGGCCGCCGGCGCCTTTTCAGCGGTCATCGCTGTGCAGGCCATGCGGGCCGGCATCATCCCGCCCACCGCCAACCTGGAGAATCCCGACCCCGAGTGCGACCTGGATTACGTGCCGCGGCAGGGCCGGCCGGCGGCCGTTCGCCGCGCCCTGGTCAACGCCTTCGGCTTCGGCGGACAGAACGGCTGTCTTGCCCTGCAGGCCTGGGAGGATACCCCCTCCGGGCGCTAATGTCTGGGTGGGGCCGGCCCCTCTGTAGCATGGCTTCCATGCCAGGTGTGCCGCGTGGGCCTCTTCGTCGCCTCGAATTTCGCCGGCGATTGGACAGGCTCGCCGGCATATGTTACAATGCAGACGGCGAAGCGGCGTACACGCGCGCATGGAGGGCTATCCGCTCGGGAGGAAAGCGCATGCTCCGAGGTCATCCTCGCCTGGTGCTGGCACTCATCTGCCTGGCCATCGCAGTGGTCATCAGCGGCGGGTGCGCGCTGGGGCGCGGCCCCGTCCGGCCGGCCGTCACCATCCTGTCCCCCCAGAACGGCCAGCGTCTGACCGTTGGCCAGGAGGTCGAGGTCAAATCGGTGGCGCTCGACACGCGGGGGATCGACCACATCGAGCTGTGGGTGGATGGAGTGCGGGTGCAGAACATCTCGCCGGACTCCAGCCAGGAACCGACCGCCTGGGAGACGAGCTTCCGATGGACGCCCGGGGCCGCCGGCCGGCACCAACTAGCGGTGCAGGCGGTGAACCGCGCCGGCGTGACCAGCGCTCCCTTTGCCATTGTCGTGGACGTGGTGCCGGCCGAGGCCATCAGCATGCCGGCCACCCCCACACCGACCGCAACGTCCCCTCCCACCCAGGAACAGCCCTCCCCCACGCCTCCGCCGGCCGCCTGCCTGAACAACGCGACCTTTGTCGCCGACATCACCGTGCCGGATGAGACGCCTTTCCGCCCCGGGGACACCTTCGAGAAAGTCTGGCGCATGCGCAACAGCGGCACCTGCCCCTGGGACAGCCGCTATGCCTGGGTCTTCGAATCCGGCGAGGCCATGACCGCTCGGCGGGCGGTGGAGGTCCCACCGACGGTTCCAGGGGCGGATGCGGATATCGCCGTGCCCATGACCGCGCCGGCCCAACCCGGCCGCTATACCGGCCGCTGGCGCATGCAGGGCCCGGACGGACAGTTCTTCGGACAGCGGGCAACGGTGATCATCGTGGTTATCCCGGCCGGCCTCACACCGCCGGCCGCGCCGGCGCGCCTGGAGGCAGAGTTTGCCCCGCCCGACCTGGTGCTCCTCCGCTGGGTGGACCAGTCGGACAACGAGCAGGGCGTGCGCATATATACCGATGACGGCCGCACCATCCTGGCCGATATCCCCACCCCCGATGTCACCGAGGCCCGCATCCAGCACGTGCCCTGCGGGCAGGAAGTGCGCTTCATCGTGAGGACGTACAACCAGGCCGGCGAGTCGGAGCCGGGCGCCAGCGCGACCCTGCGAACGCCGGACTGCGCCGCCGGCCTGCCGGTCATCCACTACTTCACCGCGGAGCCGGCGGAGATCGCGGCCGGCCAGAAGGCGCTCCTGCGCTGGGACCTGGAAGGGGCGCGGGAAGCGCGCATCTTCCCCGGCGGTGAGGCCGGCGTCGTCGCGCCGGGCCAAATGGAGGTCTCTCCGACGCAGACCACCACCTATCGGCTGGTGGCGGTGAACGAGATGGGAACGGTGGAAGCGCGCGTCACGGTGACGGTGCGGGAAGGGGCCGCCGGCGTGCCGGCCGTGCGCTTGACCATCTCCCCGGACACCGTCGGCCAGGGCGAGCCGTTCCGCATCACAGTGTCGGGCGAGGCCGAGGGCGGGCTGAACTCCATCTGGTGGTGGGGGGAAGGGACGGGCGATGCGGAGCTGGACGCGGTGCACGCCTATCCCTGTCAGGGCGCCGGCCAATGCTCGCAGGGCTGGGATGTGCGCACGGAGGTCAACGGCGAGCTGACTTTCCGCGCCAACGCCCGTTCCAACGCCGGCGTGCAGGCGGATCAGGGGGGCGCCCTGCCGGCGGCCCGCCTGCGGGTCATCCCGGTGCTCGTGCGGGCGCGCGACGTGCGGGTGAGCGGGGAACAATGCCTGGACCTGGAGACGGGGGGCGCCGGCGACTGCGGGCCGGCGATGGATGTCCGCTTCCTCTATGATGCGGTGGACGGCTGGAACCTGCAGGGCGTCAACGGCGGACAATTGGTGGGCCTGGGCGTCCAGCCGGCCATCGAGGCCATCAGCTACCGGGATGTGCGCGCTGCCACCGGCTGGCTTCCCCAAGTCGCCGTCGGGCCGCGCCCCGGCGCTTCGACGCCGACCCATACCCTGGTCGCTGTGCGCACGGGAGCCGGCCGCTTTGCCAAGCTGTTCCTCCGGGCGGATGCCGGCGCCCTGCTCGTGGAAGTCCTGACCTACGCGGAGTAGAAAGGAACTGGCCGATGAACCTGCGGGGATGGAGCTACATCGCCCAAATCGTGTTGAGCCTGGAAGCGCTGGTACTGCTGGCCCTGGCCCTGCTGATCGCCTATTTCCTGGTGCGGGGGATGAACGCGGTGTTGAAAGCCGTGCCGGCCTACCTGCGGCAGGCGCACCAGATACTGGAGCAAGCGCGCGGCTACGTCGAACTGGCCTGCCGGCTCCTCATCTCGCCCATCACCGCGGTCGAATCCTTTTTGGCAAAGGTGCGCGGCATGTGGCAGGGCCTGCGGAAATGGCTGGCCGGCGATCTGTTCTCCTGACTTCCAGCGGCATTATCCGTGATTCATACGATGGCATTGAGGAGGAAGAAGTGCGCACCCGAACGACTGGTGTCCTGATCGGCGGATTGGTAGGGGCCCTGCTGGGGGCACTGGCGGCCTGGATCATCCTGGAGGAGAAAGAAGGGGTGGAAACGGGGCCGGCCGGCAGAGGTCACGGCCGGCGCGACCTCTCCGCCAGCGATATCCTCAAAGTGCTGATGTCCGCGGTCGCCCTCGTCCAGCAGATCGCGAAACTGCGACAGCGTGTGTGAACAGGGATGCCGCGCCGGCGGCCCAGGGGTAGGACGCAGTGAATGCCTGGTCCCGTTCCCAGTGGGGAGTGCTCATCGGCATCCTGCTCCTGTTCAACGTCCTGGCGTTCGGCAGTCTGCTGGCCTTGTGGCGCGAGGAGACGGCAGTGCCGGCGCGCCGGCCCACCATCATAGCGGGGGAGGTACTGCCCTCCCCGACTTTCGCGCCGGCGGCCGGCACAACTCGTGCGGACACTCCGACGGCTGTACCGAGGGGGCCGGCCGCGACCGCAACCCCTTCACCAACCCTCATCCCTTCTCCCACCATTCGCGTCCCGATCTTGGCGGACAATCTCCGGGTGCGGCATGGGCCAGGCCCCGCTTTCCCCGTGTGCGCCCAGGTGGCGCGGGATACGCCCGTGGCCATCGTCGGCCGGTCAGAGGACAGCCAGTGGCTGGAGGTGATCCTGCCGAACCGGGAGCACGGTTGGATCGCGGCGGAATACGCGGCACTTCCTTTGCCGGCGGTGCTCCTCCCTGTGGCTACCGGCGTCATCCCCACCCTTACATATACTCCGACAGCCACGCGCACACCGACGCATTCCCCGACGCCCAGCCCATCCGCGACGCTCACGCGTACGCCCACCGCATCCCCTACCTTCACGCGGACGCCCAGCCCATCCGCCACCTTCACGCGGACGCCGGCCAATACCCCCACGCTACCGCCCACCGCAACGCCAACCGCCGCGGAGCGGCCGGCGCGGCAAACCGCAACCCCAACACCCACTTCCCGGATGACCGCGACCGCGACGCCTGCATCCCAGCCGTCCCTCACCCCTCCTGCCGGCCAGTCGGTCGTGCTGGGGGTGGTGAGCACGCACTTCGGCCAGGATGGGTCGGGCGCGTACCTGGTGATCGGCGAGATTCGCAACGATGAAACCGTGCCGGTCCAGGACCCGCGGGTAGAAGTCACTTTCTATGATGAACGTTCTCGATTAGTGGACCGTGTAGTGGTCGCCCCCATGGTGCGGGCACTGCCGCCGGGAGGACGCGGCCCCTTCGCGCTGGTCTTCCCCTATGGGGGCACGCTGGGCGGCATCAGCGTGCGCGCTGCGGCGGTGCCGGCGCCGGCGCTGGAACTGCCGGCCCTGGAACTGCTGTATCGGCGCGGGTACCAGGACAGCAGTACCTACCGGGTCATAGGAAATGTCCGCAACGCCGGCCGGCGCTCCCTGACCAAAGTGCGGGCTATCGTGTCGCTGTACGGCCCCGACGGCGGGATCCAGGACGCTACCGTATGCTTCGTGCGGCCGGACACCCTGGAGGCAGGGGAAACCGGCGCGTTCGACTGTGCTTTCTCTCAGCACCAGCCGGCGGCCAGCTTCGCGGTCTATCTGGAAGCAGAGGCGCAGTAACTTTGGGCGGATGCCCTGAGGAGGCAGCGGAATGGAAAGGCCCTTGTTACCGGTGCGGGCCATGCCCAACGCCGGCCTGGTCACCGGCCATATTCATGCCCTGACCGCACACCCCCGGCGGGAGCAGGACGTGGTCCTGCGCCTGCATGTGGAGCGCGCCGATGATCTCCCCGACCTGCCCAACTTTGTCGCTTCCGAAGTGGGGAAAGAGGTGGAGGTGGTGCTCCGGCGCGGCGGGGCGGCCGGCCTGCGCGCCGGCGACCGCATCCAGCTCACCGTGCGCTTCGAGGGGGATGAGTACGGCGGCGGCTTCTTTGCCAACGCCTGGGAATGCCGGGTCCTGGGGCCGGCAGGCGAGTCGTCCGCCTGTGCGGACACGTGACAGCGGGTGAAAACCAGACCCAGAGGAGGAACGCATGGAAACACGATGCACGGTTCATGATGCGATGCGGCCGGCGCCGGTGGCGCCCAGCCCCGAGGTCCTACAGGCCATGCGGGAGGAGTTCCAGGCCTTGATCGCCGGCGCGCCGCTCAGCCTGCGGCCGCACATCCGGCTGGGAGAGTTCGAACCGCGCGGGCCGGGATTTTCCGACGGGGTCATTTATCCGCCCGGGGAGGTGCCGGAACGGGTGCTCCGCCTGGCGCCGGCGGCGCCGGCCGGCGCGCCCCTGGGGCCAGGGCCGGTGCGCGGCGTGGTCAACATCCTGGTGGCGCTGGTGCAGTTCCCGGACCTGTCCTTCTCCGTAGACCCAGCCTACTACCGCTCCCTGCTCTTCTCCAGCGGCACCTTCCCCACCGGCAGTCTGCGGGATTACTACACTCAGGCCTCGTACGGCAAGGTGCTCATTGACGGCACCATTATCGGCCCCTACACCCTGCCCCAGCCCTACCGCTTTTACACCGGCGAGCGCTCCGGCATGGGGGAGTATCCGAACAATGCACAGCGGATGACAGAGGATGCGCTGGAACTGATCGACCCGGATGTGGATTTCTCCCGCTTCGACCCCAACGGCGACGGCTATGTGGATGCGCTGGTCATCGTGCACGCCGGCCCGGGCGCAGAATCCATCCCCACCGCCGACCGCATCCATCACATCTGGTCCCACAAATGGGTGCTGAGCCAGAAGCAGTCGCGCGACGGCGTCAACCTGTACGCCTACCTGACCGTGCCGGAGGACGGCCGGCTGGGGGTCTGGGCGCACGAGCTGGGGCACCTGCTCTTCCAATGGCCCGATTTATACGACACCGATTATTCCTCCTCCGGGTTGGGCAATTGGTGCCTGATGGCCGGCGGGAGCTGGAACAACGGCGGCCGCACGCCGGCGCTCCCCTGCGCCTGGTGCCGCATGTCCCAAGGGTGGACCGACACGGCCGTCATCACCGGCCAGGAACGCATCGCCATCCCGCGCGCCTCGGAGTATCAGCGCATCTACAAGCTGTGGACCGATGGACTGCCGCAGACCGAGTACTTCCTCCTGGAGAACCGCGCCCGGCACGGCTTCGACGCCTACCTGCCCGGCGAGGGCCTGCTCATCTACCATGTGGACGAGACACAAAGCTCCAACGCCAAGGAGCCCCATTATAAGGTGGCACTCATGCAGGCGGATGGGCTGATGGAGCTGGAGACGAAGGCGGACAGCGGGGACGCCGGCGATCCCTTCCCTGGCTCCACCAACAACCGCACCTTTGACGATGCCTCCAACCCCTCCAGCCGCTCCCATGCGGGAGCCCCCACGTTCGTGGCGGTGCGGGAGATCAGCGATGCCGGCATTATCATGACGGCGCTGGTGGACGTGCGGTCGGCGGCTGTGCCGGCCGGGCCGCCGGCGCCGCAGGAGCCGGCCGCGGCGCGCTCCGTGACCGAGGTGCCGGGCATCGGAGCGGTGCGGGCGCGCCGGCTGGCTGAAGCCGGCATCGGGGACCTGGCGGCGCTGGCCGGCTCCGATGCCGGGCAGGTGGCGGGGATCCTGGGCGTCTCGCAGGAGACGGCGGCCGGCTTTATCGCCGCGGCGCGCTGGCTGATCTCCCAGTAAACCTCAGCCGAAGCGGCGGTTGTTGTCGGCGCGCCACTTCATAATGGCGAACAGCTCTGCCACCGACTGCACGTCAATACGGTCGATCTGGGCGGTGGGGTTCAGCTTACGCAGATAGGCCAGCACCTCTTCCGAGGGGTTGATGCAGGTGATGGTGTGGCCCAGGTCGCCGTGTACCTTGGCGGCATCGTCCGGGCTTTCGCCGCGGGTACAGCGGAAGCGCAGGAAATAGTGCCGGCAGGCGTCGTACCATGCCCACGGCGTGCCCTGTGGGAACAGGACATAGTGACTGCGGTAAGAGGCGGGCTTCACCGTGAGCGTCGCCAGCCGGTCAATGATGCCGCCTAGGGTCTCGAAGGAGTGCCAGGGGGCGACGGCGCCAACGACGAAGATGGCCGCGCCCAGCACATAATCGTCCTTGGCCAACTCATCATTGTACCATTTGAGGGATTCCCAGTACTGCTCCTCGCTGACGCCGGTGCGCCAGCCCACGTCCGGCCGGCCAGGATACACCCCTTGGGTCAGCCCGCATTCGGTGATGACGGCGATATGTTTCGGCCCCATGGCCTGCCGGATCGGTTCCATGATGCGGCGGTAGCGCAGGGCCAGCCACATGCCGCCGTTGCCGGCCTGCACCCCCTCCTGGTGCAGTCGCCACATAGTCGGCCAGTCATACTCGTGAAAGCCCAAATAGGTGTACAACTGCAGGGTGCGGGGGAAATAGCGCAGCCAGTCCTCGCCCAGATACTGGCCAGTGCCGAAGTTCATGGCGATGGGTTCCATGCCGGCGGCCTTGATGCGCTCCCCGAAGGCCACCTGAAACCGGTCGTAGGCGTCGTACTCCTCCGGCGAGCTGGAGTGGGCCAGGCATTCGTTGAAGGATTCCCAGGCGTTGAACAGCTTATAGCGGTTGACCTCGATGTTCAGAACGCGTTCAGCGAAGGCCCGGCCGCGCTCCTCCGGGTTCGGCATAAACACCTGGTTCGGCTCATACAGCCGGCCGATGATAAAGGCGTCCGGCAGGGCCTCCCGCACCCGCCGCCAGAAACCCACGTCGTGGTCCAGGGTCTTGATCACCGGCGGCCGCACCTTGAGGATGGCCTGGAAGACCTCCTCGCTGACGCGATTGACGTGGAACCCGAGCTTGAGCATTGTTCCCACCTCCCACAGATTCCCCTGCTGGCAAGGACTATAGCATATCCGCCGGCGGGCGTCAACAGCCTAAGGTGACAGTCACCTCAAAGGTGACTGTCACCTCCAAGGTGACTGTCAGCTTTACGCCTTGAAGATGACTGTCAGCTTGCGCCGTTTGACAAATCTCCGCCGGCAGGCATAATATATAACGTGGTCGTGCTAGACGGGGAGCTAGCGGTGCCCTGTACCCGCAATCCGCTATAGCGGGGTCGAATTCCCCTCCGAGGGCCAGATGCTTCTGAGACTGCCCTGGCATCTGGCGTTGAGGATTGGGTCCTACGCGGCGGAAGCCCGTGAACCCCGCCAGGTCCGAGAGGAAGCAACGGTAAGCGGTCACTTCCGGGTGCCGTAGGGGAGCCTGGTCTGAGCTGGGTGCCTGCGGCAAGTCAGGGGATATGGCTCGAAGAGGGGTGCACGACCACATTTTTATGCCGGCGGGCCGGCATCCTGCATGAGTGAATCCTGCGATGTCCCAACCAATATACGATGTGATTGTGGTGGGCGGGGGCGCCGCCGGCATGATGGCCGCCGGCCGCGCCGGCGAATGCGGCGCCCGAACCCTCCTGCTGGAAAAAATGCCCCGCCTGGGCACCAAGGTCCGCATCACCGGCAAAGGCCGCTGTAACCTCACCAATATCGCCAGCCGGGAGGTGTTCATCTCCCATTTCGGCCCCCAGGGACGCTTCCTGAACAACGCCTTCGGCCGCTTCTTCTCCGAGGACCTGCGCGCACTGCTGGAACGCTTCGGCGTGCCCACCAAGGTCGAACGCGGCGGGCGCGTCTTCCCCCTTTCCGACCAGGCAGTGGATGTGGTCATCGCCCTGGAGCGCTATATGAGGACGAACCGGGTGGAGATCCGTCTGAACACGCCGGCCCGCGGCCTCCTCCTGCGGGATAATGCCGTCGCCGGCGTGCGGACCGACGCCGGCCCCATCGCCGGCCGCACCGTGATCCTGGCCGCCGGCGGCATGTCCTATCCCGGCACCGGTTCCACCGGCGACGCCTACCCCTGGCTGGAAGCATTGGGGCATACCATCCATCCCCTGCGGCCGGCGCTGGTGCCGCTGGAAACGCAGGAACCCTGGTCCCACGCCCTGGCCGGCCTGACCCTGCGCAACGTGCGCGTGACCCTGCTGGTGAACGGCCAGAAGCGCCACAGCCAGTTCGGGGAAATGCTCTTCACCCATTTCGGCGTCTCCGGCCCCATCATCCTCTCCATGAGCACGCTGGCCGTGGATGCCCTGGCAGAGGGCCGCGTGCAGATATCCATTGACCTGAAGCCGGCCCTGCGCGATGAGGAGCTGGACGCGCGCCTCCAGCGGGAGCTGGACGCACACGGCCGGCAGGCCATAAAGACCATCGCCAAAAACCTCCTGCCCCAGCGGCTCATCCCGCCCGTGCTGGAGCTGGCCGGCATCCCGCCGGATAAGGTCGCCGGGCAGATCACCGCCGCGGAGCGCCGGCGGCTGGCCGGCGTCCTGCGCGACCTGCGCCTGACCATCACCGGCTCCCGCTCTTTCCGCGAGGCCATGGTCACCGCCGGCGGCGTGGACGTCAACGAGGTGGACCCGCGCACCATGGAGTCAAAGCTGGTGAAAGGCCTATACATCGTCGGGGAACTGCTGGACGTGCACGCGGACACCGGCGGCTACAATTTGCAGGCGGCCTTTTCCACTGGCTACGTCGCCGGCGGCGCGGCGGCGGAGCGCGCCCGGGCTACGGCAGAAGGGTGATTTCCCCCAGGTCCGCCGGCTCGGCCGGCCGCAGGCCCGTCTGCGGGTCGTAGAAACCCACCAGCAGGCGGTAGGTGCCCGGCAGAGCATCGGCCCGCACCGGGATGTGGTAATGATCGAGGATATATTCCCCATCCATCCAGGATAGTGTGGGCATTTTCCCATCGGCCGGCACCCCATCGGCCTGACCCCAAATGGTGCCGGCGGCATCCACCACGTGACAGAACACGTGATACTCCCCGGGGATAGGGCCGATGCGATGCCACACCAGGGTAAGCTCCAGCGTCTCGCCGGCCCGCGCCTGCCGGGATGAAAGGGTGAAGCCGGCAAGCTCAATGCCGGGCGCCGGTTGGGCGCCGGAGGGCTCCGCCGGAGTCATCGGCAGTGTCCGCTGGGGCCGGCGGGTCGTCACCATGACGCGTCCCAGTTCCACGTAATCCCGCGTGCCGGCCAGCCAGCCCGCCGGCCGCGCCGTGAGGCGCCGGCCGTCCGCCGCCCGGTACCAGCCCAGGATGAGCCGGTAGCGGCCGGCCGGCGTATCCGCCGGCACATGCAGGGAGCGCATATCCCGCACCGCCTGGCCGGCGCCCCAGCGCGATGTCGGGAAGCGGCCGGCATCCGGCGGCCCTTCCTGCGCGGCCACCAACTGCCCCCGGTCGTCCAGAAGCTGGACGAACAGCACCAGCTCCTCTGCCGGCGGCTGTAGGGCGCTCCACAAGGTGGTCAGGTGCACGTAGCGGCCGGCCTGGACCTGCCCTTCCGGCAAACTCATCTCCAGCAGGGCCAGCCTCCCATCGAAAACCGCCAGCGGCCGAAGGCCCTGCGGCGCCCGGTCCCCGGGGGCGGAAAGCTCCGCGGCCTGCGCCAGGAGGCTACCCTCGCCGGCCGGCCACGACGCGCCGCCCTCCGCTTCATACACCCCGACCATCAGGCGGTATGTGCCGGGCGGCAGGCCCAACGGAGAATGGAGCCGCACCGGATGGCGCACCAGTGCGCCGGCCGGCCATTGGTCCGTGGTATAGAGCGTCCCCAGCGGTTGTTCGTCCGTCTGCGCCCATGTTATGCCGGCATCATCCACCAACCGGACCGTGACCGCCAGCCGCGGCAGGCCATCCTCCCGCGGGCGCCACCACAGCACCGCATCCAGCGGCACACCCCCGTGAAGCTCCGCGGAGGGCGCCTCTACGCCGGCCAGCTCCAGCCGGCCGCCGAACACCGCCCCCAGGGTCTCGGCCGAGGCGGGCAGGGAGGCCGGCGCCGGGTGGGTCAGGTAGCCCTGCACCCGCATGTTGCTCAGGCCGGCAAAGGCCGGCGTCTCCTCGAACTTGCGGCCGTGGGCCTCCAGCCAGGCGCGGATATAGCCGTCCGGGTCGGTGACGGTGTCATAGATGCGGTACACCCATACCCGCTCGTAGTCGGCGAAGAGCCGGCGGAGCTTCTCATCCGCTTCCGCCCGGGGAAGGGCATAAAAGTCGGAGCGCGGGTCCCCCCAGCCCAGGGAGGGAGAGCCGTCCACCGTGCCGGTCTGCACCAGCGCCAGCCCCTGCGGCGCGTCCGCGCGGCGGAATGCCTCGCCGTACTCGCTCAGCCGGCCGCGCCAGGCCACCGGCATGTCCAGATAGTAGAGGAGCGTGGGATAGGCGTAGCCGGCGTTCACCAGCACCACATCGCCCGGGCGCCAGTGCTCCGCCAGGAAGCGCACAGCGGCGCGGTGGTCGTCGGGGGCATAGCGCGGCAGGAAGTGATACTGCGCCAGGGAGAAGGTGCTGACGAGCGCGATGAGGATGCCGGCCAGCCAGGGCGCGAGACGCCACCTCGCGCCGGCTTCCTCCAGGCCGATGCCCACCAGCACCGCAAAGGCCGGTGCGTAGGTGAACAGATAGCGCACGTGATACAAGGGCGACCAGATGGACAGCAGTTCGATGAGCGCCAGGGGGATGAGGAAATAGCCGGCGACCAGCAGGAGATGCCGGCCGTTCCGCCGCGCCAGGCTCCACGCGCCGGCCAGCGTCAGGGCCAGGATCACCAGCAGGAAGGGCCAGACCTGCGCCGGCTCCACCGATTGGCCGAAGCTCAATGCGGTCAGCGACTCCAACAGTACCTTGCCGACCGGCGTCCATTCCCGCCAGGGTGGCACCGGCGGGTTGGCAGCCTGTCGGTAGGCCACCGGCAGCCATGGGGCATAGAGCAGCAGGACGCCGGCCTGCGCCACTGCCCAGGACATGAACAGGCGCCGGCGCTGTGCCGGCGGCCGCGCCAGGATCTCGGCCAGCGCCCACACGTTGAGGGCAACCAGCAGGAAGGCGAAGTAGTACAGGGTGTACAGGCCGGCGGCGGAGGCCAGGACATAGACCGTCCATCCCAGGGGTTGGCGCCGCGGCGCGTGCACCGCCAGCCAGAGTCCGCCGGCGGCCATCAATCCCAGCCAAGCGCCCAGGGTGTACATGCGCACTTCCTGGGCATACCAGATATGGTACGGGGAGATGGCCACCAGGAAGGCGGCCCACATGCCGGCGCGCCGGTATCCCGGGGCGCGCGCCAGCCGATAGACCATGGGGATGAGCAGG
>Ga0078972_1009019_pt1 | contig 20121 bp, 16 predicted proteins | sample YelNatPaOPGAMG01_FD_67568 | JGI IMG/M metagenome (GOLD analysis project Ga0078972, IMG submission 67568) | Hot spring thermophilic microbial communities from Obsidian Pool, Yellowstone National Park, USA - OP-RAMG-01 (SPADES assembly) (version 2) | ecosystem: Environmental > Aquatic > Thermal...
CTTTGTAACCGCTTCGATTAAGTCTTTAAGCTCATCCTGAATCTCGGCTTCACGCTCCATTTTTTAAACCTCGATTAGGTATCTTGGGATGTTTATATCTCCCGTTTCCCTCTTATACTGCGCCAGCTTCATTTGTATCCCTTATGCCACCCCACACTTCTTAATCACCAAACATTTTACCGGTTTGCCATGAAGTGCATTGAAGACCCCTATCACCCTCCACCCCCCTCTTTCAACAACATCCCATTTTAATTTTAAAGTCATCCACACATCATTTCGGTTTTGGTCCATTATAAACAAACAATTCTAACAAATCGGACGGGCAAAATCAGCACTTCACGGACAGCATTTTCCCCTCGGGATCTCCTTTCCGTGCGGGCAGGTCCTGGGATGGCCGAGGAAGGCGCAGATGGCATCTGCCGTCCTCTCCGAGATGTGGTGCTCGGCGCTGCAGGCGACGTGCTCTATCTCCTCAGGACTTATCCCCACAACCTTCACCAGCAGCACCTCGATCAGCCTGTGGTTCCTCACGAGCGCCCTCGCCTTCCTCCTCCCCTCTGCGGTGAACCTCACCCCAGACCCCCTCCCGTACCTCACCAGCCCCCTGGAGTTCATCTTAGAGAGCATCTGAACCGCGCTGGGAGGGGCCACCCCAAGTGCCTCCGAGACCTCCTTTACCCTGGCCGGGAGCTTCCCCCTCGACATGATCTCCCAGAGCGCCTCCAGGTACTCATCTACGCTTGCGGACTCCACGGCGGGACCTCCCTATCCTGTAGATGGCATACGCCACAGGGCACAGGGCGATCACGAAGATCAGGACGAACCAGGCGGGCTCCTGAAGCATGAGCCTCAGCAGGGCTCCGGCAGAGAATGCGGTCACGAGCATTATGAGGGTCGCCTTCGCGGTGTCCCTCAGCCCGAGCTCCCTGAGGAAGACGGAAAATGTGGCGACGCAGGGGAAGAACATGGCAAGGACCGCCGTTGCCACTATGAGCTGCTGCACGCTCAGCCCCAGGGGAATCAGCATCCCGACCGCGACGTCCTTCCTCAGGAAACCGACGACGAGCGCGAGGGCAGCCGCGGGCGGAAGCCCGAGGACGCCCATGAGCGGTGCAAGCGCCGCCCCTATCGCGTCCGCTATCCCCGTGACGTATATCAGGTTGACCAGGAGGACCCCGAGCAGCACGAATGGAACCGCCTCCCTCAGGAAGTGCCTTACCCTCATCCAGAGCTTCTTGATGGTGGCCCTAGCGTGGGGCCTTCTGTAGGGCGGGATCTCCGTGAATATCTCCGGGCTCTCCCCGCCAAGCGCCGCGTTCAGGATCAGCCCCACGGAGACCCAGACCGCAAAGAGCGTCAGGAAAAGGATGATTATCGGGAGCACGCCGTGGGGACCCAGCAGGCCGAATATCATCGCCATCTGGGCTGTGCAGGGTATCCCGATGCCGAGGAGCACAAGGGCTATGAACCTCTGCCTTCTGGTCTCCAGTATCCGCGTTGAGAGGGCACCTGGAACGTTGCAGCCGAACCCGAGGAGCATGGGAATTATTCCGAGCCCGTGCATCCCCATCCTGTGCATCGCGGTGTCCACGACCACCCCGAGCCTCGGCAGGTACCCGCTGTCCTCAAGCAGTCCCAGGACGAGGTAGAAAGCGAGTATGTAGGGCAGGACCACGCCAAACGGCACGTACAGTCCTGTCGTGAGCAGCCCCATCGAGCTCGAGAGGTCTATTCTCCCGTCCACGAGGTTGCCTATCAGGATCCCGTGGACCAGGCCGCCGGATCCCAGCGCATCGCTGAGCCCCTTCACCAGCCCTCCGTACGCGTTGAAGATCGGGCCCGTCACGAAGCTTATCAGCCCCTCGCCTATGAGCCTCACGAGAAGGAATGTCCCGAGGAGAACGCAGATGGCTATCGGTATCCCTGTCTCAGGCCTGATGGTCACGTCTGATATCCTCTCTGAGAGCGTGTGGTGCCTGTGGGATATCCTCTGGACCTGGCGGACGATGCTTCCGACCTTCCTCCACCTTCCCGCCTCCGTGTGCCTGAGGGAGCGCGACCTCGCCCTCGGAATCTCCTCAATCAGCCTCCTTATTCCCTCCCCGGTGACCGCCACCGTTGGAACGACCGGCACGCCGAGGAGCTCCTCCAGCTTCCCCACGTCTATCTCTATTCCCCTGTGCCTCGCCTCGTCCCACATGTTCAGCGCAACTATCACAGGGACTTTCCTCTCGAGCAGCTGGAGGGTCAGGTAGAGGTTCCTCTCGAGATTCGTCGCGTTCACCACGTTTATCACCACATCTCCCCCCTCCAGCATCTTCACCGCGACCTCCTCAGCCCTGTTCGTCGGCTCGAGCGTGTATGCTCCGGGGACGTCCACAACCTCGACCTCCTCCCCGCCGACCCTCATTCGCCCCTTCGTGAACTCCACGGTGGTCCCGGGATAGTTTGAGATCATCACATCGGTCCCGGTGAGGCGCGAGAATATCACGCTCTTCCCCACGTTCGGGTTTCCCATCAGCAGCACCCTCACCCTTCCACCTCCACCAGGATCTTCCACGCCATGCCGTGGCCCATGGCAACCTCCGTTTCATCAACCTCCACAACGACCGGTCCCATGAAGGGCTGAACGCTCACCATGCGCACGACCTTCCCCTCCCTGAGCCCCAGGACCGCCAGCCTCCTCCGGAGCCCATGACCGCCGTATATCCTCACTATCCTGCCCCTCTCTCCCTCCCTCATCTCAGTCAGAAGCTTTCTCACTGGATCACCCCAACAGTTAGGCGTGCCTAATACCGTCATCCAATGGGTCTTATAAAACTGCCGGGAGAAGAGCTGATGGGAAGCATGTTTCTGAAGACGAGGATAATATTCGGTGAGGCCGCCGGGACCCTGGGGAAGCTCGGCCTGACCGGCAGGGGGCTGCTGTGCTCCAGGCGCCACCTCAACCTGAACCTCGAAAACCTCGACCTCGACAGGCTCCCGGTCGAGCCGGAGCCAACGGTGGACGACGTGAGGAGGTACTGGAGCGAAATAAGGGACGGAAGGTATGACTACGTGCTCGCGATAGGCGGGGGAAGCGTGATCGACACTGCCAAGGTGCTCGGGGCGCTCATGACGAACGATGTCGACCCGGCTGAGTTCGTGGGCGAGGAGAGGGTGGTGAACGAGTCGAGGAGGATCATCGCGGTTCCAACCACCCACGGGTCCGGAAGCGAGGTCACCAAGTACGCCGTGCTGAAGATGAGGGATGCCAAGCGCTCGATCGTCTCCGAGAGGATATGCCCGGAGACCGCCGTGCTGGACGTTGCGCTGACGATGGGCCTCCCCAGGCACCTGACCCTCTTCACCTCGATAGACGCCTTCTGCCACAGCATCGAGGCATACCTCACCAGGTTTTCGGACCCCGTCGTGGACGTCATCTGCCAGGCCGGCGTCAGGAAGTTCTTTGAGGGGATCGATGGGGCGATGGCGGACGAGCGCGGTGGAAGGGAGAGAATGGTGCTGTGCTCGGTGCTGGGGGGAATGGCGATCAACGCTGCCCAGGCCTACCTCGTGCACGCGCTCAGCCACGTGATCGGGGCAATGCTCGACATCCCGCACGGCATGGCAAACGCGCTGTTCCTCCCGGGGTTCCTGAGGTTCCACGAAAACCACGGGAAGATGAGGGCGCTGAACGAGGCCGTGGGGTTCAGCGTGGCAGAAAGGATGGAGGAGGTCTACGAGAGGTACAGGGTGAAGAGGCTCTCGGAGTTCGTGAGCCAAAAAGAGGCCGAGGAGATCGCGGAGAGGGCGCACGAGAACAGGCGCCTCATGAGCGCCGGGGAAAGAGAGATCACGCTCGATGACCTGAGAAAGATCGTGTCGCTCTGCCTGTGAGGGGGACTATGCTATGTCCCTGCGCCTGAGAACGAACAGGCTGAGGACGAAAACCGCAGCAAAGTAGACTGCCAGAACCGCGGTGCTGATGGCGAGATCTGGAGCTCCCTGCGATCCCCCGAATATGGTCACCGGCTTCGGCATGGATGGTCCGCCGAACGCGTTTATCGCCCCGGCTGCGTAAGTCAGCAGGTACCATGGAGCGTGACCCATGTCGCTCAGGAAAAGCTGGAGGAGGGGCATGCACAGGAATATCACAGCGAACATGAGAGCACCCGCGACCACTCCGTTCCTGAATATGAAGCCGAAGAGGAAGACGAGCGCGAGCACCGCGCATCCGTAGAGTATCGAGGGGACGATCGAGACCGCGAGGCCGGCCGGAACCGAGCCGAACACGTAGTAGGTTGCGACCGAGCACCCCAAGTAGAATATGAGTATCGCGCAGCAGACGTAGAAGAGGGACGCAAGGAACTTGCCGGCAGCGAGCACTGTGCGCTTCACCGGGTTGGAGAACGTCAGGTGCGCCGTCTTCGTCTCGAACTCCGACGTCACGCTGCCCGCCCCGAATATCGCGGCCGCAAGGGGGACGAGGAAGAAGACCGGGAAGAGGAATGAAGCCGCAAAGGTCTCCGGGGTGTCAGGCCTGACCGGAGCGAACACAAGCAGCGTCATTATCACCGCGGATGCCACCGCCAGGATGAGGATGTTACCAAGAACGGACTTCCAGCTCTCAAATCCCCCCTCAAACTTCGCGACTATCAGGACCTGTTTAAAATCCCCTGGAGGCGACGGCATATCGATCACTCCTTGACGAGCTGCAGGTAGACCTCCTCCAGGGCACCGACTGACGGCCTGAAGGAGACTATCGGGAGGCCCAGGTTGCTCACCAGCTCCTCGTGCAGCTTTGCGCACTCCTTCCTGTCCCCCTCAAAATTTATCCTCACCAGGTTCCCCCCGTTTCCATCCGCGGAAACCGACTTCACGTGCTGAAGCTCCCTTATCTTCTCTATCTCCCCGGGCCTGAGGGGCCTCACGGTCTCCATCTCCACCATCTGTATGTGGAATATCCTCTCAAGGTTCTCGATCGTGTCGTACGCGAGCAGCTTACCCCTGTTTATCAGCGCGATGGACTCGCATACCTCCTGGGTCTCGTAAAGCATGTGGGAGGAGAACAGTATCGTCTTCCCCTTCCCCACCAGCTCCTTTATGATATCCCTGACGTCGTGGATTCCCTTCGGGTCGAGCCCAAGCGCAGGCTCATCCAGGATGAGTATCGAGGGATCATGCAGCAGCGCCTGCGCTATCCCAAGCCTCTGCACCATGCCGAACGAGAACTTCTTTATCCTTGTATCGGACCACTCTGTCAGCTTCACCAGCTCCAGGCACTCCTGAGCCCTCTTCTGCAGCTCGGGAGGCCTCAGCCCGCGCAATTTCCCTAGGTATTCCAAAACCTGGGCCGGCGTGTGGTTCTGGTAAAACGACGGGACATCGACCAGGCAGCCGACGTCCCTCAGGGCGTTTTTCGTGTCCCTGAAGGAATCGAAACCGTTTATGTAGGCGCATCCCCGGGTCGGGCGAAGGAGTCCGCAGAGGAGCTTTATCGTTGTGGACTTTCCGGCGCCGTTTGGTCCCAGGAGCCCAACACAGCTCCCCTTCTTGATCTCAAGATTGAGACCGTCCAGGGCCAGCAGCTCCCCGTATTTTTTTGTCAGATCCTCTGTCACAATCGCTTTCAGGTCACTCCCCCCGGTGCATCATCTGACCTGATGGTGACTGAACAGGTGACGTATCCGGGACAGAAACCCCGGCTGGCCGCATCTGCTTCAACTCTTATCCCCTCGGTGGTTTTTCACTCCCACTCCCACCGGTCCAGCCAGCCTGAATCGTTCTGTAGCTAACATTATTTAAGCGTGACGGGTCCTCACAAAATTCGCGCGCCAGATGAGCATATCCTTGTCCGATTAAAGCAATCCCGCTATGCTGGAATCGTCGTCTCGTAAACCATCAGATACTTGCCGTTCTTGAGGTGAACGACCGTCGGGAAGAAGAGGATCTCGGACTCCAGCCCTGTGCTGGTGTCCAGCGTGAGGCGCGTTCCCTCCAGAACCCAGTTGTTTGAGTCGGTTGATGTGAAGGATTTTATGTCAGTTCCACCCTGAGGGTTCCCGCTGTGGGTGTACATCCGGTAAAGCGGAGTTGTTGTGGAGAAGTCTGTGACGTCTGCGATTACCCGCGGGTACTGTTCCCCTCCGAGATTGGCAATTCCCTGGTCCGTGAAGTTGTTGCCGTCGGTGGATGTGGCGTGGCGGTTACCAGCCCAGATCTGCCAGTTGGTATCGCTGAACCTGAAAACCTCAGGGTCGAGAACCACCTGCCCGGAGACCGAGAATCTCTCCCCCTCAAGGGTGTAGGTGAACCCGTTGTCAGTGGAGACAAAGGAGTACGTGTGCGCCAACTGCGGTCCGGCCGGGTCTATTGTTGTGAACATCCTGATGGTACCGTCCGGCATCAGCACCACGTTTGGATCCACTGGGTCAGTCGCGCCGGATGGAACCCCGTTAAACTTGACCTTCTTGTATGACCACGTGTTGCCGTTGTCGTCCGAAACCGCGACCACTATTTTGTTGTAAGAGGTGATCTCAACGCCGTTTTCTATTATGCTCTCAGCGACGTAATACACGAGCACTCTCCCGTTGTTCAGCACGACCGCATCCGGAACTGTGGCGCAGTCTGAGAGTATCACGTTTTTCCGGGTGAAGTTCAATCCATCGTCAGACGTTGCGAGGAGCAGCCTCTGGGTGGCAGGGAAAGTCTGAGTCCTCCCCCTTCCAGACCATGGCTGGAAATCGTTCTCAAGGAATTGAACGCCGCCAGGTTTGTTCTCAGGCGGCGGCGAAGGTGGCTGATTTTCTCTAACCGGTTTGAGCAAACCCACGTTCCAGCCCCAGTTCACGTAAAGCCATATCTCCCCGTTGATTTCTAAAGCGCATCTGTCCGCCGGGTTCTCTGTAGAATGTTGCTCCTTAACTTCAGTGCCCGCGCCGTTCAGCTGGATAGTCTCAGCGGTTTCACTGGCGTCCGGCCATGTTCTTCCATCTGGAGAGAAAGCCACGCGCTGGCGCTTATCCAAGTCGCCGTAAAACATCAAGTATCCACCACTCACAAGCTTCACTATTCCGGGGTCGTGCCCATTCGTGTAAAGTATTCTCCAGTTGGAGAAGTTCAGCCCGTCTGTCGAGGTTCCTATAACCAAGTCCGCTGGTTGGCTAGCGCTTTTCTTGTAGTTCGCAGATAAGAGTATGACATAATCATTGTCGGAGAACCTGATGACGTCGGTCTGAGCCGCAACTGAAAAGGCGGTCGGATTCTGGCTTCCGGCCTCGATGTCGATCCTCGTTCCCTCGCGGGTCCAAGTCAAACCATCGGTGGACCTTGCGCTCTTAACGCGGAAGTCTGGGGGGTTCGCCCCATCCGTCTGGGCCTGGTAGTACATCCTGTATGTTCCGTCTGAAAGCTGAATGACATCCGGTGCGGAGATCAGCTCCTCATTCTTTGGGACACCATCGGGCCCGGAGTCTCCATCACTGTCCCCAAGCAACCTGTAGCCTGACTCGACTGTCCAATTTACTCCATCCGAAGAAACCGCGCTTTTGATGGCGCTTTTGGCTCCAGAAACTGGAGTCCTGAAGTGGACCCCATAATACATCCGGTAGGTTCCGTTGGCGAGCTTGATGATTTGTGGCATGTTAGCAAACTGAACATCGTCGTGCGCCGCCCCGGTTGCGTCGGGACCAACTGCGTAACTATAGAACTTCCAGGTGTATGAACCAAGATCCGGTGGCGCAATTTGATTTTCTGGAGGTTGCTGGTTCTCCTGCGGTCCGGATGGCCTCGGGCCTCTCACCAGGACCACGGTGACCTGACCGGCCTGCAAAGTTACCTGGACGACCGCCGTTTCGTTCCCCTTGTCGTACAGGTGCCCCTGATACCCTGCAAAAATCCCGTTCTCCATCCTCAGCTCCCAGCCATTACCGGACATCCACGCGTCAAACGCGCTGTAGGCGCTCTGGGTTGTGCCGGTGCCGGAGTATGTGGTGACGGTGTTGCTGCCCTGGGTTGTCTCGCTGACCACGGAGAACCCGCTTGGGGCAGAGGGACTGGTTGTTTCTCCACCCGGCCTGATCAAAGTTAGGTAGGCGCCGGCGCCCGCAACTATAACCACAACCACGATGGCCACAATCAAAGTCGCCTTCATATGCTACCACCAAAATCTACGGCTTCCTGAATCTGGTGGCAACCGCCGCTACCGCGACGATCGCGACCAGGATAACTACCCCGGCGATTATTAGCAAGGTTGAACTTGATGGAGAGGCTACAGCAGCCTTGCCGGCAACAGCGAAAGTCGAAAATCCTGGAGTGTTGGCCGTGTAGTATTTGTATGTCGAGTCCTCCGGAGTGGCCGATGCAGATGTCGGCAGTTTGCTCCACTGCCCCCCACTGTATCTCATCAGCACAACCGTTGCGGGGTCGATGTTGTTAGAATTCAGCCAGGCTTTCTCTACCTTGAACTCCACCGTTGCATTTTCAACGGACACTGCCGTTGCGCCCGCTGGTGTGACCGACAGCTCCAGATAGTGGCTCACGACTATCCCGGGCTCCACGTCCGTCGGGTCGGCAGCGATTGTAGCAGGTTTGGTGGAAAGCTGCTCCGCCTGCACCGAGACAGAAGTCGCTGCCGCGGTTGTTACAACTGAAATGGTCTTCACGGGCTTTGTCGCTTCAAAATTCACAGTCATGGCCGTTGCACCAGAGGCGGTGGCGCTGGTGATCGTTATCGAAGCCACGCCGTTCTCTCCAACAGAGATGCTCTCGCCAGCACTATGGGAAGAGATGTCTACTGTAACTGCGGTGGCGGTTGCGGCCGCTGGAGCTGTACCACCATTCTCAGTTTTGCCACTTGTAGCACTTGAAACTGCTACTGTCATTGTGTAATTGCCAGAACCAGACACCTGCGTTACCCAGATATACAAATATCCGGACAAAGCCGCAGTAACATCAGCAGAATCGGTCTGCCCCACACCTTTGGAAGATGAAGCCATCGGGACCAAGCCATCGTATATCGTGAGATTGAAATCTGCATCAGAGGGGGGCACCACCGTGACGCTGAGGAGCTGACCGCTGGATACCGCAACCTTGTAGACATCAATCATGTCCGACTCTCCCAGATATCCGGTTCCAGTACCTGGAGAGACAAGCGCTGCCGCGCTATAGGTGTCTCCTGCATCTCCTCCCGTGCCCATATCATTGATGTTCACGGCCCCACCAGTCGAAACCGTGAGTGAGTAGTAACCAGAACCGCTCACGCGAGAAACATAAATGATGTAATAGCCTGACGACATTGCGGTCTTACTCACGCTTTTCGATGATCCGCTGGTCGCGTATTCATAGGGCCCTCCACCTGAGGTTGGATCTAAAATTTGTATCTCGATGTCTAACCCAGTCCCGGGAGTAATGGTTGCAGTTATAGTTTGCCCGCTCGATGCATATACACTGTAATAATCGAAATCATCCCAATACCTGTCTGCTAGATTATCCTGAGCATCAAGATACCCCGTTCCCGAGCCTGGAGATATCTTCGTGGGGAAAGCAACTTCATCGGAAGCGTCGGCCCCTGTGCCCATGTCGTTGTGAGGAAGAGGATTCGAAAGGGAGTTTCTGATCTGGGTCTCGCTCTGAGTTATCGTTAAAGTATAATCTGTGTAGCCTTCATGCAAGTACTTTACCGCCACATAACAGTAGCCACTTGTATTTATCACTGGACTAAGAAGAGTCAAGTTTTCTGTGCCCTGGGCGACTAGATTTTTATCTATGTTGTAAACCTCGATGGTGAAGTGCCCGGCTGGGACCACCTCCACTCGCAGGAGATAGTTTTCAAGCGCAACAAACTGGTAGAAATCTGCGGAGTCGCCCGCGTCAACATGCCCTGTCCCGGTCTTTGAAATACTGAACTGAGCTGCCTCAGAGATGGTGTTTCCTGCATCTCCGCCTGTGCCCATGTCATCTTGATCTGCCGCAGAAACGGCGGACATGAAAACTGGAGCCAAAACAATCGTTACAAGAATCGCCGAAAGTAAAACTCCAAAAATTTTCTTCATTGGACAACCTAGCCCGGAGTTTTTGGTTTGGTGATCATCGGACCAACAATAAAAGTTATTTTTGATGCTATATAAAGACTACACTTCACCCGATTGAAGCCACCTTATGGCTGAGGGGGGAATCCCGGGAGACCCCCGACCCTCCGGAGCACCTACTCAGGATGATGCTCTGCTTGGGGAGGGGCCCGGCCTAGGGACAGCTAGCCCCCCCGTCCCGGCTCTTCACGGTTCTCCCTCTTCCTTAAGGGTATCTTTCTCTTCCTCCCCCAGCCACCATTTCCTACAGGTAGCCCCCCTTGTGGAGGTACTCCGCCGCCAGCACCGCGCCCCTCGCCGCCCCAAGCTCGGTGTTGTGGGAGAGCACGGTGTACTGGAACCCCCTCTCCAGCTGGTTGGCCTCCACTCCACCCACCACCGCCACCATCCCCCTCTCCAGCAGGGAGTCGAACCTGGGCTGGGGTCGGTCCACCTCCTCCCTCACCACCACGGGCTGGGGCGGGGCGGAGGGAAGGCCGAGCCTCTGCGGCTCACCCCTGTAGCTCCTCCAGCTCTCCTTCAGCTCCTCCACGCTGGCCTCCCTGGGGAGGACCACGAAGACGGACTCGGTGTGCCCCTCCAGGACCGGAACCCTGTTGCACTTGCAGGCGATCCTGAAGCCCGCCGGGACTATCCTCCCCCCCTCCAGCCTACCCAGCAGCCTGACCGTTTCCTTCCTGACCTTCTCCTCCTCCCCCTTGATGTAGGGGATCACGTTGCCCTCGAAGGTGAGGGGGGAGTACTCCTCCAGGGGCCCCGGGAGGGAGGTTCCCTGCCTCCTCCTCTGCTCCGCCCAGCGGGAAACGGCCTCGTAACCCGCCCCCGAGACCGCCTGCATGGAGGCCATGATCACCTCCTCCAGCCCGAAGGCATCGTACAGGGGCTTCAGGGAAAGGGCCAGCCCTATGGTGGTGCAGTTGGGCTGGGGCACCACGAAACCCTTCCACCCCCTCCTGCGCCTCTGCTCCTCGATCATGGGGGCCTGGGACTCGTTGACGGAGGGGAGGTAGGTGAAGCTGTCCTCGAAGTAGCGGAAGGCTGAGGCCGTGCTCACCACCGGCTTCTCCCTGGCCACCCTCCCCTCCACCTCCAGCGCCACCTCAGAGGGTAGGGCGGAGAAGAAGAAGGAGACCCTCCCCCCCACCTCCTCAAGATCCTTCACCTCCATCTCCAGGATCTCCTTTTTGGGCTCTTGCGAGTAGAACCATCTGGAGTCCTCCCTCCCGTACCGGAGGGCCTCCCCGTAGGTTTTACCCGCCGACCTGGAGGAGGCGTAGAGCTCCTCCACCCTGAACCAGGGATGATCCTGAAGGCTGAGGATGAACTTCTGCCCCACCTCCCCGGTGGCCCCCAGAATGCCCACGGACCTCATTCCCCTCTCCTCTTCCCCCCGCAATTAAACCGTTTTCACACGCGGGGCAGCCGCGCTCACTCGAACTCGATGGTGGCTGGCGGCTTGGGGGTCAAATCGTACAGGACCCTGGAGACCCCTGGTACCTCAGAGGTGAGCCTGTGAGAGAGCCTCTGCAGGAGGTCCCAGGAGAGCCGGAGAGGCTCCGCCCTCATGGCGTCCTCAGAGGCCACCACCCTCACCACCAGGATGGCCCCATACCTCCTCTCCCCCTTCTCGGAGACCCCCGTGGCCCTGTCGGAGAGGAGGACGGCGAAGCCCTGGAAGCATGGCTGGTCCCTGGTCTCCTCCTCCACTATCCTCGTGGCCTTCCTCACCAGCTCCACCCTCTCCGGCGTGACCTCCCCCAGGACCCTCACCGAGAGGCCGGGACCGGGGAAGGGGCGGCGCTCGCTCACCTCCGGGGGAAGCCCTAGGAAGCGGGCCACCTCCCTGACCTGGGGCTTGTAGAGGTCCTTCACGGGCTCCAGCACCCTGTACCCGTACCTCACCATCGGGTCTATCCCCACCTGCTCCAGAACGTTGTGCTGGGTCTTCACCCCCCCCTTCGTCTCCACCACATCCGCCGCTATGGTACCCTGCAGGATTACCTTCACCCCAAGCTCCCTGGCGATCCTGGAGAGGCAGGAGTAGAAGGTTTCCCTGAAGGCCTTCCTCTTCTCCTCCGGATCGGTCTTTCCCCTCAGGGCGGAGAAGAACTCCCCCTCCACCTCCCTTCTCTCCACCCTGATGCCCAGCTTCTCCAGCGTTTTGGACACGGACTCCCCCTCACCCTCCCTCATGAAGCCCGTGTTCAGGAAGACCACCCTGAGCCTCTCCCCCACCGCCCTGTGGCCCAGGACGGCGGTGACCATGCTGTCCACCCCTCCCGAGACCGCCGCCAGGGCCCTCTCCCTCCCGATGGCCTCCTTCAGCCAGGCTACCTTCTGGTTCACGAAGGAGGCAGGGTCGAACATCACCACCCTCCTCCCCTCCCCTTATAGCCTTTTTTCATAACTTTTCATATTCCGGGTTCCAGAAGGGAACTCACACCCGCTTCCGCCGGGAGGAACTTCATTCCGTGTGCTTCTTGAACCACTTCAAAGCCTCTTCCGCCGCCTTCTCGTTCCAGGGGGGAGAATAGACACCGAAGTGTCCGAGGGGAAAGGTGACGAGTTCCTTTTCAGCCGGTATTTTCTCGTACGCTCTCCTGGCTATGTCGGGAGGCGTCGTCTGGTCCTTCTCACCCACTATGAACTTTATCGGTCTTTCCACATACGGGGCGTAGGACTCAGGCACGTAGCTCACTATTTTCTCCACGCTGTCCATGGTCACCATGTTCCTGTAGGTGGAGAAGAGCTCCTCAGCCCTGGAGAAAAACTCGTATGCTTCGTCCGTGGGCATGAGGGAGGGAAGTTCTCTGGAGACCGCGGGTAGGGTCAGGGTGACGGGCAAGCCTTTGCCCTGGTCCTCCAGAAGGCCCCTTGAAAGGATGCGAAGGGGGACCAGACCCCCGTAGTATCGGGAGATAACTTCCATCGAGTTCACGTTGGGAACTTGAGCGACCCCGCAGCAGAACAGATCGGTGGTGGCCAGAAGGGTTACCACGTGACCCCCGCTGAAGCTCGTCCCCCAAGCGCAAACTCGGTCAGGATCAACATAGTCCAGCTTCAGGAGGTGGTGGACGGCATACTTATAGTCCAGAAGCTGCTCCTCGGGCCAGAGCCTTCCCCTGGGCTCCCCCTCACTCTCTCCGAAAAACCTGTAATCGAAAAGTAAAACCGTGAAGCCCCTTTTGGCCCAGTACTCGGCGAAGAAGGGAAGGTACATCTCTTTCACGGCGGAGAGACCATGGGCCATGACCACGGCCGGGCACCTTCCCTCAACACGATCGGGTCTGTAGAGGAAACCGTAACACTTCCTCCCACCGCTGAGGAAGCTTACCTCCTCCACGTGTACAGGAGGATGAGGGCAGGGTTTAAAATTTACCGCGCTCCGGGCCAGCGCATCTATTTATCCGATCTCCCCCCACTCCAACGATGCCCCGCAGGAAGTACGGAAGGATGGTCAAACCCCTCCCCTCCCCCCCTCCACGCGAGAAGTGCCGGTTCTGCAGGATGGGGGTGAGGTGTCCCTACCACGCCTCCGAGGGATGAGGGGTTCAAAGTAGGCACATCCCTCCGCTATTTCCTCCATCCTGCGGAAGAGCACGTGATCCAGGGAAGAGGCCCTTCCCCAGCCGCAGCAGGGGGAGAGCCTTTCCAGCAGGGGCTCCGGCAGATCCAGCTTCCCCCTGAGGAGGCAATGGTAATCCTCCCTCCTGAACCGCCTGCACTCCCAGCAGCTACGCATCCCTGAGACCCAGCACGTCTTCCATCCCCAGGATCTCCCCGGGTTTGCCCCTCTCCACCACGAACCTCACGGCCTTCAGCACGCCCTCCGCGAAGGCCTCCCTCCCGTGGGCCCGGTGGGTAAGCTCTATCCTCTCCCCCGGCCCGGCGAAGATCACCGTGTGCTCCCCCACCACATCGCCTCCCCTGAGGGAGTGGATCACCACCTCCTCGCCCCTCTTCCCCTTCCCCTCACCCCTCCCCACCCTCACCTCCGCTCCCCTGCTCTCCGCCACGATCCTGGCCGCCCTAAGGGCAGTGCCGCTGGGGGCGTCCAGCTTGCCCCTGTGGTGGATTTCCACCACCTCCACATCATATTCCTTCCCCAGCCTCCTGGCCAGCTCGGAGAGGATCTTGAAGAAGAGGTTGACCCCCACCGCCATGTTGGGGGAGATCACGGCCGGAATCCTCCCCTCTCCCACCGCCCTCCTGAGCCTCTCCATCTGCTCTTGGGAAAAGCCGGTGGTGCCCACCACCGCCGGAACCCCCACCCTGGCGGCCGCCTCCACGTTGGTCACGGCGGAGTCCGCCACCGTGAAGTCCACCATCACCCCCCTCCCCATCCTCCTGAGGATCCCCTCCAGCTTCTCCGCTCCCGTCACCTCCACCCCCAGCCTCCCCACCCCCGCCACCTCCCCCGCATCCCTGCCCAGGAAGGGGGAGTTCGGGGCCTCCACCGCCGCCGTCAGCTTCATGTCCGACTGCTCCGAAATCTTTCTGACCAGAACCCTGCCCATCCTCCCGCAGGCCCCGCACAGGCAGACTTCTATCATCCCTTCACCTCACCCCTTCCCAGAATAGCGTTAACCATCCTGGCATAAAGGGGTCGGGTGAGGAGCACGGAGAGCAGGACCCCCAGGATGGTCACGAGCGCGAAGCCCCTCATCTCTCCGAAGCCGAGGGTGGCCAGGGCGATCATGGCCACCAGGGTGGTGAGGGAGGAGCCCCATATCACCCTGAAGGCCCTCCTCACCCTGTCCCTCAGCCCTCCCACGGCCCTCACCTCCCTCACCCCCCCTCTCATGAGCTCGTCCGTGATGATGATCTGGGCATCCACTCCAGTACCTATCACCAGCACCACCCCCGCCAGCTCCGCCAGGTCCAGGCTGTAGGGCAGGACGGAGATCACTCCCAGTGTGATCACCAGCTCCAGGATCATGGTGCCCATCACGGCCAGGGTTATGATGGGCCTGCGGTAGCGGAAGAAAATCAGCGCGAGTACCCCCAGGAAGGAGAGGAGCGCGGCCCAGAGAAGCTGCTTGAGGAAGGTGGTGCCGAGCCTGGCCTCCAGCATGCTCTCCCCCTCCACCGAGACCCCCACCGGAAGGCGCTGGCTGAGGATGGTCCTGAGGGTCCTGGCCTCCCTCATGGCCTCCTCCCCGGAAGCCCTGCTTACGGTGATGACCAGATCCTTTACCTCCTTCCCCAGCAGGAGCTCCTGGGCTAGGGAGGGGCTGATGGTGATCACGCTCTTGCAGCCGCAGGCCTCCCTTATCCAGGTTTCCGCGTCCCCGGGATGGGGAACGTTCTCCACGGAGTAGGAGGGGGGGAGTTCCTCCAGCACCTTCTCGGAGAAGTTCCCCACCAGGAGGATTCTGAACTTGGTCCTGTTTTCCTCTTCCAAGAAGGATCTGGCCTCCAGGGAGAGGGCGTCCCCCGGGGTCACCGCCGCCGGCACCTGAAGGTAGTATCCCCCTCCCTCCTCCGGGAAGCCCTTCGCCCTGAACAGGTGGGAGTAGTCATCGTACTCCAAGACGGGGAGGGAGGAAAGGAGCTCATCCTGAACCAGCAGGACGGCGTCCGTGGGGCGGTCTATGTAGACCACGGTGGGGTAGTTGGCCTTTCCCGCCGCCCCCTCCCTGAACCTGCTGGCTCCTTCATCCGTTAGCCTGAAGGGGAGCTCAGCCGCGTTCCTCTCCTGCAAACTGGCCCTGGGGGGGTCCACCCTCAGGATGTGCTCTCCGTAAAGCAGGGGCTCGTTCTCCAGCCATACCTCCAGCCTGCCCTGCTTCCCCAGGAGCACCTCCGCCTCCTGGGGGGTGAGGGCGGGCACCTCGTACAGGATGAGGTTTCCTCCCAGGGCCTTCAGCACCGCCCCCCTGGTCCCCAGGGGATCCACCCTGTTCTTCAGGATCTCTATCACCTCGTTCCTGGTCTGGGTACAGACCTCGTTCGTGACGTTCTCCCTGAGCAGGTGGGCCCTGTCCCCCACCAGGTTCTCCACCAGGTTGAGGAGGCCCTCCGTGGCCCTCACCCCCACCTCCACCCTGGCCACGCCCGTGGAGGGATCGTAGGGAAGGCCCTCCTTCAGGGCCTCTCCCTTGGCGTCGAGGGGAAGGACCCTGGTGTGCAGACCGTTCTCCAGGATCCCCACCACCTCCTCGTAGGCCCCGGGTAGCTCGGAGGGGGAGAACTGGAAAGCCAGGTGGGAGGCCTGCAGGGAGAGGAGGATCCTGGAGCCCCCCACGATGTCCACCCCGAAGTTCAGGCCCCTGGTGAACTCGCTGGCCCATCCCAGCGTGCTCCTGGTCCTCTCGTTCACCTCCGCCCAGGGCCTCCAGACCGAGGCTACCGAGAGCAGGGCCACCAGCATCACCAGCAGGAAGTACCTCTCCCTAAAGAGCGACAGGGATCTCCCTCCTTTCCTTCTTTCCTAGCGCCAGGGCGGCGTTCAGGAACCAGGTGTTCACCACGTCGAAGACCATCCCCACCAGGAGGGGGAAGGTCAGCTCATCCACCAGGGTGGAGGTGGTGAGGAGGTTCACGAAGAGGAGGGTGAGGAAGGTGGTACCGTTCACCATCAGACCCGTCCTCATGGCCGTCGCCGCCCTCTCCCTCGGGGTTCCCCCCACCCCCTTCTCCACCGCCGTGACCAGGAGGGTGTTGGTGTCGTCCGAGTAGCCCAGGAGCATGAGCAGGCCGGCCATGGAGCCCATGCTCAGGTTCACCCCCGCCAGGGCCATGCACCCCAGGGCATCGAAGACGTTGAGCCAGACCGATCCCAGGATGCTCCCGCTCGTCTTCAGGCTCCTGAAGTTGAGGAAGATGACGAGGGCCATGAGGATGGGGGCCACCGCGAGGGCGTTCCTGGCCTGGCTCTTGGAGAGGCTGGTGAGAACGGAGCCCATGTTGTACACCGTCACCTGGTTCTCGCTCACCCCCAGCTCCTGGGCGAGGGAGAGCCTCAGGTTCTCCCTCACCCCCTGAGGGAGGTCCAGGTTGTCCGTTTCTATGTCTAAACCGTGGAGTCCCCCGTAGGAGGTGAGCTTCACCTCCGCCTTCCCCCCCAGCAGGTTCTCCACTATCCCACCCACCTCACCCAGCTGGGGGTAGTTCTCCATTCCCCTCACCTGGATGAGGGTGCCGCCCCTGAAGTCCCGGCTCAGGGGCACCCCCCGCACCAGCAGGCAGCCTAGGAAGAAGAGGGCCAGCACCAGCGGGGGGATCAGCATCCTGCGGGCGCTCCAGCGGTAGAGATGGTAGGCGGGATCCAGCTTCACGGTCTCTCCGCTCCCTTCCTCCGGGCCCCATAAAAAAGGTTCTGGGAAAAAAGGAGCGGAGGAAGGATCCCTTGCTCCGGGAAGGGATGGGGAACGGGTAAAATAGTGCCTCTCCCATCTAGGCCCGTGGGAGTGAGGGAAGGGGAGAGGGTGGTCCTGCTTGACGAGAGGGGGAAGAAGTACCTGGTGAGGGCGGAGAGGAGGGTGCTCCACACCGATCTGGGCTTCCTCAACCTGGCCGACCTCCTGGGGGTTTCCTTCGGGGAGAGGATAAGGAGCCACACCGGGAGGGAGTTCGTGGTCCTGAGACCTAGGATGAGCGATTTCCTGCAGAAGATGAGGCGCCTGCCCCAGGTGGTGCTCCCCAAGGACGCCGCCCAGGTGGTGGCCCACACCGGTCTGGGTCCGGGGGATCTGGTGGTGGACGGGGGAACGGGCTCCGGGGCCCTGGCCCTCTTCCTGGGGAACCTGGTGAGGCCGGACGGAAAGGTGGTGAGCTACGAGGTGAGGGAGGACTTTGTGGAGGTGGCCAGGGAGAACGTGAGGCTGGCCGGGCTGGAGGGGGTGGTGGAGGTGAAGCTGAAGGACCTGAGGGAGGGAATAGAGGAAAGGGAGGTGGACCTGGTGACCCTGGATCTCCCCTACCCCGAGGAGGTGGTGCCCCACGCGGAGAGGGCCCTGAAGCCCGGAGGTTACCTGGCCGTTTTCACCCCCACGGTGGAGCAGGTGCAGCGCCTCCACCCCGAGCTCCGCAGGTTCGGGTTTGCGGAGCTGAAAACGATGGAGTGCTTGGTCAGGGAGTGGGAGGTCAGGGAAGGATGCACCAGGCCAGGCACCAGGATGCTCGGTCACACCAGCTATCTCACCCTGGCCCGAAAGGTAGGGTTAGGAAGCTCTCAGGGGTAGGGGAAGGAGGGCTGCGAAGGGGAAAGCTTGCTTTGGGCCTTCCAGCACCGGCGGAAAGCGGAGGGCAAGCCAACTATAAAAACGGTAAAAGAAGACCACTATTGAGATTTTGAAACCCGGCGAAAGGGGTGTAAGCCCGGTTCTGATTTTGGCCGTGGTCATAGTGGCTTTGGGGGGAATTGCCGGCGCCGCGATAGTTTCTTTGGGCCCGGGAGCCCGGAGACAGGGGGGGAGCACCCAGCCGGGCGGTCAATCGGGTGCAACCCACCTGTGTCTGGAAACCATCGAGTCCGTCGATCAGGAGCGCACCGATTTGGAGGCCTTCAGCATCCTCGTGCCCTCCGGCTGGCAGTTCAGGGGGGGCATAAGCTGGCGCACCGACAGACCCCTTCTGCCCGCCTCTCTGGAGTTCAGCGTCACAGGACCCGGAGGCTTGAAACTGGAGGTCTTCCGGGATGAAGCCTACTTCTGGGTGGAGGGGCTCGGGCTCCTGGTACCGTACGATTACGGTCCGGAGCTACGGGCGCAGTACGCCCAGGATTATCAGGGGTACGGGATGTCGCTTCCCCTCAGCGCTTCCGAGTACATAAGGGAGGTGTTGATCCCCGAGTACCGCCCGGATGCCAGCGACCTCCAGATAGTCAGCACGGCCTCTCTGAACGAAAGCGATCTGGTCCAGCAGCTCGAAAACATGATGTCACAGCGGCCTCAGGGGCCCTTCCCCGAGGAGGTGACCGTCGACGCGGCCGGAATTCTTGCGAGCTACGTGGAAAACGGCCGCAGCGTGGAGGAGGAGTTCTGGGCGATCATCCTCGTGGATACCTTCCGCACCACCACCGAGATGGAGCAGATGACTGGCGTGAGGCTGACCAGCACCTTCTGGTACACCTGCGGGCTATGGTCGATCAGAGGTGAGGAGGAACTCACGGCCGAAAATGCCAGAGTTCTCATGTGCCTCCTCAACTCCTTCAGGTGGAACCAGGAATGGCTGGACGAATACTCCAGCATGCTGGTCGACCTCTGGCAGCGGTTTCTTGAGGGAATCATGGAGAGGCACCAGGCCATCGTTCAGGCACAGAACGAAGTAACCAGGGTCCTGAGCACCACCTTTTCCAGCCAGGAAGCGGCCATGGAGAGGATCTCCGAGAGCTGGAGCCAGGTGATAAGGGGGGTGGAGAGGTACGATCCCTCCCCAGGCCTTGTGGAATTCAGCACCGGTGATCAGCCCTCCGTGGAGCTTCCAAACGGCTATGAGTACGCGTGGACCAACCGGCTGGGGGATTACCTTTTGACGAACAGTTCCCTCTTCAACCCCAACGTGGATCTGGAAACGGGTTACCAGTGGACCCCGATGACCAAAAGGCAGTAATCCTAAAGGAGATCGGAAGCAGGTAAACGAAAACTTTCAGGATGCCACTCGAACCGGCCGGATGCTGGGGAGTTTTCTCATGCCTCCGGCTTCCGTGAGGAGTTGTTCCTCACCAGTCTGGCCTTGAACCCGTAGTGTATGATCCCCTCCTCCCCCTCCTCCTTGATCCTCCTGAAGACCAGCTCCACCTTCTCCCCTATCTTAACCTCCTCCTCCCGGCAGTCCGTTATCTGGGCCATCACCTTCGGTCCTTCCTCCAGCTCCACGATGGCCAGCACGTAGGGCATCTGATCCCTGAGATCCCCCGGTCCCGAATAAATGGTGGTGAAGGAGTAGACCTTTCCCCTCCCGCTGAGCCTGTAGGGCTCCAGCTGCCCCACCCTCCTGCAGTTGGGGCAGATGGCCCTGGGGGGGAAGAAGATCCTGTTGCAGTGCCCGCACCTGGTGCCCACCAGGCCGTAGCGGTTGGGTATCTCCCTCCAGAACCTCGGGACGT
>Ga0078972_1004158_pt1 | contig 20119 bp, 23 predicted proteins | sample YelNatPaOPGAMG01_FD_67568 | JGI IMG/M metagenome (GOLD analysis project Ga0078972, IMG submission 67568) | Hot spring thermophilic microbial communities from Obsidian Pool, Yellowstone National Park, USA - OP-RAMG-01 (SPADES assembly) (version 2) | ecosystem: Environmental > Aquatic > Thermal...
CGCTTATTTTTCATTTAAAAATCCATTATTTAATTTCGTCGAGCCGTTTATTTCCTGTTTCCGGCAGAAAAAAAGAAAGAAAAAATGCGGCAGATATTAAACCTGCGACTGCATAATAGCCCAAATCTTTATTTTCCCTGACGAAATATGTCATTATTAAAACTCCGCATACGGCTCCTATTTTGCCCGACATTGCAGAAAATCCATAGGCAGAAGACCTGAAAGAAGTCAGCGAAAGCTCGGCGGGAAAAATCCCAACCGTTAAAGACGCTAAAGAATTAAAAGTTTCGGCTATAAAAATAACGGCTGCAAGACCGGCTAAGGTGCCGTAAAAAGAAGGAAGAAGGCAAAGGGAAATGCCCATTCCCGCAAAACCGGCAAGCTGTATCTTCTTTCTTCCGATTTTATCGATATTTAAAAGTCCGACTGCGGAGCTTGCTATGCCTATTAAAAGAATTAAAGACGTTATAAGCGCATTGCCTTCGTTTGAAATAAACCCGCTTTTTTTAAAGATTAACGGGATAAGCAAACCGATGCCGTATGCCCCGATATCATACAAAAACCAGATAGAAGAATACAGCAGGGTATTTTTTATATGCGCCTTAGAAAACATTCCTTCTATATATAATTTATTTTTTTTATATTCATTTTTAATGCGTTTTGCATTTATCCATTTTTCCGATTCAGGCATAGAGATTCTTAAAAGCATTACTATAAATGCGGGGATTACGCCGATACCAAGCATAAAACGCCACATTTCATGTCCGAAAGGAAAAAGAGCCGCCGCTGTTAAAGAAGAAAATATCGAGCCTATGCCGAACGACAAGCCGGCGAAAGAAAGATGTTTGCCTCTGAGCGCCTCCGGCGCGGTTTCCGCAATATACGAATTGGATACCGGATAATCGGCTCCGACCGCCGCACCCAGAGCAAGGCGGGATAAAAATAACATTATAAAATTTACCGAAAATGCCGATACGATACCCGATATAACGAAAACAGCCATATTTAAAATATAAACCGATTTTCTCCCGAAAACGTCGCTGAAATATCCTATCAGCAATGCTCCTATTATACTGCCGAACACTACTGACGCTATAATTAAGCCGGACTCTAAAGTATTCAGGCGGAAATAAGGATTTATAAGTATTATAGCGAATGCGATTACGGTTAATGAATAACCGTCCAAAAACATTCCGGCGGAAGAAAGCAGGAGAGGAGCGGTAAAGAAATTAAGAGGCGGAATAGAGGAATTTCTCAAATTTTTAAAGGTATTCATTCAAGCATTATATAAAATTACCTGATTTCAAATAATCTAAAGAAATTATTAAATCTTCTTTAGACCTGTTTTCTATAATCAAATGTCCGGAAAATTGCCCGTTCCCGATAAGAGAACTGAAAAATCCCGCAGGGTTTAAAATACCGGTTCCTAACGGTCTGTGTTCGTTTCTTACGGTGGTTCTTAAGTCCGTTCTTTTTTCCGACATATCCTGTATATGTATTTCGCCTATCCGGTTAATGCCGAATTTTTTTAGAAAATCATCCGGCATAAAACCGTTTAGCCCCCAGTGTCCCATATCGAAACATATAGATATGCCGAATTCTTCGACAATAGGATATAAATAATCGAACGGAAAAACTTCGAGATTTTCTAAAGCGAAAACGTCCGGCGGGAGTTTAGTTTCTTTTAATATATCGGACATGCTTTTCTTTGCCTGACCGGCGGCAATATTGATTAAAGCCTTTTTTGCATTTTCTTCGATAGGGAAAAACATAATGGAATCTTCAAATTCCGAGGTCAGATGGATAACGAATTTTTTAACGTCCAGCCCGCGGCAGGCATTTATTACCCCGTTCACCGCTTTAACGGATACCTGTCTGTATTCTTCTAAAGGGCTTGCCGGATTAAGCTGAAGATATGGGAGATGGACCGAAACAGAAAGCGGAAACGGCAATTTTGAAGAAAAAGCATTAACAGAAGGAATAATGAATTTTTGCAAAGAACCCGGATTCAACTGTTCAATTTCCGTATTTATCTCAATATTTCCTATTTTGTAAAAATTTAAAAGATTATAGAAATCGTCGAACGAGGTTTGCAGGCGACCGGGACTGTTATCTCCGAGAAGCCCGAACCCGATGCCGAAAAACGAATCGGTATTTACTCCGAAATTAAGTCCGCCATTTTTATTAAGATTATCGTTAACCATAAATATTTTATCGTTTTAAGCGCAATTTATAAGCGTAAGAAATGTTTTCTTCTTTATTAATTATCCAAGTAGTTCCTGATTTCATCGATAAAAGTTTTAAAATCGGTTAAACGATTCTTGAAAATTCCGTAAACAACCGAATCATCCACATAATCGTACGAATGGATAATTAAGTTTCTGAATTTAGCCATAGATTCATAGATATTAGAATTTTTTTTGGATATTATGCCGTTTGAGGAAATAATTTCGAAACATTCTCTGTATGTTCCGGGTTCATTTAGGTCTAATCCTGCGACTATGTGCTTGCAAACGTCTATCATCTGTTCTATGCACAATTCTATATTTCTTTCTATAAATCTTTTTGCCATAACATTGTTTTTAAATTCCTCAAATGAATTTATTTTAACCGGTTCAATCTCGTTTAAAAATTCTTTTATCTTGCGCAGTTTTTTTTCTATTAATACTTTATCTATCATATTTGCTCATCCCTGAAATATACTTGTATTCGTCGTATTGAGACATTACCGCTTCCCTAAATTTGCCAAAAAATTTTTCGTCTTTTACAACGAGATTGATTTTGTTTTTCATAACCTGATGTTTCAGAAGAGGCGAGGCGCTGTTAAGAATGGCTAAATGCACATCTGTTCCTGCGATTTTAGACAATTTGTTGATTTCAAAAAGAATTGCAAATCCGGTCGGCGGGATTTTGTAAAAAACGGCAATATCCAAATCACTGTTATTTCTTAGCTTTTTAGAGGCAAAAGAACCAAATATGAAAGCAAGCAATACGTTATCGTTTTTATTCAAATAATCTTTTAATTTTAATATGCTGACGTCTTCTTGGCATTTCATAAAGCAGATTCTTTTTTATTTTTGTTATTTTACATTAATTATATTCTGATTTTATTATCTTATCAATTTTTTTTCCGATTCTATCGATTGTTTTATTTTATAAAAGAAAATCTTAGATTCTTCAAGCCATATTAACGTTTCTTTTATTGAAAGGGGGCTGCCGCCGAGACAGCGAAAGGATAATAATCAATACTGCAATAGCAGGCGCCCATAACGTCATAAATCTTTTGTCGAATTTCGGTAGAATCGCCATGATAAATTAATTAAATTAATAAATTAAAATAAATTATTTCAAATTTATTAAATTATAAAACTTTAAAAAAATAAACGTCATGACTTTTGTCACAAATTTTATTTTTATAAAATTATTTTATTTATGTGATAAAAATCATATATTAAATGTTTAAAATTATAGATAATAGAACTATAAGTTAAAAAATAAATAATGGAAAATTCAAGGAGAAATATAAATGGAAACCAATGACGATGTTTTACTTTTAAAGAGCGTAGGCGAAATCGCTTCGGAAAATCCGGAAAAGATAGGGGTGTTCAAAAAGTACGGCATAGATTTCTGCTGCGGCGGTTCAAAAACATTAAAAGATGCATGCGAAGAATCCGGCATAGACCGCCTGCTTATAGTCGATGAATTAAAAAGCCCTTCGGCGGCGGAAAACGATGATAATTATTCATTAAGCAAAAAAGCGAACGGCTGGGACGTTAATTTTTTAATAGACTATATAGTTAATATACACCATACGTTTTTACGGGTGCATATTCCGGAAGCCGAAGGTTACGTCGAAAAAATTGCAAACGTCCACGGAAAGGGGCACCCCGAACTTCTTAAAATAAGGGAGCTTTTCACTAAAATGTCGCAGGCCATGATTATTCATTTAGACAAAGAAGAAGAGGGTCTCTTGACCTATATAAAGACCGGAAAAACGGAAAACGTAGAACGGGAAATAGAAGATGCGCTTTATTACCATGAATATGTCGGGCATATTCTGAAAGAAATGCTTTTTTTAAGCTCCAGCTATTCCGTTCCTGCAGACGCATGCACTTCTTACAAGTATGCATACGAACTGCTGAAGAATATTTCCGACGATATTATGATACACGTTCACTTGGAAAATAATATTCTTTTCAAAAAAATATAAGAAACCTGACTAAGAAAAATCGGCTTGATATTCCGGCAGTTTATTTTTATAGGCATCATTTGCAAAATCTGCCACGGAATAAGCGCTTAACGCCTTTGACAGCATCTTTTGAATATCGAGCCACATAAAATGCACGTCGCAATTGCCTACGTTTGCGCAGGAGGATTTATTAACTACGCATCTGTTAAGGACGATAGGTCCGTCTATAATTTCTACGATCATTTTTATGGTAATATTTTCCGGCGCGGTATTAAACGTAAATCCGCCTTTAGTCCCGATAAAAGAATTAACAAGACCGCTTTTTGCCAGCGTTTGAAATATTTTTGACATAAAGGAAGCCGGCGAATTAGTGTTTTTGGCTATGTCCTTAACAAAGCATACCGTCCCCGCAGGCTTCTTTGCCATATATACCAGTCCGCGTATTGCATAATCGCTGGCTCTCGAAATATTCATATTAACACCTCAAATTAAGATAAAATTTGTCTTATATTCTATTTATTATATATTAAACTGCAAAAAAATGCCCTATAAAAATTAAGGGGGGTTAATTTAATATAGGGCATCGGATAAAGGTCAAAACAAAATCGAAAATAAATTAATAACTGCTGTCGTCCATTTTTACCTTTAATCCAAACTTTTTATACGCATAAAAGGCATATATCAGAACAAGCGGAAGTCCTATAATAGTCGCTATGAGCATAACCAAAAGAGTAAGATGATTCGAAGCGGCATTATATATATTCAAGCTGTATTCGGGATTAATCGAGGAAGGAACTATATCTGGAAATATGCCGACCCCAAGGCTCGCCACGGCTCCCAAAATACCCGCTATCGAATAGCCGAACGGTTTGATATCGCCTGATGAATTTGCGGTTAATGCCACCCCTATTCCGCCTATTAGCATTATAACCGGAACGATATCTCCTATAATACCGAAACTGTTGCTTAAAAGTCTCGGGGCAAATATCGGAGAAATCAGTAAAAACAGCAGGGTAAAGACTACATACGCCACTGCAAACCATTTTGCAAAAATCCTTGCCCTCTGCTGAATTTCCCCCTCGGTTTTCATAATTAAATATGCAGAGCCGTGCATTAAAAACATGGAAAGCGATAAAAGTCCGCCGACTAACCCGAAAACGTTTAATAAACTAAAAAGCGACTGATAATCGATATGTTCTTTATTTAGCGGAACACCCATTAAGATATTGGCGATGGCTACGCCAAGCAAAAGCGAAATCCCTAATCCGGTAACCGTAATATCGGTATCCCAGAAGTTTCTCCAACCCGCGCTTTCTACTTTGCTTCTAAACTCGAAAGATACCGCCCTGAATATTATAAGCCAGACTACTAACATCATTGCAAGATAAAACCCGCTGAAAATAGAAGCATAAACCAGCGGAAATGCGGCAAAAACCGCCCCGCCGCCCAATATCAGCCAGACCTGATTTCCTTCCCAAACAGGACCTATGGCATTCATTACATACCTTTTCTCATTGTCATTTTTGGCTATAAAATTTAACAGTCCGCCTACGCCGTAATCGAAACCGTCCATAACCGACCAGCCCAGAATAAGAACTGCTACAAGAATAAACCATAATATATTTAAGTTCATGACAATACCTCCTTTTGTTTTGAACCGGCTGCCGAAGCGGATTCGCCCGAAAGCTCGTCTTTACCTTCAAGCCTTTCTTTGAGTTCCCTTTTAAAAAGAAAAATTGCAAATGAAGCCAGAGTTATATATATTAAAATAAACATCAAAGTAGATAAACCTACGTCAAGCGCGCTGACGTTCGGCGAAACGGATTTTACGGTAGTGAGAAGTCCGTAAACCGTAAAGGGCTGTCTTCCTATCTCCGTGGTAAACCATCCGAACTCGATTGCTATTAAAGGCAAAAAGGTTGTAATCCAGAAAATTTTCAGCATTTTAGGACTGTCGTATAACTTGTTTTTTAATAAAAGATACAGTGCGATAAGCATAATCAGCGCAAAGTAGAATCCGAAATACATCATAATATGGAACGACCAGAAGACCAGCCACACCGGCGGAAACATCGCCTTGGTCAATTTTAAATCGTATTTATGATTAATATATCTTATCGACTGATTAAATCCCATGACTTTAGCCGCAGGATTCATATAAGCCAGCATACTTAACATACCGGGAATACCAATATGCGGTCCGTTAGACTCGGTTTGATTGTTAGGCAGAGCAAAAAGGGTCTCCGGAGCATATCTTTGCGAATGCCATTGAGCTTCCATCATAGCTAATTTTGTCGGCTGATATTTAACCACTTCTTTTGCGCTGATATCGCCAAGCAGTATCTGCGAGCACGCCACTATAACTCCGGCTATGACCGCAACCTTTAAGGCTTTTCTCATAACTAAATCTTTGGAATTTTTAATTAAAAAATAGGAAGCCACGCCCGCCATAAAGAAAGCCGAGTATTCCCATGCGGCGGCAACTACATGAATAAATTCGGACGGAAAATACGGATTAAAAACGACATGCCAGAAATTCGTCATCTTCGGTATCCCGTTGGAACCGATTTTATATCCGGCAGGGCTCTGCATCCATGAATTTGCGACAAGAATCCACACTCCCGACAGGGTTGAGCCGAGAGCTACGAGTATAGTCGATACCCAGTGCGCTTTAGCCGAAAGCCTGTTCCAGCCCAAAAGCATAACGCCTACAAAAATAGATTCCATGAAAAAAGCAAATAATCCCTCGATAGCAAGCGGCGCTCCGAATATCGCCCCCACATACGACGAATACTGCGACCAGTTTGTCCCGAACTGAAACTCCATAACTATACCGGTTGCGACACCGACTACAAAGTTAATGGCAAATAATTTTGCAAAAAAACGGGTAATCCTCAAATACTCCTGATTTTTAGAAAAGACGTAAACCCCTTCGGTAATGACAAGAAGCGTACCCAATCCTATAGTCAAGGGAGGATAAAGAAAATGAAAAAAGGCGGTCATTCCAAACTGGAAGCGCGCCAGAAATAAAGCCAGACTATCCATAAAACACCCCCGTGAAATTTAGATAGAAATTAAATTAAGTTAAATTAAGTTAAATAATAAATAAAAGCATATAAGTGAAAGTTCCAATATGCATATTAATGTATCTAAATAGAATAATAATTATTAAAGACTAAATATATCTTAATAGTAATAATTACATATATGATTATATATATACATATATTATATGTCAAGAAAAAAATTAACAAAAAAAATAACACCTTACCTAAAAGCAATTAACTATCTAATATCTTAATTCTATCTCTGATTTTATAATTGTCAATTTATTGCATAATTATTTAAAAAAAAATAATAATTAAAAAGGACTTGACAAGTCTTAATTTATTTTATAAATTATAAATTAACTGTTATTTTAACGGTAATATTAACATTAATTAACGGCACGGCTGTAAAAACTCCTTCTTCATCCCTCCTTATATAAGGAGGGATTTTTAAAATTTAAATTCTTATTACTATATAAAATATAATCAAAAGAGGGATTTATTATGAAAAAGACGTCTTCGTTTATTTTTTTAATTTTTTTTGTTCTATTTTTAACAATTACGCTGTTTCCGAAAAAAAGCCGCGCGATTCCGCCTTTTGCCGAAAAATACCATTTTGCGTGCGCCGTCTGCCACACCGTTTTTCCCAATCTTAACCCGTTCGGAAGAGCATTCTGGCGTAACGGCTTCAGACTGCCCAACACTGCCGGAACGTCGGCCGACTCGACGCAGATCGCCGAAGGGCTGTCGCTCCCTAATCCATGGCCTGTTCCTCTTTCCGTTGCTACGTGGATTCAGTTTACCCATGCGACAAACGAGAATATTCTTCCTCAGAACGTCGGAATGGCAATGTCGTCAGATAATAATACCGATAATTTTAACGTTGCAAGCATGATAGATTCGGGAGGAGCTTTTAAGTTATACAATCCGTTTACGGATTCGTTATCATATTTTGTCATGAATAATATAGGAACTGGCCTCGTAACGGCACAGCCTGAAGACGATATGTTCGGAACAGGAATAGCTTTTGCATTCTAATGCGTCAAAATTATATAATAATATAAACTATGGCAATAATAATTTTAAGCGTTTTTATTACCGGACTTATCGGCGGGTTCGCGCACTGCTATTTTATGTGCGGTCCGCTCGTATTCAGTTATTCTTCTAAAGACACGGAGTTTATAGATAAAAACAGATTTACAAAAACTGAAAAAAAAGCCTATCTTTTTCTATCTAATTTTTTATTCACGTTCGGAAGAATTGCCGGATACGGAATAACCGGTTTTATCGCCGGAGCAAGCGGGTCGTTCATATTATTAATGGCAAAGACGTCCGTATTCAGAGGCGTATTCGAAATGTTAATAGGATTAACCTTAGCGCTTATGGCGCTCAGTTTCGCGCCGTTTATAAAATTAAATTTTCATCCCGAAAAATTAATGACGGTATTTTCGCCTTTATATTTAAAAGTGATAAATTATCAATCAAAAAAGCATGTATTATTCTCACGTTTTATTTTCGGAATTATGATAGGTTTTTTGCCGTGTATGCTGTCCCTTACCGTAGCAATAACCGCGGCAGGCACTATGTCCGCATTTTACGGAATGCTCGTTATGGTGGTTTTTGCTTTCGGAACGGCAATCCCTCTAAATGCTTTTGCGTTATTATCGGGAAGGCTCTACAACAGGTTTAAGGCTTCTGATTCAAGAGCATGGCTTGCTTCCATTGCGGCGTTAATAGTCTTTGCCGTAGGGGTGCTGTTTATCCTGCGGGCGCTGTCTTTTGAAAATTTAATAAATCTCGGACACTCGTATTTAATTAATAATATATTTATGATTTGAAAAACCGTAAGGAGGCTTTATGTATTTTATTTCAAAAAAATCCGCATTAAAATTAATCCAGATTTTGCTGTTTGCGCTCACGGCCGTTTTAACAGGCGCAAACTCTTCTTATGCTATTAAACCTTTTTACCGCGCCAATCATTCCGGCGGATATAAATTTAAAACCGTAATTGCGCCGGGTGCGGTTAAATTCAATAAACTGAAATTTACGCTGTTTATTTTAAAGAACGGCAGACCGGGGAAAAATTTCAGGGGCAAGGTTTCTCTTTCTATGCCCGGAATGTATATGGGTAAAAATATCGCAACGCTTCATCCGTCAAAAGGCAGACCGGGGAAATATACGACATATATATATTTTACTATGGCGGGATTGTGGAAAATAGATTATATATTGTATAACCGCAGGGGCAAACTTATACGTTTCTCAAATGAACTTAATGTGAATTAGAATTTGAGAGTTAAAATTTCATATGCGATATTATTTCGCCAAAGGACCTTATTTCTCCGCCGAATCCTTTTTTGAATTTTTCCGCATCGTCCGGTCTCGCAAAAACCAGTATAGGCGGAGAACAGCAGGGAATAACCTCTGTTTTAAGCAATAGGAAAGCGTTTCTCAGGTCTAAAGGATTGCCGTATATAAAATCGCGTCCCATTATGGAACTTACGGAATTTAAGTCGGAGATAGTATGAACCGCCGCCATAACGGCGCAGTGGGCACAGCAAAAATCCTGTTTTCCGCCGTCCTTATAGTTAACGGTAACCCTAAGCCGCTCATCCGTTATCTGTTTAGAACATATGCCGCATTTGCTTACGGAGGGGGGAACGTCAGCCGCCGCGCTATTTTTTCCCGCTGTGACGTTTTCTAAACCCGAACGGGCATCGGAATAAGGATAAAGTTTATTGAAGGTCTTGGAGATCTTTTTTTCCTGAATTAAAGCGCGGACATATCTGTAAACGCTCATTTTAGAAATATTTAAAATGCCGCTTATTCCCGCCACGTTGTCGGATTTTCCGCTTTTAACCAGTTCAAGCACCCTTTCTTTCTGAGAAAGTCCATCCGCCTTTTTCATAAGGTAATTATACACAAGGAAACCTTTTAATGCAACTTCTCCTATAGGTATATTTTTATTTAATGATTAAAGGCCGGGGGTATGCAATAAAATAAATCGGACAATGTTTTAAAAAAACGGAAAGGAGTGCTGTTTTAATCTGAAAATGGAGGGTCAGACCTTTTTTCTTCACGTTTAAGAATTTTGCTTAATAATTTTAAAACCGCTTTCTTTTGTTCTATGAATGTTTTTATCGCCTGCCAGCGAAAATCCATATAACGGCGGGCAAGCCTGTTTCTTTGAATAGCCAATTTTGACAGGGCATCTTGCTCTTCTTTATCGAAATGAAGTAATTTGGAACATTTTTTTACGGCATCGGCGTAATTCTCGGCGGGAATTCCCTCCTGCGTAATTACGGTTCCGCATAATTCAATAAATGCGGTAAGGATATTTTCCACAGTCCTGTCGATTAATTTCTGCAATTTCTTATCATTTTGGTATTCTTCCCACGTGCTGTCTTCATAGTCGGCTTCAAATTCTTTTATTTCTTCAAGGATAAAATTTAATGTTTCGATAATTCTACCCTTCGCATATGTAAATTTAGGCATTTACGATATCCTTTAATTTATTCTTTGCAACCTCGAACATCCATTTTTCTCCGAAAATACTAAAATCTTCCATTTGAAAAATAGCTTCATTTTTTAATGAGACATACTTGTCATAATTTCCTATATATAATGGCTTACCCAGAATTATTATATTGTAATATAGCAAAGGTTTTCTAAAATCGTTATAAACAGGTATTACATTAACGTCGCTACCGGCTATTTCCGATATGTCGCTTGAAATATCGGTTGATTTCAAGAAAATTTCTTCATCGGAAAATTTATCGCTGTCGAAAACAATTCCAATATCTATATCTGAATCCCCTTTAGGGAAACCGCCTGCCTGCGAACCAAATAGAAATACAATTTCAATATTCAATTTTTGAGCATTTTTGTTAAAAAAACTTTCTAATTGCTTTATAATATTAATATTTTCTAATTTTTTATTCATATTATTTATTCTTGGAATGTTTAAGTTAAATTAATTATTTAAACGGATTTTTAATAATAATTCCGTCGATTGCCTGCTGATTTGAAAAATCTTCGGAAAATATTATATTTGCATCCCCTTCTAAAGCAGATGCAATAATCTTTGCAACTATCTCTTAAGCTTTTTTATGTTTTATTCCGGCAGATATATCAAAAGCATATATTAAAACATCCCGTATTTACACACATATATATATCACATATTTATGTGAATATCAAATAAACAAAATACGCTCGCTATTATTGCGCCTGTTGTTCAGGCACCCTGAATATCCCCGAAGGGCTCGGAACGGGGATACTGCCAAGTTCTTTTCCGGTATATGTGTTAAAAACATTGACGGAATTGCCGAAATAATCCGATGCGTAAATCAGCTTTCCGTTTCCCGAATAAGCCATAAACATAATCCTTCTTCCGGGTCAACGAAGAAATCTTGAAGCGGCAACGGGATTTTATAATAAGATACATTTAACGTATCGGTATTCAATATGTCTATCTCCGGCTTATGTATAAAGGAAAACACCGCCTTATCGCTCCTGAATAGACCGTATATTACGCTAATCCTGTGCTTTAAAGGTATTATTTTTACAGGTTCAAGCCGATGCCCTTTCCTGCTCTTTCTTTATACTTAATAAGAATAAAATATCCGCCGTGATAAAAAAAATAAACAAACCGGTAAAAGTTATTCTTATTAAAAAAGCAGACAATAAACGCGGCATCAAAATACTTACGCTGTATTAACTCAACAGCTCACGGCAGACGGCTTTCAATGCGCTATGCGCTGTGCGGCACGTAAACCGAAACGGTATCGGTTTCAAACGGCTTCCCGTTTTTAGGCGAAACTAAAGACATCTTAAAGTCGTGAACTCCGGGCGTTAATAATCCTTTCTTTACACCTGCGTAAAAAATAATCCTTTCTTTTCCGTGAGGGCTTAATACCTCATATGGTCTTTGCCCTTTAAGAAACTGGTGTTCTGAAAAAAAAGGACTGTTTATTTCGGGTTTTACAGCGATTGGTTTACCCGTAAAATTAGTAGCGTTTATTACGAACTTATTTAAAACGTATCCTTTTAATTTCGGGGAATTATAGTTCCAGTAATGATACAGATTGTAATTTGCGGCGGTAAACCTTATTTTTCCTACCCTGAAAGGCGCTAAATACATTAGCCCCGCTACTGCGAGTAAAACTGCGGCCAGAAAACCGACCTTATAATTCAAAAAAGACAGTCTGTTGTTTTCGCCTCTGAAACCGAATTTAATAAATTTTTCGGGACAGGCATCAACGCATTTTGCGCAGTTGAAACATGTTCTGAAGTGGGTGTTCCTGGGATCAAATCCTTGAGGGCAGACATCTTTACAATCGGTGCAGGTTTTACAGACAGTTCCTGAAGGCTTATAGCTTATGCCGATAGAATTTTCGTCCGACAGGGACGACTGCGTATATCCGTATAAGCAGTAGTCGCACATCTTCGGTCTTAAAACGGTTAAATCTATTATAAACAAAGGAAATACCACAAGTATGGGATATATCAGATTTTCAACATTAAACGAACCCGAAGAATTAAAATCAATAAAATAAGAGGAAACCGAATAAGTCAAAGCAATGGATAATATTCCTATAAAAAGATAAACGGCTGTTTTCTCAAATAACCCAGATTTTCTTTTAGATTTAAATGTTTTCCTTATCTTATTTATTACATAATCCCTGAACTCGTAAATCGAAAGCTGGGGACAGAAAAAACCGCACCAGACTCTTCCAAACAGTAAATATATAAGGTAACCCGATATAACAATAAACGACAGGAACAGGGTAACTTCATAAACCGACACGGAATTTAAAAATATCTGATGCCCGAAAAACCATAATGAGTCGTTTTTCCCGTCTAACCGGACAAATCCTAAAACAGGCGTCAGAAATAGCAAAAATAATATTAAAATCTGTGTGAACCGCCTTAAAATCAAGAGTCCGGTAATTTTTGAATCTTTTTTTCTATCCATTGTTCCCCCTTTTTGCAGACAAGTCCAAACTTGACCGCAAATTAATCTTTAAACTGTTTTGTTATAAAGAAAACTGTTTTTTTTGCAGAAACGGCTTTTCCTTTTAAATTTATAATCTGAAATTCAATCGGGTACGGTCCGGTTTTTAATTTTTTTTCGTTTGGTTTATTATTGACATAAAGAACCGGATATATCGTTATACTGCCGTGCGGCTTGATTATAAAAGAACTGCTTGAAAAAAAATGCAGCCTGAGTTTTGCGTTAGGATTTATAACTTTAATGGTGAGCCGCTTTGTTTTATCCGATGCGTTCTCCGCAATTAATTTATATTTATTTGCAATTATCTTATCGTTTGATATAAAAGCTTGATTTATATTAAACAACGACTGGTTTAAATAATGGTAATCCGAAAATTTGGCTATAAAAACAACAAAAGACCCTATAAGCAAAAATAATGCAATTGCTACTTTGTAAAAAAACGGCCTGTTTTTTGCCTTATTTTTTTTATCTTCTTCTAAACCGAAAGAGTAACATAGATTTTTTCCATCTTCGTTTTTCGAGTTAAATCTTTCCCTGCAGGCGTCTATGCAATAACCGCAGTTTACGCACTGTATCTGGAGGGCTTTTTTCCTCGGGTCTATTTTCATAAAACAGGCATCGGTGCAGTTGCTGCAGTCCTTGCATAAAGCATTATCTGCCGGCTTATATTCTATCCTTAAAGTTCTCGTATCGTTGAACAGAAACTGGATAAAACCGTAAGGGCATGCGTATATGCAGTATTTATGCCTTAAAAAAACCATATCGAATATGATAAGCGCCGTGAACGCTCCGGCAAGAAGCCATATATAAGGAGTCAGGTAATCAGGTTCAAAAAAAGCATGTTTTATAACCATGGCAGGCGGTATAAAATAAGCTATTAAATTAAATCCGATAAACAGGGACAGCACGGTCATAAAAATTAAAACCGATGCATATACAACAGGTTTTGAAACGGCGCTTGCTCTTTTTTTTATGTAATCGAATAAACCTTCGAATATCTGGGATAAAATAGTTTGAGGGCATATAAATCCGCAATACACTCTTCCGAAAACGATTGAAACAAAAATAAAAGCAAATAAAATAAAAAGAAGAAAAAGCCATAACACGTAAAATTCGTTTATAAAATAATATCTGCCGAATAAGACGATGGTTCCTTTTAAAACATTCATTCTGATAATATTTAACAGCGGGGCGGCTATAATAAAAAGCGTTGAGATTACTAAAAGTATTTTGCTTATCAGTTTTATGCTTATATGATATTTCATATATCTATATACTCCTATATATTAAAAGAAATAAATCCCGCCCCGATTTAATTTCTAATTAGCCTATTGTTATTTAGATATGATATGTTTTCACGAAAAATTCCTCTGCGGCGAGTCTGCCGCAGAGGGTTAAAGGCAGCGATAAATAAAAATGCTCAAAGATTCCGTTTTTACCAGTAAAGATACAAATAAATTACTCCCCAGATAACAAGTCCTGCAATTACAAACATAAGCCATACCGGCATTCCGGCATGTCCTGCACTTACTTCGATGTTTGATGATTCTTCGGAATGGCTGTCACTCATAATTCAAACCTCCGTGATTTAAAATTAAAATTAATAACATGGAATAATAAATTTATCGCCTTAATTTTGCGCTTTCTTCTTCGTTTTTAAGCATCCTTTTAGCTATCTCTTCGGGATTTTTAAATTGTCCGGTTTTTATTGCCCAGTATAGTAAAAAGAAAAATCCGAGACCCATAAATAAACTCATAAGAACGAGCATAAGATAAAAAAACATTTTGATTCACCCCCTTATAACATTAAAAATAGTTTTTTGTAATATTTTATTATTTTGCATATCGGCAACGCGGTTTTTTTCAGTCCTGCGTATCTTTAAAGAATTGATTGTTATGAAAATACTTGAAGCCATCATCGAAACCGCTGCGCTTAAAGGGTTCAGGATTCCGAAAACAGCCAGAGGTATCGCAATAAAATTATATATAAAGGAAAACAAAAGATTTTCCTTTATAATTCTTTTAACATCCGAAGAAGCCTTGAACAGTTTAATAATAGATTCTAAATTTCCGTCCAGCAAAACCGCATTTGAACGGTTAAAAGGAATTTCATACCTTGAAGGAGATAAAATCGATATATCCGCCTCTTCCATTGCCGGTATATCGTTTAAACCGTCGCCGACAAATATCACCGCAGCATTTTTTTTATCTCTTTTTAAATTTTTAATAAATTCAAGCTTGCCTTCAGGTTTCATCTTAAAATATGCGTCTTCCGCCGGAATTCCGACGGCCGATGCAATAAAACCGACTGCGGGTTCGCTGTCTCCGCTCAGCATTATAACTTTTTTCCCTGCATTTCTGATTCCTCTCACCGCTTCGGATGCGTTTTTCTTTATTTCGTCCGCAATCACGAAAAAGCATTTTAATTCATTTTCTATACCTAAATAAACAATCGCCGAGCCGTCTTTTTCGTAGGTTAATGCTTTTTTTGCTGTTTCTTCGTTTATTTCGATATTATTCATTCTAAGGAATTCTTCATTTCCGATAAAAATATCAGAATTTTTATATTTTGCGCCGACTCCGTATCCGGTTTTAAATAGAATATCCGAAATATCCCCTTCTGCAATCTTTTTTCTTTCAGGCGAAAGCAGTTTTGAATCATTTTCATATTTTACTTTAAATGCTTCGGCTATTCTGTCGGTAATATTTTTTTCTGCTATTTCGGCAATTTGGGTAAATTCTTCTTTTAATAAATCCGGCGTTGTATCTCCGGCATTAACGCAAAGAACAACTTCACGTATCGACGGCAATCCTTCGGTTAATGTCCCCGTTTTATCGAAAACAACGGTGTCCGCTTTGTTTAAAATTTCAAAAGTTTCGGCCCCGTTAATCAAAATTTTGTCTTTCTGCATTTTAGATATAGCATTTGTTATAACCAAAGGCGCGGCAAGACCGAAAGCGCAAGGACAAGCAACTACAAGAACAGAAATGAATCTGGTTACGGATAAATCAATATTGCCTGTGAAAAAATAATAAAAAATAAAGGTCAGAAAAGAAATGCCGACAATGACCGGCACAAAAGTTTTAGATATTTCGTCTATATATCTGAGCGGCTCTATCTTCATATTGTATGCTTTTTCCGCAAATCTGAGCATTTTAAAAAGATAGCTTTTATATGCTTCGGCCTCGGCTTTTATTTTTATATTTCCGCCTTTATTTATAGAGCCGGCAAGTATGTTGTCTCCGGATTTCTTGTTGGCGGACAGCGGTTCTCCGGTAAACATAGACTCATCAACCGTCGCATATTCGGAAACAAGTTTTCCGTCGGCCGGAATCGCAGTCCCCGGCTTAACGGATAATATATCGCCTGCCTTGATGTCTTTTATATCGATATCTTTTTCTATGCCGTCCATATAAAGCGTAGCGGTATCCGGTTTTAAAAGCGTCAGGCTATGCAGTCCGGAAAGCGAAGACCTTTTGGCGGAAGCCTCGAGAAATTTGCCAAACGTAATCAAAATTAATATCATTGCGGCGGTGTCGAAAAATACTCCGGAACTTCTTCTATACAGTCCGAAAGTTATAAGCGAACTGTAAATATAGGCAGACAAAACTCCTATAGAAATTAAAGTATCGGAATTATAAGTCAAAGAAATAAGTTTTTTGAATGCGCTCTTAAATATCGGATAACCGACTACGATTACAATTGCCGTAGTAAATGTCCATAAAATAAAATGGCTGTAGTTTACGATTTGGCTCCTCAGCTTTAAAAAATATTTAGAATATAACAGAAGCGAAAATACCATTATATTCATAGACATAAAAACACCAAACCCGAATCTTGCAAGCAGGGAATAGGATTCTTCCTTGAGATTATCGTAACTGTCGCCGTATTCCGAAACGGAATAGCCTAATTTTTTTAAAACATTTTTTATATTTTTTATATTAGTTTCATTTTTGCCTAAGTTAAGCGTAACCATATGGCTGACAGGATTTATTTTTGCGCTGACAACGTTTTCCTGAAGTTCCAACGCTTTTTCGATTACAGGTATGCAGGAAGTGCATGTTACTCCTTTAATACCGAAACTTATTTGTTCATTATCCGCAGATAAAGATGCATCGTCTTTGTCTTTTTTAAAAACAGGCGCCTGACCCGATAATTCAATATCGTTAATAATAAAATCGGATATAGAACTTTCACTGTCTCCAAGGGTCAGGTAGCCTATTTTACAGCCGTAACAGCAGAAGTTTAACATATAGGGGGGTGTTTTAACCTCCGCCGTTACGGACCGTTTAACTTTTGCGCCGCAAAAATCACAATTTACGGGCTTTTGTTTTTCCTTTATCTTATGTATAAAATTAAACATAATTTACCGGCTTTTATTTTTATGCCGTTTTTTTCTGCGAAAAAGTTTTAATATAATACAGCACCTGCCATATCTGATTCGGTTTTAACGTTGTAGCCCACTCCGGCATTGATGTATGCGGAACCCCCTGCGCTATTCTGGCATAAATATCCTTATCGCTGGAACCATACTTTTTTATCCATTTGCCTGTCGTAAAATTCCACGGAGACGGTTTTAGGCTTGCCGCAGCAGGACCGTTGCCGTCGCCTTTTATTCCGTGGCATCCCTGACAATTTGCATTATAAATCTTCATGCCTTCCTGAACTGCCTGAGGCGTGTTCGAAACAACCGCCGAAACGGCGCTGACTTTGGCGGCTTTATACTGCCAATAGCTTTTGTAACCGGTTCCTTCGGCTACATCCGTTCCTAATGTCTGCAGATAGGCTACAAGCTCGACTGCTCTTTTTGTCGGCTTTGCGGCGCTTCCGTGAAACAGCCACGGATAAGGCTGCATTATCGTTCCCGGAGAAACAGAGTTTGGGTCGTATAAATGGGCATACTGCCAGTCGTTTGTATGTTTACCTCCCTCATCCGATAAATCCGGACCTATTCTTCTTTTACCCATCAGCATCGGCAGTTGATAATTATAAGTTCCTGCCTGGGCAACGGGACCGTAATACTGTTTTTCGCCGGAAACCGGGCGGACAAACTGCGAATGACAAACCCAGCATCCCTCATGGATATAGACCAATCTGCCTTTTGCCGCCAATCCGGTCAATTCGTTTACCGGCTCCGGCTTTCCTTTCAGATTTATTATCGTATGTGTGCTTTGTTTAGGCTGAAGCCACGGAATAATGCCGACTACTACAAATCCTAAAAGAAAAAACCCAAAGCCGGCAATTAATATAACATTACCACTCCTTTTCATAAATTTATCTCCTTGCTTAAATTTTTTAAATTTTCAAATAGGACTTGATTAATCCGCTGATACTGCTTCCTTATTTGTTTTCCACATATTATAAAGCAAAACAAAAAAGCTCAGCACCATCATGGCTCCTGCAACCGTTCTGATTACCCAGTAAGGCTGAATATCCCATACAGTATTAAGAAACGGCACCTGCGCAATCCACAATATTCCCTGAATTAAACCGGCTGCCCATAAAACCATAGCCATAATGGAAAATCCGACAAAACCCAGCCAAAAATGCCAGTTTCCAAGTTTTTTGTCCATTTCCTTACCGGAAATAATAGGCCACATTACATAAATTCCGGCAAAGATAAACAGGGAAAAAGCGCCGTAAAGAGCCATATGGGCGTGTCCCACGACCCAGTCTGTAAAATGGATAATTTTTTGCATAGACCGAAGCGACTGCATTGGTCCCTGAAAACAAGTAAGAAGATAAAATACCGACCCTAAAATTACAAACTTTACCGGAATACTTTCCGTAAGTTTTGTCCATTTGCCTTTCATCGTTCCAAAGAAATTTGTAATAACAACCCAAACGGGTATGATTAAAAGCACACTCGTAACTATAGATATCGTCTGAACCCATCTCGGAATAGGACTGTAAAGATAATGATGCGCGCCTGTAAAAGGATATATAAAAGCCAACGCAAAAAAACCTATAATGGAAAGTTTATGCGAATAAATCGGTTTATCGGTACCTATGGGAAGAACGTAATATGCTATAGCTAATCCTAACGGCGTAACCATCATTCCGACTACGTTATGAAAATAAAAACCGGACAGCATGGCTCCTTCGGTTCCTGTTGCCCAGTAATAAGGTATCCAGTTTCCGATTATATAATTCAATGCCGACCAGACAATTCCCGCCATTAAATACCATAAACTGACATAAAGCTGATTTTCCCTGCGGGTAAATATAGTGCCGAAAATGTTTATAGCGTAAATAACGACAGCCACTACGACTATATAGTTGATCCATATCGGAATCTCGGCATACGGCAATCCTTTATTGTCACCGAGTAAAAAGCTTATTACTGCCGCTACGACTATAAAATTCCACAAAAAGTAAAGAATCCATGCGCCTCCGACCCAGAATAATTTCTGGCGGGTAAGCCTCGGCACGTAATAATAAGAAATCCCGAAAAAACCTGTAAAAAGCCACGCAAAAGCAACCCCGTTAACGTGAATCATCTGCAACCTCGGAAATGCAAGATACGGAATATTGTTTAAAAATGCGGGCCACCAAAATTTAATAGAAAGCAGAAAACCGACTGTAGTGGCAATACACAACCAGATTACAGCCGTAAATAAATAAGTCTTTACAAGACCTTTGTCAACATAACTGTCCAATGACTCTTCCATAAAAACTCCTTAAAGTTTAAATAAATAATTAAACTAAGATTAAAAAAATAAAAAATGCTATTAAAACCCTGCTTTGTTCACCTCCCCGTAAAATAAATTTATAACTTCGTTATATTTTTAATTTAAGATTAATCTAATCTTATTTATCATATTTATATCACTTGTAAAAATTTTGTCAAGAAAAAAATTCAACCC
>Ga0078972_1009021_pt1 | contig 20117 bp, 16 predicted proteins | sample YelNatPaOPGAMG01_FD_67568 | JGI IMG/M metagenome (GOLD analysis project Ga0078972, IMG submission 67568) | Hot spring thermophilic microbial communities from Obsidian Pool, Yellowstone National Park, USA - OP-RAMG-01 (SPADES assembly) (version 2) | ecosystem: Environmental > Aquatic > Thermal...
GGCATCGTGAACGATCCGGCCCTGATTCAGCCCTGATTCTGCTCTTGGTTTGAGGAAGCTGTCTTGAGACAGAGAAGGCGCCCAGGCGGGCGCCTTTTTTTGAATATGGGGAGGCTCTTGCTGGAGGTCGCAGCGCAGCTGATGTTCCCCGGCGTACTATCTTTTGATTTTTTATTTCATGAATCTGTCGAGAAATACGAACACGAGAGCGAAATTTTCCTCTGTCTCGAACTGCCGTTCGATGCGGCTGTGGGTGCAAAGAAAGTAGCGCTGGCCGGGGATTTTAATGCGTGGAATACAGCGGATACTCTGCTGAAGAAGAATTACAAGAAAAGAGTTTTTTCTGCCACGCTGGAACTCGAGCAGGGCAGGGAATACCAGTTCAAATATCTCATCGATGACAGCCGCTGGGAGAACGACTGGGCAGCAGACAGCTATGCACCGGCTCCGGTCGGCGGCACCGAGAATTCTGTTGTGATTGTTTGAAACGTGATCGTTTGAAAGCCCATCCAGGATCTGGCTTTTTCGCTCGCCGGCCATGATGCCAAGCGCGTATCGTGGTCGGCGTCTTTTATATCGTATATCGCCCCCTCCCGTCCGCCACAAAAGCAAAAAAAAACTTGACAGCTACTCTAACTAGTGGTAAAAATTATCCAGAAAATATAGCAAGTGAAAAATTTTACCCATTTTTATTGAATCGATGGACTTTTTATGAATGAGACAAGGGAGGACGAGTGGGCAAATATTTGCTGTATAGAATAGGCAGCATGTTCGTCACGCTGTTTGTCATCATTACCATTACTTTTTTTCTTATGCATGCGGTACCGGGCGGGCCTTACGATTTCGAGGGGCAGAATCTCAAGCCCGAGATTGTCGAACTTCTACAGAGCAAATACCATCTCAATGATCCCATCTTTAAGCAATATCTGGATTATCTGAAAGGAGTTGCCACGTTTGATCTTGGGCCTTCCTTCTATTATTCGGGCAGGTCTGTCACCGACGTTATTGCGCAGGGGTTACCCGTTACCATAAAACTTTCAGCGCTTTCGATTCTTTTTGTTATTCTCCTCAGTCTGCCATTGGGTGTTATATCGGCGTTGAAAAGAAACCGCCTGACAGACAGACTCATCATGATCTTTGCAACAATAGGCAGAACAGTGCCGGCGTTTGTTGTGGGCACTCTCCTGATCTATTTTCTGTCATACAAATGGAGGCTTTTCCCCATTTTTGGAGTTGCTACTTTCAAGCATTATATTCTTCCATCAGTTGCACTTTCGCTCGCAACCACTGCTCAGCTGACCAGACTTATTCGCGCTTCGATGCTCGATGTGCTCAATCAGGATTATATTCGGACGGCCAAGGCGAAAGGTCTTTCTAAAAGTCGGATTCTGCTCAAACATGCACTGAAAAATGCCTCGATTCCAATGGTTACCGTGCTTGGCAGCAGTGTTGCCGGCCTTCTTACCGGCGCTTTTGTCATTGAGCAAATTTTCGCAATGCCCGGTATGGGAAGGTATTTTACACAGGCTATCTCGAATCGAGATTACCCTCTCATCATGGGCATTACCATTTATTTTTCTCTGATTCTGCTCGTAAGCATGCTCGTGGTGGATATTCTTTATGGTCTCATCGATCCGAGGGCTGCAGTCTACGGCAAGAAAAGGTAAAGACATGAGCGATTTGACATTCAATATGGATGACTGGGAACCGCTGCCTGCCGATGCCCTGGGGCTGGCAAAAGAGAGCGCTGGCGTATCGCTGTCTTATTGGCAGAATATCTGGCGGTGTTTCAAAAAGAACAAGCTGTCAGTCATGAGCCTTATATTTATCGTGTTTCTGATCTTTGTGGCTGTTTTTGGGCCCATGCTTACCAGACAAAGCTATTCGGACCAGAACCGGGACTATATTCATATTCCTCCGCAGCTCGATATCTATGCTATCGGGCGGGATACCTATGTCTATCTTTCCCCGTCGATGCAACTTCTCAAGGTAAGCAAGGACGGCCATCTGCTCGGCCCCGTAGAGAAACTCGAGGATGATCTTTCCTCGAAGCGCCGGGTCTATACGCTGGGAGGACAGAACATCATAGTCGATTATCGACAGAAGCCGGCGCGGATCCTCTATGAAGACGGGAAAGACGTACCGCTGTTCAGAAAGAAGGTTTGGAACAAAACATTCTGGTTTGGAACCGATTCAGTAGGTCGGGACTTGTTTGTGCGCATCATCTACGGTGCGAGAGTGACTATCATCATCGGTTTTGTTGCCTCTTTTGTCAATCTTACCATTGGTGTTCTGTATGGTGGCATTGCTGGATATCTAGGCGGCATGACAGACAATATCATGATGCGCATAGTGGATATTCTCAGGTCGATTCCGCGTCTTCTATATGTCATTCTGCTCATGGTGGTATTCGGTTCGGGGCTTCTGACAGTGGTCATCGTGATTGGGCTTGTCGACTGGCTGGGCATGGCGCGGATTGTCCGCGGACAGGTATTTTCTATAAAGAATAGGGAATATGTGCTTGCGGCGAGAGCCCTTGGTGCCAAGCCAAAGAGAATTCTTCTGCGCCATCTCATACCGAATGCGCTGGGCCCTATCATCATAGAAACTGCAATGAATATCCCTCATGCTATTTTCACCGAGGCTTTCCTGAGTTTCGTAGGGCTTGGTGTTTCTGCACCTCAGGCGTCATGGGGAACGCTGGCGAATAACGCGCTTTCCGGATTTATGAGCTATCCCTACGAGATGTTTTTCCCTGCAATAGCAATTTCGCTTACGGTACTGGCATTCAATTTTCTAGGTGATGGATTGCGCGATGCAATAGACCCCCGCTTCAAGGAATGAGAGGAGTGTGCTGAACATGTCGGACAATTTGCTGCAGGTAAGGAATTTGCGAGTGTCCTTTTTCTCATACCTTGGAGAGGTGCAGGCTGTCCGCGACGTGAGTTTCGAAGTGCGGCCTGGTGAAGTGCTTGGCATTGTCGGAGAATCGGGCTGTGGTAAGACGGTGACAATGCTGTCGGTCATGCAGCTGCTCGAAGAATCGGCAAAAATCAAATCGGGGAGCATCAGGTTCGGCGATGAAGAGCTGACCGCCAAGAGCGACCGGGAAATGCGCTCGATTCGCGGAAACACAATTTCGATGATTTTCCAGGATCCTTTCACTTCGCTCAATCCTGTCTTCACGATTGGGGACCAGCTGACCGAAGCGATCCTTTCCCATAAGAAAATGCCCTCTTCTGAAGCGTGGAAACGTGCCGTGGAACTCTTGAAACTTGTCCAGATCCCTTCTGCCGAATCGAGGATGAAACGGTATCCGTATGAAATGAGCGGAGGCATGCTCCAGCGGGTCATGATCGCTATTGCGCTGGCGGGAAATCCTGCACTTCTTATAGCCGACGAACCTACGACTGCGCTCGATGTAACCATTCAGGCCCAGATTCTGGAATTGATGAAGGATCTCCAGAAGCGGCTCGGGACCGCCATAGTCATCATTACCCATGATTTGGGGGTTGTCGCGGATTTCTGCGACAGAATTATCGTTATGTATGCAGGCCAGATTGTCGAAGAAGGAACGAAGAAGGAGATATTCTACAATCCGATTCATCCCTACACGAAAGGGCTCCTCAATTCGGTGCCGGGGCCGAATGTCAAAAAGGGAGAAACACGTCTGGTAACTATTCCCGGAGCTCCGCCCGATTTGAGAAACCCACCGGTCGGCTGTGCATTTGCACCGCGCTGTCGGCATGCAATGCGCATCTGCGCACGACTTAATCCAGAATTGATAGAACATAATTCTCGGCACAAAGTACGTTGCTGGCTCTATGATCCTTCCAATCCAAACAGGGTTGCACAGCCGCTAGTCACAGGAGAATCCACATGAGCGGGGAAGTACTTCTTCAGGTCAAAAACCTCAAGAAATATTTTGAATATAAACCATCTGCTCTTGCAAAAAGGAAAACGCTCAAGGCTGTCGATGATGTGAGTTTTTCCCTTGGTTTAGGTGAGACATTGGGGATTGTCGGTGAATCGGGCTGCGGAAAGACGACTACGGGATATACCATCGCCAGACTTTATGAACCGACCTCCGGCAGCATCATTTTTGATGGTCAAGACATATCTACTCTCAATGATGCTGCGCTCTTCGATGTGAGAAAAAAACTGCAGATCATATTCCAGGATCCTTTTGCGTCTCTGAATCCGAGGATGACAGTGGCCGAAATCATTGCCGAGCCATTCGAGATTTTCAACGTCTTTTCCGGTTCAAAAAAGGAAATTCGCCAGGAAGTCCTGCGGCTTCTCGAGTTGGTCGGATTGAAAAAAGATCATGCGGGGCGATATCCGCACGAGTTTTCCGGTGGCCAGCGGCAGAGAATCGGCATCGCGAGAGCAATTGCGCTCAATCCGAAATTAATTGTGTGCGATGAGCCGATTTCTGCGCTCGATGTTTCCATACAGGCACAGATCGTCAACTTTTTGCAGGATCTGCAGGAAAAGTTCGGGCTCTCGTATCTGTTCATATCCCACAATATTTCCATGGTCAAATACATATCAGATAGAATCAGCGTTATGTATCTTGGCCGAATTGCGGAATTGTGTGAGAGCTTCGAACTCTACAAGAATCCGCTACACCCCTATACCACAGCGCTTTTATCCGCTGTTCCCGTTGCAGATCCAGACCTTGCCGAAAAGAGAAAACGGGTCATTCTGGAAGGCGGCGTCCCGAGCCCTATCGATCCTCCGCCAGGCTGCAGGTTTAAAATGCGATGTCCTCGTAAAATGGATATTTGCGACACGGTTGATCCGCCCCTCAGCGAAGTAGCACCAGGACATTATGTCGCCTGTCATTTGTATTCATGAACCATGGGTACGAATTGCCCTTGTGGGCATTGTCCTACAAGGCAGAAAGTATAAAGGAAGGAGGCATGAAATGAAACGGAATGCAAGAAAGGCCGCGAAGCTGGCTGGCATTGCAATTATTCTGGCGATCTGTCTGCCTGCGGTAGTATTTGCCGCCCCGGCAGGCAAGAAAATTTTTACTTATGCAATTCAGTATGACCCACCCAGCATCGATCCCCAGATTAATTTCGCTCAGCGCGGTGAACTGATTGCCCTCAACCTCTACGAGGGGCTTGTCAGCACCGATGAAAAGATGACACCGGTTCCCGCGGTGGCGGAACGCTGGACCATTTCGAAGGATGGGCTTGTGTATACCTTCTATCTCAGGAAGAACGCCAAGTGGAAGGACGGCAAACCCATCGTGGCGGGCGATTTCCTGTATGCATGGCTGCGCGCCCTCAATCCCAAGACCAACAGCAAATTTGCCAATCTGCTCTTTTTCATCAAAAATGCTGAGGATGTATTCAATGGGAAAAAGCCGGCGTCCGAGCTCGGGGTGAAGGTTGTAGACGACTCAACCCTGCAGGTGACGCTCGCGAGCCCCATCCCCTATTTCCTCCAGCTTCTGGCTCACGGTGTCTATTATCCTCTGAGAAAGGACGTGGTCGAGGCAAAGCCCGATGCATGGGCTCAGAAACCGGAAACCAACATGGCCAACGGCCCGTTCTATCTCAAGGAATATGCGATGAATCAGAAAATTGTCCTTGCGAAGAACGAAAACTACTGGAACAAGGACATGGTAAAAGTCGACGAAATCCATATCGTGAGCATCCCGGATGGCAACACTGCCCTTGCAGCCTTCAAGGCTGGCGAGATTGATGGATTCGATCATATTCCTGTCTCAGAAGTCCCCAATCTCATGATGGAGACCGACGAGATCATCGTAAATCCACAGGTGCGTACGATTTACTATGCCTACAACTGCGCCGAGCCGCCCTTTACGGATCGCAGGGTTAGGCTTGCGCTCAGCCTTGCCATCAACAAAAAAGAACTGGCTGAAAATGTCATGAAAATTGGGCGCAAGGGCGCTACGGGCTATGTGCCCTATGGTCTCTATGCCGAGGGAGAGGACTTCCGGAAAGCAGGCGGAGACCTGGGGCTGACGGTTACTGGCGACATAGAAAGGGCGAAGAAACTGCTTGCTGAAGCCGGCTATCCTGATGGGAAAAACTGGCCTGCGGATGTGAAGATTACCATTTCCTCTGGGTATTCCTCGGCTGTGGAGACTATTCAGGAAATGTGGAAGAAAAACCTGGGCATCAATGTGAAAATCGAGACGGTCGAAGCGAAAGTTCTGACCGACCGCAGAAATACGCATAAGTTCCAGATGGTCGTAGGCGGCTGGAGCGCACAAATTTTCCACCCTATTTATTTTCTGGAGCAGATTACTTCCGACAGCGGTTCCAATTATCCGAATTATAAGAACCCTGCCTATGATGCACTAATCGACCAGAGCAAGAAAGAGCCCGATCCCAAGAAAGTGCTCCAGATACTGCACCAGGCAGAACAGCTCGGATTCGGAAATGACGCGCCGCTCGTACCGCTCTATTATGAAACGAATTACTTCATGATCAAAAAGGGTATCACGGGTTGGTTTACCGATCCAATCGGACGCGTACACATGCGGTTTGTCGACGTCTCGGGAAGACAATAATTGCCTCGGGAAAGGGCTGTCAGGATGAATGAGGACACACTTCATCAGAGAATACGAAAGCTCAAGAGGCTCACCAAAAGCGAAATGAAAATTGCCGAGCTTTTTGAGCATGAATACCAATATCTGGCTTTCGAAACTTTGCAGACCTTGAGCGGCAAAGCTGGGGTCGGGCTCGCTACCATGGGGCGTTTCATCAACAAGCTCGGCTACAAAAGCTTCCCCGAATTCATCGAAAGCACGAAAAAAGAGGTCCTCGCCCGACTTGACAGCCCGATCGAGCAATATACCGCAAAGAAAAATGCCATTCCTGAAGCGAAGGACAATTATCTAGCTCTGCACATCGATTATGCCATCAGGAATCTGATGGAAATGCGGGCTCGGATTCCTGCGGAAGATATCGAAAGGGCCGCATCACTGATTGCGGAATCAAAGGGCACACTCTATGTCATAGGAGCGGCGACGTCGCAGGGGCTTGCCTATTTCTTCCATACCCTTGCGATGTATTTCAAGGACAGGGTCGTTCTGCTCGATTCAAATCCATCGCTCCTGAGCCACCGACTCATCGATGTGTCCAGCGATGATGTGCTCGTCGCGATCATGCACTATCGATTTTCCACACAAACAGTCCTCGCAAGCAATTATTTCTGCAGTAAGGGCGGAAAGCTCATCCTGCTGTCTGACAGGGAATTCAACCCCCTGTCGGCAAAAGCAGCGGTGCAGTTCGTCGCGCGCTCGGAGAGCCCTTCGATGTTCAACAGCCGCTGTGGAACGCTCATCATTCTCGAAACACTGATTTCTGCGGTCATTCCTCTTCTGGAACAGCAGGTGTACGAACGATTTGTTGCTTTCGAGAATTTGAGCGAGGAATTTGGCAATTTTGCCATCACGGCACCGTCTTTGCAAAGAAATGGCATCTATTCGAAATTGGACCATACCAGAGAGGAAGGTTATGAATTCTGAACGTAATATGGGGGGAACCATGATACCGGAATTACAATTCGTAAGGCTCAGCCACGGGGTATTGAGCTATCGCGAGGCGGGGCAGGGACGGCCCATCGTGTTTTTTCATGGCATGAACGGCAATTCCAAGAGCTGGGCATATCAGTTCGCCGGACTTTCGAATCGGTATAGGGTTATAGCCTGGGATGCCCCCGGTTTTGGCTCTTCAGATGTGTGTGAAGCGAGTGCGGAAGGATATGTCAGTGCTGGCCTGGAATTCCTGCGCTCCCTTGGTGTGGAAGATGTCGTGCTGGTGGGGCACTCGATGGGAGGGGTCGTGGCGGCGAGAGTTGCTGCTGAGCCTGAAGGTCCTGTATCCAAGCTTGTGCTCAGTTGTACGCACTGGGGATACGGCCGGGCCGATGTCGACGAGCTTATGCCCCGGTATTCGAAGCGCATCGAAGAAATGAAAACGCTCGAACGAGAAGAGTATGCGCGTATCCGCGCTTCAAAAATGCTGCCGCCCGGCACCGAAATGGGCAACCCCGAGGTGTTTGCCTTCGTTGCCGAGGTGGCGGGCGAGGGGAGGGCTGAGGGATTGGCTGCAGCGGGCAGAATGATTCAGTCTACGGACAACCGGCCGATTTTTAGCCAACTGCGACAACCGATCATGATACTATACGGAGAAAAGGATCCCGTAATAAGCAAGGATAAGACGGATGAGCTCGTCGCGGCCTTGCCTGGCGCACAGGTCCACATGATCCCCGGTGCAGGGCATGCGCCGTATGCGGAAAACAGCGCATTGTACAATGCATTGTTGGATGCTTTTGCGGGAGCTTGATCGCACTATGAAAAGGCTGGCGCATAAGGGCGGGCGACTGAGGAACTGTTTGCGTGGTAACTTGCGCGGGCGCTTGGGCCGCCTCTTTGCGGCACTCTTGCTTGTAGCAGGGATAACCTGGGCCTATGCGCAGACAGCTATAGGTCTGCCGGAAGGGCTTGCCAAGGGCGCTGGTGAATATGTCTATCTGGATAATGCGACGAATACGCGCATCACCGTCTATTACTACAAGCCTTCAAGCTATACTCCCGACAGCAGGGTGCTTGTGGTGATGCCCGGCGATAACCGGACAGCCTATGCTTATCGGCTCGAATGGAAGCCAAGCGCCGAAAAATATGGGTTCATGCTTCTTGTTCCCTGTTTCAGCGAAAAAGATTTCCCAGGCGCAAATAGTTACCAATATGGGAATATCGTAGCCGACAAGCCGGATGCGGACGGAACTTACAGGGCGAATTCCAGAGAGGCCTGGACTTTCTCAATCGTCGAGCGCATATTCCAGGACTTTAGGACGAGAGAGGCTACCAATCGCACACGCTATACGATATATGGCCACTCAGCAGGAGCACAGTTTGTGCACCGGATGGCGCTCTGTTTGCCCGATGCGAGTATCGAATGTGCCATTTCTGCAAATGCCGGATGGTATCTGATGCCGGATTTCGAGCTTGCATGGCCTTTTGGCCTGAAGGGGATCGAGTATCTTGTCGGTCAACAGCAGATTGACCACTATCTCCAAATGCCTCTTCTGATCGCGCTCGGCGATCAGGACATCTACAACACCAATCAGCTCAATACAAGCCTGCTCGCCATGCAGCAGGGCGAACACCGTTATGCGCGCGGAAACTTTTATTACACTTACTGCAAGAACCTCTCTGACACACTTGGGATTCCTTTTGGATGGAAGATCCTGTCGGTGAAGGGGGTAGGGCATAGCAACGGGGCAATGGCAGAAGCGGTTTCCACCTGGCTCGCGGCGAATCCATAGCCAAGCCGACTGCAGATTCAGCATGGCTTCGAATTAGAATTTGCGGTTGAGACGAGTGGCGAACACACGCTAGAGTTTTCGAAGTTGGTAACGAGCGTGAGATAGGCTGCGGGGCACTTTCACGGATTTTGGCGATTTATGAAAAACTTTCTCTGAAAATCACTTCTGTGGGAATAATTGCCTTGATTCCCAAATCTCTCCATTCTAAAGCGCGAGATATTACAAGTGATAATGCTACTGATCCCATTATTGCCCTTGGGATCCGGATTGTGCTCAATGGTGGAGCCATATATGCAGATACGGGTTGGTCATTGCAGCTCACGAGCATGACATCTTCTGGAATTGATAATTCAAGCTCAGAAAGTGCCTTGTAGACGCCTAGAGCCATATTGTCGCTCGCTATGAACAGACCTTCTGGTCTAATTTTTTCTTTAAACAAATTCATCGTGAGAATGTAGGCGTTGTCGGGGGTGTACGCGCCTTCAGCTTTGAAAAAACGTTCGTCGAAAAGACCCAATTTTCCGAATTCTTCAATGAATTCAGAAATTCTTGGATCAATAATTTCTTTTCCTTTTACAAGCGATTTTTCTTTTCCGCCGATATATCCTATGCGCAAGGCACCTTTTTCGGAAAATCGGCTGGCTATTGTCTTGATGGATTTTCTGAAATCGGCGCACACTTTATCGACATTTTCTATATCTGGATCAAAATCTACGCATACCATGTTTTTTTCTTTTTTCATAAATTGTATCATGGAAGCATCACAGCTGCCTTCACTGCCAATTACAATCGTTCCTTTTCTATATGAAGGAAGGTTGATAATATCATTTTTAGATTTATAATACATTTCTTCCAGATACACGTTGCGCTTAGCTGCAGAAATTTTCATTGCATGATGAATAGCCAGATAATAAGGGTCATCGATTTCTTCTTCCTGGGAATATAGCATGATGCAAGCGATTACAGCCTTGGTTTCTCCTGCAGTCTCATCGATGCCATTTTTTTCGAGTTTTCTTCTCTTCGGTGTCTTGTAATTCAGCTCTTCGGCGATTTCAAGGATTCTTGATCGTTTTTCGTTGCTGATCGACAACGTCATATCGTGATTTAAAACTCTGGACACTGTTGCTGGAGAAACATGCGCAATGTTTGCAATATCCTGAATGGTCGCCATGATGTTTATGATAATGAAAGCTGATAAACTTGTCAATTAAATATTTACTAGATTATGAGAATTATATTAGTGCGTATTATATTTGTAATTAATATATTTAACGATATCATTAACAGAGAGACCCTTTCAATTTTCTTTGAATGTTACTAAATATTTACAAAATATTTATTGACAATTCTTTGAAGCAGGTTTACAGTTATATCAAGGCAGTTATGCCAGCTCTTTTATAGGAGGTAGAGATGAAAAAGGCATTCGTATTCATGATGTGTCTTCTGGCAGTTATGGCTGTAAACGCCCAGAAAAAGCAAACAATTCGATTTGCTACTTGGGATTCTGAAGACACTTTGGCAATCCAGCAGGGCATTGTTGACAAGTTCAATGCAGCGAATCCGGATCTGCAGGTTGTTCTGGAAGCCTATGGCGATGATTTTGATACCAAGCTAGCGGCAGGTTTTGGTGCTGGTGATGCCCCAGACGTCATGTATATGTGGAATTATGCACATTACAAAGATGGCCTTGAGATCCTTGATCCATGGGTAGCAAAGGAGCCGCCTTCGTTTAAAGCTGATTTCTATAAAGCTTTGCTAGACTACAATTCAATAAATGGAAAGCTCCTGGGAATGCCAATTGGCTATACAACGCATGTTGTTTATTACAATAAGGATCTATTCGACAAGGCAGGCGTAAGCTATCCCAAAGGTGATTGGACATGGGATGACTTGCTGGCGACAGCAAAAAAGGTAGCCAATCCTTCTCAAAAGATCTATGGCTTTGCGTTCCAGCAGCAACCTGATCCCTATGATTTTGAACATTATCTATGGAATGTCGGGGTCAGTTATCTTGGACCTGATGGTACTTTCAACAAAGGATTCAAAGATCCGAAGGTGAAAGCGCTTCTGACAAAAATGCAAAATGCAATCAAGGATGGGTATGCCATTTCGGTTGATGGGTCGGGATCCAAGGAGATGAAAACCGGAAAGTTGGCAATGTTCATAAATGGATCTTGGTCTATCCCCTCTCTCAAGGATGCCAAGGTTAATTTTGGACTTTGCAAACTTCCTTCAGTCGAAAAGGGCAAAAAATCGGTGAGCGTGGTTTCGGTATCCGGTATCGCAATGTACAATAAATCAAAGAATAAGGATGCTGCTTGGCGGTTTATCAAATTCTGGGTTTCTCCTGAAGCGAACTTGATGAGGTTGGACCATGAATTGCCAGTACTTCGTTCTGTTGTTGAAAAAGAGAAATTGAATCAGGATCCAATAAAAGCTGTTTTCTATGATATGCTGCAACAAAGCGAGGGCTGGGTTTCTACATCTTATAAGGTAAAAGATTGGTCAACACTGTCTGATACAATATCTCAAGCGCTTGAAAATATTTTCAATCCCTCGGTGCTTGCTTCGCCAGAAAAGGTAATTGACGGACTTCGCTAGTCAGAAAATTTAAAGCGGCCAGCTCAATGTTGGCCGCTTCAATAATTCTTTTAGGAGCATAGAATGACTTTTCATGCTATGCATGCTGGCCGAAAAAGAAGGCTTGCTCCTTATTTGTTTATAATGCCATGGATTGTCGGTTTTGTTTCTTTTACATTCGGACCTTTACTTTTTTCTGCTGTTATGGCTTTTTTTGAGTGGCCTGTAATTGGGTCGCCTCGCTTTATTGGTTTTGGTAATTTTCTTCAGATGTTTACAAAAGATCCTCAATTTTGGAAGTCGCTGGGGATCACTTTGAAATTTATGCTCATTTTTGTGCCTCTGAACCTAATAATTGCTTTATTGCTCGCAATCCTTATTTCCAGGCCAGTTCGCGGAATAAGTGTATTTCGTACAATCTTCTATCTTCCCTCAGTTGTATCAAGTGTAGCGATTGCAATTATGTGGGGGTGGATTCTGCATCCGGAATATGGGCTCTTGAACTATATCCTCTCTCTTGTTGGAATTTCTGGTCCTCATTGGTTATCAGATCCTTCTTGGGCAATTGGCGCTATTGTCATGGCAAGCTTGTGGGGTTTAGGTACAATGATGTTGATTTTCTATACAGCAATTAAAAGCATTCCCAAGGACATCTACGAAGATGCAATAATAGCTGGAGCATCACCAGTAAGGACCTTTTTTTCAATTACCCTCCCTTTAATAACCCCTACACTGTTGTTCAATTTGATTACCAGTACTATTGGAGCAATGCAAGAATTGTCTCTTGTGCTTTTGCTTACTAAAGGTGGGCCGGTCAAGTCGACTTATTTTTATGGTCTTTATGTTTATAGGAATGCATTCCAGTTTTTCAAGCTAGGCTATGCAGCAGCAAATGCATGGTTCATGTTCATAATAATTCTCTTGTTGACATTACTTATTTTCAAATCCTCCTCAATCTGGGTTTTCTATGAGCATGAGGTTGCTGGCAAGCAATCATAATACCAGGAGGCTATCATGAAGAATAGAAAATCAGCGAAAATTACCGGTGGAAAGCTATTTGTATATATAATGCTAGGAATCATTTCTCTATATTTTATCATTCCCTTTTTATGGATGCTTCTGACCGCTTTTAAAACAGAATCGGAGGCATTCGCCTTCCCCCCAAAATTATTTCCATCAGAATTCCGGATTCGAAATTTCGTTGATGCATGGAATTCTCAGCCATTTTTTATTTATCTTCGCAATTCGGTCATTATCACTTTCCTGACGACGTTGGGTCAAGTTTTATCTTCGTCTGCGGTTGCATATGGTTTTGCAAGATACAATTTTAAGGGGAAAAATATTCTATTCCTTATCCTGCTTGGCACAATGATGATTCCTTGGGATGTTATCGTCATTCCTCTTTACATGGAATTCAAAATGCTCAAATGGATTAATACTCTAAAGCCGCTCATCGTGCCAGCTTTTTTTGGATCTGCATACTATATTTTTCTGCTTCGTCAGTTTCTTATGGGTATTCCGAAAGACTTTGAGGATGCTGCTTATATAGATGGAGCCAATGATTGGCAGACATACAGTCGCATCTTTTTACCAATGATGAAGGCTCCTCTTATTCTTGTATGCGTCTTAAACATCATTACTGTCTGGAATGATTACCTTGGTCCGCTTGTGTTCCTTAATTCGAGGGATAAATATACGCTTCCCCTCGGATTGGCTGCCTTCAAAGGAATGCATGAAATGCAGGTAATCCCCATTATGGCCATTACGAGTCTTATGATAATTCCGCCTATTATCGTATTCGCATTCGCGCAGAAATACATTATCGAAGGCGTGAGCGGAGCACTGAAAGGATAACTAGCATGAATCCAGAAAAGGTTTATTCCTCTGATTGGCAGAATCCAAATGTATTGCATATTAATCGCCTTCCTGCGCGCTCCTGGCTCAGTCGATGGACAACTTTTCAGGATGCTTTGAATGGCGATGAAATGGGACAGACGGGATATATGCTCCTGAATGGCACATGGAAATTTCTTTATTGTGAAGCGCCAGAGCTGAGCCCTGATGGTTTTGAAACGAATTCATTCGATGATCATACATGGGTAGACATGGAAGTACCTTCGCACTGGCAACTGAAAGGATATGGGGTGCCTCATTACACAGATGTTTATTATCAAATCCCAATTAATCCGCCTTATGTTCCGCGAGCCAATCCTGTCGGATTGTATCGTCGCAAATTTAAGCTCGAAAAATCCCAGAATCGAAGGATCCTCAGATTCCATGGGGTAGATTCTGCGTTCCATGTGTGGATCAATGGAAGGCTCGCAGGTTTTTCGAAAGGTTCGAGGCTTTGTTCAGAATTCGATATTACTCCTTATATCAGAGATGATGAAAATACGATTGCATTAAAAGTATACCAGTGGTCGGATGGGACCTATCTGGAAGATCAGGATATGTGGTGGCTTTCTGGGATATTCAGGGATGTTGAAATATATGAAATTCCAAGAGTTTCGATCGTTGATGTGTATCATAGGATATTCTTTGATGAAGAATATAAAAATGCAACATTGAGCCTACAATTGGATATAGATAATTGTACTGATGAGAATCAACAATTAAAATGTAAAATATTGCTCCTAAGCCAAGAAAGTAATCTTGTTGCGGAAAAATTGGTCAAAACATATTCTGGAGCGCATGCGCAAACGCAATTAGACGTATCATTGGACGTTATACAGCCAAAGAAATGGACTGCGGAAACTCCACATCTATACAAGTTGGTAATAGAATGTCGCAATGAAGATGAGAATATTGAAGTTGTTTCACTGCAAATAGGGTTCCGCGTAATAGAAATAAAAGAAGGAAGAATCTGTATCAATGGAATTCCAGTAAAATTCAAGGGCGTTAACCGACATGATTTTCATCCTGATACTGGTAGATATGTGACGAAACAGACAATGCTTCATGATGTCATACTCATGAAGCAACATAATATCAACGCTGTCAGAACATCGCATTATCCCAATCATCCTTATTTTCTTGATCTTTGTGATCGATTCGGTCTTTATGTAATTGATGAAACTGACTTGGAGACCAATGGATTCGAGTGGATTGGTCAAAGCTCGAGACTTGCAGATGATAAGGAATGGCGTTCTGCATACGTCGATAGAATCGAGCGCCTCATACTGCGCGACAGAAATCATCCCTCAGTAATTATATGGTCCCTGGGAAATGAATCAGGAATGGGAGATAATTTCAGGGCGATGGCTGAAAGGGCAAAATCGCTTGATGCAACGCGATTGCTGCACTATGAGGGTGATGAATCATGCGAAATAGCTGATGTTTACAGCACCATGTATACGCGCCTTCCGCATCTACTCGAAATTGCGAAGAGTTCGGGAAAGCCTCATATACTTTGTGAATACGCCCATGCCATGGGCAACGGTCCAGGCGGTTTAGCAGATTTTCAGGAAGTACTGGATTCGTATCCAAGGTTGTCTGGAGCTTTTGTTTGGGAATGGATCGATCATGGTATTAGGCGGAAGAATAAGAATGGCCTGGAATGGTTTGAATACGGCGGTGGGTTTGGAGATGTGCCGAACAATGGAAATTTCTGCATCGATGGGCTGCTCTTCCCAGACCGAAAACCATCTCCTGGATTAATTGAATATAAGAAAGTGATAGAACCAGTCCGTACACGAATCATTGATCAGCGACACATTATTGTTGAGATTGAAAACCGGTTTGATTTTTTGGATCTCTCTTTCTTGCAGATGCAATGGAAATTACATCGCAATGCAAAGATTATTGCAGAAGGCACCATTAATATGCCTCCTTTATTACCTCATTCTAAGCATGCGATTGAGATTCCGGTTGATGAAAGTGTGTTCAGTGTTTTTGACTCTTCTGAGAATAAGAAACAGATGCTATGCGACATGCTGCTTGATTCTGGACGCTATGGCCATTCAGTCTTTTTAGATATTGATTATGTACTTAAGAATGATACATGCTGGGCACATAAGGGTCATGTAGTAGCCAACAGCCAGTTTGAATTGCCAGTCTTGAATACGCCAATAGAAAAACTTGAATGGAACACCGAACTTGAATCGGCAATCGAGGTTGGATCTATTTTGAAAGTATCTGAACAAAAAAACGAATTGAAGATCAGCTATAAAAATGGTGGATATCTATTCGATGCGCTTTTTTCTTCTATGAATGAATGGATGTATCAAGATAGATTGCTGATCAAGAAAGGGCCGACTATCAATTTCTGGCGCGCTCCAATCGATAATGATATGTATGTCATTTCTTCATGGCAAAATAAATATTTTTTGCATCTTTTGAAAGAAGACTGTAGAGTATTCCAGTGGCATGAACATAATGGCAAATTGATAATTGAATCGGAGATATGGGTAGCTGCTCCAAGCCAGGCATGGGGGTTTGTTTGCAAAGAAAAATATACCATTTACAGCGAGGGTTTATGGAGTTTTGAAATTTCTGGACAGCCATTTGGAGATGAATCGCATATGCCTGATATGATACCAAGAATAGGCGTTACGTTCAGGTTACCTCGCAATCTGGATACCATTCGCTGGAGAGGGTTTGGCCCTGGAGAAGCATATGCCGACAGCAGAATGGCGCAACGAGTAAATATCTGGGAAGCTGCAATAGATCAGTTGCATACATCTTATGTTCGGCCTCAAGAAAATGGAAACCGAATAGGAGTTGATGCCCTTTCTCTGCGAGATAAGCAAGGGAATGGCATTGGGGTTCTGGCTTCGGATACAATCGAATTTTCATGCCACGACTATGAAGCAGCATCCTTGGAAAAGGCTCGATATAATCATGAAATAGAGCGTGTTCCCTATCTGGTATTGAATCTTGATTTTGCGCAGAATGGTCTGGGGAGCAATTCTTGCGGGCAGGATCAGCTTCCTGCATATAGACTCAAGCCAAGGCCTTTTGCCATGAAACTTGTTTTTTTCGCTCTGGATCAAAGTACGGAATTTTTATCCAATGCAATGCAAATTTGAAGGTGCTGATACATGAATATTGATATTTCCAAAATTCCGTGGTCATTTTTTGGATCTCGATTGGCTGTCGTGCAGAATAGCGATGGAGTATTGTACCTGAAAGATGTGGGCGGGGGTGATGAGATTCCTTCAGAAATTTTCTCTTTGCACTTAATAGAGAATGATTCAACTACATCCAATGGCAATCGAGCAGACGATAAAGCACCCCTTATCAAGGCAAATGAAAACGAATGTTGTATTGTTCCTCCGTGGAGTCAGAATGCCGAAGTAAAATTGGATTTTATCTCAGCTAATCAACTTAGGGTCATATGTGCAGGAGTTGGAATCAGATTCGAGATGAAGAAATCAAGATATGATTTCATTCAAGAACGAGCCCCTGGAATTTTCAATATTCAAAGTTACATCAAAGATCACAATTATGATATCGATTTGCACAATGCACAGTATTCTATTGATGCCCCATGGGATCGTGTAGGCAATAAGCATATAAGCATTTCGATTTTTGATGGCACTGCGATTATCAGTGACTATTGTGTAATATCACAAAAAGAATTTTCCTATGTAAATGGCAACCTATCATTTTCGGAATTTTTGGAGACAAACAAAGAAAACATGGATAATTCTGTGGCAGAGGCAACAGAACTCGCTTCTTATATTCTTTGGTCTGCAGCTGTCCGACCCCATGGCAGATTAACACAAGTTTCAGTATATAGTTCCAAAAATTGGATGACTAACATTTGGAGCTGGGACAATTGCTTCTGTGCGCTTCCATTTGCGGAAAATCATCCTGATATTGCTCTTGCTCAAATGCTTGTTTTTGCTGATAATCAGGATAAGTCTGGTGCATATCCTGATTTTATCAATGATCGTTTTATATCTTTCAGCTGCACCAAGCCTCCTGTCCATGGTTGGGCCTTGTGCGAAATACTAAATAGAAATTCTAGCGTAATTAAAAATTATCATGATGAAATAGAATATTTGTACAATTCAATTTCCGCTTCTACACGGTTTTGGCTGACATATCGGCAATTTCCTTCCGGCGCGTTGTTTTATCGTCATGGAAATGATTCCGGATGGGATAATGCAACTCCATTTATGGAGGGTGGGCTAATAGAATCTCCAGATCTCTATGCATTTCTTTCAAAACAGGCTGATTCGCTTGCAGAACTTTCTGTTGTGCTTGGGAAGGAGAAAAAAGAAACCGAACAATGGCAGTCTCTTTCAAAATCTTTGATTGAAACTATGCTTGAGAGATTATGGGATTCTGAAGGATTCTTTGCCAGAAGAGGCATCGACGGCAAGAAAATCGAACATCGCGGGAGCTTTCTGCTGAGGATGCCAATTGTTGCTTACAAACATATCCCTGAATATGTTCGGAAGAAGCTGATCGATGATATTGCCGATGAATCTCGTTTTCTTGCTCAGTATGGCATTGCAACAGAATCGTTAAATTCTCCATATCTGGAATTGGATGGCTATTGGAGAGGCCCAGTATGGGCGCCAGTCAATTATCTGGTAGCTGACTCTTTAATGAAATGTGGTGAGAATAAACTGGCAAAAAATATAGCGCAGAGATTTATAACAACATGCAAGAGAAATGGCATGGCGGAAAATTTCAATCCAATTACAGGGAAAGGTCAGGATGATCCGGCTTTTGCATGGACTTCTGCAGTATTTCTTCTTTTCCTTCGTGCACCATTTACCGAATAGATATTCATGCAAAAATTTATGCAATCTGATATTTAGGAATAGCTTTTTTCTAAAGATGCGAGGAGCAAATATATGAATAAAAAAGCACTACAGGCAGACAGCATGCTTCTTTTGACATCGATAGTATGGGGATTTGCGTTTGTTGCCCAACGAGTGGGAATGGATTATATTGGCCCCTTTGCTTTCAATGGTATTCGATTTGCCCTGGGCAGTCTCAGCCTACTGCCTCTTATACGCTTTATGGGAAAGCACCGGCAAGAATCTTTCAGAAATAGAGACAGGAAAACTTTTATTTTTGGTTCTCTTGCAGCAGGTGCAGCGCTTTTTATTGCAGCTTCTCTCCAGCAAGTAGGTATTCAGTATACAACTGCAGGCAAGGCCGGTTTTTTAACGGGGCTGTATGTTGTACTTGTCCCAATTGCAGGTATTTTTCTTGGGCAGCGCACCGGATTGCCGACCTGGATTGGTGCTGTTCTGGCAGTGTGTGGAATGTATGTCCTGAGTGTGCCTGATGATCTGGCTAAGATGAATTCTGGCGATATATTGGTAATTGTAGGGGCTTTTTTTTGGGCTGTACATGTGTTGCTCATCGACAATCTATCACGACGAATTGATCCAATCAGACTTGCTTCAGCGCAGTTCGCATGGTGTGCTCTCTTTTCGCTTGCGGCAGCATTTATTGTGGAGCCTCTTTCATTTGCCGCGATTCGCAAGAGTATGGTTCCAATATTATATGGTGGCCTTGTCTCGGTAGGGGTCGGATACACCTTACAGGTGGTAGCGCAAAGAAATGCACCGCCCGCTCATTCTTCAATCATTATGAGCCTCGAAGGTGTATTTGCTACAATTGGCGGTATTCTGATCCTTGCAGAGCCAACAGGAATACGCAATATTACGGGTTCTTTGCTCATGTTGGCTGGCATGATCGCAACGCAGTGGGATGTGATTTTTCGGCGAACATCGAAAGGGTAATCATTGCATTTCAAAGCGCGCTTTAAAGATGGTTTATTCGTATATCGTGTAGAAATATTAAAATAGCTTTGTAAATTTGTTATATTGTCAAGGTCTGCACTAACCCTATTTAAGTTGACACATTCTTAGATTCTATAAAGCTAGCATACCGCTGTGTAGTCCGAGGGGCTCACCCACCCAAAATTCTTTTGAACCTTTGTCATGATAGAAAGTTCTATATTCATGAATCTTTTGCGCATTTTGCTAGGCCCGCTGTTTCTTAAATACGTGCGCCCCGCCGAATGGCGGGGCGCACAGTGATTTCTCGAATAAATTACTTCTCGACGCGAACTGCGTAGAGCGTAGAGTTCAGCGTTAATGGGCCATAGTAAATATCGAATTCTCCGTTTATTGATTTCTGGCCCGGATTTTTGAACAAGCCAGTGCCCTTAGCGCTCATGTCATATTCCATGTAGGGCTTGAACGCGTCGAACACGAAGCCATTGATGTTCACGTCTTGGCCGTTAACCTGCC
>Ga0078972_1009022_pt1 | contig 20112 bp, 12 predicted proteins | sample YelNatPaOPGAMG01_FD_67568 | JGI IMG/M metagenome (GOLD analysis project Ga0078972, IMG submission 67568) | Hot spring thermophilic microbial communities from Obsidian Pool, Yellowstone National Park, USA - OP-RAMG-01 (SPADES assembly) (version 2) | ecosystem: Environmental > Aquatic > Thermal...
TGTAACTGGAAATGATGGAGAAATTGGATTCTGCAGATTAACAATTCCAAACACTATAATCCAAAACTTATGGCAGGAAAATTACACTGTTTACTTTGATGGTGAACCACTACCCTTCAGAAGCTGGAAAGACGAGACGAACACGTACATATACATAAATTACATCAATCCAGAACACAAAATAACAATAGTCCCAGAGCTTCAACCAACAATCATCTTATCAGCACTAATGATTCTCACAATGTTCAGTGTTGCCATAGTAAAGAAAAACGCAAAGCTAAACCGATAACTTCATGCGCGCGCAGCAGAGATATCTACTTCGACAGACAATGATTTTCAAGCAATTATCCTTTTTTATCGTTTTTGCGTTTAATATTCTTTATCGTATGGTTTAAGGTTGAACAACTTAACGAAATCTTTTGGGGTTATATACTCTTTCACGCTAGCTTCATCGTAATCCTTGTCATAAGCCACAAGATAGTTCAGGTTCTCATGTTTGACTGCAGCCACGTTTTCCAGATCCTTCCCTTTAATTTTGCCTCTTAGCAAACTCTTCTCAGCGTTTATATCGCTTCTTTTTATAATGCGAAAAGATAGTTCCTCAACGTACTTCCGCGCTAAATATCCAGCTTCTCTGCTGAAATTTTCCCTGAAAAATCTCTCGACTTCCTCCAAAACCAGCTCAGATGTAACTACCTCAAACTCTCCAAGCTGAGCTAAAAACAAAACGAGCCTGGAATTGCATTCTTCAAGCCTGCCAAAAATGAAAACCATAGAATCTAAGTAAGCCCTCTCAGGCTTCTTGCTCAAGCTTCTTTAAAGCCTCCAGAATCTCTTCATGCGTCATCTTCTTACCTGTCTTTTTGATTTCCTCATCAAGCTCCCGCCAGTAATACATGGAAGACTTAAAAAGGCCGAAGCTCTCGCCGAGTCTTAGAATTCCAGCCCTTATTGCCTCTGACTTTGTTGCGAAATAGCCTCGTCTCACAAGTTCATTTAAAACCTCTGCCGCCGTACCGCTTAGCCTGACTAACAATTTTTCCTCGCTCATACACGTCACTTTGCTAACAAAATTATAAAAGAACGTTATCTTATAAGTCTTTTGAGAGATATAACACGGTCAGCTTTGACTTTCAAATTTTCCGTACACGCGCGCGCAAGCTTCTCTGATCGTAAAACCGAAAAGTATTGCTCCACGATACTTCTTAGGATCATTATCTTGTTAATGGGTTTCGCTGATCTTCACAATATGCTTTTATTTGCTATTTTAAACTTCTTTCAAATTGTCATTTTATTTTGGATTTTAATGCCCTTTATTATGCGCTTTTTGCCAGCCATTCTAAACCTACCCCTCTCCGCGGCTACAGTTTTCGGCTTATAAGAGCGAGGTTTATTTAAGGATTCCCAACTCTTCGTCTGGTTTTCTCTTATTGTTGCTGCTAAAGGATGATGGTTGCGTTCACGTTTTTTGGTTGCGAGTACCGTGTGCTTGAAAATTAGGTTTAATGAGCGATGTGATGGCTATAGGAAACTTGACAGTCGACTTACTGTTTTGGGGTTCACTTTTATGTGGTAGTTTTTTCTTCCGCCACTTGTTGTCGTTATGTAGAAGTCTTCTCCTTCTGAAAGTTTGCTTCCGTGTAGGAGTGCAAGTATTGTTCTGCATATGTTTACTGTGGTTATTTTCTCGCTTCTTATTCTTTTTTCAATTTCTTCCTGTAGGACTCTAGGGTTTATTGTGTAGACGACTTCAGATTTTCCCGTGTAACCGCAGTGCATTTCCATATCTTTGAGTAGGAATTGGACTATTTGATAGTATGGTGTCTCGCGTTTCTTTATGAGTTTCACATAGTTTATTAGTGGTATTGGAATTTGTGGGATTTCGGACATGTAGTCCTTCTCCCCTCGTCCTTGTTAATATATAAAAGGGCTAAAATTTTAAGGTTTGCGTTTTGATGTTGCGATTTGCCCATGTTTACAGAGTTTCGTGGAGTTTGATGTACATGTCGCTTGGTAAAAATTTAGAAAAAGGTGGGTTGAGTGGTGATTTTATATTGGCGTCATGAATCCGTGTCTTATTGTTGTGAAGCTTACTATTAGCAGGAGTGGTTCTGTTTCTGTGTGTGTAGCCGTATATGTACACGTATATGTATGTTGGCTTGATTAGCACGGCTCTTTCAGGCGAGTTCAGTGTTGCTCCGTCAAAGTTGTAGCCTTGGTCCCAGTATATGTACATGTCTATGTCTGATGTTGGGTATGTGCTCCAGTCGTGTAGCCAGCATAGGCGTATGTCAGCTATTGTTGTCCCCTTTGGAATTGGAATTGTAATCCACCCTGTTCCCTGTCCCTGGCTGACGTTTCCGAGGTAAGCGTAGTACCGGGAAGGCATTGTTTCGATTGAAGGTTCAGCCATTATTGTTATGTTGCATGATGCTAGGTCGTAGCTTGTCCAGTCGTTTTCTATAACTATTTTCATGTAGCCTGGTTCTATTACGTGTGATTGCGAATATACGCCGTATGTGAGGCCACCCCACATTGTTTTGTCGTCTGTTATTTTGAACCATGCACTTCCGTAGACGTTGGCTGAGTCTATGTAGTAGTCGTATGTTGTTCTCTTCGCGCTTTGTATGTAAACCTCGAAGCTGTTTATCCCAAGCGGGTTTTCTTGGCCTAGGTAAACGTCGTTGATGACGAGCATTATTTTGCCTGTTAGGTAGGTGACAGCGAATGTGTATTCAATTTTGTGTCCTGGACGCAGATCCTTAATTGTGGCTGTATATTTGCCCATTCCAATTATTGGTATGTTGCTTATGTTCTCTAAGTAGCCTACTGGTGGGAGCTCTGGAGCTTTGTCGCCAAGAGATGTGTCATTTTGCAGTGCTTCCCATGCGGCTTTTACGTTTAGGTATCCTGCCCCTTGGTCGTAGTCCTCGTAGCCTTCCAACTTTGTGGCTCCGGTGGTTAGCGCTTGGTTATAATCTTCTGGCTTAGCGGATGACTCTATGGCGTATGCAGTTGGTTATGCGTAAAGCTTTAAGTATAGTTAAACGTTTGGAAAAAAGGAGTAAGGAGTGTTCGATTTTTAAAGTTGCTTGCGTTTCAGACGAAGTCTAATGGCTGTTGCCGATAGCGTTGCTGATAATAGGAATATTAGTACTAGCGTTAAGGAGGAAAACTCTGGAATAACGCCTGTACCGAATATGTAGACTGTTTTTGTGCTGAACGGTACGTTAAAGTACAGCATGGTGTGAGTTGAGTTTATAGCCGTGACTGTTGCTTCTACTTCTTCTCCCCCGACTATAACAAGCCAGTTTCCGTCAGCCCATAGCAGGTCATTAGGAATAGTTATGTTTACAAAACCAATAGTTCCGGTTTCTCCTGTCACATTGAATTTAATGAGACGGTGCGGTATAGCAAACTCCACTGGTGATATTGCCCCGTTACTTAATGTTGCAATGTGGAAGGTTTTAGAATCTGCAACAATTTCATGGATAATATACTCATGCATCTCATAGTAGCCGTGACTTAAATTATATAGAAGTTCCCGTTCTTCGGTGTCTAGCAGTAATGTGTTGTTAAGAGTCAATGTGGATGCCGCTGGGGGTCGCGATGTCACATTAAATAATATTGTCGCCAAGGTTCCGTTTCCATTTGGAGATTCAATAGTTGGTTGCTCTAGGGTCATGTTTACTTTTACTGAGTTTGCGCTTAGAGTGTATGCGAAACTTGTGCTTCCATAATGAGATAAGAAAGGCCCTTCCGCGACATTCGTTGCCTCAATGTACGAGCCGTCATACTGGATTTCAAATTCTACATATGTAAGGTTCCATAGTCCGGCGAGGTTCTCTATCGTGATGTTTATTGGGAATGTCTGACCTAAAGATGACGCTACATAGTGGTCTGGTGAAACTTTAAGAGATGGTATTGGTAGGGGTTCATAGGTGAATATGCAGTTTTTTGGCGGGTTATACGGGATATATTCTCCGTTTACATCTAGGAAAAATTCGTCGTATAATGGTTGTACCGAAATGTTAAAGGAGGCTTGCTCGTGAGCTAGGGTTTTGAAGGAGATTGTGGCTACCAAGCCGTCTCCATGTGGAAACTCTGGGAGATTCCATTGACCCTCTTCGCTGGGCAGGATTATTTCACCATAGATTACACGTCCTTTTTCCATGTGCCAAATTGGATATGTACCGTAAACTGCCCATCGTGAGTCGTTCATGAACGGCCCAGGAGTAACAGACGTAGCCTCGATAACCGTGCTATTATATGTCAAGTCAAACTGAACCGCGATTAGGCTTTTTTCAGCTTCCAGATCTCTAATGAAAATGTCTAAATCAAACTGCACAGGTCTGACAGCCTCATATTCATTAGGCACCGCTTCCATCCATGGTTTCTTCTCGGATGGAGGCGGAGCAACAGATGTGTATGTGTATGTTCCGTTTGTTTTGGTTGGTGTTTGTGTGTTGAGTTCTGTGTCTAGCCAGTATGTGTCTTCGTTGTCTATGTTGAGGGTGCAGGAATAAGTTTGCCCTGCTGGCGGCACAACTAAAACTTCAAATTCGAAAACGGCGAGGGGTGAATGAGCGCTTGAGGCTGAGGCCACGCCGAGGAGGCTGTCGCCAACAAGAGCCTCGCCTGGGCGTAGAGAAGGCACAAGGCCGACAACGCTTTTGCCGTAGAAAAGCCAACTTGAATCCCATGTGGGCCTCCAGGCGCGAGTACAATTAAGCAGCGTAGCGTTATATTGAAGGTTAACCTGGTAAGCGTAAGCCTCATTCAGCGGACTTCCTGTGTCATTCCAGTACACCGTCACATTGAATTTGAAGCCCGAGCCTGCAGATGATGTGACAGTGATTTGTGGTGGGTCAACGTAGAATTCGACGGGTGTTGTTTCAGCGTTGACCGGGTGTGTCGCTGCGAGTATCAATAGAAGTGCAGATAGCGTTATAAATAAGCTTAGAGCATTTAGTTTTGCCATTTTCTCATCACTTCTGTTCTCTTTTCTATATCTGAACTGTCATTTAAGTCTTTCCAAGAAAAGATGAGGAAAAGAAAATGGGGGGGTTAGCATGTAACTCCAAAGTTTCTCGAGATGGCGGCTATGTCTTTTACGTCTATTTTGTTGTCGCGGTTTATATCAGCCGCAGGGTTCCAGCGTGGGTGACCAGGATAAGACCCATATGCCAAAGCTGCTGCAGCAACATCTTTTACATCAACTTTTCCATTTCCATCCAGGTCGCCTACTATCCTTATTTTTACTGAACCGTCAGTGAATATGTTGTTTGTCGCATTGTATTCGTATGGTACGGGTGACGCTTCTGCGCTTATTGTGTAGTTATGGCAGGGCATAGCAGCTGTTGTATTCCACGTGAACGTCAAGTTAATTGCTGTGTCAGGCGCCAAGCTACTAATGTTTACCGTCGCGATAGGCGTATCATCATAGAACGCTGTAACGTTGAAGTTTTCATCAACTTCTCCTGTGTTTTTAGCTGTGACTGTAATGTTCAATAGCCAGCCGTTGTAAGCCCACTCCGATTCGGGTGTTACTGCTGTTATTGCAACGTCGTGCTTAACTGTAAAGATGCTCACATAACCATCAGCGTATACGTTGTTCGTGGTGTTAGTCTCGTATGGTACAGTTGAGGCTTGAGCACTTATTTGATAATTTCCGAAGGATAATCCTGTGGTGTCCCACGTGAAGGTTAAGATTGTCGTAGTGCTTGGTGGGAGACTTACGATGAGCATGTCGCCGATAACCGTATCGTTGCAGTAAGCAGTCACATAGAAGGTTTCACTAATATTTCCAAGGTTTTCAGCTTCGACCTCTATGTTGACTGGCCAACCTGCGTAAGCCCAGTCGCGTAGGGGAGTAACTTGGGTTACGGCTACGTCTCGAATAAGGGTCATTACGAATCCGTCTGATACTTCATGTATTATTGGGGCGCCATATGCATCTGTTAAGTTTGTGTCATGGAGATCTAGAGGACTTGAACCGATTGATTTGACTCTGAAGGATATTGTGGTTAAAGTGATGGGAGTGTAGGTGGTTATCGGTACGGCGGGTGAATAATATGTAACCTTAACCCAGATGAATCCTTTTAAGTTGCTAATTTGGGTTTCTAGATCGTAGTGTGTTTCATTTAGTACATCGTTAACTATTATATATAAGCATGTGATTACGTCTTTGTTGAATGACATGTTGAACTCGTATGAGTATAGATTTTCAACGTCGTCAAGCATGATGTTAACTGTGAACGTTTTGGGGGGAACCAATGTTGGGTCGATTATCTCCGAAGGATCAACGTACAGTTTTGTTATAAGCGCGTTGGTGAAGTAACCGTCGCGAGTATCATAGGGCAAAGGTTGTCCCGTTTCGTCTAATATCTCAACTTCATTAAGGCTTAAACTGCTGTCTCCTTGGCTTTCAACATGAAACTCTATGGTTGCCAACGCTCCACTGCCACTTCTCGGAGGTTCCGGAGGAGTTAAAGCGGCTGAGAATTGGACTAATCCTAACGTGTTGTCAATTGTAACTGTCGGAATTACATATTGTGGGAAGAAGTTTCCTAATTGAGCATTTAATGCATGTAGCACCGTTTTATTATAGGCGAGTTTAAATTGAAAGCTGTAAATATCAGTGGCATTAGCGATCATTATAGCTAAAGTGAAGTTGTGGCATGGTGTCAGTAGAGGATCTGAAATTTTTGCAGGGTCTACATATATCGTGGCGGGTGGTGGAGGCACCCATGGAGAGGAATATTTGTAGTAACCGTTCGTCTTCGTTACCGGCCCTTCTTCCAAGTTCTCATTTAACCAGTAAGTATCTGAGTTGTTAATGTCTAGAACACATGAGAGTTCTCCTTTAGTGGGAGCTTTGATTATCTTGAATTCTAGGATGGCGAGTTTTTTGTGCCCTGAAGCTGACCCAGAGAATAAGCTATCTCCAACTAGTACTGAGCCTATGCCATATGCTGGAGCCAGCGTAACTGTGCTATTACCGTAAAATATGTAGTTTGGATCCCAGGTTGGCAGCCAAGCTTTAGTGCAGTTCAGCAATGTCGGATCATAGTACAATCCAACTTGCCAGGCAAAAACGCCTTGAGCGTCTTCGAACCATAAGGTTATGTTGAATTTATATCCAACTGGAGTGGTTGTTGTATCGAAGAAGTTGTCTTTTGGGGACAGGTATATTTCCGGTTCAGGGTTGGCTTTTGTTACCGAGATTGCAGATGCGCAAATTAGCGCTATAGACATTAGGGCTAAAATTTTTTTGGCTGTGATTTGCATAATCTATTCTCCTTTCTCCTTCTGCGTTAACACTTATTGTTGACCGGAAATTTAAGAATTACTCAATCAGATATGTTAGCTTTTGATTCTGATGGAAAAAGTGGAAGGTGATGAACGAATTTTAGCCTTTTGTTATATTCGCCCGAAATTCCTACAGACGACTGCGATGTCGAAAATGTTGACTTTGCCGTCGCCATTTATATCGGCACGTTCATCCCAGCGTGGGTGGCCAGGATAAGATCCAAGGTAAAGTGCAACGACGCTTACATCTTTGACGTCAACTTTTCCGTCGCCGTTTATGTCGCCTTGGATGGCAGAGTTGTTGAAGTATCCGTTTTGGGTGTTTAGTGGAAGGGTGCGTCCCCCTTCATCTTTAATTTGAGCATCGTATACTCGTAGAGTGCTTGAGCCGTTTCCTTCAACATGTAGTGTTATTGTCGCTAGTGTTCCTGTGCCATTTTTGGGGGGCTCAGGTGGCGTCAATGAAGCTGAAACCCAAACGTAGCCAGCTGTGTTGTTAATTGTTATTGTCGGTACAACAGATGACGGGAAGAAACTTCCAAGTTCCACTTTTAACACGTTCAGGATTGTGTTGGCGAATCCTAGTTTGAAATCGAAGCTGTATAGGTTGGTTGCGTTTGAAATATCTACGTTAACTGTGAAGTTGTTGCACGGTGTTAATGACGAATCAATTATGGATTTTGGATCCGCATATAAAGTTGCAGGTTGGGGAGGTGCCCATGGTGAAGAGTATGTGTATGTTCCGTTTGTTTTGGTTGGTGTTTGTGTGTTGAGGTCTGTGTCTAGCCAGTATGTGTCTTCGTTGTCTATGTTGAGGGTGCAGGATAGTTGGCCTCCTTCTGGTGGGGCTTGGAGGATTTGGAATTCGAAAACGGCGAGGGGTGAATGAGCGCTTGAGGCTGAGGCCACGCCGAGGAGGCTGTCGCCAACCATTACGTAACCGTTACCAAATGATGGAGGAATGCCGACAACGCTTTTGCCGTAGAAAAGCCAACTTGAATCCCATGTGGGCCTCCAGGCGCGAGTACAATTAAGCAGCGTAGCGTTATATTGAAGGTTAACCTGGTAAGCGTAAGCCTCATTCAGCGGACTTCCTGTGTCATTCCAGTACACCGTCACATTGAATTTGAACCCTACAGGAGTTGAGCCAGTCTCAAAATAGTTCACGGCAGGATCAACATAAAAAACAACACCAGAAGGCGCAGCAAACACAGACGTTATACTGTTTATTTTTGCAAGAAGCAATAATGCCGTGGCTGTCAGAGTCAGGGCGATGAGTATTTTTGATCTTTTAATCATTTTTCCTTCTCTCCTATGGGGCAAATAGACCTTATCTTTTTATTTAAAAGTTATGGAAGCTTCCTCTATTAAATCTGATGGCTTTTTATCATTGTTGTGCATGTTGTTAAGGCAGGGTTCCATATTTTCCGAAACTTTTCGCGACTAGGGAGACATCTCTAACGTCTACTTTGCCGTCTGGAACTAGATATTCCGCTCCTGTTATGTCTGCTAGAGGGTTCCAGTTTGGTTGCCCCGGTTTTGAACCATATGCTCTGGCTACTAGCGAAACGTCTTTTACGTCAACTTTTCCGTCTGGTACGCCGTAGATGCTTCCTGTGATGTCCCCTATGAGCCTTACAGTAAATGTGGTCTGGTTGGTGATTAAGTAGTAGCTGTAATGGGATGCTGCGTGCACAGTGTAGTTTCCAATCATTCCGCCATAAGGCGACGTTTGAAAGGTTGTGTTATAGGTTCCAACGCTTGTTGTCGAAGCTAACTCGTTTGCGCTCAGTGTAGACGTACTTGCGGTTGGAAGGGTTATTTGGAATGCTGCAACTTTTTCTGGAGAATAGGCATATCCGTTGTTTGCAGGGTAGCCGTTAAAGGGATTTGCGTATGCATAGGTTGTTCCCAATGGAGCAGTATCCGGTATTGGAATTGGCCATACTAACGCGCTTACGTTTTTGCCTGCTTCAACTATGCCTTCGTAGATTTCGAATGTGGTGAAAGGCGTGTTATCTGAATATTGAATGTAGACAGGCACTATTACATAGTAGTCTGATAGCGCGTTGTTTTTTATGGTTATTTTGAAGCCCGCATTCCCGCCTCTTGTGAAGCTTGTTTTAGGGTTTCCTAACGAATCACAGGGAATAAAATCCAATATTTCTATTATCCAAGGTTTCGGAGGTTCCGTTCCTGATGTTAATGTCCTTAGAATTATGCTTTCATTTCGCGGGTTTTTAACTTCTATTGCGACTAAGCCGTCTGTGACAGGGGTTTCACCTAAAATGAGGCTTCCACTGATGGTTATTCTTTCTCCTAGGTCATAGAGAGTTTTGTCCGTGTTTAGATTTAGTATCAGAGATTGGGCTGCACGTGCATTAAAAAGGCATAATGACAAGATAAGTGTCAATAGGATAAGTGCAGCTTTTATTTTCATTGGAAGCCACAATATCATACTTTGGCGTTGCGAAATAAAAGGTTTCTGGAATTATGTTCTAGCGACTAGAAATGTTTTGAAAAAAAGGTTTTAGTTGCTGGGAGTCAGTATTTTCCCGTAATTTTTAGCTACGAACGCTACGTCTTTTACATCAATTTTGTAGTTGCAGTCAAGATCTGCTAGAGGATCCCAACGACCCCAGCCGGGCGTAGAGCCGAAGGACTTAGCTACGATAGCAACATCTTTCACATCAACTTTCCTATCGCCAGTTAAGTCGCCTGGAAGTGTGAGCCTGATTTTGATGTTTCTTGTACTGTGAGTGTAGTTGAAGTATGTGAAACAATGGGTGCTGTTTTGCGTTAGTGTTTTTAGGGAGCTTATAAAGATCCGAGTTGGAATGCCATCTAACAGTATTAGGAGCGTGTCATTAAGTAGGTCTTTGGGTATTGTGACGATGCTTCCTCCTGTTGTACCTGTTAAACCTGTTGCGTTGTATGTTAATTCCTTGAAAGTTTGGTTGAATTGAAAGTCTGTTATAGTTGAGTTAGTTCGAATGCCAACTTTGAAGACGGTTGTATCTTGGGTCACGTCGAACATGTTAAGTTGAAAGTCCCCTGAGACTATTTCTATTATTCCTATTGTGAATTGTGCAGGTATAACATTATAGTTTGGATCTTGAAGGTAGGTTCCGTCCAGACGGATTTGCATCAGATTTAGGAAGTTTAAAGATGTAACTCCGATGTTTTTGCCTTTAAATTCAATGGTAACTAGTTTTCCTGAGCCGTTGACGCCGGTATTTCCTTCTAGGGCGCAGAAGACTGTCAATTGGCCTATTGTGTTGTTAATAACACTTGCGTTGAAGGTGTTGTATCCGGCGAATATGTTGTCTGATGGGATTAGTATGCCCGTGCAGTTTAGGATTTCAGGGTTGAAGGAAATCGTTGTTTGCCAAGCGTTTAGGTTTGTGACATCTGATAGTGTCACGTTCAGGCTGAAGGTTTCGTTTATTAGCTTGACTGTTTGGCGGGGAGCGAAGTCAACAGTTGTTGCCGCAGAGTAAGCTACGGGAATTGTTGTTATTAATAAACTGAACACCACGACAAGAATTAAGATTTGAATATGATTGTTCAACTGTTAGCACCTAATGAAATAGTTTCTCCTTGACTAATAAGAATTATGGAATTTGCTTCTATTCCTACATAGTAATCTTCAGCATATTCTTGACATTAGAAAAAATGGGAGAGTTTGAAACTTATGGGTCGTAGAGGCTCTTCCAGCCGAAGTTGCGTGCTACGAGACTTACGTCCTTGACGTCGATTTTGTTGTCGCAGTTTATGTCACATATTGGATCCCAGCGTGGACGATCCGGTGTTTCGCCGAAGGCTGCTGCAACCCTTGCAACATCTCTAACGTCAACCTTCCCGTCATAGTTTATGTCTCCGATGTTGGTTGGGTACATCTGAAATACGCTGTTTTGGATGTCATGCGGGACTTCTTGGATTTCATCATCGATGATAAGTGTGTCGCAGAGCGCTAAGTTGCATGCGAGTGGAGGTTTTTCAAGGCCTCTCTCTTGGTATATTGCCTTGAATGTTATTGTTGCCAGCAGACCGCTTCCTTCTGGAAACTCGTGCCATGTGCCGTTTTCATCTGGGTATATAAAGATGCCTACGACTAGGTTTCGTCCGAATAGTACGCTTTCTTCGTCATACCACATGAAGAGGGTGTTTCCAGCTTGTTTCATAAATGGTCCCTCGGCTATGTCAATGAATTGCAGGAGCGTAGCGTTATAGGGTATTCTGAACTGAACGGCTATTACTCTTTGGTTTATGTCTACGTTGTTAATTGTCACGTTTATTTTGAATTCTTTATTTAAAAGTCCTATGTTCACGATTTCTGGTTCAACTTTAAAGTAGGGTTTGTTGGAAACATAAAGCATTTGCCATTCAGTGTATGTTGTAGAGTCATCATATGTTATTGTCAACGTTACATTGTAGTATCCGGGAGCGTTGAAGGAGTGAACGATAATGGGATCTGTTTCAACAATGTCGCCCGTGCCGTCGTTGAAGTTCCATTTGTAGCTGATTATGATTCTTGGATGGCATGGTTTGTTGGTTAGTGAAGCGTCAAATGTTACATTTTCATTAACTACAGGGTTTTTGCGGTAATAGTCAAAGTAGGCCACTAACCAAGGCTCAAATTCCACGTTATCGCTTACTTTGTCTCCTAATCCAGATGGGTTCTTTGTCTGATGATATGGTCCTGTGCCGTCTCCCCACCAATTGTAAGTTGCATCAACTGTTTCTGAACCTTCTTTATAAACCCCGTATCCTACGTTACCTACTATGCAGTTATAGTGGACCTTTGCTCCTGATGGGTCGTATCCCCCGTAGGGTTCGATGTGTATTCCATCGACATTGTTGTATACGATTTTGTTGTGGGCGATTAGGTTGTTGTTTGATTCGCCGTCCATGTATATGCCGTAGTCGTTGTTTTCTATAGTGTTGTATTGGATTTTATTGTCTGAGGCGTCCCAAACTCCGATACCTGCCCAGTTCTCTTTTAGAATGTTATTTGAAACCGTTACGTTGTTCACTGGCCATCCGAGTCTTACTCCCTCCCAGTTGCAACCTGTCACCGTATTGCCGTCAATAACGTCAAAGGATGGTGAAGCCACGGCTATGCCTACATCGCAGTTTGCTACGATGTTGCTCAGTATGCCTACTTCCTCAGCAGCACTGTAGATTAAGATTCCAGTTGCTACCCAGTATTGATTGTTCACTTCGCAGTTGCTCACGATGTTACCAATAACATTTCCACCGGCACCCCAAGCTATTTGAATGCCGTTTTCCGCCCACCAGCCTGTTTCAGTTTCTAATCCGTTTCCCGCCACAACGTTTTCTTTAACTGTGGCAACTGGGTCAAGGCGTGGCCCATCGTCTCCTGAGATGCTTATGCCGCCTCTGCTGAAGTCTCTAATTTCGTTATTCTGAATTGTCATTCCTGAGTCGCCGTAAACAATAATGCCGAACGTTTGTGGCCCGCTTCCCTTTCCTGAAGGCGGGTAGAGTCTGTGGATTAGATTGTGTGATATGATGCCTGGCTTGACGTTTCGACAGAGTATCCCAGCATATCGATAACTGCTTGAGGCTTTGTTTCCTCCGTCAACTTCGAATCCGTCAATAGTCACTCTGATTGTTTCGTATCCGCTTATTGATCCATAAGCGAAGATTATTGGATCCCATGTCGCAGTGGATTCTGGAATCGTGAACGTACTTCGTGTATTGGGGGCTACAATTTTAGCTCCAACCGCTCCTTGTAGGCTTAAGCTCTTGTTGATGACCAATTGTTCCACATATGTACCTGGATAAACATGTACTATGCCTTCTGGAGCTACTGCGTTAATGCCATCCTGTATTTTTGCGAAGGCGTTGTAGCCTATGAACTTGCCTGGTTCAACCTCGTAACCTGGTGGTAAGCCGGTCCAATCGTCGTCAACCCAAACCTCGCCTGCAAAACCTTCAAGGTCTATGGAAACGGTTGTTCCATCTTTTAGCCCTATCGTTATTGCGTCTATGTAGCCTTGGAATGTGTTCATCCAATTCGTCCCTGTTTGGAACGAAATGTATTTTACTACTTCCACTCCATAATCGATGTTGGTTACTGGACATCCAGAATAGTAGTCATGCCAGTTAATTGGGCCAGCTTGAATATCTTGTAGAGTTGGTTGACCATAAAATCCATAGAAGCCTATTGTGTCTGGATCGAAGAACGTAAGCTGATTTGTGCCTACGTCTGTGCTCCATTTATTCCATTGATCGGATGGAGCGTTGAGGTTTCTTGAAAAGTATGGTTCTCCGATCAGTTTATATCCATACCAACCATGGTCGTTAACCCCGTCAGGTTTCGTGTAAATTACTAAATAGAAGTCTACATCGTTTTGAGAGCCCGGTTTGTTCGTGTGGTATGAGATGCTGGAAATGTCATCTATCTTAAAGTTGCCTAGTACGTCAAAGGGCGGAACTGTCGGGTCGATGTAAATTTCAAATTTCTGTCCTAATACTGCGGCCCAGCATCCACTTCCCCAATAATACTGTTCGCTTGTTCCTTTGGCTTTGGCAATACTGGCAATAGCCCCGCCTAAAATTAAGTATTTGGCAGTGGCCATGTCGCTTGTGTTTGTGTCATACCATGAGAAATCTGTCGGATAGAAGGTTCTTCCGCCGCTTCCTCCCTTAAAATAGACTGCCCACTTAAACTCGTTCGCAAGATAAGCCTTACCTATAGTAACTGTGAAAATCATTTGCGGATTTTCACTTTTGCTTCTGCCACCTGTAGCGGTTATGCCCTCTGGTAGTGGTTGATTGTTGCCGCCTGTTCCAGTGCGCCAGCCACCATCATATATGCTGTATAGCCATGTTCCATAAGGATAGTTCGAATCAACGCCATCGTTGTTGTGAACTTGAAACTTTATCTCATTGCCAATCCCTATTATAACCACTATCCCAGCAACCGGATTGTTCAAGTATGTGCTACCTTCGTTTAAGTCGATTGTCCACTTAACAGAATTGGCAAATTCTTCAACCTTAACGTGCGCCCAAGCAACATCTTGATCAAACAAAACATTCAGTACACCATCAGTAGCGTTAACAGGCACAGCAGGCAGCACTATTGTAACAGTGCTTATGAAAAGCATTAGAAGCATCGTTACAACTGATAGTTTGTTTTTCATTTTCCTTTCTCCTCTTTATTTTTCTCTTAGACAAACGCACAGTTTTATTACAAGGTAAATATTATTTAAAATTTATGTAATTAAGTTCTAGGTTGCACTTTTGGATTATTATTAACAGAGAATTTTTCCATAAACTGTTTACAGTTGAAGCTGTTTATTTTCTTTGGGAGAAAGGAGATTTTCTCGAGGCGGCGTTCAGTTTTCAATTTGTCTTTGTTTGTTTTAGTTTTGACTCGATTGGTTTTTGTGGTTGAGGCTGATTCGTTAGGATGGCATGTTGAAGTTTATACTCAGAAGGAAATGTTTAGTGGTCTGGGTTTCGGAGCGCCCAGTGACGCTTTTGCGCGACTTGAGATGGTTGTTCTTTTTGCTTATGTTACTTATAATTTGGCGCCTGTCCAGAACATTCTTATTTCTTTTCAAGTTTATGGACCGTCTAATAATGTTCAGAATGTTAGCTTTAGTTTGGTGGTGCCGACAAATAATGTGGGTGTGGCGCGCGCATGTTGATCCTCCACAAGGTTGCTGGGTGGGAGTTGAAGTTTCTTTGGAGAACATTGGTATGACTTCTAGAAATGTTTATTTGGGTTTGTTCTGTTTGACTCTTTGCGTCAGATTGTTGGTGGTTCCGTTTGTAACTTGACCTTGGACACGGGGTATACGAATTTTAGCTGTGTTCTTCAGGTTGCTTTTTGGGCTGCTGTGGGGTTGGGATGCGTGAACGTTTCGGTTTATGCACTTGATGGAGCACCTTTCAGCGGCGAGGTTTCTGCTCTTTTTTATATTTCACTTTTAGGCGATTTGAATTTGGACAAGTTGACGTTAGAGACGTGTCAACTGTCGCGTTAGTTTTCGGTTCTTATCTTGGGCACGTCAGATGGAACCATGTTGCAGATGTTAACAAAGATGGAAAAATAGATGTGAAGGATGTGGCTTTAGTAGCTAAGAACTTTGGCAAAGTTTATTCAGAATGATTATGAGTGTGCTTGTTATCTTTTTCCAGAAATGTGAGGAGCTTAAAAAAGGAGGGCTTATGGTTCGACATAGCCAACGCTTCTGGCTGCAATTGACACGCCTTTTACATCAATTTTTTCGTTGCAGTCTATGTTTTTTGTTCGAGTCGTATTGGGAGTCTGGATGGTTAACGTCGAAGGGTTGAGGTTTTTGAACTCTATCGGTTTCGACTTGACTATAATGTCCACTTATTAGGATGCTGCATTTCTGCAGCAAAGCAAAGCGAATCGCGCGCTAATTGAAAAATATTCGCAAAATCTAAAACTCTTTTGTGAACATTGAATTTGAAACCCTTACAAACGACAAAAGAAAACAATATTTGACTTATATCTAAAAATAAAAAAAGGAGATTCTGAAATGTTTATGTTGGCTACTGTAGCTACTAGTTCTAGTAGGGCTGTATTGCAATTTCTGGTATTGTGGCGCCGATTGGCCATCCGTCGCCGTAGGTTGGACAGTATGCGAATCCGCCTTGGCTTGGCAGTTTATTGTATGCTGTTACGTATACTTTGGCTATGCCGGCAGCTGCAAACTTTGGCACGTGTATATGGACGGATACCGTGTAGTTCTTGTACTGACAGTATGTCGCTCCTCCAATGTCCATGCTGACGATAGCGTAGCCTATTGGTACGTTAAGCTCGTCTTTGATGACCACAAATAGGACAAGCGGGTATGTTTGTTGTGCGTGTGTTCCAAACTTGATGTTCACGGTGACATACTCACAGTGGTTGTATTCAAATTTGTCTGTTGTGACTTTGAATATTTCAGCAAGGTAGTCGAAGTGGAACGTTAATGTGTCGTTGACCACTGTGCATGCTATGTCCACTGTGGCTGTGACCGTCCATACTCCGAACAGGTCTTCCGGATTGTCACATGGCCAAGGTATTCTGAAGCTTGTGTGCGCTACACCGTTATCGTCTGTTCTAGCTGTGAGTATAGCCCACACATCGCCGTGAGGGTCTCTTATTTCGAAGGCAACGTCTTTCTGTTGGACTGGCCAGTAGTTGTACGTCACATTAGCGTAGAGCTCAACTTCTTTCTGTGGCCAGAACATGTCGCTTGGCTTGTTTAGTCCTTGTCCACCGTAGGGGGCGGGATACTGCGTGTAAACGTCGATCATTCGTCCAGGCCAGTTTGTCGTTATTGTGTATGTTCCGTTTACTGGATCATCATATGGGACGTCCACTATGTTTTGTGTTGCGGGGCCATCTAGGCCTGCCCATGTTTGTTCGATGATTTCAAGTGGGCAGCTTAAATCTGGTTCGCCGAAGGATTGATACTCAACGCGGAATGTTATGATTGCTACTACGCCTTCTCCGCTTGGGAATGGTTCGTTCCACCGTCCTGTTTCGTTGGGATATATCAGGTTGCCAATTAACACGTGTGGTCCGAAGCCGTCGCTTTCGAAGTAGCTGACCCAGAATGTGCCCAATGAGCCTGGCTGTTGTGATGACCAGTATGGCATGAATGGCCCTTCGTACGCTGCGACCGGCGTGATTAGCGCTGGGTCATAGCTTAGTCTGAAGTCTACTCCTACAAGGTACCAGTGTTCATCCAGGTTCTTTATTGACACTGTTACGTTGAATAGTTCTCCTCTTGCAGGTCCTGGACCCATGGTTACGCTTGAAACTTCTAGGTATGGTAGTGGTAGTGTTAGGAGTCCAATTATTTTGACTTGTCCGTTGACGGGGGCGTTTGTGGGTATTGTTTGAATTGTGTCCCAAAGTTCTATGTTGCCTAAGTTAAGCGGGCTTATGTCAACTGCTGGATAAGCACCTTGGTATTCAACTTTGAAGCGTACGGTTATTACTAGGACGTCTCCATATGGCGGTGGAGTTGCATAGTCTTTGACAACTACGCTTATTACTCCTGGTGTTGAAGTGTCAACCGTGCTTGTTGTCCAAGCTGGGTTAACGGTTGTGCTGACGACGCTGATTAATGTGCTGTTGTAGCTTAATGTGAAGCTTGCGTTGTGGAGGTTCCAAGCTGCGTCTAAGCCCATTATTTTAACTTGGATGTCGAATTCTTGGCCTACTGCTGGCGGTGGGTAAGGTCCGTACTGGACTAGTGTTGGCGAAACTGCAAGCGTTGGCTTAGCCGGCTGCGTCCACTCGTAAGTAAGCGTAGCACCATATTTTGTGATTGGTATTTCACTAAGGCTTGGGTTTAGAACGTAGGTGTCAATATTGTTGATGTCAAGTGCGCCTGTGAGAGTCTCGTATTTGCCTGGAGCTGCAATTATTTCGAATTCTGCCCACATTAGTCTCTTATCTGCTGGGGGAGCGGAAATGCTACCTTGCAAGGATTCACCGTGCAACACAGTGCCTGCACCATTATCTATCACGGGTGTAAGCGGCACGGTGGTAAGGCCTGCAAAGTATTCGCTTTTATCGGAGTCAACTCCGCCTGCACCTGCGTAGCCTGCTTTGTTGCATTTCAGCCAAGTTTTTGGGAAGACAATTTTCACTTGCCATGAGAAAGAATCAGTGTCTAAGTGCATCCATACGGTTATGTTGAATTTGTAGCCGACTGATTGGCTTCCAGTGTTGAAGTTTAGCGTTTCAGGGTCTATGTATATGCTGTTTGCGGGTTTTGTCGCAGTTGCTGGAAAGACTACTGCCATGCTAAGCGTCAGAATTACAAGCAAAGCTAGAGACAATAATTTCTCCTTCATGTTTTCTCCCTTCTCCATTTATTCGCGATATAAAATTAGGGTATTTACGAATTTAAGCATTACGGAATAATCTTCTATACGAATGAGGACTAAAGGCTAGAAGCAGATGATAAATAAAGTTTTCACGATACGTGGAGGATAAATAAAAAAGAGGGGTGAAGGTTTGTTATCCGCTTGGCTGTTTACTTCCAACCGAACTTCTTCGCGATTGCCGCGATGTCTTTAACGTCTATCTTGTAGTCCAGGTTAAGGTCGGCGTTGGTGTTCCATCTCGCGTCGCCTGGCCTTGTGCCGAAGGCTCTAGCTGCTGCAGCAACATCTTTAACGTCAACCTTCATGTCTGGTGTTGGCAGCTCGGTCTTGTATGGGTATGTGCCAAGTCCAGCATCGTCGTACCATGTGCTTCCAGCTATGTCCTCCTTTGTTGTCGCCCAGAATAGGATAAAGCCTTGCCAAGTGTTTGCGCGTCCACCTGACTCTGTCCATGATGTGGAGACGCTTATCTTCCACAAGCCTTTTGTGAATGTTATTGGCACCGTTATCTGGTATGTTGTTTGGGCGGCTATGCTTATTGGGCCGAACGTTACGGTTTGCGGTGTTGGTCCTTCAACGGTTATTGTGCCTGTTACGCCGTCGATTTGTGCGGCTTTGAGGTTGATTATGTCGATTGCTACTGTTGCGGCTGTGCCGTTTGGAACTTTGTAGTAGTGGTCAAGTTCTGGTGGGTCTTTTATGTATACGTCTGCGATTATTGGTGTGTATCTGAAGAAGCCCATGTCTGATGTGACTGGTGTTGAGCCTACCAGGTTGTTTTGAACTGTTTTGTGTGGGGCGTTTGCGGTTAGGAGTACGTGGCTGTTTTCCACGTATTCCTGTAGTCTCCATGCGCCGATGTTTATCATGTTTGGATCTGGCGCAAAGGTTGTTGGGTCTCCTGATTCGCAGATTGGCTTCCAAACGTGTTTGGGCAAGATGCGGTTTCCACCGCACCAGCCTATTGCGAACACGCTTTTTACGTCTAATAGCACTTCGAAGTTGTAGGCGTCAAGCACTGAGAATGACAGTATGTCTTGCACGTTGCTTATCCACCATGGTGGTGGCAAGCCTCTTGCGGCTAGTATGTCGTCTATTTCGACGAATGTGAAGTATATGTCTGCTATTGTTACTGGTTTTCCGTCGCTCCATTGGACGCCTGGCCTGAGTGTGAATATGACTTTTGTGCATTCGCCATAAGTCGGGTGAGTGTATGTGCTCACTCTGAATTTGCTTGCAACCCATGGTAGCCACTCGCCTAGGTTGTACGGGTTACGCGTTAACAGGCTGTCGTAGCCTATGAGGTCTATGACGGTGTTGTCCCATAGCCACTCAGCGTAAACTGGGTTCAGCATCTTTATCTCCTGCGTCTTGAAGCCGTAGCGTATAGTCATGTGTTCTCCGTCGCCCCATTCGAAACCTTCTGGACGCATGTTCATAAAGGTGCTTCCACTGTCTACTCCGTAGCCAGCAACGTTTACGAAGCCTTCCCAATATTTGCCTTCGTAAACGTCCTCTCCGTCCGGTGTGCCTGGCGTGCCAGTGTATGCACGTTTAACAGCTTTGAAGCCTGTGCTTGTCCATAATGGAACGCTTAGGACGTTTGTTGCAAAGATTTCCTGAGCCCTTAAAGCCCAGTATACGGCTTCAGCCTGGTCGTTAGCGTATTGTACACCGTCAGCCGCCTCGTTGTAGTCTGGGTTGTTGCAGCCAGCGTAGTTGTATGGTCTTCCTGGGTGCCAATAGTAGCCCCAGTGCCACAACACTAGGAAGTCGGGGTCTACGCCTAGGCTCCAGCCGCCAGTGTAGATGTGGAAGTTCTTGTTAGCCATGACTTGTATGCGGGCTTCGCCGCTTGGCATGTGCTGAAGGTTAACGTGTATTCCAGCCTTTGTCAATTCCGTTGCC
>Ga0078972_1009023_pt1 | contig 20107 bp, 18 predicted proteins | sample YelNatPaOPGAMG01_FD_67568 | JGI IMG/M metagenome (GOLD analysis project Ga0078972, IMG submission 67568) | Hot spring thermophilic microbial communities from Obsidian Pool, Yellowstone National Park, USA - OP-RAMG-01 (SPADES assembly) (version 2) | ecosystem: Environmental > Aquatic > Thermal...
TAGGTGAAATTGTTCCCAGATAGACCTCTGTGCCTTTATTTTTCTTAAAATCAACTATTTCATCATCTGGTAAAAAAACCTTTATTTTCCCTGAAGTCATCGAAACTGCTGCATGAACTACAGGTATTTTTAGTTTTTTTGATTCTCTAAGTAAGATCAATCTAGAGTCGTTGTTATCCAGGGCATCTACTGCCACATTTGATCCTTTTAATATTTCTGCTGCAGTGTGTTCGTTAAATTCAGTCTCAAATGAATCTATTGTGACTTCTTTGTTGATGCTCTTCGCCCTGATTTTAGCTATCTCTACCTTTGGCTTACCAATAGAATTGATATCTGAGAGTATCTGTCTATTTAGGTTTGACTCCTCAAAGACATCTTTATCAACAATTTTTATATGGCCTATTCCCAATCTGACGAGGTGTTCAAGCACGAAACCTCCAAGTCCTCCCATTCCTATTACTGATACAGTAGAGTGAAAGAGTCTTATCTGATTTTCTTCGCCTAGTGACATTACATTTCTCTCAAATTGCTTTGAAATCATATTATGCTCCTTCTTAAAACTTAAATATTTTTATCATATATGATATATTTTAAATTGCTTTTAACCAATTTTATTGAGGGTGATAATTTGAAATTTGATAGAGTGTTTTATTCTTTATTGATACCATATGTTCTTTTATTTATTTTTGGGAATATATTTAAAATTGAATTTTTTTTGTTAATAATGCCAATCTTTCTTGGTGCTCTTGTAGGATACGTTACAAACGTTGTGGCTGTGTGGATGATATTTAATCCAAAGAAGAAAAGATTTGGTTATCAGGGGATAATCCCAAAGTCAAAATTTGAAATAAGTGAAAGGCTGTCGAATATTGTAGAAAAAGAGCTTATTAACCACGATTCTATATTAAATATGCTTGAAAGTAAGTCTGACAGGATAAAGAAATCGCTGGTGGATTTTCTGTATTCTTTGCTGAACAATGATTTTGGAACCGTGAAGGATTGTTTTAAAGATAAATCAGCCCAATTTAGATCGATGTTTGTAAAATTATATGAGAAAAATTTGAATTTGATAGTACGCATTATAGACTCTATTGTCTTAAAATTGCTTTCCAACTCTTTAGGGAAGCTTGTTGATCTAGAAAAGTTAAGAATCGAGATTATTAATTCAAGAGAAACCATAAAGGATAAATTTGATAGTTATTTAAATGATAAAACTTTAATTGATGTATTTGGGGGAGATAACCTTGACGTAATTTTCAATAAAATTAAGGGATATCTGAAATATGATATGAAGGAAGTTCTTTATTCAAACTTGTCGGATAAGCGTCTAAACCAGATAGTGCCAAATTCAAATTTAATAGTAAATTTTGTGGTTAATTGGTTAGCCACAAAATTAAGCGATGATGAGTTCGTAGATAAAATAGCTTCTTTTATTGAGGAGGAGTTCAGGTCATCTAAGAAGGGGATTTTAGAGGAGGCTTTGTTTTTTTATACAAATATTTTTGCACCAGATTTTATTTCAGGGAAAATCAAAAAATTTATTGGGGGTTTAAGGGATGAGATAGTTTCAAACGAAAAGATTGTTGAGAGTATAGAATATAGCATAAATGAATTAATGAATAAGAAATTAAGTGAAATCGTAAGCGCTGAGAGTTTTTTCAATTCTTACGATAAGGTATTTATATTTTTTGAGTCAAATATTGATGAATCAAAGAATAAAGTGTATCAAAAGAAAATATTAGATTATTTTGGTTACGATGCATTTGAAAAAGTTTTAATTACTCTGTTCAGTTGTACTGAGGAGAACAAAGACAAAATTTATTTTAAAGAGTTATATCTTCTTAAGAGAGAGAGCTTTAAATCGTGGCTTCATAAATTTTTAGGATCTGATAAGGTAAAAAGAAAAGTTAACACAATTGTTGAATATTTGCTTTCAAGGAAAATTGGCAATATTGTTTTGTTTTTTGAAAGTATGAACATAGATATCGATTTAATTTTAAAAGACGTCATTGACGGACTTTATGTGTATATAAAAGACTGGATATCTCTTTTGATAGCTCATGTGGACGTAAAGTTGATAGTAAAAGAGAGAATAGATAGCTTTTCAGTAGAAGAGATGGAAAACCTTGTATTTGGGATAATGGACAAGGAGTTCAGGATAATAGAGCTCTTGGGCGTTCCTATAGGGGCTCTATTGGGCATTGTTCAGGTAGCTGTGAGTCTTTTTAGGTAGCTATTCATATCTTTCTTCGAGCCATGGGTCGCCCCTCATATGATATCCTCTGTCTTCCCAAAATCCAGGCATATCTTGTTCGACTAACTCTATTGCCTCCACGTACTTAGCACTTTTCCATGCGTATAGTTTTGGTATTACAATTCTTAAAGGATAGCCATTTGATTTTGGGATGGGCATTGAGTTCATTTTCCATGCAAGAATTGAGTCTTCTTCTAAGAGATAATTTAAGGGAAAATTGGTGGTATAGCCTTCGCGGCAGTGGACTATAACGTACTGTGCGCTCTCCTTAGGTGAGCACATTCTTAGGAGTTCCTTGGTTTGGACTCCTTCCCATAGTATATTTTTTACGCTCCAGGTGGTAACACAGTGAAAATCAGCAGTTAATTCTACAGGTTCAAGTTTCTTTATCTCATCAAAACTCATTATCAATTCGTTTTCCACAAGGCCATACAACCTAAACCTAAAATTTGATAGGTCTACTTCAGGAACCTTTTTTATGTCATATACAATTGGTTTTTCAACCCATTTCTGACCTGGAGGCAGCCTGTCGGGTCTATTTGTATCTGAGCTAATTATTGATTTCATAGTTTGCCTCCTAATATAAAATTTAATATTAATTATAATAATTATATAGCAAATAATTTATAATACAAAAAATTGTAGATTTAATAAATAGTTCTTATATCATATTTATAGCTATTTTAAGCGAAAATAAGTGATAATATATTAATATAATTTTTTGTATTAACAAATAATAATTTTTGGTTTATAATATTTTATGTATATTCCAACTGAAGGAGGGATGAAAATGCCAACTTATGTTTATAGGTGTAATAGTTGTGGAAATAAATTTGAGTTGAAAAGATCTTTTAAGGATGAGTCGGAGGTTTTGTGCCCTGAGTGTGGCAGTCCTTCCGAAAAGATTTTTGTGCCCGTGCCTATTGTTTTCAAGGGTTCTGGATTTTATGTGAATGATTCTACCAACTCTAAAAATAGCACTGCCACTGTCTCGTCAGGTGATAAGGGATCTCTCTCTATAGAAGGCGCAAAGTGTCCTGCGTCAAACAAGGCTAAGAAGTAGGTTTTCGGGGCGTAGCGCAGTGGGAGCGCGCCTGCTTCGGGAGTAGGAGGTCGGAGGTTCAAATCCTCTCGCCCCGACCATAAGAATAAGTCTATTTTTGAATATATTTTGAGGGTTTTTAAAGGGAGATAATAGAGCTGATACTTAAAAGTTTTTGTAATTTTTATGGGATTTTTGGTTTCATAGTATGTTCTGGCTCTTATTTTTCACTATTGTCAATGGTGTGCGATGTCTGATATGAGAGTAATGCTTGGCGATAAGCTACTGGATAATCCTTTTATAGCGCCTTCTGGTGTATTCGGATTGGGTTATGATGTGAGTCTTGATTATGAGATGAAAAAATTTGGCGCTTTTACGCTTAAAACTGCTACTACAAAAAAAAGAGATGGAAATATTCCGCCAAGAATAATAGAAACGCCAGCTGGAATGCTGAATTCTATTGGACTCCAAAATCCTGGTATAGATGAATATCTAAAGCTCTTTCCAGCTATAAAAAAATTTTTTTCAAAATGTCCACTAATATTTAGCATATCTGGTGAAACAGTTGATGATTTTGAATATTTAGCAAATAGAGTAGCTGAGATTGAAAGTGATCTTATAGCTCTTGAGTTGAATCTTTCCTGTCCAAATCTACGTAGCGGGGGAGTAACCTTTTCTTCAAGCGTTAGCGATTCTATTGACGTTTGCAAAAGGGTTAGAAAGGCCTGGGGAAAAAGCTTAATAGCAAAGTTGTCCCCTCTTTCTGATTTCAAAGAAATGGGAATATCTCTTGAGTCTGAGGGAGTAAATATTTTTTGTGCAATAAACACCTTACCTGGAATGAGATTCGACATATATAAAAGGAAGCCATCACTTGGAAATTTTCACGGTGGACTTTCAGGTCCTGCGCTCTTGCCAGTATCTCTCAAGTGCGTTTGGGATTTGCGCAAGGTTACAAAGTTGCCTATTATAGGAGTAGGTGGAGTATATTCTGCTGAATCTGCTATAGAGATGTTTATGGCTGGGGCTAACTATGTAGGGATTGGTTCTAGCTATTATAATAATCCAGGTTTATTGGACGAGGCTATCACCGGCGTTAAAAAGTTCCTAATAGAAAAAGATCTGAAAGGGATAGAGGAGATTGTTTCTCTAGCTCACAAAGATGTTTGGTAGAAGAAGTCCTTTAAATGATTTTCAAATAATAAGGGGGAAGTGGTAAGTTTTGAGGGTTGTAGCACAAAGGGTACAAAGTGCAAGTGTTAGCGTAAATGAGAAAAATTTATATGAATCGATAAATAGAGGTTTGGTTTTACTTGTAAACGTTGAAAAAGGTGACACTATGGAAGAGATATCCTCATTTTGTGAAAAAATATGTAAATTAAGGTTTTTTCAATCTGACAAGATGCCGATGGATGTCTCTCTTTTAGATATAAATGGTGAAATCCTGATCATACCTCAGTTCACTTTACTTGCCAATACATCAAAGGGCTTGAGACCGAGTTTTGAGAGATCGGAAAAGCCAGATAGAGCAAATGAGCTATTTGATTATATGTATAGTATTTTAAAAGAAAAACTTGTTGTAAAAAAGGGATTTTTCGGGGAGCACATGCTGGTATCTCTTGTTAATGATGGCCCTGTAACAGTTATTTTTGATACCAGGGTAAGTTTATGAAATTACTTCTGGCTACCAATAATAAAAACAAGATAAAAGAGATTGTAAATATCTTATCTAAATATGATTTTGAATTTGTGTTGCCAGGAGAAGTAAATTGTTTTATCGATCCAGAAGAAACAGGTTCTACATTTTGTGAAAACGCTTTAATAAAAGCCAGGGCATTCTATGAAGCTACAAATATTGCTGCACTGGCTGATGATTCTGGACTTGAGGTTGATGCGCTGGACAAAAAGCCAGGGGTTTTGTCCTCAAGATTCTTTGGGGATGTAACAGACGCAGAGAAGTGTATGGGTATTTTGAAGCTTCTTGGCGATTTGTCATTTGAAAAAAGAACTGCAAGATTTAAAGCCTGTTTTGTTCTGTATGATGGCAAAATTCTTAGTCAGGCACAAGGAGCTTGCGAAGGCCATATTGGATTCGAACCAAAGGGTGAAAACGGTTTTGGCTACGATCCAATCTTTATTCCTTTGAACTTTAAAAAGAGTATGGCTGAGCTATCGATTGATGAAAAAGAAAAAATAAGCCACAGGGGCAATGCATTAAGGATTCTCAGTAACAACATTAAAAATTTAAAAAATAGGAAGGTGAAGTAATGGAAAATCTTAAGTCAACTCCGCTTGAAGCCGAACACATAAGGCTAAAAGCAAAAATGGCGCCGTTTGGCGGCTGGAATATGCCTATTCAGTATGAAAGCATTATTGAGGAACATACCCAATGCAGAAAAAGTATTGCACTTTTTGACACCTGTCATATGGGGGAGTTTTTCTTTAAAGGCGATCTTGAAAAGACAAATATTGAGATGGCTTTTTCATTTAAAGTAGGAACTATAAAAGTTGGAAAGTGCAGATATGGGCTCATATTGAACGAAAAAGGGGGAATGGTAGACGATTGTATTATCTACAGATTAGGTGAAAATGAGCTTATGATGGTAGTGAATGCAGGTACGAAGGATAACGATTTTAACGTTATAAAAAGTGTCTTAAAAGATGATTTTGTATTTGAGGACAAGTCTGAAGTTACCTCAAAGCTTGATGTTCAGGGGCCTCTATCGAGAGATTTGTTAAGAAAATATTTTGGCAGCGCGGTAGATGAGTTAAAGTATTTCTCTTTCGTCAAGACTAGTCTTATGGGCCAGGATGTAATGCTTTCCAGAACTGGCTATACGGGGGAGCTGGGTTTTGAGATATATATGCCATCAAAGATTTGTGTGGACGTTTGGAACGATTTACTTAAGGATGAAAGAATAAAGCCTGCGGGACTTGGAGCGAGAGATTTATTGAGGCTTGAAATGGGTTATCCTTTGTATGGCAGTGATCTTGATGAGGAAACTACTCCTTTGGAAGCAGATTTATCATATTTTGTCCACCTTGATAAGGATTTTGTAGGCAAGGATGTGCTTATGAGACAGGTAGAGAGCGGAGTAGAGAAAATTAGAGTAGGTTTCGTTTGTGATGGGAGAAGAGCCCCAAGACACGGTTATAGGATTTTTGCAGAAGGTGAAGATATTGGATACGTTACAAGCGGTGGTTTTTCCCCATCATTGGGCAAAGGAATAGGTATGGGTTATGTAAAGACTAAATATAGTACTGAGAACTCTACATTAGAATTATCGCAAGACAAGGTGAAAATCAAGGCCGTAGTGGAAAAGATACCTTTTTACAAAGATGGATCTCTTAGAAAATAAAAAACTAAAAAATATTTGAGGAGGATTATTTATGTCAAGATATTATTCAAAGGATCATGAGTGGGTGGAAATTGAAGGAAATGTAGGAGTTATTGGTATTACTGATTACGCACAGCATCAGTTGGGAGATATAACATTTATAGAAATGCCTGAAGTTGGCTCTGAAATAAAACAATTTAGCATATTTTGTACTATTGAATCTGTAAAAGCTGCAAGCGATGTGTATGCTCCAGTAAGCGGCAAGATAAAAGAGATTAATGAAGTGTTGGAAGACACGCCAGAAATTATAAACAAAAATCCTGAAAGCGAAGGCTGGATAGTCAAAGTGGAAGTTTCTAATCTGGGTGAGCTTGATAATCTTATGAATAAGAGCGCTTACGAGGAATATGTAAAGGGGTTGGACTAAAATGAATTTTTGTCCGCATACGCCAGAAGATATAAAGGAAATGTGCTCTACTTGTAATGTAAGCGTACCGAATGATCTTTTTAAGGGTCTGCCTGTAGAGGATATAGATTTTAAGAAATTGAATAAGGGCATTTCTGAATTTGAGGGCTATAACAATATTTTAGATTTGGCGAGAAAAAACAATTTACTCTCATATCATTTTATAGGGGGAGGTCTCTACGATCACATAATTCCAAGTGTAGTTGATTTTACCACGTCAAGATCCGAATTTTATACTGCATATACTCCCTATCAGCCAGAGTGTTCTCAGGGGACCCTGCAGGCGTTGTTTGAATACCAAACTGCTATTTGTAATCTAACCGATCTTGATGTTACAAACGCTTCGCTCTACGATGGCGGTAGTGCTCTTGCTGAAGCTGTGCTGATGTCTCTAAGGATTACTAAAAGAGAAAAAATAGTTATGGACAAAAGCGTTAATCCTATATATAGGAATATAGTTAAGACATATTTAAAGTTTTTGCCGTATGAACTACTTGAGGTCGAGACTAATGAAATTGAACCTGATTTTGAAAAGATAAAATCTTTGCTTGATTCAGATGTAGCATGTTTTGTTTTTCAAAATCCGACTTTTTATGGGAGTGTAAAGGACTGGACTGACTTGATAAACTTTGCACACGAAAAGGGAGTCTTAGCTGTGTCTTCTGTTTACCCGATTTCTTTGGGAATTGTAAAAACTCCTGGACAAATGGGGGTGGACATTGCAACGGGTGATGGACAATCACTGGGCAATCCACTTTCCTTTGGCGGACCATATTTTGGTTTTCTGGTTACCAAAAAGGCATATATTAGAAATATGCCTGGTAGAATTGTGGGCGAAACTGTAGATAGAAACAATAAAAGGTCTTTCGTTCTGACCCTACAGGCAAGAGAACAACATATAAAAAGACACCGTGCAACCTCAAACATATGTTCCAATGAAGGACTTTGTGCCTTGAGAGCTCTGGTTTACCTTTGCTCTCTTGGAAAGAGTGGTCTCAAAGAGTTAGCTTTGCTAAACTTTAGCAAGGGTGAATATATGAAAGAAAAGCTGTCAGATATTGGTCTGACCATAAAAAATAAAGGCACTACTTTTAATGAGTTTGTTGTCGAATTTAAGAAACCTGCTAAAGAAATTTTTTCAGCTCTTTTATCGAAAAACATTGCTTTTGGTATACCCCTTTATTTGTTTGGAGGTTCTGAGAATACCATTTTAGTAAATGTTACTGAAAAGATGTCAAAGGAAAAGATAGACAATGTATGTTCTATTTTGGAGGCCATACTATGAAATTAATATTTGAGGAATCGAAAAGCGGCAGAAAGTCATTTAACCTACCTGAATCAGATGTATGTCTGAAAGGTTTTCCACATGAGCTATCGCGTTCAGATGTAGATCTACCAGAGGTTTCAGAGCTCGATCTGGTAAGGCATTTTATTAATTTATCCAGATTAAATTTTTCTGTGGACACTCAGTTTTATCCATTAGGCTCTTGCACAATGAAATATAATCCAAAAATATTGGAAAAGGCTGCAAGCACGCCTGAATTTTCAAATCTTCATCCGTTTTTGTCAATTTTGCCAGAATGTAAAGATAGATGTAATGGTGCTCTTGAGATAATTTCAGATTTTCAAGATATGTTGTGTGAGATAACTGGAATGGACTGTGCTACCGTAAACCCAATGGCTGGGGCTCATGGTGAATTAACTGGCATTATGATTATCTCCAGCTATCACAAGTCAAAAAACTCTAAGAGAACCAAGGTTATTGTGCCTGATTCTTCTCATGGAACGAATCCTGCGAGCGCATCTATGGTAGGCTATGAAGTGGTTACCATACCTTCAAATAGCGAAGGTGAGATGGACGTAGATGAGCTAAAAAAACATCTTGATACTGATGTGGCAGCGGTGATGATGACATGTCCGAATACACTGGGACTATTTGAGAAAAATATAAAGCAGATTTCTGACATGGCGCATTCTGTGGGCGCATTGATGTACTACGATGGAGCTAATCTTAATGCGATTATGGGCAAGGTGAGACCTGGCGACCTTGGGTTTGACGTAATACACGTAAATGTTCATAAAACTTTTGGCACTCCTCATGGCGGTGGCGGTCCTGGAGCTGGTCCTGTAGGAGTAAAGAAGTTTCTTGAAGACTTTCTCCCTATACCAAGGGTAAAAAGAGAAAATGGATCTTTATTGGTAATATCCAATTCAGACAAGTCTATTGGTCACGTTTCATCATTTTTTGGAAATTTTGCTATAGTTCTGAGGGCATACCTGTACATTAAACTCCTTGGCTCTGATGGAATAAGATACTCTGCTGAAATGGCTGTATTGAACGCAAATTATGTAATGAATAAGCTTAAGAAATATTTAAAGCTTCCGTATGAAAGATCTTGCATGCATGAGTGCGTGTTTTCTCTATCTGAAATGGCGAAAAAGGGAGCAAGTGCGCTGGATTTTGCAAAGTATCTTATAGATATGGACTTTCATCCGCCTACGATATATTTTCCATTGATAGTAAAAGAAGCATTTATGATAGAGCCAACCGAAACAGAATCAAAAGAAACTCTGGATAAATTTGTCGATACTGTTATTGACGCAGTAAAATTAACCGAACAAAATGCCGAAGTTTTTAAAGAATTTCCAAAAACAACTATTATTTCAAGGCCTGATGAGACGAAAGCTGCCAGAGATTTAATAGTAAAATATGAGAAATAGTTATTTAATGAGTTTCAATGAGATATAGTGTTTTGGTTAATTTAAAATATTTTAGTTTTAAGAAAGAAGGGGCTTGGGTTGTCTAATAAGAGTTTTAGGTTTATTGTTTCGTCGCCATTAAGCGGTGATTACAATATGGCTATTGACGAGGCTTTGTATCTAACTTTTTTAAAGAAAAGAGAACCTGTTATAAGATTTTATTTTTGGAATCCCTCAGTGCTTTCTGTAGGCAGATTTCAAAAAATATCTGATATTAACAAGGTCTTTTTGTCAAAAGAAGATGGATCTTTTGTTAGAAGACTAACCGGGGGGAATGCTCTATATCATCATGAAGAAATTTCATATTCTATTGTTTGTTCTCAGGAACATTTAGGCAATCTATCCGTAATTGATTCTTATAAAAAGCTGACCTCTTTTGTTTTAGTTTTCTATAACTCTTTAAATTTAAATGCAAAATGGGCTTGTGAATGTGGAGATAGCAAGTCAGGTGAAAACCCAATTTTGTGTTATCAGGGAAAGGAAAAATACGATATTGTTATAGATGGGCAAAAAGTTGGCGGCAATGCGCAGAAGCGCTCTCATGACGTAATATTTCAGCATGGGTCCATTCCTATAAAAAGTAGAAAAAATCTTTCAAAATTGTATGAATTTGGCAAATCACTTCAGGATTGGATCGACGACATTGCCTATGAAGATACGATTAAAGGTCTTGCCTCTTCATTTAGCAATGAGATGAAAGTAAAATTAGATTTTTGTGAGCCAACAAAAAATGAGATTAAACTCTCTTCACTCTTAAGGGAGAAAAAATATTTATCTGAAAGCTGGAATTGTGATGGTATTGAAAAAGAAACCTATTTGGCTTCATAAGAAGGTTTGCCAAAAAACAGAGAATTATACAAGGTCTTTACTAAAAGATTTGGATTTGCACACTGTGTGCGAAGAGGCAAGATGCCCAAATATTTCTGAGTGTTTCGGAAAGGGGCATGCGACTTTCTTAATTATGGGAGATGTGTGTACAAGAGCGTGTGAATTTTGCAATGTTAAAAAGGCTAAATATGGAAATTTATTAAACTCTTTGGATCCATATGAACCTGAAAGAATTTCCCAGGCCGTTCAAAGGATGAATCTATCTCACGTGGTTATCACATCTCCTACGAGAGACGACATCTTTGATGGAGGGGCACTGCATTTCGCAAATACTATAAAAGCAATACGCACTTCTATGCCTGATACTACAATTGAAGTATTGGTTCCAGACTTTAAGGCCGATATCGATTCTATAAAAACAGTATTGGGATCAGAACCTGAGATTTTTGGGCACAATGTAGAAACAGTTCCAAGACTTTATTCTGTCAGAAAGGGCGCATCATTCGAAAGGTCTCTAAGCGTTTTAGAAAATGCGAAAAAGATTTCGCCAGATGTATACACAAAAACTGGCATAATGCTTGGATTGGGAGAAACGCTTGATGAATTAAAAGATGTTTTCGATAAACTTATAAAAATTGGTTGTGACTTTCTCAGTATGGGGCAATATCTTCAACCAGGATTAGAAAATATAGAAGTTTCTGAATACATTCATCCCGACAAATTTGAAGAGATGAAATATATTGCAAAAGAGTTTGGGTTTAAGCATGTTGAAAGTGCTCCCTATGTAAGAAGTTCTTATAACGCGCAAAAATATTTATCTTACGAGGAGTTTGATGGTGGAAAATAAATTTGATGTAATAGTGATTGGCGCAGGTCCAGCTGGTTATGAGTGCGCGCTTTATCTGGGGGAGAGAGGAAAAAGCGTATGTCTGGTAGATAAATCTGAGGAAAATATTGGCGGAACTTGTCTGAATGAAGGATGTATTCCTGTAAAGTCACTGGTTGAAAGCGCTCATTTGATTCAGAGAATGAAAGAATACAAAGATGTTTTCGATGTAAACTTTAATGTCGAATATTCCAATGCAGTAAAGCTCTTAGACGATCAAAAGTCTCAATTAAGGCAGGGAGTAATCTCAAGACTAAAAAAGTCAAAGATTAACATGGTTTTTGGCAATGGGACCTTGGTCGATAAAAATACTGTAAGGGTAGGCGATGTTGAATATCTTGCAGATAACATTGTTTTATCAACTGGTTCATATCCAAAGAGCCTTCCAGGCCTGGTGATAGATGAAAAGAAGATTATTTCAAGTAGCGGCCTTTTACGATTGAAAAGCCTGCCAAAAGATATTCTTATCGTAGGTGGGGGATATGTGGGCTGTGAGTTTGCATCTTTACTAAAGTATTTTGGTTCAAAAGTAACAATTGTTGAATTTTTGCCAAAAATAATGGGTTTTGAGGATGATGAGGTTTCTCGTACCCTGCTCAGGGAATTTAAAAAAAGAGATATTGCTGTTAATACAAATTCAGAAATCGTAGATATCCAGAACATAGATGAAAAAATGCTTGTTAAATTTAAAAATAGACAAAATGAATCTATTAAAGAAATCCTTGTAGATCTGATACTGGTTTCAGTTGGGAGGGGAGCTAACACCAAGGATCTGAATTTGGGAGTAGTTAATGCAAAAACTGAAAGAGACTTTATAGTTATCGGGAAAGACTTTAGCATTAACAATAGCAGTGTATACGCAGTTGGAGATATAATAAAAACTCCTATGCTTGCTAACGTGGCTACCAGGGAAGGCATATTTGTAGCAAAAGAGATTATTGGGGAGCCAAATTGTTTAAATTATGATCTTTTGCCAAGGGTTGTGTTTACCGATCCTGGCGTAGGGTGCATTGGGCTTACCGAAGAGGATTTAAAATCTAAAGGAATATCCTACAAGACATACAAGGCATTTTTCAAGGGTAACGGAAAAGCGCTTATTATGGGACAAAATTCAGGCTTTTTTAAGGCTCTTACTTCTGATGATGGAATAATACTGGGCGCTATGTTTATAGGACCTATGGCATATGAGCTAATCCATATTATGGCAGTTGCGATGAAAAACAATATAAATATTACTGAACTCAATGATATAATTTACGGCCATCCAACCCTTTCAGAGATAATCTTTAGCGCGGTTTTGTAGGCACTTCCATCAAATTTAATTTATTTCGTGAGCAAGATGCTCGCGATACTATATGCGACAACTCATCCCACCGTATAAGGTGGGATGAGTTGTCTACTTTTAATAATAAAAAATTTATAAATTATATTTAGTTTAGTATAAGTATTTTTTATCTATTATATGTGTTTTTTTTATTTCTTTAGGGTGTAAAATAATAATATGTTTTTTATTAATTTATCATAAAAACGCTATTTATTATTGTTTTCTTTATTTTATTATTATATATGCCTCAAAAAAGGGAGTGAAATGAATGGGGAATATTAAAAGGAGGGACTTCTTAAAGCTTACGTTTGCGGGTGCTGCAGCAATGGTAATGGACGGAAATATTGCTGTACCTGCAAGGGCTTCTGCAAAGCCTTTTAAGCTGAAAGATACTAAAGTAAGCCCTTCAGTGTGTATTTATTGTGGTGTAGGGTGCGGATTATTGGTTTATGCAAAAGACGGTAAAGTAGTAAACATCGAAGGAGATCCTGACAACCCAAACAATGAAGGTGGACTCTGTGCCAAGGGTGCGACGTCTTATAACGTTTACGTTAATCCTCTGAGACTGAAAAAACCAATGTATAGGGCTCCTGGTTCTGACAAGTGGGAAGAGAAGAGCTGGGATTGGACTATTAGTGAAGTTGCCAAGAGAATTTTGAAAACAAGAAATAGCACTTTTGTAAAAGAAGTTGGTGGCGTTCCTGTAAATAGAACTGAAGGTCTGGTTCAGCTTGGGGGGGCATCTCATGACACTGATGAGTGCTATCTTCTATCTAAGTTTGCAAGATCGCTTGGGATAGTTTATCTTGAACACCAGGCTCGTATATGACACTCTTCCACAGTGACCAGTTTAGGTCCTAGTTTTGGAAGAGGAGCAATGACAAATCCCTTAATTGATGTAAAAAATTCTGACGTTATTATGATTTGCGGTGGGAATCCTGCAGAAAATCACCCTGCTATAGCAAGATATATAAATATGTGCAAGGATTCGGGTGGAACAGTAATCTCGGTAGATCCAAGGTTTACGAGAACCTCTTCGCTTTCTGATATATATTCGCCTATAAGGCCTGGAACTGACATAGTATTTTTTGGTGGTTTAATTAATTACATTATTCAAAACAAAAAATATCAAGAAGTTTATATGAAAAACTATACAAACGTTTCCTGGCTACTAAAACCTGAATATGAATTCAAAGATGGACATTTTTCTGGTTGGGAAGAAGCAAAGAGGATGTATAATTATGCAAGCTGGGGCTTTCAAACAGGGCCAGATAAAAAAGTTTTGAAGGATATGACTCTTCAAGATCCAAATTGCGTATTCCAGAGGCTTGCGGGACACTATTCCCGATATACGCCTGAAGTTGTAGAAAATGTCTGTGGAATGAAGAAAGAAAACTTCCTGAAAATTGCTGAGGTTTATTCTTCTACTGGAGCACCAGAAAAATCAGGTTGTTTGATTTATGCTATGGGACTCACCCAACACACAATAGGTACACAAAACATCAGGGCTTTTTGTATGATTCAACTCTTGCTTGGGAATATGGGTATGGCTGGTGGTGGAGTGAACGCGATGAGAGGAGAGGCAAACGTTCAAGGTTCTACTGATATGGGGCTTTTGTTCCATACGTTGCCTGGTTATTTGCCTTCGCCAAACGACAAGTTACACCCAAATCTTCAAGAGTTTATCAAAAAATCTATTGCGCCTGACAGTTATTGGGTAAACGCTCCGAAATTTATTATCAGTATGTTGAAAGCATGGTATGGAGATTCAGCTACAAAAGAAAATAATTATGGTTATGATTGGATTCCAAAGTGGTCAAAACCCGCTTCATGGATGCATATATGGGACAATCTTTATAAGAACGAAGGAATTAAGGGTATGATGATCTGGGGGCAGAACCCCTTAGTGTCGAGCCCATTTGCTGATAAAACAGGTAAGGCTCTTGAAAACCTTGAATGGCTGATGCAAGCTGATTTATTCGAAACGGAAACTGCTAATTTCTGGAGAAGGCCTCATGCTGATACGAAAAATATAAAGACAGAAGTATTTTTGTTGCCTGTGGCATCAATGGTAGAGAAAGACGGTTCAGCTACCAATACTTCCAGGTGGCTTCAGATGAGATATAAGTCAGTAGAGCCTCTTTATGAATGCAGAGAAGATTCTGTAATAATGCACGATCTGATCCATAAAATAAAAGATCTGGTAAAAGCAGATCCGTCTACCCCAAGTCCAGAATCAATACTTAATCTCACATGGAATTATGGTGGTCACAACCATAGTGCAGAGGAGGTATTTAAAGAGATCAATGGTTTTGAAGTCGCTACAAAAAAGCAAGTTCCTGGATTCGCTGCGCTAAAAGATGACGGTTCTACTACAAGTGGTTGTTGGATATATTCTGGAATGTTTCCTCCTGCGGGAAATCTTGCGAAGAGGAGAAAGCCAGAAAAAACTGGGCTTGGGCTTAATCCTGAATGGGGTTGGGCATGGCCTGTAAATAGAAGAATTCTATACAATAGAGCTGCATGCGATTTAGAAGGTAATCCCTGGAATCCTGAAAAATACGTTATAAAGTGGGATGCTGGTCAGAAGAAGTGGGCGGGGCGAGATGTTCCTGACTTCTTACCCACAAAAGCTCCATCAGATGCGGGAGGAACGCTGCCCTTTATAATGCTTACTGGCGGACAGGGAAGGATTTTTGTCCCTGGCGGTATAGTGAAAGATGGTCCATTCCCTGAACACTATGAGCCAATTGAGTCGCCAGTTGCAAATAAAGTAAATCCTGTACAAAATAACCCAATTGCTGTGGTATTTAAATCAAATATAGACAAGTATGCTCCGCTTGGAGATCCAAAATATCCATACATCTGCACTACATATAGAGTCGCAGAACATTATCAATCGGGTGCAATAACAAGAAAAATACCTATAACCGTAGAAGCTATGCCACAAGTTTTTGCTGAGCTCGATCCTGAACTTGCAAAAGAGCTTAACATTAAAGATGGCGATGATGTTGAATTAGAGTCCATAAGGGGTAAAGTTAAAGCAAAGGCTTGTGTCACTACCAGGGTTCAGCCGATGACAATCAATGGCAAAAAATATCATGTAGTTGGTATCCCATGGAACTGGGGTTTTGTCGGAATTGATCCAGACAGCGGTAAAGACGAATCTTTTGCTGCAAATCTTGTAACAGAAAATGTGGGAGATCCAACAAGCCTTATTCCAGAGTCCAAAGCTTTGATGATTAACTTGAGGAGGGCCTAAAATGGAAAGAGTGGCCTATATGTACGATTCTTCTAAGTGTATGGGTTGTAGGGGGTGTCAGAGCATCTGTAAGGAATGGAACGATCAAAAAACTGATCCTACAACGTTTACTGGGGTATATACCAATCCACCCAGTCTAAATCCTGATACCAGGATGATTATAAAATTTTATGATACCTTTACTCCAGATCCAAACTTTAACTTTTTAAAATATCAATGCTTTCACTGTGGAGATCCTGCCTGCGTAAAGGCATGCCCAAGTGGAGCTCTTTTTCAGGCTGAAAACGGTATAGTGGCATTTGATGTAGACAAGTGTATAGCTTGTGGGTACTGTCATAGTGCATGTCCATTTGGGATTCCGCAGATTGGAAAAGTGATAAATAAATGCGATATGTGTTATTCAAGAGTTATGGAAGGTTCTGAATCTGATAAAACTTCTACGCCTGCATGTGTAAAGAGCTGTCCTGCAGGAGCACTTACTTTTGGGAAGAGAAATGACCTGGTTGAGCAAGGCAAGAAAAAGGTTGAGGTTTTAAAAAATAAAGGCTATACAGAAGCAAATCTTTATGGTGAAAATATTCTTGGTGGGTTAGGGGTTCTGGCTATACTAAAGTATTCTCCTGAAAAATATGGTTTGCCAAAAGAGCCTGTAGTTCCAACAGACATAGGTCTGTGGAAAGGCATATTGCATCCTCTGGGACTGGTTATGTTGGGAGGCGCGGCTGGCTTTGTCGTGCTTCATAGAGCGCTTAACCTGGGGAAAAAGGGAGGTGATCAGTAATGGCTGTAAAAAAGATTGAAAAACATAAGAAAAATACTAGAATATTTCATTGGCTGCACCTAATAACGTTTATAGTTATGCTGTGGACTGGAATTTCTTTGTTTTATCCGTGGACGAATGTTTTAGGTTTGACTTTTGGCAGCCTTAGGAATGCGGCATTTATTCACAAATATCTTGGATGGTTTTATGTGGTTCTTCCAATAATTTATGTATCCTGGAACTTCAAACTATTTTCAAACTTTTTCAAAACGATTAGCACATTTACGCCTGAAGATAAGAAATGGCTGTCTATATTGGGCGGTTATTTACATCCTATAATAAAGGCTGATGAGATTCCTCCACAGGGCAAATACAACGCAGGGCAAAAGCTATTGGGTTGGATAATAATAGTCTTTTCAATTTTACTGGGCATTACAGGATTGGTTATGTTCTATTATGCCTCTTTTCCTGGTTTTTGGGTTCGAATGGCTATAATAGTTCACGTATTTTGTGGTACATTTTTAGGGGCTGCTGTGATTGTGCACTTTTATCTTGCTGCGGTTAACCCAACTTCGAACAAAGAGTTGGGGACTATGCTTGGCAGTGGTATGATAGAGGAAGATTATGTGAAGCATCACAATGCGCTCTGGTATGAAGATCTAAAAAAATAGAAGGCTTTTAATGATAAAATAGATTTATAAAGAATATATTTAATATTGTTTTTAATTTGAGTGCAAGGTCTTATGTGGCTTTGCACTCAAAAAGTATTAATTTTACTGGAGGCATAAATGAATTTAACAAAATATGTGGAAAAATATCCAATATTAGAGTCTGTTGCTGAATTTTGGGAAAATTATTTTTCTTGTAGAGACAAGTTGTTATCTAAGATACCTGATTTTATTCCATCTGATAGTATTAAAGTTGAAGAATTTAAAAAAGTCTTTGATGAAGGTAAGCCGTATTTAGATCTATTTAGGCTCAAGATATACAAGAAAGATCTAAATCTTCTGGCAAAAATTGTAAAAGATGATTTTGGAATAAAAGAAAAAATAAAATTTGATGAAAAGGGTTTACCAATATTTGACAAGTTAATTTTATCTGAAGATAAAATAGGTTTTGTAAAGTTAATTGTTTATTCTTCTATTTATTCATATATTGGCGATTTAATTATGAAAAATTGTAGTCTTGTAAAATGGTATGAGCCTGTTTGTCCTGTTTGCGGTTCGAGGGCTGGCATAGGATTTATAGAGGGAGATGGTAAGAAGAGTCTGGTCTGCTCTACTTGTTATACGAGGTGGGGACACAGAAGAACGGCTTGTCCAATATGCGCTGATGAAGAACAAAAATCAATGAGATATTTTAGTGCAGATGAGCTTCCTGGGTGGAGGATAGAAGTCTGTGAATCCTGTGGTATGTACTTAAAGATATTGGATCTAAGAGAAAAGAATGAGGATACTCCTCTTTATCCTTTGCTTTATCTTTCAAGTTGGGATTTGGACGTTTCAATAAAGGATTTAAACTTCAGGCCATCCTGGTTCAAAATTTTTTATGCTGCATCCTGGCTTAATAAATAATACTTATTGTTAATTAAGATAAGAATATTTTATAAGAAATTATTTTAAATCAAATATTTTAAGAATAAAGAATAAATTTTCACAGTAGATATTTTTTAAGATAAAATTTTTTTATATATTTAAGTTTGGGTATTATTATTTAACTAATTAAATGTGATATTATTTACTTGGTAGTGGTTTGAAATTAGAAAATATATTCACTATCAAGGGAGTGAAATGAATGGGGAAATTTAATAGAAGAGATTTTCTGAAGCTTTCCTTTGCTGGTGCTGCAATGATGGTTTTCGATGGCAATGTAGCTGTACCAAAGGTTGCCTATGCAAGCGTACCCTTTAAGCTAAAGGATACTAAGGTTACAAATTCTGTATGTATTTATTGCGGAGTTGGTTGTGGTCTTTTAGTTTATTCAAAGGGCAACAAAGTAGTAAATGTTGAAGGAGATCCTGACAATCCAAATAGCGAAGGTGGGCTTTGTGCAAAGGGTTCTACCTGTTTTAGTGTTTATGATAGCCCACTGAGGTTGAAAAAACCAATGTATAGGGCTCCCGGTTCGGACAAGTGGGAAGAAAAAAGCTGGGATTGGACTATTTCTGAGCTTGTCAAAAGGATCAAAAAAACTCGAGATAGTTCGTTTGTAAAGACGTCAAACAATGTTACTGTAAATAGAACTGAGGGGCTTGCGATGCTTGGCGGTGCGGCACATGGCACCGATGAGTGTTATCTGTTTGTCAAGTTTGCCAGGGCTCTTGGCATAGTTTATCTTGAGCATCAGGCAAGAATCTGTCACTCTTCTACTGTGACTGCTTTGGGGCCAAGTTTTGGCAGAGGGGCAATGACAAATTCACTGATAGATGTGAAAAATTCTGATGTGATTATGATATGCGGTGGAAATCCTGCAGAGAATCATCCAGGTAGCGCACGCTATATAAATATGTGCAAAGAACGTGGCGGAAAGGTTATTTCTGTGGATCCACGATTCACTAGAACCTCTGCAATTTCAAACATCTATGCACAAATTAGGCCTGGTACTGATATTGCATTTTTTGGTGGCCTGATAAACTATATTATTCAGAACAATAAATATCAGGATGTTTATGTAAAACACTATACCAATGCATCTTATCTTTTGAAACCTGAATATGGTTTCCAGGATGGATATTTTTCTGGATGGGATATGGCCGGTAAGTCATATAATTATTCAAGCTGGGCATATCAAACTGGTCCCGACAAGAAGCCACTGAGAGATATGACCCTCCAGGATCCAAACTGTGTATTTCAGAAAATGAAGTTGCATTATTCAAGATATACAGCTGAGGCTGTTGAAAAAATCACAGGAATTGATAAGAAAACTTTTCTTGAGATTGCGCAACTGTATAGCTCAACTGGTGCACCAGATAAGTCTGGCACATTGATGTATGCTATGGGTCTTACACAACACACTGTTGGAACACAAAACATCAGGGCTTTTTGTGTTATCCAGCTTTTACTTGGAAATATTGGTATGGCTGGTGGTGGGGTAAATGCAATGAGGGGAGAAACCAATGTTCAGGGCTCCACTGATATGGCTCTTCTTTATAACTCCTGGCCTGGCTATCTTGCAGCTCCGAACGAAA
>Ga0078972_1009025_pt1 | contig 20105 bp, 14 predicted proteins | sample YelNatPaOPGAMG01_FD_67568 | JGI IMG/M metagenome (GOLD analysis project Ga0078972, IMG submission 67568) | Hot spring thermophilic microbial communities from Obsidian Pool, Yellowstone National Park, USA - OP-RAMG-01 (SPADES assembly) (version 2) | ecosystem: Environmental > Aquatic > Thermal...
CACCCTGCTCGATGTTCGTTCTGAATGTGCAATTACCAACCTCTGCTCCATCAGTCAAGCCATCGCCATCCGTGTCCCGAACGGTTGGATTGCTGTCCAGGTTCCATTCGCCTACATTCGTGAGACCGTCGCCGTCCTTATCCGCGTAGGCATCGCTGGCTGCTGGGTCAAGCCCATACTGGATTTCCCAGCCATCAGGCATGCTGTCGTTATCTACATCTGGATTTCTGCAATACTGGACTGCTGTGCTGTTGTTATAGCCCTTCAAAACCCAGTAGTTGAATTCTGTGCGGTCATTGCAGCCATCGTTATCCGTGTCGTTTGCCCGTGGATTCAGTCCCAGCAACACCTCGGTGTAGTCATCAAGCCCATCGCCATCGGTGTCGTTGCTTCTCGGGTTTGTGCCAATCTGATACTCCACACTGTCATTCAAGCCATCGCTGTCAGTATCGTTGAGGAACGGCGAGGAATTGAATTCAATTTCTGTACTGTCGTTTAACCCATCACCATCCGTGTCGTTCACAAACGGATTTATGCCGAACCTTGCAAATGTGACTGACTGGTAATTGCCTTCAACACGCAGCGAGATATTGCCACGGTACGCAATAAATCTTGCAATTCCAAGTGTCTCAAACACCTCAATGCTTTGCTTTTCTCCGTTTATAAACACATCTGGCATTCCTGCAGTACTGATTACCTCAATGCAGTACTCGCCATCTTCATGCACATCCAGCGTTGTCTCAGATGTGCATGCTTGCAGTGGTATGTCGCATAATTCTCTCCCATCTTCCAGCCCATCATTATCGCAATCCGCAACATTCGGTGCAGTGCCGTAGTACACCTCAATTCCGTCTGTGGCGTTATCGCCATCTGAATCTGGATTCGTTGCATTCAGGTGCATCTCGCTCTCAGCAACATCTGTAATTCCATCACCATCCGTATCCTGCAGATTTCCATTACCCTCTGCATGTGCCAGCGAGAGCGATACACTACTATCACTGCGTAGAATTGCACCGTCGCACAATCGTTCCGCTATGCTTCCGTTCTCGCTAAATCCAGTAATATTTTTCCCGCACAGTGCATACGCATTTCCATCCGCCTTGATTGTGTACACGCCCTGCTCCCACCTCAACCGCAAGGCATGGGTGCCAAAGAAGTCCTCGAGCATCGTGCCATGCACTTCCCAGTCGCTCTCTGGCAAATACAGTGCTTTGAATTTCTCAATCTTCTCAATGCGCAGTTTGTGCGGTGCATGAAATGCAATTGTCCGATTGCCAGAGCATGCGAATACAAACACGCTCTTTGTGCCAATCTTCCCCAGATTCAGAAAGTCAGTTCCATCTCCACCTGTGCACCAGAATGCAAATTGTGTATAGCCATGCACATTCTGTAACTCAATGCGGATGGGTTTCCAGGTGTCCCATGTGTACTCCTGCGGAAGATTATCCACATTCACCACAATATACTCCTCCTGGTGAACGGGTAGCAGGAACTCGGAGACCAGCAAAATCACAACTGCGAGCAGTGCAAAGAGTACTGCACCAAGCACTATCTTCCTGTACTTCTTCTCCATACGCTCACACACCATCCAGTTGATAATACCAGAACCCAGAGAAGAGCACTTTCAGGCACATCGCACATAACCCAGATGTTCCCCTCCCAGGTGTTCTTTATCTCATTTCCATGCTCGAACTCGTAAATCGTGTTGTTCTGGAACACGCAATAGTAAATCTTATTGTCCATGCAGCCATAATCCAGATATAAGCCATACATGCGGTTGTCTGCAATCGAACAGCGCTCGATTTTGTTGTTCTGAGCACAGTAACAGTAAATCCCGTACTGCCATCCGTTTATCCTGCACTCTGTAATCTCATTCTGATTCGATTCATATAGATAGATGCCGGTGTTGCCATTGCCATGCAGACCTGCACTGCAAATCGTGTTCTGCTGGGCGAGCCACAGATAAATTCCGTAACTTGCATTTTCAATGCTGATGTTCTCAACAGTGCATCCGCTGCTCCTGTACAATCGAATTCCGCAGGTGTGATTTGCCAGTATGCAACTGGTGATTGTATTATGCTCTGATTGTATTAGATAGATGCCATAGGTGCACATGCAGATTGTGGAATTCTGGATTGCAGTCTGTGTGCCATTAAAGAGGCAGATTCCTGCATTCCAGTAATAGTCCTCGCTGTTGCCATTTGCACATGCTAGAGAGCAGTTTTGGATTATGAAATGCACCGTGGTGTTGCCAGCATATATGCAGTATCCGAAGCCCGTGCCGTTGATGCGGAGGTTCTCGAGCACATACGGAGACAATGCACTGCCATTGCCAGCATAGATGCCGTTGAGCACGGTGAAATCCGCATCTGAGTTTATTCTCACTGGCAGGTGCGGTATTTTTGTGAGCGGATAGTTATCAATGCTTTGCGGGAATATGTATGGCACATCCACAATACCATTTGCGTCTGCGTCAGGGAGTAACCAGTTATCCCAGTAATTTCCCTCGCTCCCGTCATCCCATCGATTTGCATTTGTGTCCTCCGCCTGGTATTGATTTCCTATCAGTGCATTGTGGTGTATGGTGTTGTTCGGTGCACTTACGCTGATGCCGAGATAATTTGATTTTACGATGTTCCACAGGATGCTCGTTTGTGTGGAATTCACAGCTATGCCCGTGCCTGCATAGGTCATTTTGCCTTGAATGTAATTCTCACGCAGTGTGTTATTGTGTCCTGAGCGGAGCAGGATGCCAGTGAGTTCTGGATAAATAATATTTCGTGCAACACATGTCTCCTCAGTGTCGAGAAGAATTGCAGCACCAGATGTGCCCACCCATTCCGTGCAAATATGATTCTCTGAGATGTTTTCCGCAAAACTTGCAGTGCAATAAACGCCATAGGGCGTGTGCTCAATTGTATTGTTCAGTATGTCATTCTGTGCGGTGTTCACCATACGGATTGCAATTTCAGTTTTTGAGATGTAGTTCGATGCTATACTGCACTTGCTCGTGTTCAGGAGATACAAGGAGTAACCGCTCTGTCCATAATTGTCTGTGAGATTGTTTCCTGCAATTCTGCATTGCGTGATGTTTTCACAGCGGATTCCCACGGGATTGCACAGAGAAACTGCGCTATCAATGATGCTAATATTCGTGGCATTTTGTATGTATATGCCTGCAACACTCTCAGTGTAGTATGTGCGGCTTATATTTGATGTCAGGATTGTGCAATTGCTACTGGCTGTGATATATATGCCGGATTTATAGTTTGCACTCAGTGTGCAATTTTGCACGCTAATACTGGCACTTTCTGTGATGAACACACCAGAGCCAAGATATTGCCAGAAGCTGTCTTTTCCATTTGAGTAAATTGTGCAGTTTTCGATTGTTCCGTTTGTGGCATTGTAAATCACGATACCCGTATCCCAGTAAAACATCCCGTGGTTGCCTGTAGCGTTGTAGATTGTGCAGTTCCTGATGGTAAAGTGTGCGGTGGTGTTCCCGATGTATATGCAGTAGCCGTAGCCATAACCGTCAATGATGAGATTCTCAATCAGGTAGGGCGATGCTAGTGTGCCATCACCACCAGATACACCATTGTGTGCGGTAAATTCCGCATCTCCGTTTATGCGTACTGGTAGGTGGGGATTCAGAGTGATTCCAGTTACAGTTCTTTCAGCTAAAGCGTGGTAATTCGAAATGCCATATAAGATGCTCATTACGAGCGTAAGTGCGATAATGGTTAATCGCAACACCACTCTCATCAAAAAGCGAGATGGTTGTGCAATATATAGATTTTTCCAGCAGTTTCACTTCTTCGGAACTCTTGCTTGCTCCTGTTGCCAGCGTCCACGCCCCTACCCGAACTCCTCCAGCCGTTTACTCGCTACCTCGCATGCTCTCGCCTGGGCATTGCCCTTCCCGTTATTCCAGTGCTCCGCACAGTCGAAACACAAGCCCTCGCGGACATCGCACGGCAGAACCTTCAGACGGGCCCCGCATTCTCGGCACTCAATCTCGCCTTCTTCCGCATCGGAAAAAATCCTGGTATCGGGTCGCAACGGAATTTCGGGCATGCAACGCAACGGATACGGATGTTGTATTAAAAGGTAATGGTAAACTTGCACGCAGGTTAGGCACTACAACAAGATATATATAGTGCTACGCTATTAGGTACTACAATGACGCATATCGTGGTGAAAGAAATTAACGGATGCTACTACCTGTACGAGTATAAGTCCGTGCGTGTGGGCAAGACCGTGAAGAAAAAATTCGTGCGCTACATCGGACCCTGCTCGGGCTCAGTTGCGGCTCAGATACAAAACCCACCCCACAGTAAATTTCCACTTGTAAAATCCGACACTGCCAGACACGCAACGGAAGGCACTTCGATCACCACACCCGAGTTCGCCATACAGGTATCCGAGGAACTCAATCCGAAGGAACGAGCGTATCTGGAAGCGGAAATCCGAACGGCGTTAGAACACATCCGGCGGCTGCGCGCGTGGCAAACCGAAAAGGCAAACGGCAGGGTTGTGGTGGGTGTGGGAGTGCAGGGGGAGCGGGAGGAGAAGGGACGAGAAGGAAAGAAGGAAGGTGTGTAAATGGGCTCGGTATATGAACGGGAATTGAAGAAACTACTTACCGCAAATCGATTCCTGGTCGTGCGTGCTGCAGGCTCGCTTGGTGTGGACCTCGTGGCAATTAATTCCAATGTGGCATTCCCGATTGAGGTCAAGGCCTCGAGAACGCCACGCCTCCAGTTCTCCGCATGTTCCGGCCGTGCACAAACGCAAGCGGAAGACTTGATGCAGAACTGCGTGCATACTGGCGTGCTACCTTTGTATGCGTTCCGATTGAAAAACACGCGTGATGGTGTAGTCCAGGCATGGCGTATCTTCAAGTTGCCGATTTCTGCGAACAATCTCTCGGGACTTAACCTCATGCTCTACGATGTGATACCGTCTGTGGCAAAGACGCCATCTGGGAATTATGTGCTCGTGTGGGACGAGGGATTACCGCTACAGGATTTCGTGGAGATTTGTGGGGTGAATCCCGTAGTCAGTAGCAAGAAAAACTAGTGTTCGACCTTGCATTAACTCCGTTTGTTTTTTCTGGGGGCACACATCATTTCTACTTGTAAATTCCTGGAGAAACTTGTTTGCTCTATCAGGTATCTGGCTTATTCACTTAGAGATAATATTTTCAAATGCAGTAATAGTACCACAGAGACACCTCGTTTCTACTTGTAAACATACTTGAATATCATATTGGTTTCAATACCTTACAACACACATCATTTCTACTTGTATTCGTGATATGCACTGTTGAGTATAACATACTATTCTACACGCACACACCTCGTTTCTACTTGTAATGATGTATCTCTATCCTTAGCATACTCTCTTAACACTCACACACGTCATTTCTACTTGTATTAGATGGATTTACCATCTTAATGCACTGCTATTAGATTCATCTAAGCCAGACATAACCTCTTCTTTCTTAAATGCCGAGAACAGTAAATCAGCGCTATATGTAGGATTCAAGCTAATACGCCATTCTACACCCTTTCCTCTGCCCCTTCCTTTACCTTCAATAACAATATATCCATAGAACTCCAGTTCCTTGAGATGATCAGATATTCTTTTCGGAGAAAGTGTGTCTTTGAGAAGACGCTTTGAAAGAACGTTATATTCAGTGTGTAAGTCTCGTGGTGTTATTTGTCTGTTTTTTGCTACAACATAGAGGATTATCTTTTGCTGGATTGGCAGATGCTGCAAACTATGCTCAATGAACAACTGCTCGAACTCATTCTTTGCTTTCATTACCAGCTGGTCAGTAATCTTTGATATTTGCTCTTTTTCTGCCATATCACCAGTTAATAGTGTTAAATCCAGTGCATATCTTGCATCACCACCTCGTTGTGCAGAAAGTCCTGCAATGTACTCTATCGCACTGTTATCAATTACTCCATTCTCCATACCAATCTTTACCCTGTCCATCAATATCTCTTTCATGTCTGTTGCATTATATGGTGGAAACACAATCTTTCGTGGTCTATATGAACTTCTTACACGGATATCGTCTATTTTGTAAATAAAATCCAGCTTATTGGTTATACCAATTACGCATATATTCGGTGTTCTGGATACATGATACAATACTTCAATTCCATTCTTCAGCCTGAGTAACTTATCTATTTCATCTATACATAATATCGCAAATCTATTTCCAATATATTCTACGAGCTTCTGATATATCACTGAGAATGTAAGACCTCTAAGTGGTAGAGATAAACCACAATTAATTGCAAGAGCAGTAGCAGTGGTATATACAGTATCGAGTACTTTAGTATATCCGATGATGACATTTGGTGCGGTCTTATTTAGTTCGCGTAATACAAACAGTGTAGATGCGGTCTTTCCAGAACCTGATGGCCCAATGATGAGTAGCGAAGGTGGTGTGCTGCCGGATAATACGAATCCTAGCTGGTCTGCAATCTCGTGAATTTGCTCTTCCCTCCGTACTAATTTCAGTGGGAGATATGTAGGCAGAAACACACTTCGGTCCTTGTAGATCTTGACTCGGCTCTTGGCAAACAGCGATTTTTCCTCCATGAATGGGAGAAGTATTTTTACTACTTAAAATTTACTACATATTTTTGTTAGGGTAAATTAGAGTTACTAACTGGACTTGTAATTGTTAGTTATTCGGTGCTGTCCAGGATGTAGTACGATTACAAGTAGAAATTAGGTGTGGGTTAGGATTTCCGAAATCAGAAAGCGGAAATCTGAAATCTGATTTCAGAAACCCGAAATCGGAAATCCGCTATTGGAAAGCGGTTATCCGCTACCCGAAATCCGTTACAAGTAGAAATGAGGTGTGGGAGGGTTACGGTACGAATTATTGAGGTACTCATTATATGAACTTACACTTAGGGAATCAAGCCAGGCATTGCTGCCTGCTGCTGGTTTTTACAAGTAGAAATTATGTGTGGCTTAGGATTTCCGAAATCGGAAAGCGGAAATCAGAAAGCCGAAAACTATCATCCTACTTTCAAACAGAGGATTCGGCAGAATCATGTTACAAGTAGAAATGAGGTGTGGGTGGGGTTACGGTACGAATTATTGAAGTACTCTTTATATGAACTTACACTTAGAGAATCAAGCCAGGCATTGCTGTCTGCTGCTGGATTTTACAAGTAGAAATTAGGTGTGGGTTGGGATTTCCGAAATCGGAAAGCAGAAATCTGAAATCGGATTTCAGAAACCCGAAAGCCGAAATCGGTTATTTGAATTCCGAAATCGGAAATCCGATGTTGGAAGGCAGGTATCCGCTACCTGAAATCCGACAGCCCGAATCACGAACTGGGATATCAGATATTCAGAGAAATCCGTTACAAGTAGAAATGAGGTGTGTGGTTAGAAACTGGCAGTTCGAAAACAAGTATCAGACATTTGTCATTAGGTACCTAAACGGGATTTTCGAACCTATGCGCTGCAGGTAGCCACAAACACATTTTTACAAGTAGAAATTATGTGTGTGGGCAATATGTGGCTAGTTAAAGATACGTATGTATAGTAACGAGGATACACATAAAGAAATGATTGGTGTCCGACGGTGAGATGCTATTTCCCAGATAGCAATTTTATCTGTTGGATTTTACAAGTAGAAATTAGGTGTGGGTTGGGATTTCCGAAATCGGAAAGCTGAAATCTGAAAGCGGATGTCGGAAATCCGAAAGCCGAAATCTGCTGTTGAAAATCGGAATTCGGAAACCCGAAATCGGTTATCAGATACCCGAAATCCGTCATCCGAACTCAAAGATCCATATTGCGGAACGAGTCACCTTATGTGGGGTGCTCTGAAAATGTAGTACCTAATAATTAGGGACTACCTACACCACTACGACGCGCTCATCAGAACTGTATTATCAAGGGACGTTGTAGACACTTGCAGATGAGGCGAAGTCTTCGGGCAATATAAAATCTGCGAAGTACACTGCCGCAGGTGTTCTTAGTCCCAATCCCCAGTGTGGACGTTCTGAGTTATACCATGCAACATATTGATTACAATTTCTTAAATCTCTCGCTCTCCATCTGTATATATATAGGATAAATTTCATTTACAAACTTGTATGTGCCTCTTTCTTCTTCCACATCAATTTCAATAACTCCTAACTTTCTTAGTTTCATTAAGAAATTATGAAGTACTTTCCTTTCCTCAGCATTAAGCTTTTCTTCTATGTCTTTTTTCTTAAAAGTTCGAGATATTTTCATCTCCCCTAGTTTTCTAAGTATTGATTTATATCGTTGACTGCGAATTGCTCTATACACATTCGGATCAAGATATTTTTCACCGACTTTTTGAGCTGCTACTAGTATCCCATTAGTTGCATCTTTTTTATCTACTATTCTATCAGTGTCAGCCCAAAAAGTAGCATCACCGATTTCATGCATAAAAATTGGTAATCCGCTAGAATATCGCACCAGAAGATTCAATGCATCAGGTTCTATCTTCATATTCACTTTCTGGAATGCTTTTAATAGAAAATCTTCTACCTCTTTATCAGAAAGTTTTCCAACCTCTACCACCCTAAAGATTCTCATAAGAGAGGGTTGAAGATTAGAAAGTTTATCTCTCTTCTCAGGAAGCCCTATAAGCATCATAAAAACAGGGAAATTCTTATAATGAGTTGCTATTTCGTCTACAAAACTCTTATACCAGTTTGCAAACTCCGATTTTTCAACCAATCCATTAATATCATCTAGAATAATAAATAACCCCTTCTTTTGCTCTTTAATTTCGTCTAATAGATTATTAAGGGCTTCTGGAAATTTTCTTACTAATTCTCTTAAATCATCTTCAGGAGGACTAAAACTAACGGAAATACCGAACAGACCGATTTCTCTAATATATTTGCCAAAAAATTTACCAATATTCCTAAATATCGGTTGACCTTTCGTTTCTTTTAATATCTGTTCAAAAATGTGGTGTACCATTTCTTCCAGGGTAGATGTCCCTCCTAAAAATACATGAACACCGAGAATATCTGTTTGTGTATTAACATAATATCTAAGAAATGATGCTAATGAACTTTTTCCTATTCCTCTATCTCCTACCAAAAACACATTTTCTTGTTTTCCTGCTGAAACTTGGTCAATGTATCGGAGAATTTCCCTAATCTGCTGTGCTCTACCTACAAATAGTTCTACTGGAACAGGATATCCCGGTGTAAATGGACTGCTCTCCCTGTTATTCATAGCTTTTCCCCCATGATATTTTATTTCTTATAATTCCTATTTCGTAAAATTTTTTCATATTTGCCATAAATCTCGTATACTCTCCCGTTTTAGTATTGTATCTGAAATGATTGGTGCTTATACATACATCTGACATAGTCTTGGTGTAATAATACATTCCTATTAATATATCTTTTTGCGATCTCAACCAGCATCGGTAACATCGCCATGTTGGGCAGGAATACTACCACTTCCGCATGCATATAAACACGGAGCGGAGCGATGATTACTCCTCGCTCGATGCTAACCTTTTCCCGCAGAGACCGTGTCCCAGTACAATGTTACTCCATCAACCTGACTTTCCCCTCTCCTCCATGCACTCCCTTATCCGCATCACCCATTGTGCATTTCCAATGCGTTCAAACCATGCCAGAGCTTTCCCCAGCACCTCCGCATCCCCCGTTGCTCTCCCGTACTCGTAGCAGGTTTTGTAGTAATCACTGTCATGTTTCTTGATTTCATCATACATCTCCAGTGCACGGGCAAAGCAATCAAGTGCCTTTTCCTTATCACCAAGTGCCAGGTGCAGTTTACCATACACTCTCAATGCATATGCCTCAGCCCACCTCATCTCATGTTTCTGCGCCAGTTCCATTCCCGTTTCAAGGTGTTCTTTGCACGCATCGGTTTTCCCTGACTCAAGAAAAATCTCCGCCAGGGAAATAAGGGAACCGACAACTCCCCGTGTATCTCCGATTTTCTGGCTTATCGAAAGCGATTTCTGATGGTATTCCAGTGCCTTCTCAAAGTCGCCTTTTTCAAAGTAGACATTGCCGATGTAACTGTATGCAAGGGCCACACTTTCAATCTCTCCGATTTTTTCTGCGATTGTCAACGCCTTCATTAGATTCTCCAGTGCACGCTCATACGCACCCATATCATTATACATGCTTCCGATGTTGCCGTATGAGATTGCCACGCCATACATCTCTCCGATTTTCTCCCTCAAGTCAAGAGATTTTTTATGGAAATCCATGGCTTTTGAGTATTCCCCCATCGAGGAGTAGATAGTGCCAATGTTGTTATAAACTCTTCCAATTCCAGCTACATCACCCATCCTCTCATATATTTTTAGTGCCTTCTGGTAATATTCCAGTGCAATCTCCAGGCTATCCAGGCTACCTTTATCATCATAAACTACACCGATATTATTGTAAGAGCCCGCCATGCCTCTTATATTTCCAATTCTTTCGTTGATTTCCACACTCTTCTGGAGATATTCCAGTGCCTTATCGTACTCTCCTCTGCAGTAGAAGCATGTGCCAATTCGATGATACGCACTTGCAATGTCCTTCTCATCTTTAAGCAACCCAAGTGCCTTTTCCTCGCATTCAATTGCAAGGTTGTAATCGCTTTTCCGCTCGTAAATCCAGCCCTCCAATGCGTGCAATCTTCCGAGTTCTGCACGGGAATTCTGTGCAAGTTCAATCCCCGCCTTTACTTCATCCATTGCATGCTCGTAATCTGCTTTCCTGATATAAATATCTGCACGCCGTCTGTGTATCCTTGCCCGCTCCACACCGCTCGTGTGCGACAGAACTTCTCGCAGGTAGCTCAACGCTTCATCGTATCTGCCCTCAAGGTCAAGCACATCCACAATCGCATGGCAAACCTGGAGTTTTATTTCTGAGTATGTCTCACCGAGTGCAGAATACACTGCGTTGTAGATTTTCAATGCCTCCTCGTTTGCGTACTTCTTTTGTGCCAGCTTTCCTGCAGTCAGCCCGTACTCAATCACCTTTGCATTGTTTCCTGCATGCCAGTAGTGCAGTACCATTTCTCCAGTGCACTCCATGTTGCCTTTTCTGTATGCCTCCTCCAGCTCCCTCGCAATCGCATCGTGGTATGCAGTTCTCAACTCCTCTGGCAGTTCTGCATACAGCACCTCCCTGATTTTTGCGTGCTCAAATCTGTACCTGTCTTTTAGCGACACAATTATATGATGCTCCCGCTCGATGTTTGCCAGCATTTTCAACACCCGCATCCTTGTGCTCTCCGTGATGTTTGCCAGAATTTCCGATGTAAACACCTCGCCAATCACACTTGCAGCATCCAGCAGTTCCCTTTCTTCCCTCCCGAGTTTCCGTATCCGCCTCAATATCACATCCTGCACTCTGGTCGGGATTTTTGCAACATCGCTTCTGTACCTCCATTTCCCGTTCTCATACCACAGTGCATTTTCCGCATGCAACTGCTTCAGCACTTCGAGCACAAATAAGGCATTTCCCTCACTCTGTGTATAGATTTCCTCCACAAATTCCTGCTCAACTTCGGAGCCAAGCACACTGCTCACGAGGGCAGTGCATTGTGCCATGTCAAACCGCTTCAGCTCAATTGTCTCGAGGATTTCCTCCCTGCTCATAATCTCCAGTGCATCTTTGAGTGCACCACCAAGTTCCTCGCTCCTGTATGTGCCGATGATGAGCACGCGCTGCCTTCTCGTGTTCCTTGCAAGGTAGTGAAGCAGGGCAAGTGATGCACTGTCCGCCCACTGCAAATCGTCGACAAAAAGAACTACTGGCTGAATTTCGGATTTGCGCTGGATTGCACGAAGCACATTCTCAAGTATGTTCCCCTGCCGTATCTTCGGGTCATCTGCGTAGTCAATGCCCTCGTACTTGCCAGTGTTGAATAACTCGGTGATTTCTGTTTCAATTGCTCTCACCTTTGTCTCATTCTCATGCCAGCGTTCATCAAGTCCATGCTCATTCTCGAATTTCTGTATAATCGCACGCATGTCCGTGATGAGATACTCGTTCTCCCTGCCAGTTGTGAGTCCCACGAGATTCAACGCTCTGCCAGGAACATTCACGATGCTGAATGTGCCGTGCACAAGGACTTGCACATCCTCCTTTACCTCACCTTGCTTTATCTGGCTCAGCGAATCCGTGATAAATGTTTTAACTGCGGTGAGCATTCCCATGAATATGTCCGTGTCAATGCTCTCCTTCCGTTCATATTTTGCACCCACAATGCCACCCTTTGTCACCGCATACACCGCCTCGAGTTTTGGCGGTTTTTCCTGCAGAATCAAATGCTCCAGATTTGCCTCGCTGAGCATGGGAATGATTGGCGTGAATGGCATCACATGCTCTGGCAGGCACTGGGCACGAAGGCACTGGCAGTTATGTTGTGGTGCATAACTCAGGAACTCCTCAACCAGCCGTGTCTTGCCAACTCCGGACTCGCCTGCGATAAAAACGGTAGAGCCAGTGCTATTTAGCATTGCATCAAGTTTTTGCTGGAGCAATTCAAGTTCTCCCTGCCTGCCAACAAATGCAGGCGTGTAGTTGAAGTGCATGTTTGCGGTATTATTTGCGTGTATTTATGGGTATCTAACTGTAATGTCAACCAGCATCGGTAAAACATCGTAGCGTTGGGCAGGAAGACCTCGGATACCCACATGATAGCGTTGGTTGTTATACCAGTCCCTAAATTCTGGCAGAAGTTCCGCATGCGCATAAAACACAGACCCGAGAGGTAAGTACTCCTCGTTTAATGTCCGAATTACCCGTCCCACCTTTCCTTTATTTACACCAGACGGTTTTTCTTGACACACCGAACATTTTAGCAACCAGAGATTTCGGATAGCCCTGTCTCACGGCGACCCTGCGTACCTCTCACAGGCTATATGGTGTGTGCTCTGAAAATGTAGTACCTAATAATTAGGGACTACCTACGCCACCCTGTCGGAACGAACAAGTTTTTGCTACCACACAATCTTTAATTTCGGTCAGGAAAAGAAGTTATATACATAAATCGCAATACCCCATACAAACAAAATCAAAGAAAGGAGGAATTAAATGGAGGAAATAGACATAGAAAAAAAGAAGATTGCATTAGTTGGGAACACACAGTATACGAGATACGAATATTCTTCAGAAGCCGAACTTCAGGAGTTCGTGTATAAATCCATAGAACACATTTTTGGGAAGAATTGTATCCTCCTGCCCAAAACAAAAATCTCTTCGGCTGCAGGCATCAGTTCTATACCAGATGGTTTCGTGTTAGATATACTCGGAAAAAAATGGTATATCTTAGAAATAGAGATGTGGGAACATGATTATAAGCACATATTTAATCAGTTGGATAGTTTTTTTTTCGGCGATATGGGATACAAATACCCGTGACAAACTTTGTGATGAATTCTATAAGGAAATCATTGCCGACCCAGCATTGAAATCAAAATTCAGAGAATATGAAACACATGGTGAAATCCATAAGATTATCTCAGATATATTAAAAAAGACAGACCCCACTATTGTTGTTATTATAGATAACTTAGAGGATTTAGAAGCCAAGACAAAGGAAATGCAACAACTGCGCAAGTACACACCAGTGTTTCTAGAATTTTACACATATGTGAATGCAGATAAATCTCCAATAGAGTTTTTGCATGTGTTTGATGTATTGGTGCAAATAGACGAGTCGGAAGAAAAAGCATCTGAAGAAATAAAGATAAATTGGAAAAAAAGCAAATATGATGCATTCTGGAAGAACGCAGAAAACCAGGCGGCACTTAGGGCACTTATTGCGGAAGCTGTAAAAACTGGAAAAAGTAGTGAATTAAATGTCACAGGCCTCACGCGATACGGGAGTAGAGAAAGGAGGGGATGGGAGGGCAATCTGATAATTAAATGCGGCAAGGAAAAGGAGATACTTACGGTACATCGATCTCACTTGCGGTCTCTAAGTAAGATTCTCTTACAAAGTGATTTAGTGGATCCTTACGAAGGCATAAAATTAGAGATTCGAACAAAAACCTATGGAGACGAAAACAATTTTGAAATCAAATTATTGATAGAAAAGGTTCCGTAGTCATACCAAATTTATTGGTCAAAATACGAGAAAAAGATCGATACAAAAATCACACACGCACGAAGTTCTCAATCTTCAACCGACACAAGATGTATTGTCTGTATTCATATGCTTCCAACCCTTAACGAGAATATCCAGTTCAAAACTCGTTGTTGTGGAAGATAAATCTCGTTTTTCTATTTCGAATTCTACACTGTCGTCGTCCCAGTCCTGCACATGCCCCCTCCTACCATAATACATCACGTTTTCGTCTAGGTTGAATCCCTTCATCCCCAGAACACTTTCATCAAATTTATAACGTCCTCTCACACTTTGTTCAATATGAGTTTTCCACCATCTTCCTTTATCTTTCCATCCTGAATAAGCTTCGTCACTAATTCATTCGCAACTGCACCATCAATACCGTGCAAACACAGGTAACTCACTACTTTCTTGCGGTCTACTGAACCGCCATGTTGTTCCAGATACCGCAGCACTTCGTTTGCGTCTGCCTTTACTTGCGTTTTTACACTTGCTGCAGGAGCAGCTGTCGGTACAGTAACGGATTGCGTCGTGCTTGCGCTTTTTTCTGGTTCTGTAGTAGGCACGCTCTCAACGCTCTCCTGTGCCCTCTTCCGTTTACGCATGTAATAAAGCACGCCCAGCACGAGACCGATTATTGCAAGCACGATAAGAATCAGGACCAGGAACAACAATCCGATGTTCGGTGAGATTGGCTCACTTGCAGACCATGCGGTGCTGACTTCTGTGCTTCGTGTTCCTTCACCTGCACTGTTCACTGCAGACACTGCGATATAATATACCGTATCGGATGTGAGATTCGTGAGTGTGTATTCGGTTACAACTCCGAGTTCGATGCACTTTGTGTAACTCCCAGGTTTCGTGCCGTAGTAGAGTTTGTAGCCAGTAATTGTTGCACCGCCGTCATCTTCTGGTGGTTCCCAGCGTACTCGAATTCCGTTCTCCTGTGCAACCGCAGTTACATTTCGTGGTGCACTCGGTACTGTGCACGGAATTACGCTAATCTCAGTGCTTTTCGCACCTTCTCCTACTGCATTAATTGCGCTTATTGCGATATAATATACCTGCCCGTTCATCAAGCCCGTAAGCGTGTAATTTGTGACATTGCCCACGGTGAAGTTACTCGTGTAGTTCCCACTGCTCGTACCGTAGTAAATCGTGTAATTCGTGATAGGCATGCCACCCGTGGTCTCCGGCTCGTTCCAAGTCAGTATGATACCGCCATTCGTGGGTGTGCCATGCACATTCCGTGGCGTGCCTGGTACTGCACCGAGAAATACCGGAACTTCCGCACTTCTTGTGCCTTCACCTAATGCGTTTACCGCAGAGACCTGGTAATAGTATTGCAGTCCATAAGTGACGGTGTGATCCGTGTAGGCAAGCACATTGCCAACCGTAGTCAGATAGACTTCTGCACCGCTTTCCGTGCCACGATATATGCGGTAATTCGTGATTGCCGTACCGCCGTCATCTTCTGGTGGCTCCCAACTCAGCGTGATGTTCCTGTCTCCTGGTATTGCACGCAGATTTCTCGGTGCCCAGGGTAGTGCAAGTGGTGTTGCGTTCGCTTCCGCACTCTTTGCACCTTCACCTGCGGCATTTATCGCACTTACTGCAAAATAGTAGCGTATGCCATTCGTGAGATTCGTTACGAGATAGTTTGTGGTGTTGTTTACTGTGATGTTAGTATTGTAGATACCAGATGCAGTTCCGTAGTAGATTTTGTAAGCTGTGACTGGACTACCGCCAGTGAATTCTGGCGGTTCCCAGGTTAAATTCACACTCCGATTACCTGCAATTGCCTGCAGATTTCTCGGTGCGTCGGGACTTGCGTAAAAGGTCTGGTTTATCTCGTTGCTCGGCAAGCTCTCGCCGACGCTATTTATCGCCGTGACATAATACCGATAGTTCACGCCGAATTCGATTGTGTCGTTGTAGGTTGTCCCGTATGTGGAATTGTAGTATGTGCCGTTGCGATAAATATTATACATCCAAACTGAGCTACCACCATCGTCTGCAGGCGGTTCCCAACTTAATGTGATTTCGGTTCCGTGTTGTGTTACGCTCAGATTTTTCGGTGGACTTGACACATCCATTGGAAATGCACGCTCTTCACTGCTTTTCGGGCTTTCGCCGATTGCGTTTGTAGCAGATACTGCAAAGTAGTATACAACGCCGTTCGTCAAGTTCGTAACTGTGTAGTTTGTGATATTGCCCACTGTGATACGATTCGTGTAATTCGCAGATGCGGTGCCGTAATAAATGGTGTAGTTCAGGATATCTGCACTGCCATTCCATTCTGGCGGGTTCCAACTTAGATTTGCGCATCTTGGACCACTTGTGATTTGTAAGTTGATAGGTGCAAGTGGTACCAACTGTGTGGTCGTGTGGTTCAGTGGATACATATCGTGGGCGTGTGCAGAGCCGAAAATAGTATATGCAAGTGGTGTGCCCCAGTTCTGGCCGTTCCAGTCGTCCCAGTAGTTTCCAGTGCGTGTCGCATCGATGTACCACATATTCGCCTCGCTCTGCTCGTTGTTATCTACTGCGTGTATACCGCTAAGAATGAAATTGTTCGTGTTGATGTTGTTGCCAGCACCGTTAACGACAATCGCCCAGTCACGGTTCTTTACAAATGTGTTCTGCGTAATGTAGCAGTGATAAGCGTGAATGTCTATACCCACACCTACTTGATTGTAAAATACCTTCGTGGACTCTACTGTAATGTGTTCGGTGTCTATAATCGGAAATTCGTTATTCGCTCTGATGTTAATTCCTACCTCAGCGTTTGTTACTGTGCAGTTCTGAATTACTGTGTAGGAACTTGAAAGAATATCAATTCCTCCATTCGTAACGGTGCAATTCGTAAGTACACTGTAATTTGTAGCAGTTAGATGTACGCCCTCGTTCGAAACAGTAGAATTCGCTACGGTAAGATTACTTGAGAAGCCAAGCCAGAGCCCTGCGGAAAGCGTTTGATTGGTAATACTGCAATTGGTACAATTGGCAAGTATAATCTCGCTGTAATTTGCGTTTACAACCGTTCCGTTTGCATCTCTAGCATAATATACGGGTACTCCATTTACGGTGTTCGTAGTGTCGATTATGTGCGTGTTCCAGTATGCCAAATTGCGGAGTCCGTAAATGCGAAGCCCATTGAAATACAGCGTGTTGTTGTGTATGTACATGCCTACGGAATTCTCGATGCTAATTCCACGATTACAGGTGTTGTATGCAATTGTAGTGGACCCGCTGTTTGTTATCTGGATATCCACGGGGTTCTCGTAAAAGGTGTTGCCAATAATGCGGTTATCCATGCCCGCTCCGTAAAACCATAATCCGTAGTTGCCACTGAAACTGCATGAGTTGTTTCGTATCGTGTTATTCGAGACTGAACCAAAATACCCTGCTTCTAGGTAAATTCCCCAGAGATTGCAGGAAGTAATTGAGTTGTTCTCAATCACAGTGTTCGTTGTATTAGTGATAAGCAAAATACCGCTTTCGTCATACCTGCAGGTGTTGTTTGCAATGTAAATATCTGTGCTGTTTTCTACCGCAATACCTGCGTGTGTGTTGGAATCACAAAGATTATACATGACCGTGATGTTATTGCTGTTGGCGATTTTTATCCCCGCTTCACAGTTTGACGCAACAGTGCAACTGTAAATTTTGCCGTGTGTGACATTGTCAAGCCAGATACCGATTCCGTTGAACCATGGATTATTTGCGTATTTTGCTGTGCAGTTGTATATCATAAAGTATGCGTCTGTGTTCATTATCTTGATGCAGTACGCACTGCCTTGCGCATCTATCTCCCAATTGCTGATAATATACGGGTCTGTTTGCGTGCCGCTACCGCCAGTTACACCGTTTGCACTCGTGAACCCGCTATTGCCGTCAATTGCAATCGTTGAATGCGTGGCTTTCGGTGTTTCGATGTGTTCCGTAAGTGCGGACATGCTCGTTAGCGTCAGCACCAAGACCACAAAAACGACAGTACTCGCTCGCATGGATATTGCGAACAATCACGAGATAATAATGGTTACGGTTGATTTTTTCGCAAAAATGTGGCACAATACACGGAACGATGTGCGAATAATGAGAGCCCGTGTGCTGAAGCCATAACTGACAGTTGCATTTTTAGGGTCAGAACACCATCATATCAGCCGAATATTTTCATTTGTGAGGTCGAGAATTACTCCGAGATGTTGCATAAGTTCAACTCCGATAATAACATCTTCGAACAAATCATCCATTATCACAAACCTTTGTTCATTAATACTACGCTCTTCAATCCGAATTTCTTTGAATCTAACTCTTTCACCAGTTGCAATGTTCCCATTTGCCAAGAGCACTCTATGAGTGCCCTCAAAAACATGAAAACCTATATCTTCAATACTTTCTCCATCCCAAAATTCCCTCCTAACATAGTTCCTATACGCACCAGTATCAAACAGCGCTGTAACTCTCTTGCTTTTTCTTGTACCGATTATTTCTATCTCTTTTCGGATTATTCCCATAGTATCAAAACACCCAGTAACGTCCTTTTTCAAATTCGATTACCTCACCAGTGGTTGCGTCTATACTAAACAATGCGGTCGTTATCCACTCTCTACTTCCTCCTTTCTCTTTAAACTCTACATTCACTTTCCATACATTTTCTTCTTGTTTGGCAAATGTTATAGAAAATTCCTGGACGTTTAGTGCAGTCTTCAAATGTTCTCCAATTTTCTTTTTTACTTTATTTGTTGCATTCATCCTAATACCCCCTATAGATGCGGTTTTTCGGTTATTTTTTGCGTTTGAGGATAAGTCATTGGACAATATAAACTCTCAGTGCATTTCGTGACTTGCAGACAAAATCGGAAGGAAGAATGTGCCTGGCATGCTACTCTTCGCTCTGATTTTCGTGGCGTTTATATTTGCGAATTTGTTGGACTTCGGCGATTATGTTTCTTTCCGTGCAGTTCTTGGATTTACAAATCCGAAGCCCATACTGTTGCGTTCGCCAAAACCCGTGTCCAGACCGAATTCAATCACACGCCGTTGTACCGTGTCCATCGAACCCCACATAAACTCCCAGATGCTGGCGGATACAACTAATACAATCCCTAAATATTCCAGTTCTAACTACAAAAATGAAGTGTTATTCTGCAACCTAACTTCGTGTCTGCACAGTATAGCCCACTTCAAACGTTGTTCGGGAACGGCGATCTGTGCTACATCATATGTTTCCACACTACATAGTCCAGCTCAAACCATCAGCGACTGGACAACGGACTACGGCGGAGAGATGTTTCCACACTACATAGTCCAGCTCAAACAATCATGGGTAGTCAGAATGTATGTTGCAGAGAACGAGTTTCCACACTACATAGTCCAGCTCAAACCTTTGGGACATGGCGAACATCGTCAGAGAACTTGCAGTTTCCACACTACATAGTCCAGCTCAAACGGGAGAGGCTTAACTCCGTGCTGGGCTTTCCCAGCGATGTTTCCACACTACATAGTCCAGCTCAAACTCGCATGCTGGCACAATGAAGTATAATCGGTGTTAGTTTCCACACTACATAGTCCAGCTCAAACTCATTATATCCGCTATTTCGGCGTTTAAATCCGTTATGTTTCCACACTACATAGTCCAGCTCAAACTATCAGCTGGGATATCAATTGCGTAAATCGTAAACACGTTTCCACACTACATAGTCCAGCTCAAACCAGGATATTCGTCAAATTACCCATCGCAAGATTGATGTTTCCACACTACATAGTCCAGCTCAAACCAAAAGTGTTCGGATGGTTTGATTGGTATTATAATTAGTTTCCACACTACATAGTCCAGCTCAAACAAATTCTCATACGCAATTGTTATGATTATTTTATGTCGTTTCCACACTACATAGTCCAGCTCAAACAACGCTCTGCGTAACATCAGATGCATAAGCATTTGTGTTTCCACA
>Ga0078972_1003901_pt1 | contig 20100 bp, 20 predicted proteins | sample YelNatPaOPGAMG01_FD_67568 | JGI IMG/M metagenome (GOLD analysis project Ga0078972, IMG submission 67568) | Hot spring thermophilic microbial communities from Obsidian Pool, Yellowstone National Park, USA - OP-RAMG-01 (SPADES assembly) (version 2) | ecosystem: Environmental > Aquatic > Thermal...
GATAAATTACTATGTAAAGATTGTGCAAAAAAATTTGGAGACCTTACTTTATGTCCAGAAGATTATCCTAAGGATATTGAAATTGTTGAGTATGCTCCTCCAGCTATTAAAAAATATCCTAAAAATTCATTGATACTAACTTCATTTTCAATAATTTTATTCTTTTTACAAATATTTTTTATCGAATATCGATCTTTATTTATTGATAAAACTTTACTTATAAATGCTAATTATATGATTTTTGTTTTACTTATAATAATTGCATTAATGGTAATGTCTATTATATTGATAATTAAATCAAAGCATCAAACTTTAGCTTCTTTTGTAATAATGTTTATTTCATTAATTGGCCTTATTATTGGAGGAGGTTTCTTTATAGGGAGTATTTTGGGAGTAGCTGGAGGACTTGTATCATTAGTGGAAAGTTAATTAAAAAGCTTTTTATTTTTTTTAATGAAATCATGAATTATAAAGTTGTTATTTGCCCATCTTGTAATAATGTTCAAGTTATAATAGCTAAGAAAATTTTTAAATGTAAGTTTTGCGGTTTTGAAACTGAAGTAGCAAAATTAAGAATATTTTTCTCTACTAATAATGCTTCCGAAGCTGGGATTGTAGCACGTAATCTTAAGTTTAAATTAAAAAGATAGTTTTCAATAAGGAATTTTTATTATTTGTTTATAATTTAATATTCTTCAAACATTTTATTAAATATTCTGATAGTATCTTCATAACTTACTTTACGAGGATTATGTATAAGCAATCTTTTAATTTTAATTGTTTCTTGAGCTAATTCTGGAATATCTTCTATAGATGCTCCTTTAATTTCTTTCAAACTTATTGGCAATCCTACATCTTTCATGAGTTTCTTTATAGAATTTACTACTTTTATTGAAATTTCTTCTAAAGAACCATTAATTTCTTCACCTAAAGCTTTTGCTATATTGAAAATTTTTTCTTCTAAAACTATGGAATTATACTCTATAATGTATGGAAGAGCTAATGCACATGAAACTCCATGCGATAAATGATATTTTGCTCCTAGTACCAATCCTATTGCATGTCCTAAACATGCCATAGCATTTGCAATACATATTCCAGCCATTGTAGCAGCAATAGACATATTATATCTAGCCTCAATATCGTTTCCATTAAAATATGCTTTTCTTAAATATTTTGAAATGATTTCTATAACTTTTAATGAGATAGTATCTGTTAAAACATTCCCACTAAGAGAAATATACGCTTCTATTGCGTGACTTAATGCATCAAAACCTGTAGAAGCAGTTAAATTAGGCGGTAAGGAAATGGTTACAAGCGGATCAACTATTGCTACATCAGCAAATAAATAATCACTATATACCGATACTTTAGTATTCCCTTTAGTAAATACTGACACGCGTGTTACTTCACTCCCTGTTCCAGCAGTTGTAGGTATTAATATTTTTGGCAATCCTGGATTTTTTACTAAATCGAAACCAAGATAATCTTCAATTTTTCCAGGGTTTGTTGCAAGTATTGAAGCAATTTTTGCAGTATCAAGAACACTGCCTCCTCCAAATCCTACTATTAAATCAAAATTTTTTCTCTCAACAATATTTCTTATTTCTTCAGATTTTTCTAATTTAGGCTCAGGTTCAACTTCATTAAAAATTTCTACGTTATATCCTGCTTTTTCTAAGTATTGTATAACATTTCCTACTAAATTTGTTTTTTCTAAATTTTTATCTGTTATTAATAATACTTTTTTACCACTTATGTTTTTTGCCTCTTCAACTATTTTTTCTAAAGCATTTATTCCAAAAATAATTTTCTTTGGCATTTTTAAAGTATATATTTTAAATAATGGATGTATTTCTCTTAATTGTTCAATTTCATTCATACTTATCACTTTCTAATTTTTTTCTATTAAGTGAAAAATTAAAAACATTTTAAAACCCTCTTAAAACTTTTAAAACTTCTTCTTTCTTTAAAACTTCTTCTGGATACCCTTCAAATATTATTTCTCCTCTTTCTATAATGAATATTCTATCAGCTAATTTTGAGGCATGCAATAAATTTGATTCAGCGATTAAAATCGATATCCCTCTATCTCTTATTTTCTTAATACTTTCATAAAAATGTTTAGTAACAATTGGTGCTAATCCTTCTAATGGTTCATCTAATAATAGAAGTTTAGGAGAAAGTGCCAAAGCTCTAGCTATTGCAAGCATTTTTTGTTCTCCACCACTAAGATATCCTCCTTTTCTTTTCATTAATTTTTCAATTGTTGGAAAAATTTCAACTATTTCTTTTATAACCTCATTTTTCTTAGTCGGATTAGATAAGGCTACTTCAATATTTTCTTCAGTTGTCATATCTGTGAATATTTTTCTATCTTCAGGAGCGTATCCAATACCCATTCTAGCTCTTTTATAAGGTGGAAGATTTGTTATATCTTTTCCATTAAAAAATATTTTCCCTTTTTTTAATGGAATTATTCCGATTATGCTTTTAATAGTGGTTGTTTTTCCTGCTCCATTTCTACCTAAAAGCATCACTATTTCCTTTTCTTTAACATCTAATGAAATTTTCCTTAGTATGTTTACACCACCTAAATTTACTTCTATATTATCTATTTTTAACATATTTTTTATTCAACTCCTAAGAGTATGCGTTCAACATTCTTATCTTCTTTTATTTGGGATGGTTTTCCTTCAGCTATTATTTCTCCTTGATGCATCACAATTATTTTATTTGAATAAGAAAATACTATATCCATATCATGTTCAACTATCAATGCTGTTACCCCTTTCTCTTTTATAACATTATGTATAGTATTCATAATAATGTTTTTTTCACTTGTGCTTACGCCACTTGTTGGTTCATCCAATAAAACCAATTTAGGGTCTAGAGCAAATGCTATAGCTACATCTAAAAGTTTTCTATCTCCATGAGATAAATCTTGAGCTAATAAATTTTTCTTTTCCAAAAAACCAAAAATTTCTAGAATCTCATTTGCTTTTTCATTTATTTCTTTATCTATTTTATGGAAAATTTTATTTGCTTTTCCTAAACGGGAAATAATTGCTACCCTAACATTATCCAAAACTGTTAAACCATTATAAATAGCTGGAATTTGAAAACTTCTTCCAATACCCATTCTAGCTATTTTATAAGGTAAAAGGGCTGTTATATCTTTATTCATGAAAAAGACTTTCCCTTTATCAGGTGGAATAGTACCACTAATAACATTTATTAAAGTTGTTTTTCCTGCTCCATTTGGACCTACGATAGAAGTTATTGTTCCTTTTTCTAACGATAAATTTACATTTTCTAATGCTTTTACTTCACCAAAATGTTTTACAAGATTTTTAGTATAAAGAATCACCTCAACTCACCTCACTTTTTAAAATATGACTTATTTTTTTCTCTAATGTTCCAACTATTCCGCTTGGGAATAAAAGAGTAAATGCTACTATAAGTGAGCCTAATATAAAAGGCCAATAAATTGTGAAAGCACTAATATAACTTCTAGCACAAATAAACACTATTGAACCTAAAATCGGTCCAATAAATGTTGTCCCTCCAAGTAATGTTGCAAATAATACTTCTGCAGATATAATAAATAAATCTGGAACAACATGTCCAAATAATGGAGCATATAGCGCTCCAGCTAATCCTGAATACATAGTTGATAGAATGAATGAATACCATTTATATTTTCTTGTCGATACTCCTATAAATTCTACTCTAATAGTATTTTCTTTGATTGCTTGTAGAATTTTCCCAAATGGAGAATTTACTATTCTCCATGCTACATAAACTGCTATAAAGAAGAAAAATAATGTAAAATAATAATATCCGATCGGATTCTCTATTGCACTAAGATTAAAATTGAATAAGTAAGGTGTTGATACATGCATTCCATCACTTCCTCCAGTTATATAATAAAATCTAAAACATAACGCATAAAAGAATTGTGCAAATGCAAGAGTTAAAAGAGCAAAGTATATAGCCGTATACCTTACGCAAAGATATCCTATTAAAATCCCTGATAAAGTACTTATTACTATAGCTGCTAAGATAGCTATCAAAAATGAATTTATAGAAAATTTAGTTAAAATAAATGCTACAGTATATGCCCCTATACCAAAATATGCTGCATGACCAAATGAAAGAAGACCTGTATACCCATAAAGGAAATTATATCCTAAAGCCCATATAGCATATACTAATGCCATTGAAATTAAAAAGTCCAAATATGGTGATCCTATTAGTGGAATAATTAAAAATATAGAAGTGCTTATTATTAAAAAAAATTTCTTAATTTTATTTTCAGGAATTTGTTTCATATCATGCCACTCTATATTCTTTACCAAATAATCCTCTAGGACGAACAATTAATATAGCCGCCATTACTAAGTAGATTATAGCTAGCTCTATTTCTGGAATATAAACTATTCCAAATGCTCTTATTATACCAATTATTATTGAACCTATTAATGCTCCTTTAATACTTCCAAGCCCTCCAATAGTTATTACTACGAAAGCTTCAATTAAAGCATCCGCATCCATTCCAAGCATTGCTACTGTTGGAGGAAGAATTAATGCTCCACTTAATCCCCCTAAAGTTGCTCCTATTAAAAATATCATTGGGAAAATATAACTTGTGTTTATTCCTAATGCTGAACTCATTTCCCTATCTAATGAACAAGCTCTTATATATTTTCCAAGTTTTGTTTTATATAAGAAAAGCCATAAAGAAATTCCAATAATAAAAGATACTATTATTACTATGATATTATACAATGGATATGGTCTTCCTAGAATTTCTATAATTCCACTATATATAAATGGTTCAGAAGAAGATAATGGTTGTGGTCCAAAAATTATACGCGTAAAATCTTGTAGAATAAGTGAAACACCAAATAATAAAAGAAGCTGATAATCCACTGGCCTTTTATATATCCATTTAATTAAACCTCTCTCAATTACTACTCCTATTATTCCTACTAATAATGCAGATACTATAAAAGTGAATGGTAAAAGCATTGGATTTGGAGTAGCTTTAATTAATATTGCTGCTATGTATGCTCCAATCATGTATAAGCATCCATGAGCGAAATTAACTATTCCAGCTACACTAAATATTAAAGTTAATCCAGAAGTTATTAAAAAAAGAATAGAAGCAAAAAAAATACCATTAAGGAAGTATGTAGTTATTATATCTAACATTTATATGCACTCTACCAAGAAGCTACAAAGTCTTTCCATTTCATTCCAGGTGGAGGAGCTGCTTCTTCTGGTGTAATTACCCATATTGGATCTAAAACTGCATACCCAAGTTTAGGATCTTGTTTCGTTAAACCAGAAACTGCATATCCAAGGCTTTGATGATCTTCCTTTCTAAAGTATCTGTATCCTCCAGGACCTGGTACCATCAAATTTTCTAATGCTGAAATAACATCTTCTGTTTCTGGCCATTCACCTGCTATTGAATAAACTTTTTCAATAGCAATTTTTAATGCGTGTATTGCAATATATGCTGAATTACAATTGAAACCTGGATATCCACCACGTACATCTGGGTATCTTCTATGAAATTCTTCATTAAATTCTTTATTTATTGACCATCTATTCCATGGTGGATATTTGAAATAATACCTTGTAGTATTTAACATACCATCAGGACAATCCTTTCCTGCACCCCAGACGTATTCTCCACCAGTAACACTACTTACTCTACACTGTTTAAATAAACCATATCCAACTCCTTGTTTAATACATGTTACTAAATCTCCTCCCCATAAAGTTAATTCAACAACATCTGGTTTAGCAGCCATAACTTTAGTAATATGTGGAGTAAAGTCTGTAGAAAATAATTTAGGCCACCCTTCAGCTACTATTTCAAAATCTGGTATAAGTTTCTTTAAAACTGTTGTTAAAATGTCCCATTCATCATGTCCCCAAACATAATCTGCTCCTATTACAGCAAATTTTTTAGCATCAGGCCACGTTTTATATATTGATAATGCATGGCATATAGCATCTAATGCGTCATAATTTGCTACTCTAAATACATATTTTGGTTTTGTATCTACTTCTTCAAAAAGTTTAGTAGCTGTCCCTTCTTCTATAATCAATAAAGTCTTCATTTCTTCTGCAACAGGAGCTAATGCAACTGCTTCAGCACTAGTTGATCCAGATATGATATATTCTACTCTATCTTCTGTTACAAGTCTTTTAAAGAAATCTACACTTGCATCTGCTTTTCCACCAGAATCCCTAACAACAAGTTCTATTTTCCTTCCAAGTATTCCTCCTTGAGCATTTATTTTTTCAACTTCCATTTGTAATGCTTTTAATCCTGGATCAAAAAGCATTGCTCCAGCACCTGTTAGAATTGTAATCACTCCTATTTTAAGTGGCTCCTTTGGAACTTCTTTAGCTGGCGGTGCGATTGTTTTTGTAATTGTTGCTCCAGGACCTGCAACTGTTTCAGTTTTTGTAACTGTTTGAGTAACAGTAGCAGCAGCGGCTGTCTTAGTTTCAGTTTTAGTTATTGTTTCTGTTATTTTTTCAATTTTTCCTGGTGCTGTAAGGTATCCTAAAGCTCCTCCAACAGCTAATCCAGCAACACCTGCTCCAACATATTTTAAATAATTCCTTCTATCTACTTTTTCACCCATTTTACATCGTATTTAATTTAATGATAAATTGTATATAAAATTTATGTTCTTTTATAATATAGAGTTTTTATGTTTTTAATCGACAATTGACGATTTTAGTTTATTTAAAGTCCAATCAATATTTTTATTTTAGTCCTGAAAATTAAATATTAAAAAATGTAAGGTGTATTGAATGGAAAAAATAAATTTCCCTCTTAATGGTATTAGAATACTTGATCTTACAAGAGTTTTAGCTGGACCATTTTGTACAATGATTCTTGCTGATCTTGGTGCTGAGGTAATTAAAATAGAAAGACCTGGAATAGGTGATGATAGTAGAAATTTCCCACCATTTGTTAATAATGAAAGCGCATATTATATACTTTTAAATAGGGGGAAGAAAAGCATTGTTTTAAATCTCAAGCATCAAAAAGGAAGAGAAATTTTTTTAGAATTAGTTAAAAAATCTGATGTAGTTGTTGAAAATTTTAAACCTGGAACGATGGAAAAACTTGGAATAGGATATGATGTGCTAAATAAAATTAATCCAAAAATTATTTATGCTTCTATTTCAGCCTTTGGACATTATGGTCCATATAAAGATAGACCTGGATATGATTTAATAGCTCAAGGCATGGGTGGAATAATGAGTATAACTGGTTGGCCAGATTCTCCTCCAACAAAAGCTGGAACTGCTATAGCTGATATTAGTGCTGCTCTTTTTTGTTGCATAGGAATTCTTGCTGCTCTTAGAGCTAGAGAATTAACAGGTGTTGGACAAAAGATAGATATAGCTATGACAGATTGTATTGTAGCAATAAATGAAGCATATAATGAAAAATATCTTGTAAAAGGAGAAATTCCTGGAAGGATTGGAAATAGATATGAATACATTTATCCATATGATACTTTTAAAGCTAAAGATGGCTGGGTTATTATTGGAGTTGGGAATGATGAAATATGGGAACGTTTTTGTAAAGCAATTGGAAAAGAAGAATTAATAAATGATGAAAAATTTAATACTAATGAAAAAAGAGTTAAAAATTATAAACTTTTAGAACCTATTATAAATGAGTGGGTTTCTAAAAGAAACGTTAATGAAATAATTTCTCATTTATTAAAATACGATATCCCATGCGGTCCAGTTAATACTATTGCTGATGCATGTGAAGACCCTCATATAGCTAAAGCAAGAGAAATGGTAATTTCTATAAAACAACCTAATATAGGTGAAATAAAAATCATTAATTGCCCAATCAAAATATTCCCCTCTTCACCTAAAGTGAGAGGTCCAGCTCCTTTACTTGGTCAACATACAAATGAAGTATTAAAAGAATTAGTTAATTTAAATGAAGAGCAATTAAATAAATTAAGGAAAGAAGGAGTAATTTACTAGTATTTTTTTATCAAGTTAATTATTTTTAAATACCTAAATAAGCTGTTTTTACATAATTGTTTTCTAATATTTCTTTTCCTGTGCCTTGCAGAACAATTTTACCATTTTCTAAAACATATGCTTTATCAGCTAAAGAAAGAGCATTTCTAATATTTTGTTCAATAAGTAAAATTGTTATTCCATTTTCTTTAAGGAAATTGATAGTTTCAAATATTTTAATTACGAGTTTCGGAGCTAAACCTAAAGAAGGTTCATCTAGCATAAGTAATTTAGGAGATGACATTAAGGCTCGAGCTATAGCCAGCATTTGTTGTTCTCCTCCACTTAATGTAACAGCAAGTTGATTCTTTCTTTCTTTTAATATAGGAAATAGATTAAACACGAATTCTAAATTTTCCTTCTTTTTAGATTCTGATATGGTATAAGCTCCCATTTCTAAATTTTCAATGGCACTCATATATGGAAATAATCTTCTTCCTTCGGGAACTTGAATTATTCCTTTTCTAACAATTTTATATGGAGAAAGTCCATTAATTTTTTCATTTAAGAATAATATTTCTCCATTTTTAGGAATAAGTAATCCACTAATAGTCTTAAGTAATGTTGTTTTCCCTGCTCCATTTGGACCAATCACTGTTACAAGTTCTCCTTTAGAAACTTTTAAAGATAAACTCCATAATACTTGGATCTCATCATAGAACACATTTATATTTTTCACTTCAAGCAATTTTTACACCTTCTCCTAAATATGCCTCGATCACTTTTTTATTCTCAGCAATTTCATGTGGTTTTCCCTCCGCTATTTTTTCTCCATGATGAAGAACTATTATTCTCTCGGCTATGCCCATAATGACTTTCATAACATGTTCTACTATAAATAAAGTAATTCCTTGATTTCTTATTTTTCTCAATAATTCCATAACTTCTTCTGTTTCGACTGGATTTAAACCAGAAACTACTTCATCTAAAAGCAATAATTTAGGCTTAGTTGCTAATGCTCTTGCAATTTCAAGTTTCTTTCTCTCTACTAATGTTAAGTTTTTTGCTAGCGTGTCGATTTTCTTAGAAAGACCTATAAAATCAATAATTTCTATAGATTCTCTTTTTGCTTTATTAAAGTCTTTACGTTCATCTTTTCCAAATAATGCACCTATCATCACATTTTGAAGACAAGACATATTTAAAAATGGCTTAGGTATTTGAAACGTTCTTCCAATCCCCTCTTTGCATATTTGATAAGGAGTAAAATTAGTAATGTCTTTTTCATTAAAAATTATTTTTCCTCTATTAGGCTTATAAAAACCACTTATCAAATTGAATAATGTTGTTTTCCCTGCTCCATTTGGACCAATTAATCCAACAATTTCTTTTTTATGAATATCAAATGTCACATTCTTAACAGCTGCCAATCCACCAAAATACTTAGTTAATTCATAAACTCTTAATATATTCATTAACATATCTTATTTATCTTTAATATATAAATTTTTTGTATAAAATGGTTTATAAAAAAATCTTTTAGGGCTAGTTTAAGTCTTTTTTCTTAGTAAAATATGCCTTTTAATATTAAGTAATGCAGTGAAGACTTTGCTTATAAACCGTTAAAGCGAATAAATTTATTAAAAAATTTTAAAGCCTAAATTTTTTAGAAAAGATTTATATATATTAAAAATATTATATAATGTTAGTGAAAAGTCATGAAAATAAAATATAGTAAAGCTTTAACTAAAATACAAGCAGCAATAATTATAATAGTGATTGTAATCGCTTTACTATCTATAGGGATGTATTATTTCTTAAGACCACCCGCGGTTGCGAAGGAAATAGTGATCGGCAGTCCTTTAGCTCTTACTGGAAAATTTGCAAAAGATGGAAAGTTTTATAAAGATGGATGGGAGCTTGCTGTAGAAGAAATAAATGAAAAAGGAGGAATATTAGGAGCAAAAATAAAGTTAATTGTAGAGGATGATAGGAGTGATCCAGCATATAGTGCAACAGTAATGGAGAAACTTATTAATGAATATAAAATAGTAGCTACTTTAGGGGCTTTTCCAACAGCATGTACAGAGCCTACAAGTGCTATTGCTGAAAAATATAAAATTCCTTACGTTGGTTCAGGATCAGCAACATGGTCATTGTATGAAAGAGGTTTTAAATATTATTTCCAAATATTTCCACCAACACCGAGATACATTCCACCAATAATAAGCTTATATAAATCTCTTAGTCCTAAACCTGAATCTATTGCAATAACTTATGAGCTTACTGCTTGGGGTGAAGAATTAAAAAATACACTTCTCGAAGAAGCTACTAAAGAAGGATTTAAAGTAATTTTTTGTGAAGGATATACAGCTGGAACAGCAGATTTCACGCCACTACTTCTTAAAATTAAAGCTCTTAACCCAGATGCTTATGTAGATATTGGTCATACAACAGATGAGATACTCCTTTGTCGTCAAAGTGCTGAAATAGGTTTTAATCCAAAAATATGGCATGGAATGCTTACTGCAACAATAGATTTTTCGCAATCTCTTGGGAATTTAGCTGAGAATATTCTTGGAACACCTGCATGGCACGAAACTGCGAAATTTCCAGGTAATGAAGAATTTGTAAAAAAATACAAAGAAAAATATAAAGTTGAACAAGTCGATTATCATGCAGCTTTAGCTTATGCATCGGTCCAAGTATTGACTGAAGCAATAAAGATAGCAGGTGAAATTGATCCTGAAAAGATTAGAGATGCTTTAACTAAAGTAGATATAATGACTATTGTTGGAAGAGTCAAATTTGATGAAAAAGGATGTAATATTTATTCACAATTATTAATAACTCAAATTCAAAATGGAAAAATCGTAGTAGTATGGCCTAAAGAAGCTGCTGCAGCAAATATAATTTATCCAAAGCCTCCATTTAAAAGTTAATTTCCTTTTTTATTTTTTTAAGTGAGTGAAAAATGTCTATTGAAATAATAGTTAATGCATTATTTCTTGGAATAATAACTGGAATGGTATATGCTTTATCTGCTTTAGGCTTAACATTAATATATGGAGTGATGAGATTAATAAATCTTACTCATGGCCAAATGCTAATGCTTTCAGGCTTTCTCTCATATACTTTATTAACATTATTTAATATTGATCCAATAATTTCTTTACCATTAGTTGTAATTTTTTTCATTTTACTAGGTTTTCTATTTCATAATTCTTTGATTAAACCTATTATTAAAGCTCCTCTCATAGAATCTTTATTAATTACGTATGCTTTTGGTATGATCTTAGAGAATCTAGCTATTATTATATGGGGAGTGGATTATAGAAGTATAGTAACTTCATATTCAGCATATTCAATAAAAATAAGTACATTTTCAATAAGTTTATCACGTTTGCTTGCTTCAATAATTGCTTTATCAGTATCTATTTTAATATACTTTCTTTTAGTAAAAACTAAATTCGGAAAAGCAATTCGTGCATGTGCTCAAGATCCTATTGCTTCTGAATTAATGGGTATCAATTATCACAAAGTAGCTATGTTAACTACTATTTTAAGTACATCAATAATTGCTATTGCAGGACCATTACTTGCAATGATATTTCTTATCTATCCAGCTGTAGGAGGAATGTATACATTAAAAGCCTATTGTATGGTTGTCTTAGGTGGAGTAGGAAGTGCTCTAGGAGCTTTAATTGGGGGTCTTCTTTTTGGAATAAGTGAATCATTTGCTGCAGTATTATTACCAAGTGGATTTAAAGATGCTGTAGCATATGGATTACTTGTATTGCTACTTTTAATAAAACCTACAGGCTTAATTAAAGGGTATAAATGATTGAATGATTATGAATAGTAAAATAGTATTCAAGAATATTGATAAAATTTTTATAACAGTAGTACTTCTTTTGCTATTACTTTTGCCATTCTTTATAAGTTCATATTATGTTCATTTCTTAATAATTTTATTTATATATATGTGTTTAGCAGAAAGTTGGAATATTATTGGTGGATTTTGCGGACAAGTTTCATTTGGTCACGCAGCCTTTTTCGGAATTGGAGCCTATGCTGCTAGTTTGCTTCATGTTTATTTAAACTTTCCAGTAATATTTGCTATAATTTTAGGAGGTTTAGCTTCTTCATTTTTAGCATTAATAATTGCTTATCCTTTCTTAAAATTAAAAGGGCCAGCATTTGCTATAGGAACTCTCGGTTTTACCGAATTTATGAAGATAATCATTCTCAATGAAGAAAAATGGACCCATGGAGCTGCAGGTTTTGAAAATCCTGTAACAACTTATCTTTCAATACCAAAATATGGTTGGTATCTAGGAGCTTTAATAATATTACTAATAACAATTTTCGTATCTTATAAAATTTCCAAATCAAAATTTGGATTAGCGCTTTTCTCCATAAAAGAAGACTTAGAAGCAGCTGAAGCTTTAGGAATTAATAGCATAAAGTATATGATCTTAGCATTTACTATTAGCACATTTTTTGCAGGATTGATTGGAGGTATATATGCCTTTTATATGACCTATATTGAACCATATTCAATTTTTAGCTCAGCTTTAAGTATTGGATGTGTAACAATGAGTGTTTTAGGAGGGAGTGGGACTGTTATAGGGCCATTATTAGGGGCTCTTATTATTCAATTATTAAACGAATTTTTTAAAAGCTTTTTGGCACAAACATATTTAACCATTAATGGAGTAATTTTAATTTTAGTAGTTTTAACTATGCCTGAAGGGATTATCAGTGGAATTAGAAAATTTATAAAATCCAAATATTAGAAATAAGGCAATAAAAAATTTATATAATCAATTATTTAAAAAATAAAAAGAAAATGGTGAGAAAATGAGTAAAATTGATAATATTGGAATAGTAGGATATGGAGCTTATATACCAATATATAGAATAAAAGTTGAAGAAATTGCTTCTCAATGGAATGAGGATGCTGAACAAATTAAAAAAGGATTAAATGTTGAATGCAAATCTGTAAGAGGTTTAGATGAAGATGAAGTAACTATTGCTGTTGAAGCTACATGGAATGCTTTAAAAAGAGCTCCTGAAGTTAATCCTAAAGAAATAGGTGCAATATATATTGGATCAGAATCTAAGCCATATGCTGTTAAACCTTCTGCAACAATTGTTGCTGCTGCTATTGGAGCTAGTTTTAATATAAGAGCTGCAGATTATGAATTTGCATGTAAAGCTGGAACAGAAGCTATAATTAGTTGTATTGCTCAAGTAAAAAGTAAATTAATAAAATATGGTTTAGCTATTGGGGCTGATTGTTCTCAATCTTGGCCTGGAGATGTTCTTGAGTATACTGCTGCTGCTGGTGGAGCAGCATTTATAATAGGAGAGAAAAATAATAAAACAATAGCATATTTTGAAGGCCAATATTCTGTTGGAAGTGACACAGCAGATTTTTGGAGAAGAGATACCATACAATTTCCAAGACATACTGGAAGATTTACTGGTGAACCGGCATATTTTAAGCATGTAATTGGAGCTGCAAAAGGTTTAATGGAAGAATTAAATTTAAAACCAAGCGACTTTAATTATTTTGTTCCACATCAACCAAACGGTTCTTTTCCTTTAAGAGTTGCTAAGCAACTTGGTTTTGAAGAAAGTAAAGTGAAACCTGGATTGATTTCACCCTATGTAGGAAATTTTTATTCAGGTTCTTCGCTAACCGGCTTTTGTAAAGTTTTAGATCAAGCAAAAACTGGAGAAAGAATATTATTAGTTTCATTTGGATCAGGGGCTGGAGCAGATGCTTTTAGCATAGTTGTTCAAGATTGTATTGAAGAAAAAAGAAATCTTGCTCCAAAAGTGGAATATTATCTAAATAGAAAAGTGTTTTTGTCTTATGGAATATATAGTAGGCACATGTCTTTAATAAGAGGTGTGAATTATGCGTGACGTAGCTGTAGTTGGAGTGGGAATGAGTAAGTTTGGAGAATTATGGGATAAACAATTAAGAGATATATTCATAGAAGCAGCTATAGAAGCTATAAATGATTGTAAAATTGATTTAAAAGATATTCAAGCATTATTTATTGGAAATTATTCAGCTGGAACATGGGTTCAGCAAGAACATTTAGGTCCATTACTTGCAGATTATCTAGGAATTTCTCCTAAGCCAGCTATGCGTATTGAAAGTGCATGTGCATCAAGTGGAGCTGCATTCTATATTGCTTATATGGCTATTGCATCTGGCTTATATGATATAGTTATGGTTGGAGGTGTAGAGAAAATGACAGATGTTCCAACAGAAAATAGTACAACTTTTTTAGCAAGTGCAGCTGATAGAGAATGGGAAGCATTTCTTGGAATGACTTTTCCAGGTTTATTTGCATTAATGGCTAGAAGGCATATGTATCAATATGGAACAAAAAGAGAACAACTTGCGATGGTATCTGTAAAAAATCATAAAAATGGTTCTAAAAATCCAAAAGCTCAATTTCAAAGAGAAGTTACTATAGATGATGTTCTTAATTCTCCAATCATTGCAGACCCTCTTACTTTACTTGATTGTTCACCTATAAGTGATGGAGCTGCAGCATGTATTTTATGTTCTTCAGATATTGCTAAAAAATATACAGATACTCCAATTTATGTTTTAGGCTCCGGGCAAGGCACAGATACTATTGCATTACATGATAGAGAAGATATTACAATAATGAAATCAACTATTGAAGCTTCAAGAAAAGCTTATTCTTTTGCTCATTTAGAACCTAAGGATATTGATGTTGCTGAAGTTCATGATTGCTTTACTATAGCTGAAATAATAGAATATGAAGATTTAGGATTTTGTAAAAAAGGAGAAGGAGGAAAAATTATTGAAAATGGAGAAACAGAAATTGGTGGAAGAATTCCAATAAATACTAGTGGTGGATTGAAATCTAAAGGCCATCCAGTTGGAGCTACTGGTGTAGCTCAAGTATGTGAAATTGTTTATCAACTTAGAGGAGAAGCTGGAAAAAGGCAAGTTTCAAATGCTGAAATAGGTTTGACGCATAATATTGGCGGTTCAGGAAGTTCATGTTATGTTCATATTTTTGGTAGAAAAAAGAGGTGATTTAATGTCTAAACCAACTTCTCCTAGAATATGGCAACTTGCAGAAAGAAGATATAGATTAATTGGTGTGAAATGTGAAAATTGCGGAAAAATTTTCATTAGTCCAAGAAAAATATGTCCAAATTGTAAATCTACAAAATTAATAGATATTTCTCTCCCTAGAAAAGGTAAAATATATTCATACACGATAATTAATGCTTTCCCTTCTGAAAGAAAAAATTATGGTCCATATATAATGGCTATTGTAGAACTTGAAAATGGATGTAGGCTTACAGCAGAAATAGTTGATTGTAAAATTGAAGATTTAAAAATTGGAATGCCTGTAGAACTTACTTTTAGAAAAATTGGTGAAGAAAGCGAAAGTGGAATAATATACTATGGATATAAATTTCGCCCAATAAGTTAATTTTTCATTTTCTTTTTTATTTTAAATAAGCTTTTTAAAATAAAAATGTAAGAGATTTTTAAAAAAAGAGGTTGAAAATTTAATTGAAAGATATTTTCATTAGAGAAGCTATTAAAAAAAGAAGTTTTTAAAAAATTTACCTAAACTTTTAAAAGAAATAAAAAAGATATTAAATGGAATGGATAAAGAATCTAAAATTTTTCTATTTTGCTTCTGTAGCAAAGAATGAGTATGTCTTAATAAGTGATATTGATGTTTTAATCTTAACAAAACTAAAGCCTAATGAAGTTATTGCAAAATTAAGAAAAGAAGGATTTAATGAACCATTCGAATTTCATGTAAAGAAATTAAAATAAAAATTTTATTTTCTCATTTCAAAAAATATTGAAGCGTATCCTACAACTGAACTATAATCTCCAGTTATATCTCCACTTGTTGCATATTTTAATAAAACCCCTTTTTCTACTCCAATTTTTTTAGCAGCAACCATTAATGAAGAAACAGGACCAAAACCACACATTGTAACATTTAATTCTTCTATAACTTCATAAAATTTATCTACATTTAAATCTATTATTGCTTTTATAGCTTCATTATCTTTTTTGTTTGCTTCCTTTGCAGACTCATAATGTGTAAAATCTGTTGAAGCAATTATTGCAATATCTTTTTTGTCTGTTATAATTGAAGCAATAGCTTCACCTACTTGAATGCTTATTTTTTTATTTTGATCAAGCATGCATATTGGAACAATTTTAAAATCTTTCAAAATATATTGTAAAAAAGGTATTTGAACTTCTATCGAATGTTCATACATATGAGATGTTTCATCTAATGAAAAAACATCAGATTCTTTTGCTAAACTATATGTTAATTCTTTATCTATTTTTACTTCCCCTAAAGGTGTACGCCAAGCTCCTTCAGGATAAATCGATACACTTGTTCCATATCCTTGATGATTCGGACCAATTATAATAATAGTTTTTGGTAAAGGATTTTTATAAAGAGCATAATATCCATGAGCAGCTATTGGGCCAGAATATATATATCCTGCATGGGGTGAAATTAAAAAACTTATTCTAGGAAAATATTCAATAGGTTTGTCTGGTATTTTTCCTGGCCCTAAATGATGCTTAAAACATTTTTCTATTTCTTTTATAAGCGAATCCTTTGAAGATGAATAAAAAGCTCCTGCAACTACTGGAAATCTAACACTCATTTCTCAAAACCTTCGAGCATTTTTTAAATAATTATACAATTGCTTTAAGTTAAATATAAACCATTTTTTAATCATTAAAAATTCAAAGGATATTAAGGAAAACAAATACTTAACTTTTTCCATATAAATGCTTTATTTAATCTTTTTTTTTGGAAATAGTAAAAAAATTTACGATTGTTAAGGAGTTAGGGCTGTTCACTTCCTACAATAATTTAGCCTCTCTTTTCTAGAGGTTATTCATACTCTTTACTTGGAAGAGTATAAGATAGGAGGGCGTGTCTGGAGTGTTCTTCCTACCATAGTTTAGCCCCCTTTCTGGAACCAGTTTGCATTCATGTTGAATGAATACAAACCAGCACTCCTCCCATCAGGAGGCACAGCAGAGTAGCAAAATGCTACTCAATCCTTATTGCTAATTTTGTTGAAAATTAGTTCAAGGAGCTTCTCCATCGAGCAGGGGTCACCGTCTCATTTAGAGAATGCTGGTTTCTATGAATAGGAGGCTTGGCTCACGCCTAGCCTCTCCTTAGCTCACTGGCATCGGAAGAGGCTACTTCCTTAAGGTATTCGATCGCTTTCTTTACAATATTATTTCCTGCATTAAAATGCTTGTTATTGCTATATCCACAATTATTGCATTTAAAGAATTTCTTTATTTTTCCTTTTGCTATATATTTTATTAATTTTCCTTTACTTCCACATTTACTGCAATAAATTGTAGTTCCATCTGCATCTACTAATATTTGTTCAAGATTTTTTTGATTTTTATTATATGTTGGCAAATATGTTAAAACTTTCATTGAATAATTCCATAAACTCTTCTCAAATACTCTTTTAATTATTCTTCCTCTTAGCCATTCGGTATTCTTTTTGTTTATCTTTTTGCTATTATTTCCTGCTTTATAATCCTTTAAGTTCTCAAAAGCAATTACTCCAATTTCACAATTATATTGTTTAATACTTTCTAAAGCCACATCAATAAGCATTTTTGACATTTTCTCAATCCAAGCAATATTCTGTCTTCGTATTTTTCCATTTATTCTTTGAAATAGTTCATTGTATTTTACTGAAAATCCATGATTCATTTGAAGTTTCCATTTTTCAATTTCTTGGAATTGATGAGATTTCATTTTTGGTAAAAATCTTGCTCTTATTGGTTTCATTGAATTTTCTTTAACATTCCATATCCATAAAGAATATGCAACTCCATGTTTTGAATTCAAGTCAACACCTATTATTGCGATTCTCTGAAGTTTTCTAAACTCTTCTTTAGTTAATAGTTCTACATTTTTCTTTAATGTTATATGCAATTTCCAATGTTTATTTTTTACAATTTCTTTTCTTTTATGTTTTCCTTTTAAATAGCTTGGTGGAATTATCATTATTTCAGTAGCTTTTGCTCCATTATTGATTTCTTTTTTAAGATATTCCATATCTTCTTCATCAATCTTCAAAACAATCCTTTTATACCTTTCTAAGCTTGTCAATTTAACTTCGCTATTTTCAAAATCAATGCTAAATCCAGTATTGAAAACAATTGGATGAAATGCTGGAATATTAAAATCATTAAATTGTTTTAAAGAATTTTTGTATGTTGCTGGAATATTAAGATTATCAATGTTTATTCCTTCCCTTTTTTGAATTACTGAATATCTCCAAATTGCTAATAGTTTTTCAATTTCTTTTAGATTTTCATTATTTATTTTTAATTTTATTATTTTATTTATTTCTAATATTATCACCTCTTTTTTCTTTTTTAATTAATATATATTTAAAAAATATTTTAAAAAATATTTAAGCATTAACAAAATTTAATTCAATAATTGTTTTAACAAATAGTTGCATATTTTCTTTAATTTATATAGAATTTTAAATAAAGAAAATATTTTTGAAGGATTTGAAAATGAAAAATTGTATAGAAAAATATTTGCATTATTAATTGGATATAAAACTAAGAATATTAAAAAAAAAGATTTGCAACTTCAATTGAGAAAAATATAAATGGAAAAAAGAAATTTGTTTTTTCATTATTAGAAAATGAAATAGAATTTATTGAAAATAAAGATATATGGGTTACTCCAAGTATTCCATTAATTGTTTTTATATTATTTGGATATATTATTAGTATTCTATATGGAGATATTTTAAAAATATTTTTTAAATTTCAATTTTTAAAATATGAGTAAAAATCTTTATATAATAAAATCTTATAAAAAAAATTAAATAATTGGACGCGCCTTTGAAATGGTAAAACTTACTTTTTATGGTGGAGTTGAAGGAGAAGTTGGAGGAAATATAATTTTATTAGAAGATGAAAAATATGATGCTAAAATATTTCTTGATTTTGGAATAAATTATAAGCTAAGGTCAGAATTTTTTGAAGAACCTTTCTTTATTCCTAAAAACTTAGAAGATTTATTAAAAATAAAAGCAATTCCAAATTTACCAATCTATAAAGAATATTTTTCAGAAGATATAAAAATAAATGGAGTTTTTATTTCTCATGCCCATACTGATCATTATCGCTATATTTCAATTTTAAATAGATCGATTCCAATTTACTTAGGAGAAACTTCTTCAATAATTATTGATTGTTTTTCTAAAATGAAGAAGCCAAAATTTGAAGATGATTTTACTAATATTAATTTTAGAACTTTTAGAACAGGAGATAAAATAAAGATAAATGAATTGGAAATTGAACCAATACATTGTGATCATTCAATAGCTGGTGCATATGGATTTATAATCTATACTTCTAATGGAGCTTTAGCTTATACTGGAGATTTTAGAATGCACGGACCTAAAGCTAATTTAACTTACAATTTTATTAATAAATTAGAAGAAAATAAAGTTAAAAATATAATTTGCGAAGGAACAAACTTAATAGATTTTCATCCAATAAGTGAAAAAGAAGTTGCCGAAAAAATAGATGATATTATAAAAAAAGCAAAGAAATTAGTTTTAATAGATACTTCATTTGTTGATATTGATAGAATAAGAGCAATATATGAAGTAGCAAAGAAAAATAATAGAAGAATAGTATTAAGCGAAAGACAAGCTTTTTATTTATACAATTTAATGATAGATGAAAAATTAAATGTGCCAAATATAGTTAATGATGAAAATATTTTTGTTTATATTAAAGAAAAAAGAAGGTATGATAAATGGGAAAAATCTTTACAATTGGCTTTAAAAGATAAAATAATTGGAAATAAAGAGATACAAGGAAAACCAGAAGAATATGTTTTTATTGGAAGTTTTTATAGTTTAAGAGAATTAACAGAAATAGAGCCACCTTCAGCAAGCATTTATATTTTAAGTACTTCTGAACCCTTTACAGAAGAAAGGGAAATGAGT
>Ga0078972_1009027_pt1 | contig 20096 bp, 14 predicted proteins | sample YelNatPaOPGAMG01_FD_67568 | JGI IMG/M metagenome (GOLD analysis project Ga0078972, IMG submission 67568) | Hot spring thermophilic microbial communities from Obsidian Pool, Yellowstone National Park, USA - OP-RAMG-01 (SPADES assembly) (version 2) | ecosystem: Environmental > Aquatic > Thermal...
AGCGACCCAAATCACCCTTATTCTATTCCACATCCTCAAACAGGGGTAGTCAAGTGTAAGTTTTATCTTCCCAATGGAGCAGGGGACGATGGAAAGGTTGTTGTGAGCACACAACCCAATGGAAAGGGAGAAAAAGCCATTTCTGGCATTATGACAGTAGTTGGAGTAAACCTGATGATGGATAATCTTTCTGAAGAAGCAGAGATTGACACTGGAAGTTACATTTTCTTAAACTGGGATGATGACAATAACAACGATACCTGCGATATGGACGAGACAGGGGCAGTAACAAACGAAGACGATGTCATTCCTCTTAATCTTTCAATAACTCCAGGTAACACAAATCAAGGAACAATTGAATTATATGCACCTGCTGACTCATCGAAAATCAAAGTCTGGACATCCGCTACAAAGGGGACACAAATAAATCTTCCAAAAACATGGAATTTAGCGCAGGAGACAGTTCCAACAACTCTTTATGTAGAAGGTGTAGAGAAAAGCGGTAGTGAAAGAGATGTTACTCTAAGGTTAAAGTATTCCAATACTGTTAACGGAGTGCAAAAAAATACGTATGATGATGTAAAAATAACTGTTGTTTTTATCAAAAAGGGCGACGCTGTGTATAGGGATAAATTACTTCTTTTCACGCCGCCAATTAACTATAACCATGTAGGTATCATAAGGGATTACATAGGAAGACGGTGCAGGGCAGATATAGTCAACTACGCTAACTACACAGTCTATGACATGCAAAGGAATGGCATGCGAGTGACGAATCTTTATACGTTCTCCACAGAGAATAACAATTCTTATTACGGATCATATACAAGTTCTGCCATAAGTTACTATTATAGAAATTACATCTTAAAAACATTGGATTATCTGAAGATACGGAGTATTCGATATCCTGACGAAATCATCCCTTATGCGATAGAATATTACTCTGGTGAGTGCCCCTCCGGCGCAATAGGTATAAACGAGATTGGTTACCTTAGATGTGATGCCTTGATAGAAGTGTGCTATGAGTACAATAATCTGATGGTATGGAGATGGGTAGGAAACCAAGAATCTTTTGATAGCATTATGACTTATCCAGCAAAACATAATGACAGGCCAGATCTCACAATAAACCCCTATACCGAGTTTTCTCCTGCGGCACAAAGGGGAGCTTTTTTAAATGACAATACAAGTTTTGTGCAAGATTGGTCAAGTATTATATCAGGAGTTGGGGAGCCATATGAACCAATGTTGACTGAGTAAATTAGGAAGTAAATTAAATGGAGAAAGTAAATTTTAGACAAATGATGTGGCAAATTTTATTTATATTACTGCTGGATTTGGTTATAAACATACGCTTATTATATTTAATTGCATTTTATTATTTTTCTGCTTTTGTTTTCTTTTTCACACCCGTAGCGCAATTTACATTTTTGATTTTTGGAATATTATATTTTCGTAAAAGTTGTAGATTAAATTGCAGAGTATGCATGTTCATTTCCTTGGTTACTATTTTTGCATTTATCGTTTTCTTTTTATGGTGGTTATATTTTCTCGCTTGGCACATTTCTCTTTATTACGATACTATGTAAATAAACAATTACAAGGAATATATGAATAAATTTTTGAAACTGGGTAAAACTGGAATATTTCCAATTTTTCTAATTATAAGTTTTACACTTACCGCACTTGGAGCAGAAAATACACATTTGTCTTATATTCGCCAAATATTTCAGAATGAAAAACTTTCTGCTCAACAAAAAATAGAAAAAATAACAACACACATAAACAATCTTAATTTTAAAGATATAGTTTCAATAGGAGAAGATATTGCCAAAGAGTACGGGAATAATTGGTTTTTGGATGATTGTTACAGTACGGAAATGGGGACCTTATTATCAAAATATTTTAGATCAAAGGTCATCCCATTTTCTTCGTTTCTGGAGGAAATCGGTAATCCTCAACGTTCACCTGCATGGAGATTTCATCATGCGAGTGGCAGAGGAAAAGTACGCGGTACAAAATCAGGAAACCAAGAAGAAGTATTATGAAATGCTCAAAAAGATTGCCTTGGAGCGAGAGGAAGACCCTATATTAAGAAGTGGAGCCATCCGGATCATCAGAATACTCGGATCCTGTCCCGGAATACTCCCTGAAATTCCGGATTTGATGGCAAATCTAATGAAGAACTCGAACACGAATGTTAACATACTGGTGTCTACGGTTCGAACTATAAGAAGTTTTATTCAAGGGACATTGATGGATCAGAAATTGAAATATAAACTTGAATTCTGTCTGAAGGAAATTTTCAACATAAGACAAAAATATCCCATGGAAATTCAGGTTGAAACTGCGGAAGCATTGCTTTTTACATGTAAAGACACCTCCATCCTTACAGACCTCAAACAGATGTTAGAAGAAACTTCTGATAAGATTCTCTGTTCTAGAATAAATGACATGATTTCCATCATTTAACACAGAGAACTGGACCGAGTTTTGAAGCCGCCTACTCCTGCCCCTCCGCTTTTAAATAGCAAACGTCCCGACAAGGGTGGTTGATTGTTAACATCCAGTATCCATGGCATCTATTAAAAAGGTAGACAAGTATATCCATCATCCATTGAGTAGAAGGTAAATCAGAGACAAAATTTAAGCAACATACGAGCACTTTGCTTCAATACTCTAATGTAAGCGAAGAGAATAAATTAATAACAGGTGTATACTCCGACAAACAATCAGTTTTATTGGTGGCAAGTCCTAAAAGTCCTGTAAAAAGAGAAAACCCTGTTACGCATGAACCGCCTCCTTATGAACTGCTTTGTTCGTGCTGAGGGCCTCGGTAGTGCCAAGACGTGTTCTTAACAGTTTTCAATAAATCGCATTCTAAGGTAAAATATTTATATGGAAAATAGAATTCTTTCAGCAAACGAAATAAAAAAAATCCTTAATAAACTTGCAGACCAGATTATCAGGGAAATGGGGAGCAACATCGCAGTCATCGGGATCAAAAGACGCGGTGCAATTCTTGCTGAAAGAATAAAAAAAATACTTGATAAAAAGACAAAGAGAAACATTGAATGTGGTTCTATTGATATTACTCTTTACAGGGATGATTTTAGCGCCATAGGACCAGGACCTGTGGTTTCAGGTTCTGAACTGATGTTTGAAATTGATGATAAGAAAATTCTTCTTGTTGATGATGTTCTTTACACTGGAAGAACAATTCGTGCTGCTATGGACCAGATTATTGATTATGGCAGACCGAAAATGATAAAACTTTTTGTCCTTGTTGACAGGACAAATTGCAGGGAATTACCCATTCAACCTGATTATGCAGGTATCAAGATGATTGTCGGAAAAAAGCAAATTGTTGAAGTGCGACTGAAAGAAATTGATAAAAAAGAAGAAGTTGTTGTTACTGACATAAAATGAACTGGAAAAGAAAAGATTTACTCGGACTTGAGGAACTTTCCCGTCAGGAGATAGAATTTATTCTTGATACAGCAAAATCATTTAAGGAAGTGAGCACAAGACCTGTAAAAAAAGTTCCAGCACTCAGGGGTAAAACCATTGTCAATCTTTTCTTTGAACCAAGTACAAGAACAAAAACATCATTTGAACTTGCTGCAAAACGACTTTCTGCTGATGTATTGAATTTTGAGGTCAGTACATCAAGTGTATCAAAAGGCGAGACCATTGTGGATACTGCAAGAAATATTGAAGCAATGAAGGTTGACTGTTTTATTGTTCGTCATTCTGTTTCAGGAGCACCATTGATTATCAGCAATGCTGTAAAGTCAGCAGTGATAAACGCAGGAGATGGTTGTCATGAACATCCAACACAGGCATTGCTTGACCTTTTTACAGTGAGAGAAGTTTTTGGTAAAATTTCGGGATTGAAAATCGCAATTATTGGTGACATTTTTCATAGCAGGGTTGCAAGGTCAAATATATGGGGATTCACAAAACTTGGAGCAAAGGTAACTGTTTGTGGACCACCAACATTAATGCCGAGGGGTATTGAAAAAATAGGAGTTTCTGTTTGTTATTCAATAAAAGAAGCCGTGAGCAAGGCAGATATTGTTTATCTTTTAAGATTACAGAAGGAAAGACAGCAGGAGAATTTCTTTCCATCTCAGGCAGAGTATAGAAATTATTTTGGATTTGATACAAAAAAGTTTGATCTTACAAAGAAAAAATTTGTCATCATGCATCCTGGTCCAATGAACAGGGGGCTGGAAATATCAACAGATGCAGCAGAAAAAGAAAATTCTTTGATTCTTCAGCAGGTTACCAATGGTATCGCTGTGAGAATGGCTGTACTTTATCTTACTGTAAGGCAGGTACATTGAGTATGAAACAGGAAATAGAAAATAGTGTTAAAATTGATTATGAAAGGGTATTGAACGAAGAACAGCTGTATGCAGTGAAAAATGCTGAAGGACCCTGTCTTGTTCTTGCTGGTGCTGGTTCAGGAAAAACAAGGGTACTGACATACAGAACAATGTACCTTCTTGAACACGGCATACCTGCCTCAAGAATATGTCTATTGACTTTCACAAACAAGGCAGCAAGAGAAATGGTGAGAAGGATTGAGACGCATTTTGGTTTTGTTCCAGAAGGACTTCTTGCAGGAACATTCCATCATGTTGCCAATGTTTTCTTAAGAAGATATTCAAAATATGCAGGGCTTCCTTCAAATTACATTATTGTTGATAGAGAAGATGCCCTCTCAATTTTGAAGGAAGTTTCAAAGGCATTACTCAAGGATGGTGAAATTTCTCCTGAAGTTGCACATGAATTGCTTTCTCTTTCAGCCAACACATGTGAAACTATAAGGGATCTGATAATGACGAAATATCCACAGTTTTCTCATATCATAGCACGGCTTGAAACTGTTAATGATGCATACCACAAAAGGAAAAGGGAACTCGGTGTTGTTGATTATGATGACCTTCTTTCGTTCTGGCTGAAGATACTCTCAATGCAGGAACCAGGGGAAAAAATTTCCAGGCAACTACTTTATGTACTGGTAGATGAATATCAGGACACAAACAGAATTCAAGCATTAATCCTTTATCAACTTGCCCGTATTCACAAAAATATCATGGTTGTTGGAGACGACGCCCAGGCAATTTACAGTTTTCGTGGTGCAACAATTCAAAACATCCTTGAATTTCCAAAAATATATCCTGAGGCAAAACTTTTTTATCTTCAAACAAATTACAGAAGCACTCCTGAAATATTGAATCTTGCAAACAAAGTGATTTCACACAATCGATATCAGTTTCCCAAGGTATTGAAAAGTATTAAAAGTTCGGGGGTAAAGCCGGTTATTGTAAAATGTGAGGATAAGCACAGTGAAAGTGTTTTTGTCATTCAAAGAATCAGGCAACTACTTGAAACTAATAAGCCATCAGACATCGGAGTTCTTTTCAGATCCAGATATCAATCAGCAGAAATTGAAATTGAATTGAACAAAATGAAAATTCCCTATGTTGTAAGGGGTGGACTGAGATTTTTTGAGATGGCTCATATAAAAGATGTTATTGCCTTTTTCAGGGTTTACCATAATCCAAAGGATGAACTATCGTGGACAAGAGTTCTTAATCTCACAAAAGGCATAGGTAAATCATCAAGAGACAAAATTATTGATTTTATGAAAACCAAAAACAATATGGATGAAATTATTTCTTCTAATGGTTTGAAATTGATTTCCTCTGCTATGGCGGGCTGGGAAAAATTAAAAAATATTTTCAAAAACATCAAGGAAACAGAAAAAATTTCAAACCAGATTGATATTATTATGGATAGTTTTTATCGAGAATACCTTGAAAAAAACTATCTTGATGCGCAGCAAAGAATTGCAGATATTGAAAGTTTGAAAGAAATTGCAGCAGGATGGAATAACATTGAAGAATTACTCACTCAGACAAGTTTACAGGAATATTTCAGGGGAGAAACAGAACAGGATAAAGGACATTTAACACTGTCTACAATTCATCAGGCAAAGGGGCTTGAATGGAAAATCGTTTTCATTGTAGGTGTTTGTGCGTACCATTTCCCACATAATCTGCAATGTAATGATTTTTCAGGGATTGAAGAGGAACGTCGAATATTTTATGTTGGAATTACAAGGGCAAAAGAAGACCTTTATATTACATATTACCTTTCAGATCCGAGAAATTTCTCATATCGCAAATCATTATTTATACAGGAAATTGAAGGCAATCTGACCGAACATTGGTTTTTCGATTAATTGTTCAACAGGGAGGAAATTGTGATTAAGGTGAAAAGGGCTCTGATAAGTGTTTCTGATAAGACAGGTATTATTGACCTTGGAAGGGTTCTTGCAAAAAATAATGTTGAGATTATTTCAACAGGCGGAACTGCAAAAGTATTAAAGGAAGCAGGGATAAAGGTTAAAGAAATTTCTGAGTTTACAGGGTTTCCAGAAATTCTTGATGGAAGGGTGAAAACACTTCATCCTTTTATTTATGGTGGACTTCTTTATAAACGTGATAATCCTCAGCATGTTGAACAGATTGCAAAACATAATATCAGTCCGATTGATATGGTTGTTGTGAATCTTTATCCATTTGAAAAGGTGTTTTTTACTGAAAATGCCGATGATGAAGAATTGATTGAAAACATTGATATCGGTGGACCATCAATGATCAGGGCTTCAGCGAAAAACTGGAAATTTGTCTGTGTTGTGACAGACCCGAAAATGTATCCTGTGATTATTGAAGAAATTGAAAAATATGGTGGTATTTCTGAAAGCACATCAAGAAAATGTGCAGGCGAAGTGTTTCATACAACAAGTTATTATGACTGGCTCATCAGCAGGTATTTTGACAGGGAAGAAAATGTTACTTTCAGAGAAAAAATTGGATTTTTTTATAAAAAAATTGAACAACTGAGATATGGAGAAAATCCACATCAAAAAGCAGCATGGTATCAGAGTGCTGACAAAAAAATTACATGGAAACAATTGCAGGGAAAACAACTTTCATTCAATAACATCCTTGATATGGAAAGTGCATATAGAATTGTGTGTGAATTTGAAATGCCTGCCTGCTGTATTATCAAACATAATAATCCCTGCGGCGCAGCAAAGGCAGAAAACATTACACAGGCATTTGAACTTGCATTAAAAACAGATCCTTTGAGTGCTTTTGGTGGTATTATTGGATTTAACAGACAACTTGATGGCAACACAGCAGAGTTGATAGTAAAAACTTTCTTTGAGGTTATCATTGCTCCTTCATTTTCAGTTGACGCAATTAAAATTCTTTCAAAAAAGGAAAACCTGCGACTGATTGAAATGCCAGAGATGAAATTAGGTGAATTTGAAATCAGGGCAACAGCAGGAGGAATTCTTCTTCAGGATTATGACACAGTTAACTTTGAAAAACTTGAGGTTAAAACAATAAAAAAACCAACAGAAGAAGAACTTGAGGCACTAAAATTTGCCAATGTCATATGTAAATATGTCAAATCAAACGCAATAGTACTTGGAACAAAAAACCAGATTGTTGGAGTGGGAGCAGGACAGATGTCAAGATATGATTCAACGCGTGTGGCTGTGATGAAAATGAAAGACAATTTCAAGGAGAAAATTTCTCCTCTTGTGATGGCATCAGATGCCTTTTTCCCATTCCCTGACAGCATTGAAGTTGCAGCAGAAGCAGGTGTTACAGCAATCATTCAACCAGGTGGTTCACTGAAGGATGCCGAAGTAATAGAAGTATGCAACAAAAAAGGCATATCAATGGTATTTTCGGGCACCAGGCATTTCAAACATTAATCACTGGTAAAACATTATAATGGTAAACCAGCTTGTAATCATCGGGGCAGGTCCTGCAGGAATGATGGCTGCGATTGCTGCCTCTGAAAAAGGGACAAAGGTTCTTCTTCTTGATAGAAACAGGTCAATAGGGCAAAAACTTTTGATTTCGGGTGCAGGAAGATGTAATCTGACAAGTAATATTCCAGTAGAACAATTTTTTGAAAACTATCATAATGGGGATTTTTTAAGAAATGCCTTTGCACAGTTTTCAAATGAGGATCTGATGAAATTTTTCATAGATAATGGTATCATGCTTGATGTTGAAAGAGGACACAGGGTTTTCCCTGCATCAAAATCAGCCGAAGACATTGTGAAATTTTTTAGAAATATCCTTGATAAACACAATGTTCAGTTGTGGTTCAGGAATCGGGTGATAAAGATAGAAAAAATGGACGATGGCATATTCAAAATTATTTCAAAAAAGGGAGAGATATTTGCAAAAAGTGTAATCATTGCAACAGGCGGGAAAAGTTATCCTGGTACTGGTTCAACAGGTGATGGATATAAAATTGCAAGATTACTCGGGCACACAATTATTAAACCTGTTGGTGTGTTGACTGGTTTTAATTTGAAAGAGCAATGGATTTCACAATGGCAGGGGATATCACTGAAAAATGTTATGGTGAAAGCAATTGTAAGGGACAAAATTATTGCAGAAGAATTTGGTGAGATGTTGTTTACCCATTATGGAATTAGTGGTCCAGCAGTACTTGACCTTTCAAGGGCCATTGCTGATTTAAATGGCTCTAATATAAAAATTTCAATTGATTTCAAGCCAGCACTTGATGAAAAAACACTTGAAACCCGTTTAATCAGGGAATTTTCGGGAAACAGTAACAAATCTCTGAGAAATATTATGAAAAGCCTTATTCCGCAAAACATCATTGAAGAATTCTTATTGATGGGAGGACTTTCAGGAGAAATCAAAGGTAATCAAATCAATGTTCTGCAAAGAAAAACCATTCTATCACTTTTAAAAAATTTCCAGTTAACCTTTGATTCATTAAGGGGTTTTGATGAAGCGATTGTTACCCGTGGTGGAGTGAGTGTAAAAGAAGTAAATCCAAAAACAATGGAATCAAAAATTGTTCCAGGGCTATTTTTTGCAGGAGAAGTTCTTGACATTGATGGTAAAACAGGTGGTCTTAATCTTCAGGCAGCATTTTCAACTGGCTTTGTCGCAGGAAAAAATGCCTGATCCACAGTAATCCCGCCGCGGCGGGAAAATGGTTTACAATTTACATATGGAAAGAATAATTTTTGGACCTGTTCCTTCAAGAAGATTTGGGAAAAGTTTGGGAATAAACAATGTGCCATATCCCAAAAAATGCACCTATTCCTGTGTTTACTGTCAAATTGGAAGAACATTTGATTTCAGGATTGAAAGGGAAGAATTTTACAAACCCGAAGAGATAGAAAAACAGGTAGGTGAAGTTATTGAAAGTTTAAACGATAAAAGGATTGATTATATAAGTTTTGTTCCTGATGGAGAACCAACCCTTGATATAAATCTCGGGAAATCGATTGATAGATTGAAAAAATTTGGTATAAAAATTGCAATTATTACAAATTCATCATTGATATGGAGAAAAGATGTAAGAGATGATTTGAAAAAGGCAGATACTGTCTCATTAAAAATTGATGCAGTGAGTGAAGACATATGGAAAAAAATAGATAGACCTCACAAAGATTTAAATTTAAATAAAATACTTGAAGGAATAAGAATTTTTTCAAGTGAGTTTAAAGGGGAACTTTTCACAGAGACACTTTTCATAAAAAGTATCAATGACAGAGAAGAAGAAATAGAAAAAATAGGTGAGTTTTTAAAAGAAGTAAAACCATCAATTGCATATATTGGCTATCCTACAAGGCCACCAGCAGAAAAATGGGTTGAAATTCCAGATGAACGAAAGATTGATTTTGCGTATATTGTTTTCAAAGATAAAAAAATAAATGTGAAGGTTATGGAGAAAAAAGAAGAAAAATTTGGCTATACAGGGGATTTAACAAAAGACATTTTGAGTATTGTTTCTGTCCATCCCATGAGTAGAAAAGAAATTGAGCAGTTTATAAACGAAAATAAAGGAGATGTAAAAATTATAGGGTCTTTGATTGAGAGGAATGAAATAGAAGAGGTTGAATATAAAAGTGAAAAATATTACAGAAGAAAATTTTAATCAACCCATCCCGCCGCTGGAGCGGAAAATTCCCCTCCCCGTAGGAGGGGGATGAAAGGGTGAGGTTTGAAATCCCCCTCTGTCCCCCTTTATAAAAGGGGGAAGAATAGACAGAGAATTTATAAAAGGGGGAATGGAAGGGGGATTTGCAAAGGTGGAAAATAGGGGGATTCAGGGAGGTTCTATGAAAAAGAAATTTGTTGCTGAAAGACCTGTGACTATTCACAGCGTTAGATTTGATACAAGATGGTTTCCTTTTGTTTTCAAACATACTGATGGAAGTTTACTTCTTTATGTTGAAAATGGTTATGATGCAAATTTTTCTCCATCTTTCAGATTGCGTTCAACAGATAATGGAAAAACATGGAATGAAATGACAGCAAATGTTCCAAGGGTATCTGTTGCACATAGTTTTAAGGATGGGCAACTTCTTGAACTTGATACATATGGTGTTTTGTATCATCAGGAAAAGGATACATATCTGATGTATGGAGCGTGGAGTTATCCCGGGAAACCGAATGATGTTGTAAAGAAAGAATATGTAAAAATTTACGCACCATCGTTTTTACCTGTAAATTTAGAAATATTACAGAAACATGGTTATCCAACATATCCATGGTGGGAACTATTTAATTTTGCAACAGGGAAAAAAGAAGCAACAGCATCAGATGTATTTATTGGTGGAGCATATTTTACAAATATTACTGAACTTGAAAATGGAAATTTGCTTGGTTTTGGATACTGGTATCCAAAGAAAAATTCTGATATGAACAAATACGCACTTGCTTGTTTTGAATCAACTGACAGAGGAAGGTCATGGTATGAAAAATCAATTGTTGCATATGACCCTGATATGCCAGAAGGATTTGATGAGACAACTGTTGTTCAATTAAGAGATAAAAGTTTGTATGCTGTAAGTCGAACCGGAGATTACCTTTATCACACTTATTCATACGACAATGGCTTAACCTGGAAAAAACCACAACAACTTGAACTTGTTGATTCAGATATAAAACCAGGGAAGGTCTGGCCTGTTTGTAAAATGCTTGATGATGGAACACTTGTTATGGTTTATGGAAGACCTGGTAAGCATATAATTTTTGACCCAACTGGAACAGGAAACCAGTGGCAGGGACATTTTGACTTGCAGGAGTGGGAACTTGAAACTCAAAAAATCATGGGTGTTCCAGAGAACTTACGACTTAGAGGAGATACAAATAAATGCATCAGATACTGGGATTCCGGGGATTATCTTGCCCTTGTTGTTCTTAATAACAATGAAATGCTTGTTTTCTACGATGTACAGAATTTTGTTGAAAACTGGAATTCATATCCTGTCTCTGGCATAAGAATGGTAAAATTGTATCTGGAATAAAAATTGAAATTTTTGAAGATCAATGATTAAATCGGTTGTAATAGATTTATGAAGCACTAAGGGGGATTTCTATGAAAAAAGAATTTATTTTGAAGATTTTTTTATGGTTTTTGTTTGTTACTACTTCAGTTGTTTTCTGTCAGCAGGAATCGAAAACCAGATTTGTCTTTGAAAACCAATGGACAGTAAAACAGGGTGAAATTGTTTTTGAAAGAGAAAAAGGATTTGATTATGTTATTGGTTGCTCGAAGCCAGCGCCGGTTGTTCTTGTTAGCAAAAATCCTGTTTCATCGCCTGTTGAATTTCGTGGGTTTGTGAGATTGCGTACAATAAATAATAAATCTTCGTATGCGTCATTCCAGATTGCAAAAAAAGAGGTTTCTGATCCGGGTTTAACAATTTCACTATCTTTGACAGACCATCCATTGTATCCTGAAAGGGTGAATTGCTCAGTAAGGTATCAGGGAAAATATCTTCATGATAATAATGAAATTGGTAAAAACATGGATTGGATTCCTGCTTTTTCCAATGATTTCGTATATCTGTTAAAAGCATATCCACGAATACTACCCGGATGGGAAGAAAGATACAGAAGGCAGATTGAAAAAGACATGGCAGAATTGCCTGACCATAATTCAAAATGGATTGAAGTCAGAATCCTTTTAAAAGAAAATTCTGTGTGGTGCTGGGTTGATGATAGACTTATTGTTTACAAAAAAGATGCAGGTATTCCTGAACAGGGTTATGCAGGAATCACATTTAGCAGTGGTGTTCAGATTTCAAATGTTTCAATTTCAGTTCCTGAAGACATACCAGGAAATTTTTATCCTGTCCGACTTAGTGGCTATGCAAATGGAAGATTTATTAATGGGAAAGTTTATGTAAAACCATTCAGCAATCCTGATGCAATAACAAGAATTTCAGGGATTCCCTTTATTCTTCCTTCGGTTAATATAGAAGGTAATGACCATCTTGATGTAAGCAAAAGTTTTTACAGAGAGGGAAATCTTGAGGGTTATTTCCCGGTTTATCAACATGCTTTTGCAGGTTCAGCAAACAGGGATCCAGCAAGAATTCAATTAAGGATACCCTTTGATTATTATGATGCAATTTATATGCTCGCAGCAGCAGATGGAAGACCAAATTCAATACCTGTTGTTACTGCGATGTTTTACAGACCTGGTGCAGGATACGCAGAAAATTTCGAAACAAGAGTTCCACTTTTTACTTCAACAAGCGGAAGTATTGCAAGATTTCCTGTTGTGCTTTCAAACGGAAAGAAAGTGAATCTTCATTTGCTGAAAATTCCCCTTGATATGGGCAAGTTATCATCCTTTTCTGACCTTGACATTTTTGAAATAGAACTGACGAAAAAGGTTGTGCAGTATCGTTCATATCCTGACCCGATTATTTATGGCTGGCATCAGGCAGGGCTTCCGTCTTCTGTTCATATTTATGCTGTGACTCTCGAAAGATCCCCTTTCATTTTTTCCATCAACCCCGAAATTTTTGGAAGTGTCTGGACAAGTCCCGAAGTTCCTTCATACATAATTAAAATCTCATCATCAAAAGAAAAATTTTCTGGCAAAATACATTTGCAGGCAATAAGTTATGATAAAACAGATGTTATCAATATTGAAAAAAATGTAGCACTTGAAAAGCCATCTACCCAGGAAATAAAGGTTCAAATACCAGCAAAATTATATGGGTGGTATCAGATGTTTGCAACCCTGCAAACGCAGGATAAAACATGGACTGAAACAAGAAATTTTGTTGTTCTTGCACCTGATACAAGAAGCGAAAAATGGAATGGAAAGGGAGCATTGTTTGGATACTGGAGTTATCACGGTGGTCATTATACTCCAAAACCCGAACACCACATAAGATTAATGACAATGGCAGGTGCAAGGACTTCAATAGGGCTTCCACAGGGTGCTGAAAACAATCCATATGTAAAGAAACACTGGAGCAGGGTTCCTGCAGGTGCATGGGAAGTAAGTGCCCAGGATTGGGCGGCAGAGCAACCATACGATAAAGCAAAATATGAGCAGTATAAGAAAAAGGTGATTGAGGCATATACAAAAGCAAGAAATGCAGTTTTTGAACAATACAGACCCGACCATGTTTATTTTTTTCCTGAGCCTGGTATCAGCAACCGGATGACAGCAGGTAATTATCCTGAGTACTGGGGGGAACCTGGTTTTGAACCAACAGAGGAAGAAAAGAAAAACATCAGGATGTATTTCGTCACAGCGCAATGCGCGGCAGAAGCCATTAGAGAAACATGGCCTGAATTAAAAATTCTTATTCCATGGGGAGACCCACTTTTTATTGTTCCACTTCTACGTGCGGGTTTCCCAAAAAACCTTATTGACGGTTCAGGTCTTGACATATGTGGTTTTGAAAGATTACCTGAACAGCAACTTCATCAAATCAGTGTTCATCGCCTGTATGAATTGAAAAAAGAATATGAAAAGGCAGGAATTAAAAATCCTGATTTACGTTATTGCGAGGGGATTTTTGTTCCAACTGAAATTGGAGCGTGTTCATGGCAGGAACAAATGGATATTTACAATAGATGGGCATTAATCAGTATGGCATATGGAATAAAACATTTTTATTCAGGGTGGTTTGCCTTTGATTGTGGGAATTATTACGGTGCCGAGCATTATGGTGGCTGTGGGATTTTCAGGAGAATACCCTACTGTGACCCAAAACCTGCTTATGCTGCATATGCAACAATGACAGATAAACTCAACGAGGCAGAATTTGAGAAATGGATACCAACGGGGTCTTTGACAGTTTACTGTCTGAAATTTAAAGGACCAAAAGGAAATGTATATACTTTGTGGACAATCAGAGGAAAAAGACCTGTTACCCTGACTGTGTCTGGAAACGAAAATATCACCATTACAGATGTTATGAATAATAGTGTTATACTCACGCCTGTCAGCAACAGAATTATCATTACTCTTTCCACCTCGGTGACCTATGTAACAACAAACAATGAATTGGTAAGTGTTGATGTGGGTACACCTGACCATTCTGACTCAATGCCATCAAAAAACGCAAAAATTGTTGCAGATACTGGTGATGGAAAATGGAAATTTACTGAGCAAAGAGACCTGATTTATGAAAATAACAATTTTGACACATTCAGATATAAGGGGAAATTTTCAAGTTCAATTCAAAAAGACCCTGTTTTTGGAAATGTCCTTGTATCAAAACTTGAAAAACAGGATAAGGTTCACCAGCTTATGCCCTGGTATAGCATTCTTGCACCTGAAAAACCCATTGTACTTCCAGGAGCACCTTCCCATATTGGCATATGGGTCAAGGGTGCAAGTGATTGGGGAAGAGTTGTTTTCTGTCTCAGGGATGCAAAAGGTGAAAGATGGATTAGTATAGGTACAAAGGACCAGTGGAATTGCGATGATGTTCATTCATGGAGTTATTTCAATTTTGATGGATGGAGATATATTAGATTTGAATTGCCCGGTCATGAGCCATACGATTGTTTCAGAAAATATACAACAACATGGTATCGTTCAGTTGAAGGAGATGGAATTGTAGATTTACCTTTGAAACTGGAAAATATCATTGTGGAACAAAGAACGCATATCCTTTATGTTAATGATGTTCAACCTGTTTCATCGGATACTGTTTGTTTTGGGAAAATCTATGTTGAGTATGAAAAGCAGGAAGATGCTACAGAAAAAGCAGTTGCTGTCAGTAAAATAAGAATGCCAGAACCAAAGGAAATACCACAGTTGCCAAATCCTATTGTCGAAATGGAAAAAAATGGGATTTATCCACCAACATCCATAGTAAAACTTCAACCTCCATCATGGGGTGCAGATGGAACAAATGTTCATGTTTATTTTAGAGAGGTTGAACAGGCAGACAAATATTTTATCTGGGTTGGTGCATATCCTGATGGAAGAGGTGCAGTGAACATGACACCTGACGGTGCAAAAAATGGGCAACACATCTATGGACTCAGACCAGGAATAAAACTTTACTGGTGGATTGTATGGTCTGATAAGCAGGGAAACATTTCAAAGCCTTCAAAAGCACATTGTGAGACACTTGTTGATATGTTTAAGGAGAAATAATGTTTTCATTGACATGTTATGGGGCTGCAGGAAATGTAACGGGCTCAAGGCATCTTCTGAATTACAATAACAAGAATTTCCTGATTGATTGTGGATTGTATCAGGAAAGAGAATTGTTATCAAGAAACTGGGAAAATTTTCCTGTTAATCCAGAAAATATTGATGCAATTTTTCTTACGCATGCTCATCTTGATCACTGTGGTTTTCTTCCACGGCTTGTAAAAGAAGGATTTCGTGGGCCAATTTATGCAACAGAACCAACAATTGAAATTGCAAAGATTGCTTTACTTGATGCCGCAAAATTATACGAAGAAGATACACAAAAGAAAATCTTAAGGCATAAACTTTCAGGAAAAAAACCTGAGCATCCTGTTGTGCCACTCTATACAGTTGATGAGGCATACGATGTTTTTGAGTATTTTCAAACAATACCCTGCAATGAAAATTTTGAAATTACTGATGGGCTTATGTTAACCTGTCATAATGCAGGTCATATCCTTGGTTCAGTTATGTTTGAATTCATTGATAGAAAAACAGGAAAAAATCTTGTTTTTACAGGAGATCTTGGAAGACCTGAAAGGCCATTACTTCCTGAACCAGAAAGGTTTTCAAAAATTGACTTTCTTGTTATGGAATCAACTTATGGAGATAGTGTTCATGAATCAGATGAACTTTCATATGAGATTATTGCACAGACAATTACTGAAACAGCAGAAAAACAGGGTAATATTGTTGTTCCAAGTTTTGCCATTGAAAGAACACAGGAATTTTTGTATTGTTTGAAAAAACTTCTTGATGAAAATAAAATTCCGCATCTTTTGACCTTCATTGATAGTCCAATGGCAATTAAGGTGACAGAGGTTTTTAAACGATACCCTGAATTTTTGAGGCAATCATTCTATAAAGAAGTACAGGAAAATGAAAGTCCTTTTGAAATGGAACTTGTTCATCCGACAGAGAGTGTTGAAGAATCAAAATCAATCAACCATGTGAAGGGTTCAGTAATTATTATTGCTGGTTCTGGAATGTGTACTGGTGGTAGAATTAAACATCACCTTGTCACAAATATTAGCAGGCCAGAAAGTACAATTATGTTTATTGGTTATCAGGCAAATGGCACACTTGGAAGGGAAATTGTCAGCGGGAAAAAACAGGTAAGAATCCTTGGAGAATACAGGCAGGTCAATGCAAACATTGTCCAGGTGAACGGATTTTCATCACATGCTGACCAGAATGAAATTTTGTGGTGGTTATCAAATCTTGAAAAAACACCTGAAAAAACAATACTGGTTCACGGAGAAAATCAGGCACAGGAAACATTAAAAAATGTACTTTATGAAAAAAAATCAATGAAAGCAGACATTGCGGTTTATGGTATAACAATGAGGATTGAATGAAAATATTACTTACAGGTTGTGCTGGTTTTATCGGCTGGCATACAGCAAAACTTGCTTTGAAACAGGGTCATTGTGTTTTTGGTGTTGATGATGTTAATGATTATTATGACACACGGTTAAAAAAATGGAGAATCAAAGATATTGCAGTCGAAAAAAACTTTATCTTTGAAACAATTGATATCAGGGATTGTTCAAAACTTGAAGAAATTTTCAAAAAACAAAACTTTGATGCCATTATTAATCTTGCTGCAAGAGCAGGAGTAAGAGCAAGTATTGAGAATCCACATATTTATTTTGAAACAAATGTACTTGGAAACTTAAACTTACTTCAACTGGCAAAAAAATACAATGTAAAGAAATTTATTCTTGCCTCAACATCATCACTTTATGCAGGACAGAAAATGCCATTTTCTGAAGATTTACCTGTGAATACTCCAATTTCTCCATATGCAGCATCGAAAAAATCAGCAGAATTAACATGTTATACATTCCACTATCTTTATGGAATTGATGTAACGATATTCAGGTATTTTACAGTTTATGGTCCAGCAGGCAGACCTGATTTGAGCATATTCAAATTTATTAAGTTGATTAATGAGGGAGAACAAATTATTGTATATGGAGATGGAAATCAGAGCAGGGATTTTACGTTTGTTTCTGATATTGCGAGAGGAACCTTGCTGGGATTAAAAAAACTTGGTTTTGAAATAATAAATCTTGGAGGAAATCAACCGTATAAACTCAATGAGGCAATCAAATTGATTGAGAAATATCTCGGGAAAAAGGCAAAAATCCAGCATCAACCATTGCCTGCCTGCGATATTCCTGCAACATGGGCTGATATATCAAAAGCAAAAAAATTTCTGAACTGGCAACCAGAAGTTTCTTTTGAAGATGGTATTAAAAAAACAGTTGACTGGTGCATTGAAAACTGGGAACTTGTCAGCAAAATAGTTCTCAAAGATTGAATTCAAACTTTCAACATGGAGGAAAAAATGAAGTTTGCAATAAAAGATGGGCAAAAGGTAGTGTGCATAGGTGATAGTATTACAGATTGCGGAAGAAGAGACCAATTTGCTCCGCTTGGCAATGGTTATGTAAAATTTTTCAATGATTTGCTGATTGCACATTATCCCGAAAGAAAAATTACTGTCATCAATAAAGGCATCAGTGGCAATACAATTATTGACCTGCAGAACAGATGGGAGGATGATGTTATTTATCACAAACCTGACTGGTTAACGATTCTTATCGGAATTAATGACCTTCATCATGTTTTAAGGGAAAGTCCTGACTGGCAGGAATGTGTGAGTGAAAAATTTGCTGAAAGATATGAAGAAATTCTTAAAAGAACAAAGGAAAAATTGAATTGTAAAATTGTCCTTCTTGAGCCATTTTATATCAGTGTTGAAACAGAAAATTTCTGGAGGAAAAATGTTCTTGTTGAATTGAAAAAATATGATTCTGTGGTAAGGAAAATGGCTGAAAAATTCAATACAAAAATTGTTAAACTTCAGGATATTTTCACCAGTCACCTGAAATTCAGGGACAGCGAAACTTTCTGCCCTGAACCAGTGCATCCAAATGCAACAGGTCATCTTGTAATTGCCAGTAATCTTTTTGATGCATTTTTAGAATAGGTTAATTCAATCCTATTGCTTTTCTCAGACGCAAGATGACATCTGAAATATCAATTATTTCGTCTCCATTAATATCTCCCATCCGAACATCAATAGTAAATGTACCTTGTCGCGAAGAAACAGGTATCTTTTCTGCCAGCGAATTATAAAACAATGCCTGAGAGACATTGATATTTGTTGTTTGCCCGATATCTCCTTTCACAAGGAATGAAATTGTTACAAGGGATCCGCTGACATTTTCCAGTTCATCAAGGTTAATATTTAATCCAGAAATACTGATTTGTCCGGTAATACCCGTATTATAAAAAATTAGCCAGTTTTCTGTTAAAATTCCTGTCTCTGCTTGTATTGCTTCCAGTATATTCTGGTCAAATGAAACAACTAACTGAAAACCGCAAATTCCAGAAGCATTATCTATTTCAACTGGAATTTTTACAATAGACCCTGGACTCCCTGTCATATCAGGGATACTAACAACTGATGAAAAACATTTATTTACAATCAAGAAAAAACACAGTGATAGTAAGAAGACAAATTTTTTTCTCATTTTTTAATCTCCATCCTCAGGTAAAATTTGCTTTCTGAAATAAGGTGGCAAAAGTTCTTCCTTCTCATGGAATTGCCATGGGAAAAGGAAAGCAAATACTCTTTTTAAGAATGATAAACCAGAAGAATCATCACCATAGTCAATAGCATCATAGGCGATAACAAATAAATTTTCATCGTCATAAGATGTTGATAAAGTTGCTTCCATATGTTCTAATCCTGCTGGTTGTTCAGCCCCTTTAACCCAGATAACTTCGGTTTGTGTATATTCCAGTGGGTCTCCACCTGCTGGACCATATTTACCTATGAAAAGTAGATAATCCGCATTATCCTGTTTTAATACAGGATAGATATGAGCATAAATGTTAACTGCTGGTGTTTGCCCTTGTTTTGGTTTTTCATAGACATAGGTCTCACTGTCAATCTGGAAAATTTTTCCCAGTCCATCAAGTCGCCAGGTGATAGTTTCACCCTGTGCTTTTGTTGAAAATTCGTCAGGACAACCTAACATACAAACACCTTGCATTTCTGTGTCATCTCTGAAAACAATGACAACTTTCAAGGCATAAATCATTTCAGGATTTGCGATATTTGCAGTAATTGAAAAATTGCCACTTTCATCAATCGCCCAGTTGCCCTTTTCCACTGGTATTTCTTCTCCCTCCCAGTTGAAACTATGTGTCATTTCATAGGCATAGGTATATTTGTATAGTTTTACATCCTTAACTGTATTGCCCCCAAATTTTCTTGGTGCTTTCCAGTCAAGTTTTCCTTCAATGGTGATATTACCATATTCATCCGTTTCAAGTAATTCGTCTTCCACAGGATTCGTAAAGATAATTTCAGGTGGGTCATACAAGGGATTTGTGTTAAATCCAAATGCTTCCAAGGTACGATGTGCTACAAACCTGGCATTATCCTTAACACCGTAATATTCTTCATGGTCAATATCGCCAACATCAATAAGGTATGACGGATTCAGACCTAACCCTGTCAT
>Ga0078972_1009029_pt1 | contig 20092 bp, 13 predicted proteins | sample YelNatPaOPGAMG01_FD_67568 | JGI IMG/M metagenome (GOLD analysis project Ga0078972, IMG submission 67568) | Hot spring thermophilic microbial communities from Obsidian Pool, Yellowstone National Park, USA - OP-RAMG-01 (SPADES assembly) (version 2) | ecosystem: Environmental > Aquatic > Thermal...
CGCGGGCTTTGCCCGTGGAGCGGGGAGGGCCCCGAAGGGCAAGCCGAGCGTTCCGTCTGGCTTTGCCAGCGGAACGCGAAAGACCCGAAAGGCAAACCGAGCGTTCCGTCTGGCTTCGCCAGCGGAACGCGAAAGAAAATCCCCCTCCCCGTTTGGGAGAAAAAGCCTTTCCCTCGGAAAGCACCTGCAGCGCCAAAGGTAAGACCAATCCATCGCGGAATTTGGGTCAGCTGGAGCGCTTCCCTTTCGCCATCGCCTCAGTAAACCAGTTGGATCGGGGCGGTCTGGAGGAGCGCCCCCTTCCTGCGCCCCCTTCGCCCGGCGCCGGCCCGCTCTTGGAGGGGGAATCTTCGCCTCTGGACTGCGAGACCCCCTTCATGGAGAGCCCGATTCGCCGGCGCTGGAGGTCCACCTCCAGGACGTTGACCATCACCCGCTGGCCCGCCTTGACCACGGTGGAGGGGTCTTTGACGTAACGATCGGCGAGCTGGCTCACGTGCACCAGCCCGTCCTGATGCACCCCCACGTCCACGAAAGCTCCGAAGGCGGTGACGTTGGTCACGATTCCCGGAAGACGCATGCCGGGGCGCAGCTCCTCGATCTTTTCGATCCCCTCGGCGAAGGCGAAGGGTTCGAAGCGCTCCCGGGGGTCCCGCCCCGGCTTCTCCAGCTCGGCGAGGATGTCGGTCAGCGTGGGAAGTCCGACCTCAGCGGTGACGTAGCGCCTCGGTTCGATACGGGCCCGAAGCTCCGGCTGTCGCAGCAGGCCAGCCACGGAGCAGCCCAGGTCGCGAGCCATCGCTTCCACCACACCGTACCGCTCGGGGTGCACCGCACTGGCGTCGAGCGGTTCCTCCCCGTCGCGGATCCGCAGGAAGCCCGCCGCCTGCTCGAAGGCCTTCGGGCCGAGCCGGGGGACCTCCAGCAGCTCCCGCCGGTTCCGGAAGGGGCCGCGAGCCTCGCGGTACTCCACGATGCGGGCCGCGAGCTGCGGCCCCAGACCCGACACGTAGGCGAGGAGCTGCCGGCTGGCGGTGTTCACCTCCACCCCCACGCGGTTGACGCAGGAGGCCACGACGTCGTCCAGCGAGCGCTTGAGTCCGGCCTGGTCCATGTCGTGCTGGTACTGGCCCACACCGATGGATTTGGGATCGATCTTCACCAGCTCCGCCAAGGGGTCCTGGAGCCGCCGGCCGATGGAGACCGCCCCGCGCACCGTGAGATCCAGGTCGGGGAATTCCTCCCGCGCCACCTCCGAGGCCGAGTAGATGGAGGCGCCGCTCTCGTTGACCATCACCACGGCCACACCCTTGGGCAGGCCTATCCTGCGGAAAAAAATCTCGGCTTCGCGGCCTCCCGTGCCGTTGCCGACCGCCACTGCCTCGGTGCCGAACCGCTCCACGAGCGAGAGGAGCTTCTCCCTCGCCTCCCCGGCCTCCCGGTCCGAGCCCGTCAGGTAGACCACGTCGTGGTGGAGAAGCTTGCCCTGCGGGTCCAGGAAGGCCAGCTTGCACCCCGTTCTCAGCCCCGGGTCCACGCCGAGCACGGCCTTGCGTCCCAGCGGGGCGGCCAGCAGAAGAACCCGCAGGTTCTCCGCGAAGACGCGGATGGCCGCTTCGTCGGCGCGGCGCTTGGTCTCGAGCCTTAGCTCCGTCTCCATGGAGGGAGCGAGAAGGCGCTTGTAGCCGTCCGCCAGCGCGAGCCTCACCTGGTCGGTGACGGGGCCGCTCCCCCGCAGAAAGAGCCCCTCCAGGAGCGCCAGCGCCTCCTCCTCGGGGGGCGCGGCCTTGAGCGTGAGGAAGCCCTCCTTCTCCCCGCGGCGCATGGCCAGGATTCGATGGGACGGCGCCGCCGCTGCGGGTTCGCTCCAGTCGAAGTAGTCGCGGAACTTGGCCCCATCGGTCTCCTTCCCGGCCACCACCTTAGCCGTGAAACGGGCCTCACGGAAAAAGAGCTCCCGCATGCGGCCCCGAGCCTCAGCGTTCTCGCTGGCCATCTCCGCCAGGATGTCCCTGGCGCCCGCCAGGACCTCCTCGGGCGAAGCGAGCCCCTTTTCGGCATCCACGAAGGGAAGGGCGGCCTCCAGCGGGTCGAAGGAATCCGCGGGGTCCTGGGCCCACAGCCTGAGGGCTAGAGGCTCCAGGCCCCGTTCCCGCGCCACGGCGGCCCTCGTGCGGCGCTTGGGCCGGTAGGGCAGGTAGAGGTCTTCGAGGAGGGCCAGGGTCTGGGCGCCGCGCAGGGCGCCTTCCAGCTCGGATGAGAGCAGGCCCCGCTCCTCGAGGGAGCCCAGAATGGCGGCCCGGCGCGATTCCAGGGCCTGGAGCTGCGCCAGCCGGTCGCGCACGGCGGCGACGGCCACCTCGTCGAGCGAACCGGTGGCCTCCTTGCGGTAGCGCGCGATGAAGGGCACGGTGGCTCCGCTGGCCAGAAGCTCGGCCGTCGCGGCCACTTGGGTGAGGGTCAGGGAAAGCTCGGCGGCGATCGTCTCGGCGTGAGGCGTACTCATGGCTCAAACTCCCGGAGGGTGGCCCGCCCACGCGAGCCGCGCGATAGGATAGCAGAGGGAGAACGGAAGGGGAATTTGGTGATGATGTGTTGAGGTGATGAGGCGATTGAGTGATGAGGCGATTGAGCGATGAGGCAAGGAACACACCGTCGCGCCTCGCCTCCCGCCTCCCGCCTTTCGCGCCTCGCCTTTCGCCTCTCGCCTCTCGCGTCTCGCCTCTCGCGTCTCGCCTCTCGCGTCTAGCGTCTAGCGTCTAGCGTCTAGCGTCTCGCCTCTCCCGTCTCGCGCCTCACAACAGCGGGCTGAAGAGGTTCATGGCGGCCTCCTTGAGTTGCTGCCACTTGCTCGCGCGGCTCAGCTCCAGCAGGGAGACCTCGCGGCTCTGCGCCAGGTTGGATTCGAACTGCGCGGCCAGGGCCCCATTGATGGGCCCGCTGTGAGTGAAGCAGCTGATCTCGAAGTTCAGCCGGAAGCTGCGGCTGTCCAGGTTGGCGCTGCCGATGACGCTCAGGTCGTCATCGAAGAGCCACACCTTGCTGTGCAGGACCGCCGGAAGGTACTCGTAAATCCGGATCCCCGCGGTGAGCAGGTTCGGATAGAAGGAGCGGCCCGCGAGCTGGGCCAGCGGCACGTCCGAGCGGTGGGGCACCAGCAGGCGCACGTCCACGCCGCGGTAGACGGCGGTTCTCAGCGCCGTCTCGATGGCCTGGCTCGGGATGAGGTAGGGGGTGGTGAGCCAGACGCGCTCCCGGGCGTGGCTGATGGCGATGAAACAGGCGTCGTGGGTGGCGTTGTAGGGATTGTCCGGACCCCCGGCGATGATCCTGCAATACGCCTCCCCTGCCTTCCCCGGCACCGGCGAAGCGCCCCCCAGGTAGAGGGAGTCGGCCAGGTTCTCGCCCGTGCAGAAAAACCAGTCGTCGGCGAAGACCTCCTGAAGCTGGGCGCTGACGGGGCCTTCCAGGAGAAAGCCGACGTCCCTCCACGCGCCCGTGTAGGCCTTCCCGATGTTCAGCCCCCCGACGTAAGATTTGCCCCCGTCCGCCACCGCGAGCTTCCGGTGGTTCCTGAAATTGACCGTTAGGCCGCGGCCGAGAAACCGCGGGGGCATGAAGAAGGTCACGCGGCCGCCGGCCTCCTCCAGGGGAGAGAAGAAGCCCCGCCGCGAAGCCGAGCTCCCCACCGCGTCGCACAACACCCTCACCTCGATTCCCTCCCGTGCGCGTTCGGCCAGCAGGTCCCTGAACCGTTTCCCCACTTCGTCGGGCTCCCAGGTATAGAAGAGGAAGTGCAGGTGGTGGCGGGCGCCGCGCGCGAGGGCATCGAGCGCCTCGTAGGTCTGCGCTCCGTCCACAAGGATCTGGACACGGTTGCCGTGCACCGCCGGGAAGACACCCCAGGACTCTTGGAGGGGGAGCTTTCGGATGGGGAGGAGCTTCTCCTCCTGCTGGTGGGTGAGCTCGGGGACCTGAGGCCTGAGGGAGGCGAATCCCCTGACGATGGCCCAGCGGGCGGAGGCGCGCTTGCGCCGCTTCCGCTCCAGGCGGCTGCGACCGATGCCCCACCAGACCAGGACCCCCGCGAAGGGCACGGCCATGAGGCCAAGAACCCACGCCAGGGCCGCCAGCGGCTGGCCTCTTCGCTGGATGAGAACGGAGGGGATGGTCACAAGGGCCATCAGCTCCGCCGCGGCCAGGAGCAGGGTCCACCAGGTCAGGTCCCAGCCGAGCTGGTAGAAGAGATTCGTTGCGAGCTGCACGCTTCCTCCCCGATTCAGCCCCCCAGGCGAGGATCCGCTGGCTTAAGGCCCGTCTCACTCGCCCGGCGCTGCGCCGGCGCCAATTCTGGACGGCCGTCTATGCCCGGAGATAAGATGGCACCGGACTCCCCCGGGGCGCCACCCGGGGCGGGCCGGGAGGTGCGAAGGCCGTGGACGATACTGAAGTGCCCCAGGAGCCTCCGAAGCTCGAGATGGAGTTGACGCCCCGTGAGAGAGACACCCTCCTGAGAGAGGCGGGGGAAGCCTTGGGAATCGCCGAGGAGCTAAGGGCCGTGGCGGTCCGCGGCGGGAAGCTGGTGGTGGCCTTCACCGAAGAGGACTGGGAGGAGATCGCCGGCTACCTGTCCGTGCAGGCCAACCGGGCGACGGACCCCAAGAGAATCCAGCGGCTGGATGCCCTGATTGAGCTCATCGAGGATTTCCTCCTCCAGCCGGAGGAGGGGGACGAGGACGAGTGAGCCCCTACTCCTCCTCGTCGTCCGCGCGCCTGGCGATGTCGTCGCCTTCCCACTCGACGTCATCCTCGGCGTCCTCAATGTCGTACAGACGCCCGCTGTGGCGTTCCCGGATAGGCCCCTTGGGAACCCTTTCGCCCTTATCGTAGCGCTTCTTCTTGTGAGGGCCATTCTCCGCTCCGCCGAAGGTCCTGCGGATCCCGCGCGGCTTCCCCTCCTCCTCCTCGCCCGCGGGGGCAGGGCTCCAGTCGGGGCGCGAAGACGAGGGACGCGGTGAGTAAGGCCTGGGCGTGTACGGGCGCGGGGCCGTGCCCGCCTCTCGGGCCCTGGCCTCGTTGACCACCATGGGCCGGCCCTTGAAATCCTGGTTGTTGAAGCGCCGGATGGCCTCCTCCGCCTGCGACTTTTCGAGGAACTCCACGAAGGCGAAGCCCCTAGGCCTGCCCGTCTCCCTATCCTTGGGGAGATGAACGTGGGCCACGGGACCCGCGGCGGCGAACAACGCCTTCAGTTCCTCTTCAGTCGCATCGTAGGAGAGGTTCCCTACAAACAGCCGGACGGACATAACACCTCCCTTTTCAAACCCGCTCTCTGCGGCCGGACCGTCCCGAACCGGCCGAAGCTAAACACGGCTTGACCCATCCCCCCACCCGCGGGGGGGCGCCGCACCATTTCCGCACCGTATGAATCGCTGGACGAATCGGGGCGTGCCTCCAAAGGCACGGGAGCCGGAGATCCACTCGCACCACTAAGCCTCATCCGCAGACATCCTTCGGCACCCATGGCCTTCAATAGTTATAACACAATCTGCGGGAAAATCCAGTGCCCCGGGCCGCCTCCGGCCCCCGAACACGAATTGGGGACGGCGGGGCGAGGAAGGAGTGATGAGAAAAAGGAAAAAGGAGAAGACAATGCTTGCAACCGCCCCCCCATCCCCCAAATTCCGCGATCGAATGGTCCCTCCTTCGGCGCCGCAGGTGGCACATGGGGGAAGGGCTTTGTCTCCTGAACGGGGAGGGCCATTCCCTCCCCCTCCGCTGGCAAAGCCAGAGGGAGGGACCCCCACCCTTGGACGCCTTTTTCGCCTTCGGCTCAAAGGCCCCCAATCCCTTATCAGGTGAAAGAACATTGAAGCTAAACCACGTGTTCATCAACATTGGCGGGCTCCGTTCCGGTTTCATCGCGGGATTGGGGCCATCCCTCATCCATCCTCACCCCAGCAGAGAGGCGAGGAAGCTCCGCGCAGCGGCGGGATCGGCCAGCCGGTAGGCCGCACTGCTAGGCCCCCTGCCCACGTGCACCGCGGTACCGCCCGCCGGGAGCGCCCCGAAGAGATCCTCATCGGTCGCATCGTCCCCCATGGCCAGCAGTGTGATCCCCCGCTTGGCGCCGAGGCGGTCCAGTATGGCCCCCTTGTGTACACCGCGCACGCGGACCTCGAGGGACTTGGGGCCGGTCATCACCTCCAGGGGCAGACCGCTGGCCTCCTTCTCCAAGAGGCGCCTGAGCTCCTCGAACCGCCGAGCCCCCAGCTCCGGATCGGACATCCTGTAGTACCAGGTGATGGCCGCCGTCTTCTCTTCGATCAGTGAACCTGGCGTCCGCGTCGCCACCAGCTCAATCAGCGGCAGGATCCGGCGCTTCCAATCGAGCGCACGCACCTTCAGGGGCCTCCACTCGCCTCCCGGTTGGAGCCTGGACCAGAACCCGTGCTCCGCGTGGAGCCCCAGCGGCAACCGGCCAAACCACCGGCTCATGAGCTCGCGGGAGCGTCCGCTCACGACGTGAACCGAGGTGCCGGGACGGGAGCTGAGGGCCTGCAGGAGGCGCTTGAGCTCCGCGTCCGGTTCGGCGAGCTGGGGCGAACTGGCGTATGGAGCGAGGGTTCCGTCGTAGTCGAGGATGAGCACCAGGCGTTTCGCCGCGCGCAAACGCCCGGCGAGCTCCTGCAAGAGGCCGGCGGGAGAGAGCATCCGGTCCACCTCGGCGGCGGGAGGCTCCTGGAGCCTTTTCCGGAAGGTGTCCGCCCACCGGTATGCGTCGTAGGTGAAGACCCGCCTCTGGAGCGCCGCCATCCGCGCCCGGCGCTCCTCCCTGGGCATGGTCAGCGCCCGGTGGATGGCCGTGGCCGCCGCGTCCGCGTCGTAGGGATTGACCTGGAGGGCCTCGGCGAGCTCGGCGGCGGCCCCCGCGAACTCGCTTAAAACCAGAACACCGTCCCCGTCCCGCCGCGAAGCCACGAACTCCTTGGCGACCAGGTTCATGCCGTCCCGTAGCGGCGTCACGAGCATCACGTCCGCCGCGCGGTAGAGCGCCACGAGCTGGTTCTCCGACACGGATTGGAAGAGGTAGTGAATGGGCACCGAGTCTATGGTGGCGTACCGGCCGTTCACTCGTCCCACGAGCTCGTCGAGGTTCCGGCGGAAGGCTTTGTAGGATTCCACCTTGGTCCTGGAGGGCACGACCACCTGGATGAAGCGGATCTTGCCCCTCCAGGAGGGTTCCCGCTCCAGGAACCGCTCCATCGCCAGCATGCGTTCGGGGAGTCCCTTGGTGTAGTCCAGGCGGTCCACGCCGAGCAAAAGCTTGCGCTTCCCCAGCTCCTCACGGATGGACTCGACCTCCTCCGCCACCTCGGCGCTGCCGGCAAGGGCCGAGAACCTGGCCGCGTCGATTCCCATGGGAAACACGCCGAGGCGCACCTCCCGGTTGGCGTACATGAGGCTTTCGCCCTCCGGTTCCACCCCCAGCAACAGGTTGAGTGAGCGGCTGAAATGGCGAAGGTAGGGGTAGGTATGGAAGCCCACGAGGTCACTGCCCAGAATGCCCTCCAGGATCTCCGTCCGCCAGGGCAGGATGCGGAACACGTCCGACGAGGGGAAGGGGATGTGGAGGAAGAAGCCTATGCGAGCCTCGGGCACGAGCTGACGGAGCAGGACCGGCACCAGGCAGAGCTGGTAGTCGTGGACCCAGACCGTATCTCCCGGCCGGTATTCGGCGGCCACCCGCTGGGCGAACCGCTCGTTCACCTCGGAGTAAGCCTGCCAATCTTTCCAGGCATCGCTGCGCACCCGGTCCGTGAGGTAGTGGAAGAGGGGCCAGAGGACGCCGTTCGCGAAGCCCTCGTAGTAGCGGTTGACCTCCGTCTGGCTCAAGTAGACGGGGGCCGTGCGGAACTCGGCGAGCCTCTGCTCCAGCTCCTCGCGGCGGGCATCGCTGAGCCGGGGCAGCTCACCCGGCCAGCCGATCCAGAGGGAGTCGGAGCCCTCGTGGGGCCCCCGCATTCCCGTGGCCAGCCCCCCAGCCGAGGGCGTGATCCGGAACTCCCCCTCCTCGGCCTTGACGGTCACGGGGAGCCGATTGGATACAATCAGCAGCCGCCCCACCTTCGCATCTCCTCTGCACCCGTTCTCTTCGCCGGCCGCCCCGCGGGCCCACCCCCCTCCGCAACAGCCCTGGGGCTTCCTGCCTCCATTTCGCCCGCGATAGCTCTGTCCCATGCAGTATCCCACGATTGGAGGCATAGGATGAAGGTGCGTCCCTTCACCGCCGGCCCCCGCAAGTCCGAGCCCCGGGGGGCGCTGAATGAGAGTGCACCTTCGGCCATCCCATGGCTTTGCAAGACCTTGAGCGGAGAATTCACAGCATTTTCCACCGCCCTTTCCACCGCAACGGTGGAAATCGTCCACAGCCGAGGATGGCCCCACTCCGATGGCGGGGCAGCATAGCGGCGCCGAGACTTTCCTGTGGCCTGAACGGCGGATGGAAGCCACGAGCGAGGGCGGTTCCTCAGCCCCTCTTGGCCTTGCCCTGACTGGCGACGGCCTCGGTGGCTTGGCGGACCTTCTCCGGGTCTCCCAGGTAGTAGCGCCGGAGGGGAACGAGGGCGTCGTCGAGCTCATAGACCAGGGGCATGCCGGTGGGTATGTTGAGGCTCACGATGGCCTCGTCGCTGATACGGTCCAGGTGCTTGACGAGCGCCCTCAGGCTGTTGCCGTGGGCCACCACGAGAACCCTTCGCCCCTCCCGCACGCGGGGGGCGATCCGCTCTTCCCAGCAGGGAACAACTCTCGCCACCGTGTCCTTCAGGCACTCGGTGAGAGGTATTTCACTCTGGGTCAGCCCCGCGTAGCGCGGGTCCCTGGCCGGGGACCTCTCGTCGGAAGGCTCCAGGGCGGGGGGACGCACGTCGTAGCTGCGCCTCCAGATCTTCACCTGCTCCTCACCGAACCGCTCGGCCATCTCCCCCTTGTTCAACCCCTGCAGGGCACCGTAGTGCCGCTCATTGAGGCGCCAGTCGCGGATCACCGGAATCCACATGAGATCCATCTCGTCCAGGACGAGCCAGAGCGTGCGGATGGCGCGCTTGAGGACGGAGGTGTGGGCCTCGTCGAAGCGGTAGCCCTCCGCCTTCAGGAGCCGGCCGGCCTCCACGGCCTCCGCCACCCCCTGGCTGGTGAGGTCCACGTCCGTCCACCCCGTGAAGCGGTTCTCGCGGTTCCATAGGCTCTCGCCATGGCGAAGCAGTACGAGCTTGAACATCATCGCCTCCTCCCGAGAACCGCGGCCGCTTGCTCTCTGCCGCGGTCTGCGCCGACAGTGTAACGCAACTCCGTACCCCTCCGTCCGCTCTCTTTGGGCGGCGGAAGAGCTGAACCCGGCACGGCAACGGCACACAAGGAGGCTGCCTTTTGCGCGGGGGATCACGGTTCGGCGTACATGGCCTCGATCTCCCTCTGGTACCGGGCCAGCACCTGCTTGCGCCGCACCTTGAGCGTGGGGGTGATCTCGCCGGCCTCCAGCGTGAACTCCCTGGGCAGGAGCGTGAACTTCTTGACCTGCTTGAAGCGCGCCACTCCGGCGTTGTGGCGGTCAATTCGCTCTTGGTAAAAGGCCACCACCTCAGGATGGGCCACCAGCTCCTCGCGGGAGGCGGCCTCGATTCCTCGGGCTCGCGCCCACTCCTCCAGGTTGGGGAAGGAGGGCACGAGGAGGGCCGAGATGAAGCGGCGCCCGTCGCCAATGACCGCGATCTGCTCCACGTAGGGATCGCTCCCCAAGGCGGCCTCGATGGCCTGGGGGGCGACGTACTTCCCCCCGGAGGTCTTGATCAGGTCCTTGATCCGGTCCGTGATGACGAGGCATCCGTCCTCGTCGAGGAGGCCCGCGTCTCCCGTGTGGAACCAGCCGTCCACGAAGGCCTCGGCGGTCGCCTCGGGACGCTTGAAGTAGCCCTTGCTGACGGTGGGGCCCTTCACCAGGATCTCGTCGTGCTCGCCGATACGGACCTGGACGCCGTTGAGCGGCTTTCCCACGGTTCCGAACTTGAAGTGGTGGGCCTCGTGGGTCGAAACGGTGGCGGTGGTCTCGGTCAGGCCGTAACCGTAGCAGATGAAGATGCCACAGGCGTGAAAGAACTCCTCGATGGTCTGCGAGAGGGGCGCCCCGGCGCAGGGGAAGAACCGGATGCGGCCGCCGACGATCCCGCGCACCTTCTTCAGGACCAGCGCGTCGGCGATACGGTACCTCACGCGCAAAAGGAAGGGCACCGGTAGCTGGTCCTTGCGAAGCCTCCCCGCCTTCCCGCCCACGGTGACGGCCCAGTGGAAGAGCGCCCTCCGGGGCAGGGAGGCCTGCTTCAGCTGCTTGAAGATGGCGGCGTAGACCTTCTCGTAGAATCGCGGCACGGCGCACATGACGGTGGGGCGAACCTGCTGGAGCGCCTCCACCACCTGGGCCGGATCCTCCAGGTAGCAGTTGACCATCCCCTTGCTGAGCGCGTAATAGGTCCACCCCCGCTCGAAGACGTGGCTCAGGGGCAGGAAGCAGAGCGAGACGTCGTCCTCGCAGAGCGCGGGCAACCGGGCGTCGTGCGGGGGAAAGCAGCTCAGGAGGTTGCCTTGGGTCAGCATGACCCCCTTGGGTTCGCCCGTGGTGCCCGAGGTGTAAATGAGGGTCACCAGATCCTCCGGCGTGACCCTGGCGAGACGCGCTTCCACCTCCTCAGCCGCTCCCGGCGCCGCACCGACGGCGCGCAGATCGTCGAAGGTCATAGAGCGGACCCCATCCCGGAACCGCACCGACGAGTCGAAGGCCACGAGCGTCAAGGGCCGGTCCGGACCGGCCAGGGGGGCGATCTTGTCGTACTGAGCCTGGGTGTCCACGAACACGAGCCTCGCCTCGGCGTCGTCCAGGAGATAACGCGCGTAATTCGACGTGTTCGTGGGGTAGATGGGCACCGTGACGATCCGCGCGGTGAGGCAGGCGAGGTCCGCGATGGTCCATTGAGGGCGGTTTTGCGACAGGATGGCCACGGCGCCCTGCTCCGGGATCCCCAGGGCCACCAGCGCCCGGGCCGTGACCTCCACGCTCTCGCCAAGCTCCTTCCAGGAGATCCCCGCCCATTGGCCCGCTCGCCTGTAGCGCATGGCCACGCGGTCGCCGGAGCGTCGCACGCACTCCCGGTAAATGGAGGCAAGTCCTCCAGCACGCCAGGCACTCGGCGCCGAGGCCAACGCCTGGGCGCCGGCGTTCATTTCCACGGCACTTGATTGGACGAAATCGGATCGCATCGGCCCCCCTTGGACTAGCGGCGCGATAGTGAGTAATCACATTCTCCTGCCGATACCGATCGAAGTCAAGGCCTGGGGAACAGATCGCCGGCCGTTAGATGGGATGGCTCACTGCATTCTGGACGAGCGGTCCGAGACCACGGCGCCGGGCGCCGGGCTCGCGGCCGGCGCTTGAGGACAGGAGTCTGTGGGCCTCAGGAGTCCGTCCATCAAGCCCCAGAAGGCCGGATCTTCCCGCTCCAGGACCCAGATGGCGATGCCCCGGATACCCGGGTGCCGCGAGGTCAGCACCTCAATCTTCTCCTGTATGGACAGGGGATCCTGAAAGAAGACCGTGTGGACAACCCCCATGGCGTCGCTGTAGGTGAAGGTCTCCTCACCGGAAGGATCCCTCGTCACCGTCGGGGCGTACCGGGCGATGAGGGCCTGCGCATCGGCCCAGTCCAGCCCCACGGCGCTGCCCACCGACCAGTCGTAGCCGTAGAAGGGAAGCCCCATCATGATCTTCTCTGCTGGAACCTGGCTCTCGGCAAAGGTCAGCACGGCATCCATCCAGTCCGGTGGCGCGATGGGCCCGGGCGGGGACCAGGGGCCGCTGTAGTCGTAGGTCATGACCTTGAATTCGTCCACCGCGGCTCCCAGGCGCTGCCAGTCCTCCGCCTTAGCCCCCGACCAGCCCCCGGGCTCCGAGGTCTTGGGCGAGACGGCGATGGCCAGCCTCTTTCCCTCGGCATGCAGATCGGCGGCGAGCTCCTCCACGAAATCGCTGAAGTGGTCCCGCTCCTTGGCCTTGAGTGACTCCCAGTCCAGGTCCACGCCGTCGTAGCCCAGCTTCTCGCAGAGAGCCGCCAGCGCCGCCGCGTGGCGCCGCATCTTCCTGCGGCTGCGTAGGATGGCGCTGGGGACGGCGGGATCGAAGCCCTTCTTGGCCTCGCTCCAGTTGCTCACGGTGGCCATCACCGAGAGGCCGGCCGACCTTGCGGCGGCCACCAGGGCGGGGTCGTCGTAGCCCTGGACCACCGCGCCGTTCTTCCGGGAATAGAACCAGTCCAGGTCCACCTCGTCGATGGCCCGGCACTGGGCCGCGCGGTTCAAGGAATCCTCGTCCCCCAGGGACCAACCGCTGACGGCGTAGGAGGGCGCTTGCGCCATTGCGCCCCAGGCTGAAAGCCAGACCAGCATGAGAAGGACCGTTATGACTCGATGCCGCATCGGAACATCGCTCCAAGGGCGCACCGCAAAACGCTTTCCCAGGGTAGTCGGGGTCTCACAGTTCCACCAGCCTCCGAAGCGCGGTGAGGTAGATGAAAGCCCGCACATTGGCCGGCTCTGCGCCGAAGGCCCGGGAGGCCATCTGCACGTAGGCCCGGAGCTGGGGGCCGTAGTGCTCGCGCTGCGCCGCCACCCAGCCCTCCTCTCCCTCGTCGGCCCGGCCCGTCTTATAGTCCACGATGATCAAACCATTCGGCCGCTCGATGAGCAGATCCAGCCGGCCCACCCGCAGACCGCCGGCTCCGTCGTGGTCCTCGATCCCCACCTCGGGCCGGAGGGCCACGGCGCCCTTCCGCAGATCGGCGAAGGGCGCATACTCCCATGCCGCCATGGCCTCCTCCAGCACCCCCCGCGCCTGCTCGGAGGCCTGCGCAAGCCCCATTCCCTCGGCCGCCAAGGCGGCGGCCACGGCCCTCTCGGACGGCAGGGAGGCCCCCAGGGCAAGGCATTCCCACAGCCGGTGCAGGACTACGCCGCGCGGTCTGGCGCTGGCGTCCGCCGCGTCGTCCGCACCGAAGGGTGCGGCCTGCGCCGTCTCCTCCTGCAGGGCCGACGGTGAACTGATGCGGTATGGCAGCGGCTGGGCCTCGAAGGGCGGAGGCTCTCCCGGGAGGCGCGGCCGGCCTTCCGGCGCCTCCGCACACGGGGGCTGGGGGTCGATTTCGAGACGCAGGCCGAGGGAGCTCCACGGCTCGCCGCTCGCCCCCTCCACTCCGCCCACCGAGGCCAGCAGGCGCCCCAGCGCGCTGTACCTCTTGCGGACCGAGAGGATTCCCTTCTGCGTATAGGCGGCCCTGCCGGTGAGCGTGAGGCTCCGCCTGGCCCGGGTGGCCGCCACGTAGAAGAGGCGCAGGCTCTCGTCGAGCTGGCGCCGCTGGTCGAGCTCCTCCAGCAGCCGGTAGGCCAGGTTCGGCTCGCCCCGCCCGGCGTCCGGCCCAGCGGCCACGAGCACGGGTTTGCCGGGCAGTGGAACCCGCTCCATGCGGAAGGAGGGGTGCTCCTGACGGCTCCCCCCCAGAGGATCCCGCCCCAGCGCCACGGCGAAGACGTGGTCGAATTCGAGTCCTTTGGCCTTGTGAATGGTCATGGCGAAGACGGGCGAGAAGGCCGCCCTCGGATCCTGTGGCGTGTAGGCCGAATCGAGCAGTTCGGTCAGCCGCGAGAGGGCCTCCTCGGCTGGCCTGCCCGAGCAGGCCGCCAGCAGATCCAGGAAGGCGCGGGCATTGGCCACTCCCGCCGCCCCGTAGCGCGCCGCGGCGGCGGCCGGGCCGCCGAGCTCCTCCCATAGCCGCGAGAGGGTCTTCTCGAAGGGCTCACGCCCGAAGGCCGCCAGCGCCTCCCGCGCGGCCAGCGCAAAGGGCGCGGAGGGCGTCTCGCCTTCGGCCTGAGCCAGCACCTTCGAGGACCAGAAGCCTTCCAGCGAGGAGAGCCGAAGCAGTTCGGCGTCCGATACCCAAAACCACGGCGAGCGCAGGCACCCCGCCCAAGCCACGTCGTCGTAAGGGCGGGCCAGGGCCGTGAAGAGGTTGACGAGGTGCCGGACCTCGGGCCGGCCAACCAGGCTCTCGCCCTCCACGAGGCGGACCGGTACCCCCAACCGGTTCAGGGCCGACACGAAGGGCCCCAGGGCCGGACGGGCGGGGAAGAGCAGGGCGATGGTGGCCTGCGGCTCCGCCGCGTGCAGCTCGGCGACCCTGCCCGCCACGTAGGCGGCCTCCCGCTCCGCGGCGGACGGCAAAGGAGCCGCTCCCGGCTGGGCCTCCTCGCCCTGCGTGAAGAGCGCCACGTACACCCCCACCCCCGCGTAGGAGGCCTCGCGCGCCGGCTCGGAGGCCCGGAAGGCGACCCCCTCCCCGTCCTTCCCCGATTCGGCCCAGAGGGTCTCGAAGAGGGCGTTGCAGAAGCGGACCAGGGCAGGCTCGGAGCGGAAGTTGGCGGTCAGTTCGAGGGGGACGAGCGGGTAGGCGGCCTCGCCCTCCCTCTCCAGCCCACGCTCCTGAAGGCCGGTGAAGAGGCTCACCTCGGCCCTGCGGAAGCGGAAGATGCTTTGCTTGGGATCGCCCACCACGAAGAGCGACCGCCCGTCGCCCGGCTCCCACCCCTCCGTCAGGCGCGAGAGGATCTGAACCTGCACCTCGTTCATGTCCTGCGCCTCGTCCACCAGGAGGTGCCGCAGGTGCTCGTTGTAGAAGATGAGGCTCTCGCTCGGGACCTCGGCCCAGCGCAGGGAGCGCAGGGCGGCCAGCTCCAGTTCGAGGTAATCCAGGCCCGCTCCCGGGATCCGCGCCGCCAGGTGCCGCCGCGCCGCACCGGCCAGGGTCAAGAGATCCGCCAGCGCCACCAGCCCCACCGGGTCCTCCCCCGCGGAGGGCCAGCGCCGCACCGCGGCCAGGGCCGCCGCCGCCTCCGCCGGGATCGCCTTCAGGAACCGCGCCGCGGCCGTCTTGCCGAATCCGGCGCCGAACTTGGCGCCGGAGAAGCTCGTGTAGGTGCCCCCATCGCTCTTCAGGACGAGGCCGGAGAGCGCCTGCCAAGCCGGAATCGCCTCAAGGCCCTCGCCGGGCACTTCGAGGGGACAATCCACCGCGCAGGGCGAACCACACTCCTCCAGAGCGCGGCGCAGTTCACGCCACTGCTCCTCGTGTTTCAGGAAATGCGCTCGCGCCGGCCGGATGGTGACGGCCACCAGGCCGGAGAGGATGCGCCCGGCGGCTAGGCCGAGATCTCCGCCGCCGCTCCGCAGGAACTCCTCGAAAGCGAGCAGCCGGTCCCGGTGGGCCATCAGGCTAATCACCTGCTCCCTGAGCCGCTCGTACCCATTGTCGGCCGCCGCCAGCCGCCGTTCGAAGGCCTCGCGCAGCTCCGGAGCGCCGCCCAAGAGAATGGCCTCGAAGCAGGACTCCACGGCGGCCTCCAGGGCCCGGCCCTGGTCCAGCTCATCGAGGAGGGCCGCACCCGGCGGAACGCCCGCCTCCAGCGGCCAGCCCCCCGCCACCGAGGAGCAGAAACTGTGGAAGGTGCCCACCCGGTAGGATTGGGGGTTGCGCAGCACGCCCTCCGCGAAGCCCGGATTGTCGAGGGCCCGGCGCGCCAGGTCCAACAGATGCGCGTCCCACTCGTGCTCGGGCTCCGCTCCCCTCCGGGCCCGCTCCAAAACGCCGAGGATGCGCTGCTGCATCTGGTCCGCGGCCTTGCGGGTGAAGGTGAGCGCCACGATCTGCCCGGGGGAGGCCACCGTACCCAGAAGGGCCAGAAAACGGGCCGTGAGAAGGTCGGTCTTGCCCGAGCCGGCGGGCGCCTCCAAGATGAAACTCCCCCTCGGGTCGAGGGCCTTCAGGCGGATTTCCAGGTCGGGGGCCGGGCGGCTCACGCCTCTTCCTCCTCTTCGGCCATGCGGCGGTCCGTGCCGTCGAAATAGCCGCAGATCTTGTCGTAAGGGCAGAACGCGCAGGCGCCCTCTCTTCCGGGTCCCAGAAAGGGCGGTCTCGGATCGGCCGCAAAGCGCCCCGTCCTCGGCCCCTCCAGCCGCGCGGTCACGGCCCGCTCCCACTCGCCCAGTTTCTCCGAGAGAACCACGTCGCCAACGCCCCTGCCCGGCTCGCGCAGGAAGGCCGCACGGAGATCTCTGACGCGCCGGAGCGCCACGTAGCCCCCGCGCACCGCCGGCTTGCCATCGGGAAGGGAGGGGAAGCGCCTCTTCGCCTCGTCCGTTAGCGGCCTCCGAGTCAGAGCCGCCGCGTACGCGGGGAGCTGCGGGTGGGCCCAGTGGGAGAGGACCTCGGCCGGCGAAGGAAGCTGGCCCGTCTTGTAGTCCCAGACCGCCAGGCCCTCCTCTGGATGACCGTCCGCCCGGTCCATCCGGCCGCGAAGCGCCATCCCCGCCCCCTCCAGCGCGAGATCCTCGAAGGGCTCCTCGGCGAAGAGAAAGCGCCAGCCGGCGGCGGCCCGCTCCCGCTCCATCTCGAGCCACCGCGTCAGGAGCCCGGGCGCGTCGTCATCGCCCAGCAGGCGCGCCCGCTCGACGCGCCAGAAGGCCGGCGCGCCCTCTCGGGCGTGCCGCTCCAGAACCGCGTCCACGGCCGCCTCCAGGCGGCGCCGGGCCAGCGCCCCATCGGCGGGCCAGCCCGAAGGGTCCTCCAGGATGCCCTGCACGAAGGCCGCGAGGATCGAGTGGATCACCTGCCCGCGCACCTCGGGGGCGATGCCCTCCCGGTGTTCGGGGAGGGGCTCCAGTCCGAGCGCCCGGGCGCAGAAAAACTTCTGGGGACACTGCATGAGCGCCTGCAAATCCTGCGTCACGTTGAGGGAGGAGGGTACCGCGAAGGGCGCGGCATCCCCCGCCGCGCGCGGGGCCGGGGGCGGCGAGGCGAGCCCGGTCAGCCCCCCGCGCAGCCATCGCGCCCTGAGCCAGGCTTCCGGGGGATCGGACCAGAGGTCCAGCGGGCGGAGGGCCTGCCCTTGCGGCGGCTCGTCCTCCAAGAGTGGGCAGGGAAGGTAGGGGCGCTCGTCCTCGTCCTGCGCGGCCCTGCTGAAATGGCAGGCCTTGCTGCACGCCGCGAGCGCCTCCAGCATCCTTTGTCCCGCCACCCATTGGCCCCGCGGGCTGGCCTCCTCCAACAAGGCTCGCTCCTCCGGAGAGAGGAGCGGGTGGTCCGGCACCGGAGGAGGCAGAGCCCGTCCGTGGCAGCCCACGATCCACAGGCCGTCAAAGGCCAGGCCACGGGCCTGCGAGACGGGCAGGACCTGGATGCCCGCCGTTTCCGGCGTCTTCTCGATGACCTCGATGCCCGAGGAGGCGCTGGCGATCCAGGCTGCGGCCTCCGACGCCGTCACCTCCAGGTCGCCCGCGTCCCGCCGCAAGGCCTCCACCACGTCACACAGGTGGCGCCAGGCCAGCTCGTCCGTCTCACGAATCTCCCTCTGCCCGGATCGCACAGGAAAGTCCAGCTCGCGCCAGAGCCGGGCCAGGCCGGCCAGCCACTCCTCCAGTCTCCTGGGACCGGGCCGCAGCAGCCCCGCGAGGGCGCGCAGCGGCAGGCCCTGGGCGCAGAGCTCCTCCACGGCGGCGCGTGCTCCGCCGGCCTGGGTGGCGGAGCAGAGGAGGTCGAGAGTCCGCCTGCTCCACCGTTCGAGCGAAGGGCGCGCGTAAGGCGAGGCGAGCAGGGAGGGCAGGAGCTCCCACGCCCTCCCTTCGGAAGCGAGGCTTAGCGGCGTTAGGGCGTTTTGAACCAGCGGGTGGTCGGTGAGCGGCGTGCCCTGGGTGAGGTTGTACCTCAGGGCTCCCTCTCGCAGCGGCTCTCCGGCCGCGAGCTCATCGAGGCAGCGCGCCAGCAGGCCGCCGTACTCGCGGCCGAAGAAGGCGATGCCGAGGCGCCTCTGCCCGCGGTTCCAGGCGTCAAGAGCCTCCGCCGCCACCGCCTGGCATTCCTGGAGGGGCACCGGAAAGACCCGCACCCGCGTCTTCTCCGCGGGGGGTGCGGCCGCGCGCCAGCGGAGCAGCTCCGTCCGGGTAGCGATGGCCTCGGCGATCCGCTCCACCACGGGCGCGGGGTCGTCGAAACCCGCCAGGACGACCCGCGTAGGGAGCGCCACGCGTCCCGCCGCGAGGGCGCTGCAGACGGCCTCCATCCTGTCCGGCGAGTCCGCCCACCCCTCGGCGGCGGCCAGCTTGCGGAACCGCCGGGTGACCCGCGCCCGCCACGCGGGAAGCTCGTCGCCTCGTGAGTCCGGTTGGACGGAGACGGGTCGTCCCTGGAGGAGCTCGTAGCTCTCCTGGAGCTGGAGGTAGAGCGAGGGAGCCAGCGAGAGCCCGCCTGGCGCCGCCTCCAGCGCCGCGGCCGCGTGCCACAGGCGCAGGGCAGCGGTCAGGCCCATGGGCCGGCGCTCGTCCCACAGGCCTTCGTACACGGAGCGGACCCAGTGCTCCAGGCCGAACACCCGAGGCGAGACCCACCCGGAGGCGGCGCCGATCCGGGCCAGGCGGCAGCGATGGAGGATGCGCCGGGCGAGGCGCCCGCGGACGGCCAGCACCAGGTCTCCCCCCATGGCCGCTTCCGCGCACCGGGCCTCCAGCTCCTCGGCTCTTTCGAAGATCCGATCCCCCTCTTCTTCCACCCGAGCCTCCTCCGGCCTTTGTACCACGGAAAGACGAAAGGCGAACCCAAGGAAGCGCCGCCCCTTTTCACCCTTGGCTTTCAACTTTCAACTTGTGACCTTCAACATTCAACTTTCTCCCCCCGCAATAGTTCCGCCTCTGCGACGCGTTAGGTTAGGAGGAGAGGATCCAGTCAGGAGCCGCGTGAGGTAAGAGGTCATGAAGCCCGTAGCCGTGCCCGAGGTCATTCCGATTTTTCCCCTGATCCACACCGTGCTCCTGCCGGGCGAACTCATGCCCCTGCACATCTTCGAGCGCCGGTATCGGGACATGGTACGCGACGTCCTCGCCAGTCACCGCATCATCGGCATGGTCCAGATTGAAGGGGAGGAGGGCGTACCGGAGAGCCTCGAATCCATGAAGCGGCCCCCCATCCGCGAGGTGGGCTGCGCCGGAATCATCGCCAGGCACCACGAACTGACGGGTGGACGCTACCTCATCTGGCTATTGGGTGTCCAGGAGTTCCGGGTGGCCGAGGAGCTGCAGACTTTGACCCGCTACCGCCAGGTGCGGATCGATCCCCTTTTCACCGAGGGCCGCGGGAGCGGCAGCTCCGTCGAATCCCTGCGCTTCGACCTTCTGGCGGCACTCCCGCTCTTCCTGGAGGGCGCGGCGGAGAAGGTGGTCACCGTCATCCAGGAGCTGGCCAAGGGCGAGGACGACCAGCTCATCGTGGTGGCCGCCATGGCCCTGGGTCTCGGCCCGGAGGCCAAGCAGGCGCTCCTGGAGGCGCGCTCCATCCCCGAGCGTTTCCGCCTGCTCAAGGGCTTCTTCGAAGAGCGCCTCAATCGCCGCCCCGTCTCTCTTCGCCTCGACCCCGCCCGCATCAACTGAGCCGCATGGCGGCAGCACCGGTTTTCAGGCTGTCGCTGTCGCGCCCGCTGGACGGAAGCCACCCTCGGGATGGAGGCCCGCAGGGTGAGCAGACCGCCGCAGCGGCGCCGCTCCTCAGCGGCTCCGCCCCATGGCCCGGAGCCGGTCGGACAGGCCCCCCGCCTGTCCCTCCCCAAAGGTCCCGATCCATCCAAAACCGCTGAAACTCCCACCGAGCGCTCTCTGCAACCGCCACGCCCCCAGCCCCCACCGCGTGTCCCCAGAATCGCACGCGGCGGCAACGGCGAAATGTGGCATTGTAGAGTAGCCTCGGCGGGTTGCCCCGCCGAGGCCCTCACCAGATCCGGACTTGGAGATTTCCACCATCCGGCTCTTCCGTTGGCACGGCTCACGGAAAACGTTCCGCTACCTTCAGAAGTCCCGGTGACATGCCCTCCAGCGTCAAGGCGCCGGACATGGTTCCCTCCTGAAGCTCGTGCCAACACGGGCCGCCTTCGCTCCGCCGGGTCGGGATGCCAC
>Ga0078972_1009030_pt1 | contig 20091 bp, 28 predicted proteins | sample YelNatPaOPGAMG01_FD_67568 | JGI IMG/M metagenome (GOLD analysis project Ga0078972, IMG submission 67568) | Hot spring thermophilic microbial communities from Obsidian Pool, Yellowstone National Park, USA - OP-RAMG-01 (SPADES assembly) (version 2) | ecosystem: Environmental > Aquatic > Thermal...
CTACGGTGACGGACGCCGCCAAGGGGGTGGCCAATCAGTGGAACGACGCTTCCATTGCGGCCGTGGACGTGACTGGCTGCTCGGCTGGGGAACAGCTCCTGTTCAGGTTCTTCCGGGACCCGGCCCACGCCAGCGATGATCTGGCGGCCGACGCCGCGCTGATCTCCCTGGAATGGGCCTTGTCGAGGACGCTATGAGGACGTTCAGAAACGCTGTGCTGTGTCTGGGCCTGCTCGGGGCTTCCGGGGTTGCCCGCGGAGCCTCGCTCATCGCCTGCGCCGACGGCAACTTCACCAGTGCGTCCACGTGGTGCTTGGTGGACTCGACTTCCTATCTGGACACCCATGCCAGCACGGTCACGGTGGGAACCAGCAACGTGGACTCGCAGAGCTTCACCCCCGGCAACATCACCGTGGACGGCATCGCGGTCAAGGTCAACAGCCGCTACAGCAGCCCCGGCGCCAACACCTTCACGGTGACGCTCAGGGACGTGACCACATCCAGCAACGTGGCCAGCGTGACGATCAATGTCTCAGACATTCTGTCCGGCATGAGTGGCACCTGGTTCGGCTGGTACTTTGTGAAATTCAGCAGCCCGGTGTCGCTCGGCACGGACACCTACCTGGTGCGCGTGGTAGCCAGCGCCTCCAGCATGGTGACGCTCTACCGGGACGGCACGGCGAACAACATCTGCCGGATGCTGCGCACCACCACAACCCAGGCCCCCGCAGCCAATGACCAGCTCCACGTGCTGGGGGAGTGGACCGCGCCGGCCACCAAGACCAGCCGGACCGTGACCATGGACAACAACAGCTCCACCAGTTTCGGGCCCACGGTCTCGGGCGGACCGCCCGAGGGGATGACGGTAGGCGTCGGGGGGACTCTGGACTGGGCGCGGGCGTCGGCCACCAAGCTGGTTCTCAAAGGTCTGCTGTACGTCAAACTGGGCGGAACCATGAACATAGGGGTCTCCGGGAGCCCGGTCACGGCCACCGCGGAGTACCAGATGGACTCGGTGGCGAACGTGGACAGTGGTATGTGGGTGGCGGGCACGCTCAATATCTACGGCCCTTCGCTTGCCACCACGCAGACCGTACTGACGGCAGACGTGTCCTCGGGAACCGCCGTGCTTAGCGTAGGATCGACGTCCGGCTGGAGCGCCGGTGACTCGCTCGGAATCGCCTCCACCACCCGCACTTGGAGCCAGTGCGAGCAGAAGATGATCCAGAGCGTGGATTCGGGGACCCAGGTAACCCTGACCACCAATCTCAGCTACGCCCACGGCGGCACAGCGCCGGTCGTGGCCGAGGTTGTTCATCTGACGCGGAGCGTCAAGATTCATGGGGCTTCCAGTTCGCTCCAGGGCTACATCCTTTTCACGGAGTCCTCGGTGGCGAACGTTGAGTATGCTGAGTTTTACTACCTCGGCAGTAATAACTCCAACCAGCGCGGCATAGACGCTTACACCCGGCCGGACTACTCCGGTTCGCTGCGCATCGAGTACTCGTCTCTGCACGATTTCGTCGTGGCCGGGTCCACTGGCCTCATGACCCATGGGGGCCTGTTCAACAACCTGACGTTCCGCCACAACGTGGATTACGGGGTCTACCAGCAGCTCGTGTACCTGGACAACACCACCAACTCAGCTTGGGACATCAGCTACAACACCGCCATGTCGGCCCAATCAAGCGCTCAGGGCATGTTCCGGCTGGGGGGGCTGGCCGGCGTTTTCACCCACAACACTGCGGCCGGATCGGCGGCCTATGGGTTTTATCTCGACACAAGCAGCGCCGTCGGGTCTTTCTCGGACAACACGGCGCACTCCTGCGGGTTGTATGGCCTCCAGATCAACTCCGCGCCCGCGCAGGGATCCGTTCTGAGCCGGGTGAGCATCTGGAGGAACAATACCAAGGGTATGATCCTGCCGACGTTGCAGGATGTGACGTTTGAGGACTTCACGATGTTTGGCAATCTGGACGCAAACATCTGGTTTGGCACCTCAGCCAGCTACAACGTCGTGTTTTCCGGGCTCGTCAGTAACGGGGACACCTCGTTTTCAACCACGACTGGGATAGCTTGGAACGGGGATGTCGCCAATCGGAACTACCGAACCTACGTACTCAACTCCAGGTTCAGCCAAGTATCCGGGATTCTCACCGCCCACAGCTACGACTACAACGTGAACGCCAATATTTCCAACAACGCGAGGGTCCAGCTCTGGTCTAACGGCAGCTCCTACGGCGCCCCTACGCTCATCGCCGGACTGGGGGCGGGCACCTGCGACAAGTACACGGAGTTCCACTTCCAGGGCATGGCCCCGGGCGATCACCGCAGCTACTACGTTCACGGCTCCTCCAGAACCGACTCAACCGTCTTCCATACGGCGGCCCCCTCCGAGCGCCTTTCTCCGGCTTCCACATCCATCAAGCTCCAAAGTTCGCCCAAACAGGCCGCCGTCGCCGCCGGCAACACCGTCACCTGGAGCGTCTGGGTCTACAAGTCGGCCTCCTATACCGGAGCCCAGCCGCGCCTGGTGTTGCGCGCCAACCCCTCTATCGGCGTGAACGCCGACACCGTTCTCGCCACAGCCAGCGGCGGGACCGGCGTCTGGGAGCAGCTCACGGGTGTGACGCCGGCGGCTTCAGGGGACGATGGCGTGTTTGAGGCTTTCGTGGACTGCGGCGGCACAGCCGGGTCGGTCTATGTGGACGACTGGGCGGCTGGCGGGGTACTGATCTCCGAGAACCGGGCCTGGTGGAATGGCGCGTCCTACCAGGTCGCCGGAGGTCAGCCGATTGGCGGGCAAACGTACTGGTCGTCCGGCCTCGCCGCCGAGGGGTTCCCTCCGGGCGGGCCTCCGCCCTCCACCCCGGCCCCGCCCATCAATAACCCGATCCTGGCATCACAGAGGCGGGAGGTTCCAAGACCATGATCATGTGGAGCAGGATTGCGCTGGCGATGGCCGTGGCGCTGGTGATGGTGGTGGTGTGGATTGGAAGCTGCGCCGCAGCCCAGGATTCCGCCCAAACGCCCTCCAGGGCGGCGGCAGCCAGCCCCGCGGCCCCCTCCAAGCCGACGGCTCCGGCAGGTCCGGCCGCCGCGGCCAGGACCCCGGAGCCGGTTGGCGCGTCCGACCGGCTCCTGGTCCGGGAGGCGCAGCTGGCGCTCGCGCAGGCGCACATTGCGCGGCTTCAGGCCGAATTGCAGGTGAAGGAGGCCGAAGCCCGAATTGAGAGAATCGTAGAAAACCTCAAGGCGCAGTACGGCTGTACCGGCTGCGACCTGGATGCAGATTTCCGGTGGGTCCGCAACCCGGCCACCGCCGCCCCCAAGGGGGCAAAGGAGAATGAGCAATGAGTACGAAACTCACGTCTTGTCTTGTGGCGCTCGTGCTGGCTGCGGCTCTGTCGCCGCTGGCAGTGGCGCAGGTCATCAACGCCGAGCAAATCGTCTTGCAGGGCAGGGTCCCGCCCACGGTGAGCGGGATTGTGGCTCAGCCTACCGGCACGCAGGGCTCGGTCACGCTCTACTACTGGGTCACGGCGCGCTATCCTTCGGGGGTCTCCACCCCCGCCGGACCGGCCCGGGCGGTCAATACCCAGGGCATCGCCGGACTATCGCCCGCCAACGCTGTGCGGATTAGCTGGCAGGCGGCGGCAGGGGCTACGGGCTACGATGTGATCCGCCTGACTGTGCCACAGTTCCCGTCCGGCGGGACATGCACGAATTGTGTGGTCTCCAGCAACCAGGCCGGGACCACGTTTCTGGACACCGGGGGGGCCGTCGTGAACTGGCCCACTGCGGGCACAGTCCCGGCCCGTTCGACTACGTTCTCAATGGCGCTCAACAACCAGGACCATGACTACCCGTTCCTGTCCAGCCCGGGCGAGGTGCATCTGTCGCCGACCCGTTCGACCAATTCCTACGCTTACCTGTTCAGCGTCCGGGACAGCGCGGCGGGGGTCATGACCGGCGGGGCCAACCAGAAGACCTACGCCGTGGGCATCCTGGTATCCCGTCCATCCACGGCCATCGCCAGCGGCGACTCCAATGACGCCCTGCTCCGCGGCACCTACAACAACTACGCCAAGAACGACTCGAACTTCATCATCCGGGGCGTCAACACCACAGTCAGCAACCGTTCGCCGGGGACCCTGGGGATTCTGGAAGGGGGGCTCATCAGCTCCGCCAATCGGTCAGGATCCACCGCGCCCACAGTCCGGGGCCTGAGCGTAGGCGTGGAGAACTACGGAACGGTCTCTGATGAGTTCTCGGGCGTTGACATCGACCTGAGGAACGAGGGGGCCAAGGCCACCCTGGAGTACGGGTTGCGCGTCCGCAACACCAACAATTCGACCACCAGCGCCGCGGACTCTGCCATTCAGATCCGCAACGCCGGCACCAACACCGGGTTCGTCTACGGTCTCGACCTGTTGGGGGCGGGCATTGTGCGCGCCGACCTCAGGCTGCACAACGCGGCCAGGATCAACAACCCCAGCATCACGGACCTGCACATTGCGGGCGTGGACGGAAACGCTTTCCTGGCTGACTTCCGCAACGAAGGCTCCACCATCGTCCGCTCGACTCAATGGACCGACGATGCCGACGGAGCCGACTTCGCCGCCCGCAAGGCGCGGGGGACGCCGGCGGCGCCGGCCATCGTTCAGGACGGCGATGAGATCGGCGCATGGCGCGCCAACGGCTGGGACGGCACGGACTTTGTGGGCGGGGCTGAGATCTCAGCGCGGGTGTCCGGAACCCCCGGAGCCGGCGATATGCCCACCGCCCTGGTGTTCTCGGTCAGTCCGGACGGCAGCACGGTGGCCTCCGAAAGGATGCGGCTGCTGCCGGGCGGAGGCGTGGCGCTTGCGCCGCTCGCCTTCGCCAACCTGGGCGCGCCGCAGAATGGCACCATCGTGTACTGCTCGGATTGCGACCCAGCGGCGGCCGGGGCCGGTCCTACGGTCTGCTCGACCGGCGGGGCCAGCACAGGCGCTCTGGCCATCCGCCTGAATGGCGCTTGGACCTGTTTGGGGATCTGACGCTTGAGGTGTGAAAGGTGGCCAGCCTGAGGCATGGCATGAGACTCAGCATACTGTTCGCGGTGACGGCGCTGGTGGTGCTTACCCTGGTGGCCGCCTTTCCCCAGGTGGTCGGACCTGGGCTGCAATCCCAATCCAGTGCTGACAACACCCGGGAGCATCTGGCGTTCGCCAGGGAACTGGAGCGCAACTCGACGGAGCTGTCCAACCTAAAGGCCGAGTACAACGAGTTACGGCTGCTGCCGGAGCGCATGGCGCGGATTGAGGAGAGGCTGGACCTGCTCAACCGCATGGTGTACGCCGTGCTGGGGGGCATCCTGGCGCTGTTGCTCAAAGAGATGTGGCTGGCCTTCCGGTCCCTGAACCGGTCGAGGAACGGGGGCCAGCCGAAGGAGGTAACATGACGGACGCATCCATCATCCAGAATCAGGTGGGCATTGGGTTTCTGGCGGTGTGGCTGATCCAGAAGCTCAAGTCGCTCAAGTGGTTCCCGTGGATCACCCACACCACCGACCGGCTCAATCGCCTGCTGTCGGCGGTGATTGCGGCCCTGGCGGCGGTGGGCATCACCTGGCAGTACGAGCCCAATCAGGGCGTGCTGACAATCAGCGGCCTGACTGTGGCGAGCGCGCTGAGTTTCCTGTGGACGCTACTGACGCAGGGCGCGGTACAGGAGGTCCTGTACCGCGTGGCCTTCAAGCCGGGGTCCAATGGGAATCAGCCTCGTCAATGAGCGCGAGCTGGCGGCTTCGATAGTGGCCGGCCTGGCCCCGAAGCTGGAAGCGGCCCAGGCGCGGCTGGAGGCCTGGGCCGAGGGGCTGCTCGCTGGGAACGCGCTTAAGCTACGGTTTGAGCTTGGGGGCCGCACGATTGACGTGCGGTTGGAATTGACCCCCAAGCGAGAAGGCTCCGAAGAGTCCCGCACCTTCGGGGTTCGCCCGGCGGCGCCCCCTGCCGAAGCGGGGGGCGCCGCTGTTACCAGCGGTTGAAATCCGGGGGCGGTTGGTGTATGGTGGTGGCATGAAGCTGTCGGAACACTTTGATCTTGATGAGTTCAGATGCCTGTGCGGGAAGTGCGGACCGCTCACGACGGATCTGGTGGACCGGAGCCTGGTGGATAATCTCGAAAGGTTGAGGTCCATGCTGAATGACGGCATCACACCCGGAGACCCCGAGCATCCCATCATCATTACCAGCGGAGCCCGCTGCTGGGCGCACAATCGCGCCGTGGGCGGCAGGTCTGCCTCAATGCACCTCTACAACCCCGCGCTTGGGGTGGCCTCAAAGGCTGCGGACGTATACTCGCCCGGCGTTCCGCTGGGCGATCTGTACCGCGCGGCGCTTAAGATCCCGGAGTTCAAGGGCATCGGGCTGGCGCCGCCGGTTGCCGCGGATCCTGCGAGGGGCCTCAAGGGCCGCGTGGGTTATCTGCATCTTGACACCCGCGCTCAAAGCTCCCGTGTTATGTGGGGCTACGATGAGCGGGGGAGCATGGTGGCCCTGGCCTCCGTGCTGCCAGTCCTATTCCCCGGAGGCTTGGTTCCGGGGGAGGTGGCCTGACATGACCCAGCCCCCCACCGAGCTGGAGAATCAGATCCGGTCAACGGCCCTGAAGTATGGGGTTGACCCGGCCATCGCTCTGGCCGTGGCGCATGAGGAAAGCGGATTCAACCCCAATGCGCGCGGCTCGGCGGGGGAAGTGGGGCTCTACCAGCTGATGCCGGCGACCGCAGACCAGCTCGGCGTGGACCCCTACGACACGGCGCAGAACATCCAGGGCGGCATCCTGTACCTGAGGCAGCTCTACCAGCAGTTTGGCGACTGGACCAAGGCCCTGGCCGCCTACAACGGAGGGCCGGGGAACGTGGCCAGGGGCACGACGCCGGCAACCTCCTGGCAATACGCCCAGGAGGTCCTGGACCTGTCGCAGTCGTACTCCTCATCAGGCGCGCCCACCGGCTTCAGCGAGCTCTGGCCGCAGGCATCCGTGTTGGGCGACGTCAGCATGGAATGGCTGCTGCTTGCGGCGGTGGCCGCCGTGGGCCTGGTGGTGATCTTCGGGCGGGACTGAGCGGGGCGTCCGGCCGGGCTGGGCTAGTAGCCCTAAACTGTTGACGGGTCTACAGGATAGTGGTAGAATACGGCTAACGGGGCTCTGAGCAGCGGCTTGCAGCCTTGGTTCTCCGGGGGCGGAACCCCAGAAGGCTCCGCCCTTCCAACTTGGTCTTCCAGCCCATCCCTCAATCTGGCCTTCCCGTCTGGCCTTCCCGTCTGGCCTTCCTGTCCGCCCTTCCGTCTTGACAAATTCCCGCGCCGCATGTAGACTACAGGCTGAACTAGGTCGGCAGCGTCACCGGCGCCGCCGATTCTCCGTGTCCCTCCTAGGTACGGGCCGCCAGCTCGGGGGAGGGGTGGCCCGTACCTGTCCTGGCCCTCAGATCCATCGGCTCCGATTCCGAGCCTTCACTGGCGCATCCAGGGCCGTCACAAAAACCGCGCCGTCTGCGGCTGGCGGAAATGCCTTGATTCAGGGAGCCCCTGCCGGTATACTAAATCTGGTGCTAATATGGCACGCAAAGAGGTCTCAAGGAACCGGCCCAAGCAGGCGAAAAGCCCGGAGACGGGGGCCCGGCGGCTCTACGTCAGCCGCCCCATCGTGCATCTGAGAAGGGCAGTGGACGAGCTGGCCTGGCAGGTAGCGCGCTTGGTCGAACTGGAGCGTGGCACTATGGCGGTGGCCCTGCACTTGGCCGAGGCCCTGGTGCCGCGAGTAGCAGGAAAGAGGAAAGCATGAAGACCCCACTACTGGCCAGCGTTCTGGCGCTGGCTGCCATGCCCGCAATCGCGCAGGACGTATCAGGCGAGCAGCCAAGATACTTCCTCGCGCTCGGCGCGGAAGTGAACCATTACGCCCCTGCGGGCAACCAGGCGGCCTCCACCATCAGCCTCGGCGCGCGTCTGGGCGAGACCAACTGGTGGAGCGTCTCCACCCTGAACATGCAGCCTGCCGCAGCCACGGTCCGGCAGGGAGCGGGCTACGCACTGGTGCGCCATCCGGATGTGCTCCTCATCGGCGTTGTGGACGGTGGGGTGACGGTGGAGACCGTCCAGGTCGCCGGCGCCATTCCGGCCCCCAGGTCACTCACCCTTGCCAACGTCGGCGAGGGTGTCATCGTCAACTACCGGCTTGCCAAGTTCTGGAAGAGGTTCGGGAAGCTGCGCCTCAATGTCGGCTTCCGGATGGCGGCCGTGAGCAGCCAGAGCGTGCAGCCTGCATTCCTGGCGAGCATCGCCCACCCGTTCTGATGCCGACGCGCCGACGCTACGGTTGGGTACGGGATCTGCCGGATGTCCGAGACATGCCGTTCATGGCGGCGCGCCCGCGGCGGCGGCTTCCGCCGGCGCACAGCTTAAGGCCGCTGATGCCCGGGGCGCTCAACCAGGGGCGGCTCGGGGCCTGCGTGGCCAACGCGCTCAGCAACGCGCACCTGTACCAGCAAGCCCGGCAGAGCGGGCCTCCGTTCCAGCCCTCCCGGCTGTTCATCTACTGGAACGCACGGTATACGGAGGGGACGACCGGGGTAGACTCCGGCTGCACTGTCCGCGACGCCATCAAGAGCGTCGTGCGTGAGGGAGTGTGCGACGAGCGGTTGTGGCCCTACCGCATCAGGCGCTTTGCCGAGACGCCACCAGTCGAGGCATTCCGGAGCGCTCAGTACCATCAAGCGCTGCGGTATTCCAGGGTAGGGCAGAATGACGACCTCAAGCACGCCCTTGTCGAGGGGTTCCCGGTCCTGGTAGGTATTGCGGTTTATGAGTCGTTTGAGTCCCAGGAGGCCGCCAAGACCGGCGACGTTCCGATGCCCGACCCGAATGCGGAGCGGATGCTCGGGGGTCACTGCGTGCTGCTGGTCGGCTACGACGACCGGCGGAAAAAGTGGGAGCTACAGAACTCATGGGGCGCGTCCTGGGGTGACGATGGCTACTTCCGCCTGCCCTATGACTACTTGCTCAACCCGTCGCTCTCCAGCGACTTTTGGGACATACGCCTGGTCGAGGTCGCCCCCGAGGGGCAATAGAGGGAGAAACAATGCCACATGGTAAAACTTACCATTCCGGCGCGTCCGAGGAGCGGGCCGCCATCCTGAGGAAGGTACGGGACTTGCTGAGGTCCCCGGCGGATGCCGAGACCAAGCTGCTGGAGCTGGTTCAGTGGATTCGGCGGCGCAAGGACCGCTACCGCCCCCGCCCGGGCGGGCTGTAGGCCACAGACGAGAGCCGGCGCACGTTGGGATATCATGCCGTTTCCATCGCAGGACGTTCTCCGCTCACAGAACCTCCCTTCGGCGGACATTGGAGGGGCTCTGCTGGTCAGGATTGCCGCCTCGGGCTGCATCCGCACGCGGCGCGACGCTGAGAGCTTCCGAGACGAGATGCGCCGGGGCGGATACGACCGGGAGTACCTGCCGCTGTACCGGGCCGTCCTGGCTCTGCTGGGCGACCTGGATGCGCTGCGGTTGCCCGACCCGCAATTCTCCATCGCGCGGAAAGCCTACGAAGGGATGAAGCGCTACTACATCGGAGACAGCGAATGCCGCTGCCTGAGAACCGCGTCCGGGGCGGTGGCTACGCCGCTGGCGACCTGCCCGGTCCATGGCTCGCGCCAGGACGCCAGGAGCGGCATGAGGAACCTCACAGGGTTCCTGCGGGATGTGCCGGTAGGAGGTAAGCCGTGAGCGGAATGGGCGGTGTGAGGCTGTTGGTGGACACGGATGAGGAGCCGAAGCCGGGCGACATGGTTCTCGATTGCGGCCACGGCTGGATTGGCGGCCGCAAGCTGTTCCGGCTGAGGCCGAGCGTGCCTGGGGCCCCGCTGGAGGCCTCCAGCCTGTCGTGTCTGGTGAGGTCGCCCGGATCTCCGCAGGCGGTCTATGTGCGCTGGATCGTGCTGTGCCGCTGGTGCAGGCTGTGGACCTGGATAGGGCTGTGCGGCAGGGTGTCCAGAGCCAGGCGGCTGTGGTCCTGGGGGTCTTGGCTGGAGGAGTGATAACGGAGGTGAGCCATGGGTGTGTCATTCTCGCCGCAGGCGTTCCAGCATAGGGATCGTGAGCGGGTCACACCGGAGCAGGCGTCCCTGCTCGTGCGGAGATGCATTGAGGAGGGCATCTCCGAAGGTCCGGACGAGCACCTGGTGGAACAATGGCTCTATGAGCGGTACGGCTTCGAGGTAGACGACGTGGGGGAGCTAACGGTGGCGCAGTTTCGCCGGGTGATGCAGGACATGGATTGGGGGGAGTAGGCGCATGGAATGTGCCATCTACGCCCGGGTCAGCACCAAGGGCCAAGACCCGCTGAACCAGCTTCTCCAATTGCGGGCCTATGCCGAGTCCAAGGGCTGGCGCATCGCGCAGATCTATGAGGATCACGAGAGCGCGGCCGAGGGCAAGCGGCGCGAGGCCTACGCCCGCCTGTTCGCGGACGCCACGGCTCCCGGCCGGCGCTGGGACGTGCTGCTGTTCTGGAGTTTGGACCGGTTCAGCCGGGGAGGCGTCTACGAGACCATTCACAGGCTCAAGACCCTGCACGCGGCCGGCGTCCGATTTGTCAGCCTACAGGAGCAGTACCTTGACACGCTGGGGCCGTTCCGCGACGCGGTGATTGCGGTCCTGGCGGCGGTCGCCGCCCTGGAGCGAGACCGCATTTCGGAGCGCGTCAAAGCGGGCATTGCGCGTTCGCAGCTCCAGGGAAAGCGGTTCGGGAGGAAGCCCCTGGAACTGGACGAAAAGCGCCTGGCGGCGCTGCAAGCCAAGGGCTACAGCCTGCGCATGATGTCCGCCGCGCTGAAGGTCTCACGCACCACCATCCTCAGGCGTCTGCGGCTGCTCAACGGAGCTCAGTCGGAGAGTGCGCCTGCCGGCGCGGCGGACTGATTGGCGGGCTCGCCGGCGGGCCGTTTGAAGGTGGCGGTAGAGTTCGCCGGGCTCCAGCCCTACGGCCCGGGAAATCCTTTCCACCGTATCCATACGTATTCCCCGTAACCCCCTCATGAGCAAGGATATGTAGCTCGGCGTGAGACCGGACCTGCGGGCGACCTCAGAATAGGACATCCCCTCGAAATCAGCCTTCATGCCGCCAGTGTACCATCTTTGTTACCGGCAGTCAATTGGCTCTTGACACGCCATTGGTCTCGGGTGTAAACTGTACCCGTCTGGTCGGATCGGCACCATGGCTCCCGGCCACCCCGGAAGGAGAACCGGGAATGAGACGCAAGCCCAAAACCCCCGATGGAGCCACCCCGCCCCAGCCCTCGGGCTACAACATAGATGAATTCCTCCAGCCGGCGGCCGACGAGCGCGGCCACTCGGTAAGGGAGACGGTTCGCGTGTCGCCTGAGCTTGAGCGGGAGCTGGACGTCATAGTGCAGTCCAGAGTGTTCCCCTACCGGACGCGCGGAGACGTTATGCGCCACGCCCTGATCAGACATCTTGACTGGCTCCACATCCTGGAGCCGGGATTTCCCAAGCACCTGATAGCGGCGCACATGGCGCAGATGGATCTACTGCGAGAGGAAGAGATGCGGCTGGCGTCACACCAAGTGTTTAAGAGGCTTCAGGAGATGGTGGAGGGCTACTTGGCGGCGGGCGAGGTGGGCGAGGCCCGCCGCGTGGCCGCGATGGTGCGGAGCCGCTTGGACGGAGTGGCGGATTCGGCCTGGAAGCGGAGGTTTGAGGCAAGGTTCCTGCGGCAGTACCGCTCACTGCTGGATGGCGAACCAGGCGACTACTCCGCCGCCAACTAGAGAACAGGAGACGAGACCGGAGGGATATAGGGACACTACGTTATGCGCCTCCCCCTGACGCCCCAGGACCTGGGGCTGCCTGAGAAATTCCGCGAGTGGCGAGGCTGCCAGGAGCTTGCCATCGGCAGGGCGCTTCAGCCCGGCCGGCGGTTCCAGGCCCACGCCATGCCGACCGGCAGCGGCAAGAGCTTGGCCTATGTCGCCGCAGCCCTCATCTCCGGCGAACGGACCCTGATTTTGACCTCCACCAAAGGCCTCCAGGATCAGATCATGCGGGACTTCGGCGCCTGCGGCGTCGTGGATCTGCGAGGCCAGCAGAATTACGCCTGCCGCATGGGGCCCGGGGTGAATTGCGAGCACGGCAAACTGGCCGGATGCCAGGATGCCAAGACCACCGCCTGCCCGCACAGGCGCACCATTGAGGTCGCCAAGCGCAGCCAGGTTGTGGTGACCAATTACGCCTGCTGGATCGCCAACCTGATAGCTGGCGAGAACCTCGGCAGGTGGGACGCCATTGTGATGGACGAGGCGCACAGCGCCCCGGATGAGGTCTGCGGCATGATGAGCGTCGAAGTGACTTCCGCGGAGGTCCTGGGTATGCTGGGGGCGGATTTCCCCGAGACCGAGGAGCCGGAGGACTGGAGATCCTGGGCCAGTATGCTGGTCCCCCAAGCGACTGTGAAGCGGGACACTCTGGCGCAGCTGGTGTCTGCCGACCCGAGCCCCAGTCTGAGCCTGGTGGCGGAGCTGAGGCGCTGGACATCGCTCGTGCGTAAATTATCCCGGCTGAGCGACGCCCGGGGCCCGTGGGTGGTCGAGGCTACCCGTAGCGGCTACCGCGCTGATCCGCTCTGGCCCAGCCAGTACGCCGAGCAGGTGGTTTTCAATGGAGCGCCAAGGGTCTACGCCTATTCGGCCACCATCACCCCCAAGACCTTGCACATTATGGGGGCGGCGCCGGACGAGGTGGAGTACTTCGAGTACCCGTCCGTGTTCCCGGCCTCGCGCAGTCCGGTGTACCGCATCCCTACCTGCCGGGTGGACCGGCACATGGACGCCAGCAGCCGGGCGTTGTGGATCAGCCGCATTGACCAGATCGTAGGCCAGCGGCTGGACCGCAAGGGCATCATCCATTGTGTCAGCTACGAGCGGCGCAAGGAGATCATGGAGAGGAGCGCTTACGGGCGCTACATGGTCGGCCACACGCGGGAGGACACGGCCGAGACCATCCGCTGGTTCCGGGACGCCCGGCCCCCGCTGGTGCTGGTCTCCCCGAGCGTGACCACCGGCTACGATTTCCCGCTGGAGGACTGCGAGTTTCAGATCGTGGCCAAGCTGCCCTTCCCTGACAGCCGCTCCAAGGTGGTGCGGGCCAGGGCTAATTCCGACCCGCTCTATATCCCGTACCTGACAATCCAGATTCTCATCCAGGAGACCGGGCGCGGGATGCGGAGCACACAGGATCAGTGCGAGAATTTCATCCTGGACGACCACATCGCGCGGATGCTGGCCGCCCATCGGGATCAGTTTCTCGGCTGGTGGCTGAAACTGTACCAGCGCCGGAACCTGATTCCCGATCCGCCCCCTCCGCTGGGGGTGTCAGGACAACCGTTGACTACTTACCAAGGAGGATAACATGGCAGTAAGTTTCAATCCGGACACCTTTGTCAAAGGTGGCTTGATTCAGGATGTGGACGTGGAGATCATCGGCGGCCGCTGCACGCTGGAGCCCCCTGAGGGCTACAGCCAGCGGGACCGCGTGTTTGTGGAGCTGGAGCTCAAGGTCCTGGACACGGACGAGGAGGTGACGCAGTACTGGAGCGCCGGCAAAAACACCGATTTCGTGCCGTCCTCGGACGGCGACGAGTTGGTGCCGACCGGCTCCAGGGGCGCCCTGAACGATAACAGCAATTGGTCGATTTTCTGCCAGAATCTCGCCAATTGCCAGTTCCCCAAGGACCGTCTGGAAACCGGCAAGCTCAGCGCCCTGGTGGGGACCCAGCTCCACGTGGTGAGGATTCCTGCGCCGGAGCGGGCCGGTCTGGCCGGGCCCAAGGGCGAGGGCGACCGGAAGCAGACCATTCTGGTTCCGAACAAGCTGATCCGGCTGCCTGGGGAGAAGAAGGCCAAGGGCCGGGTCGCCAAGCCGGCGAAGGACGCCGGCGCGGAGCCGGAGGAGCAAGAGGGATCGGTCACCGACGATCAGATCTTTGATGCGGTCTCCGAAATCGCCGCTAGCAGTTCCCAGGCGACCCCGCTGGGGCTCTTGAAGGCGGCCCTGCTCAAGCGGTTCCTGAGCCTCCCGGCAAGCGAGCGCAACCGGGTGATCGCCCGGGGCAGCGATCCGGCCTGGCTCAAAGAGCACGGCCTGGAGGTCAAGGGCGGAGCTCTGGAGCCCATCGGTTAACCGCCCGGATGGTGGGGGGCAGGCCGGCGCTTGTCCTCCACCGATTTTCTAAAGAGGAGGAGACATGATACTCGACGCGACACTAACTAAGGCCGGCTTCAGCGTTCCGCAGCCGCCTTCCACCCGGCGCGTGGTGGTGTGCAGCCGCGGGCTGGACAAACGCGGCAAGACGCACTGGGCCATGACCGCGCCCGGGCCGATGGCCATAGTGGCCCTGGACACCGGAACCAAGGAGGTCGCCAATAAGTTCCTGGGTAACAAGGACCTTATCTGTGCCTACTACCGTGTGAGCGGCCCCTATAATGACCGCACCGCCGCGCAGGAAGCGGCTGAGAAGGAATGGAATGCAGTGAAGACCTCGATTGTGACCGCCATCCAGCATCCCAAGCTGCGGACGCTGGTGGTGGACACGGGCACGGAGCTCTGGGAGTTACTGCGGCTGGCGTGGTTTGGGAAGCTGGATCACGTGATGCCGCAGCACTACGGCCCGGTCAACCGCGAGATGCGCGACCTGGTGAAGGGCGCCTACGAGCGGGACGATTTGAACGTGGTCTGGGTCCACAAAGTCAAAAAACAGTACGTCCAGAACAAGAAGGGCGAGGACAGCTGGAACGGCACCTATGAGATGGCGGGGTTCGGGGATATGCCGTACCTCGCCGACATCACCATTGAGCACTACTGGCGCAACGCCACTGAGGACCAGCCCGGCCGGTTCGGTATGCGTGTGGTGGGCGTGGGCCGCCAGACGCCGGACGTGTGCGGGTTGGAGCTGGAGGGAGAGGACTGTACGTTCGGGATGCTGGCCACACTGCTGTACCCCGACGTGGATCCCAAGTGGTGGCGGTAGGCGATGGCGCGCAAGGGCTCCGGTCCGGGGAGCAGGATCCACGCCAAGGGCTACGTGCAGATCACGCGGCGCGGCCCCTGGTACGGCTGGCTGGAACACCGCAAGGTGATGCTGGAGGCCTGCCGCCGGGGGTGTTATTATGACGTCTCCGCGGGACTACCCGAGGGGTTCACGGTGGAGCACCTGGACCACAACCGCCGGCACAACTGTCTTGGCAACCTGCTGCTGCTCGACAAGCGCATCCACGACCACCTGAGCTACTGGACTTGGCTCGCCAGCGGCCGCAACGGCAACGGCCATGGGAACGGAGGCCCGCGAGCTGGCGCTGGCCCTGACGCGGCCGGGGACGGCGGGGAACCCGATTGGGTCACAAGTGAGTCCTGGGGCCAAGTGGACGGCCAGGCGGATACCCAGGCGAACGGCCAGGTGGACGGCCAGCCAGACGGCCAGCCAGACGGCCAGCTGGACGTCCACACCGACAGCCAGCCGGAGGTCTTGTGAGCCGGCCGGGGCCTGAGGTGGTCGTAGACGACCGTATCGGCAGCGGCGAGATCGCTCCTATTCTCCGCGGCCTCAGCGTGCCGGTGAGACTGGACCGGCTGGAGGCGGCCGACTTCGCCTTTGAGGGCCAAGGCCCTAAGGGGTCCTGCATGGTCGGCATTGAGCGTAAGCGCCTGCGCGACTTGATTCAATGCATCCATTCAGGCCGGTTCGAGGGCGAACAGCTCCCCAAGATGGCCCAGACTTACGCCCAGTGCTGGCTGATTGTCGAGGGGATCTGGAGGCCCAATCCTCAAAGCGGGGTGTTGGAGGAGGCCACCGGCGGCGGCTGGCGCGAGGTTCTGCTGGCCGGCAAGGGCATGGCCTACTGCCAGATCGACAATTTCCTCACCAGCTTGCAGGCGCGCGCCCACCTGCTTGTCAAGTTCAGCCAGAACGCCGAAACCACAGCGCACATCGTCAAGGGAATGTGGAACTGGTATCGGAAGCCCTGGAGCCAGCACAAAGCCGGGCTGGTTCTCTACCAGCCGCCCCCGCCGGCGGCTTTGTGGGTCAAGCCCAGCCTGGTGCGCAAGGTGGCCGCCCAGCTGGAAGGAATCGGCTGGGAGAAAAGCATCGCCGTCGCCCAGAGGTTCCGGAGCGTCCTGGACATGGTGGTCGCCACCGAAGGCGACTGGCGGCAGATTCCGGGCATCGGCAAGCAGCTGGCACGCAGGGCGGTGGATCAGCTGCTCGGGCGGGACGCGACGTGAGCGGGCGTGGCACATGGCGCACGGCGCACGGCGCACGGCGCACGGCGCACGGCGCACGGCGCAATGAGGGAGGCAGCATGACAAGGGAACAAAAGATGGTGGTCGAGACCTTCAAGCGGACCTGCCGGGGCGAGCTGCGGCTGGATCTGAAATCCCGGCCGTTCCGGGTCCGTGTCGGGGGTGAAGTGGTGGGATACTTCAGCAGCTACCGGGCGGCTGAGGGGTCGGCCCGCATGGAGTCGGCCCGGCAGTCTCTATCCCGGCATCCGCTTCCGGTTGAAGTAATTGACGTGCAATACGGGGTGTGCTACCCCGTCCGGGGCTGCTACGTCGAGGTTGCGGGGGTAGTGGGCAGGTACGAGCCGGCGGCGAACGACCCGGACGACTGAAGTACGGTTGAGGCGCAATGAGTTTCGAGATCATCTGCGGAGACACACGGGAGGTGCTGGCCGGTATGGCGGACGCGAGCGTGAACTGTGTGGTCACGTCCCCGCCATACTGGTGACTGGGGCCTCCGGGACTACAAGCTGGAGCCTGTGGTGTGGGGAGGCGGCGCGGGCTGCCCGCATCAGTGGTCCCAGTGGAACGAGTGGCATGAGGTGAGGGAGGAGGTCCAGACCGGCAAGACCCGGACCACGGACCGCTACTACGGGGAACCGTCCCGCAGGTTCAACGGCAGCCACCACCGGCACACAGCCGGCCAATTCTGCGCGAAGTGTGGTGCCTGGCGCGGTCAGCTGGGGCTGGAGCCGTCGCCCGAGATGTACGTCCAGCATCTCGTGGAGGTATTCCGCGAGGTGCGCAGGGTACTCAGGAAGGATGGCACGTTGTGGCTGGTGCTCGGTGACAGCTACACGAGCGGCGGCAGGAAAACCCGAGATCCCGGCCAATCAGAACTCCATCCTGCCTTTAACGGCTGGGCATCTGGCAGGCCTGAAACGCCGCCTGGCCTCAAACCCAAAGACCTCATCGGCATCCCTTGGCGCGTGGCCTTCGCGCTCCAGGCAGACGGTTGGTATTTGCGGTCCGATATCATCTGGGCAAAGCCTAATCCGGCGCCTAGTAGCGTGCGCGACCGCCCCACCAGGGCGCATGAGATCGTGTTCCTGCTTTCCCGCTCCCGGCGCTACTACTACGACGCCGACGCCATCGCCGAGCCGTGTGTGACCAACCCGCGCGAGAATTACCCGGCCCGGGCGCGAGCGACCAGCCAAGGCACTCAGGGCTCAGCCACGGCGCGGGGTAACGACCGGGATAACAGCGGCGGTTTCCCGCCGCGTATCTCCGGCCAGCGCAAAGAACTCCACGGACCGACATACTCCAGGCATCGGTCGTCTATTGAAGGGGGCCAGAGTCTTCAGGCGGAGCCGAACGCTTGGCGCAACAAGCGCTCCGTCTGGACGATCGCCACACGGCCATTCCCTGAGGCCCATTTCGCGGTCTTCCCGCCGCAGCTGGCCGAGACGTGCATTCTGGCCGGTTGTCCGGAGGGAGGGATCGTGCTTGACCCGTTTATGGGAGCCGGGACGGTCATGCTGGTGTCTGAGCAGCTGGGGCGTCACAGCATCGGCGTGGACCTGAGCCCGGAGTACTGCCGTATGGCGGAGGCGCGTGTGCGCAAGTGGCTGGAAACAAAGCGGAAATAATTGTGTGACGGGCTATTGACACTGCCCTAGCGCTATGGCATAATGGGCGTCAAGGAGGGACAATGGACTGGAAGGAAGCCATTGAGGTGTTCCACCTTCAGGAACCGGTGGAGAAGTTCGTCCTGGAGGAGGTGGAGGCCATAATCGGCGGCATCCCGTTCTTCTTCTATGGATCGGATGATACAGCGCTCTGCCCGCTGGCGACCGCCCATGTGCCGCATCTGATGGGGACCTACGACACGTTTCGATACGGTCTCTTGTCTGAGTTCTGCCTTGGGCGTGAAGGGCTCCTGCCCGACGGGAAGGCCCTACGCGTGGTGGAAACCAAACGGGTCACAGGATGCCTCGGGTCCCCGATCCGGACGCAGGGCGTATACTTTATCGGCGGCGATCCGCTCTTGCCGCCGGTTGGTGGCTGCGCTGGAGAGCCTTGATGAGGCCAAGGCGGTCAGCCAAGAGACTTGGCAACAACTGGTTTATCGGCCCAAGGTGAACCCACAACTGCATCAACTGGGCGTGCCGCGATGGATCAGGCTGGCGCTGCCCGAGGACGTCGAGCAGGAAATTGCTCTCACGTTCATCGAGTACCCCTGGCTGACGCCGGCGGCGCGCCGCCAGTTGGTCCGGCATCGCTTGGCCGTCCTCCGGTGGGAGGTGTGGGACCGGCTGATCAGGGGACGGCCACACACGCCGCACGGGCTCCGGCCATCCAAGCTCCGCCGCCGGCGGGGCTACAGGAAACACCATCACATGGAGGCGTTATGACATCCGCAGTACTCTCACGCAGGGATCTTTTCAGGGCGCCTGCTCTGTTCCTGGGCAGGCGCAAGGCGAGAAAGAAACACCAGGACACTAGGCTGTATCACGGTCCGATTCGGTTGCCGGAGAGTGTCGTCATGCTGTCTGGCGCCGCTGACGTGTACCGGACGACGTGCCGGCATCCGGCGATACGGCTGAGCCACGCGGGTATCGTGTATCTTTGGCGGGAGTGGGGCCTGGGTAGAGATTACATAGGCGAGGTGGTTCGCACTGCCGCCGGGGGCTACCGCGTACACCTCTGGCGCGTCACAAGCCGCATAGGGCTGGACGTCCAGGAGATCATATCGCGTGATCGGGAGAGGGTTGCCGCTGATGCGCCCTAAGGACAAAGCCGCCGCCGAGCTGGGGCGGCGCGGCGGTTTGAAGGGAGGGCTGCGCCGGTGGTGGGCAGGCCTCACCCCAGAACAACGCAGGGACCACCAGCGCAAGGCAGCACTGCGCCGGTGGGAAAACAGAAAGGACAAGGAGACAGCATGAAGGCAGTTACAATCACGGTGTGCGGGCAATCCCCGCTGCTTATGCACAGGTTCCCCATGGAGCCCGTGCAGAGCATAGAGAAACTGGCGCCAGAGGAGCAGGCGGAGTTGGCCGCTTACCGGATCCCGGGGAGCGGCAACCTCTACGTCCCGGGGGTCAATATGTGGTCCAGCATCGTCGAAGGGGCGGCCTACGTGAAGGGCAAGGGCCGCGCCTCAATGCAGAAGCCGGCAGCGGCCTGCATCCTGGTGACCCCGGAGTACTTGGACCTGGGCACCAAGGCCTACGAAATCGACGCCAGGCCCGTGGTGGTTCCGGCGACCAAGGGGCGGGTGGTCCGCTACCGGCCCCGGCTGAACGACTGGAAGCTCACCATGCAGGTGGAATGGGACCCCACCCTGATTTCCGACGTGCAACTCCGGCAAATTATGGATCATGCCGGCCAGAGGGTCGGGGTCGGCGATTTCCGGCCCCAGAAGAAGGGCCCCTTCGGCCGGTTTGTGGTGGAGCACTGGGAGAGACTGTAAGACCACACAGGGTTGGGCACGGTGTGGCCAAGCGGGGCGAGGCTGGGCAGGGTGTGGCTTGGCTTGGCCCGGCTTGGCCCGGCGCGGCGAAGCCCGGCAAGGCGAGGCTAGGCTTGGCGGGGCCTGGCTTGGCGAGGCGTGGCGTGGCTGGGCAAGGCAGGGAGCGGTATGGAAGGGCTGGGCGCGGCACTGTGGGGCGCGGCGCGGTAGGGCAAGGCAAGGGCATGGCTTGGTACGCTCAGGCGAGGCAAGGCCTGGCGCGGAGAGGTTCGGT